>Ga0209718_1002931_pt1 | contig 15911 bp, 8 predicted proteins | sample AD_JPNAS1_MetaG_FD_184420 | JGI IMG/M metagenome (GOLD analysis project Ga0209718, IMG submission 184420) | Active sludge microbial communities of municipal wastewater-treating anaerobic digesters from Japan - AD_JPNAS1_MetaG (SPAdes) (version 2) | ecosystem: Engineered > Bioreactor > Anaerobic >... | reverse complement strand
GGCAATTACACCGCCTTTGCGACCCATGATCTGCAGCTTATAACTGCACTAGAGGAAATGGTCACGTTTAGGAGCATTCCTAAGGACACGTTTGAATTCCAGGCGTTGCTGGGTGTCCCGGTTGAAGACACCTTGGATGCGTTGGTTGCTCGTGGATTCAAGGTCAGGTGGTATGTACCATTTGGTGCTGATTGGTACGCCTATGCAACTCGGCGCCTAGAGGAAAACCCCGATATCGCGAGCTACATGTTCCGCCAGATCTTCAGCCCTCAGAATCGCTCCAGATAAGCTTTTGGCTACAGAAGGAAGTTTTAAATGCAAACTGATTTTCTTGTGATTGGGTCTGGAATTGCGGGCCTGTCTTTCGCCTTGGAGGCCGCTCAACTAGGGCAAGTCATCGTAGCCACCAAAAGAGAGGCGCCTGAATCCAACACTCGCTATGCCCAAGGTGGTATAGCAGGCGCGATGGGCAAGGATGACAGCTTTGAGCTTCATAAAGACGACACTTTGATAGCTGGTGCAGGCCTTTGTCACGAGGACGTGGTTGACCTTTGTGTCAGGGCTGCTCCTGATCGCATCTCATGGCTTGTTGAGCAGGGTGTTTCTTTTTCCACGGTGGGCTCCGATGATGCCATCGAATATGACATGGGCCGTGAAGGTGGCCATTCTAGGCGTAGAGTCCTGCATGTAGCCGACCTGACTGGGCGCGAAATCGAGCAGGTTTTAGTCGCCAAGGTTTCACAGCATCCAAACATCTCTATCTTGGAAGACCACCTAGGCTTGGACCTGATTTATGACGATTCCAGCAGCGCCAGAAGGGTAGTGGGTGCCTTCTTGATGAGTCGTCTCGATGGAACTGTCGTGCCGGTTTACGCCAGGGCAACGATTTTGGCAACTGGCGGTGGTGGAAAGGTCTATCTGTACACCAGTAATCCTGATGTGGCCACAGGTGACGGCGTCGCTATGGCTTACAGAGCTGGCGCTAGGGTCGCCAATATGGAGTTTTTTCAGTTCCATCCCACCTGTTTATATCACCCAAAGGCCAAATCCTTTTTGTTGTCCGAGACTTTAAGGGGTGAAGGTGGTTATCTGAGACGCCTAGATGGTACTAGATTCATGGATAAGTACCATCCTCAAAAAGAAATCGCCCCAAGGGACATAGTCGCTAGGGCGATTGACCACGAAATGAAGGCCACAGGGGATGATCACATCCTCTTGGATTTGACCCACCTGTCACCTTCTTTTTTGGAAGAGCGATTTCCAAACCTTTTGGCAACCACCTTGCAATTCGGCGTTGATATGAGGACTGAGCCTGTGCCGGTCGTGCCTGCAGCCCATTACATGTGTGGAGGCGTCTTGACTGACACCGAGGGGCAGACTTCGCTGCCTGGCCTCTATGCAATCGGCGAAGTGGCATGTACTGGACTTCATGGTGCAAATCGGCTGGCTTCCAATTCGTTGTTGGAGGCTTTAGTCTTTGCCAACAGAGCTGTCCAGGATATATCCAAAAAGCGAGACCTGTTGGTTCCCTACGACAAAGAGGCCGCTCCAAGGGCCTGGATGTTGACTGGTAGGCCGGGCCAGCGTCAAGAAAACGTCATGGTCAGCCAGGACTGGGATGAGATCAGGCGCTTGATGTGGAACTATGTTGGAATCGTTCGCTCAAATCGCCGTTTACACGGTGCTAGAGGGCGCTTGGACCTGTTGGGACGAGAGATTCGCGAGTACCTGCTGTCAACCCCCTTAACGCCGGATATTGCTGAATTGCGCAACTTACTGCTGATGTCACAGCTAATTGTGGAAAGTGCCCTGTCCAGACAGGAATCCAGGGGACTGCACTACAATGTGGATTATCCCAAAACCGACGATAAGCGCTGCAAAAAGGACACCATTCTTTGGGCGGGTGAACATCCAACGGCGGTGTTTTGATTAGGTGCTGATCTGACCGTTCTTTAGGCCTGCTTGGCCTTGCCTTCTTCACGCAATTGCAATAATTGCTTGGCATTACGAGCTACATAACCTGGCACATCCTTGGATTGAGATAGCTGTTTGACGTCTCGATTCATCAAGGTTCGCAGGAAGGACATAGCCTGGTTAGGAGGGCATTTGGGATTTGCCACCAAGGCGGCTCGAACGGCGTAGTTTTTGGTCCACTCACGACTGGTGGCGATTGAACGGATGATATCTTCATTAAGATTCCTGGACTTAGCATAGGTGATAATGTCCTTTTCATTAATTCTGGGGCTTTTTAACACGGACATGTACACCAATCGTCTTGTGTCTCGGATCAACAAATCCCTGACCTCGGCACTACCCAAAAGGGCAGCCCTGACTTTCTGGGCAACAGACATCTTAGCGACCTGTTTCCATAGCGCCGCCGACTTGTTCAGGCTAGCCTCCTCGTCTTCTGCCTCAGCCTTTTGGTCCACAACGCCGGTCTCGTCTTCAGATGATTCGCCCATCAATTGCGAAAAAGCCTCTTCATCCAGGCCTTCCTCTTCATCTAGGCCTTCCTCAGCGTTAGCTTCCTGGGCTTGCTCTTCAGGTTCATCCTTTGAGGGTGGCTCTTCAACAAGGAAATCTTCCTTTCTTTTCGCACGATTTGCAGCTTCTGGGCCCAAGATTGACTCAACAATTTCCAGATAGCCCGGGATATGGGACAGGTCAATGCCCATACGAACGGCGTTTTCAAGCACCACCGCAACCGTTCCCATTCGGGTTTCACTGTTGTAGTAAAGCGCCTCAACTATCTTTGGAAAATCCTGAATTCTTGCCTGGTTAACTGCGATTTGGTCGAGGACTGGCCCTCTTGCGCTGCCTGCAATATGGGCTATCGTCTCGTTGGCCGCGTTTTTATTGGCAACTATCAGATCGACTAACCCATTGATGCTACTGTGGGCCCTAGCAAGCCTGTCCAGAGTTCCCGGGTTGTCATGGATCTTGACAGCCTGTGACAAAACGCTCAATGGGATCTGATTAATGCTATCAGCAGCAGTCTGAGCTATGTCAGGATTTTTGTCTTGGGACAGGTAGGCCAAGCTGGTCAAAAGGTCACGAGGATCCATTGGTAAAGCGGCTTTTGCCAACGCCAGCCTTCTTTCTGGTGGCCCACCAGGGGCCAACATATTCTGTAATGCCGGGGGCATGGAATCCAACGAAATGGGTACTGTGTCTACACGGATCATCTTGAATCCTGCTGCAAGAAAGGCCCAGCTATCTTATCAGATTTTGAGGTGGTGATTTTGGGGCTAAGTGGTGATTTCGGGTAAATGGTGCGATTTTAGGTGTCCGCGGGACTAGTCTTCTTCTTCTTCCAGCTTTGCTTCGGCGATCAGCTTTTCAGCCAGGTTTGGAGGCAATTCTTCATAGTGACTGAAAACCGTCGTAAAAGAGCCCCTGTCCGAAGTCATAGCTCTTAGATCAGTAGCGTATGTCTGGGATTCAGACAACGGGATCTGAGCCTTTACCAACTGGGTTTTTCCCTTGGCATCTGTTCCCATGATACGACCACGGCGTGCGCTAACGTCGCCCATGATATCGCCAAGAAATTCATCTGGAATAGAAATGGTCAATTCCTGAATAGGCTCTAAAATTACGGGCTTTGCCAGCTTAAAGGCAGCCCTGAATCCACGAGACCCGGCCATTTCAAAGGAGCGCCCATCAGAGTCAACATCGTGGTACTTTCCATCAATCAACTTGACCTTGAAGTCGACAGCTGGATAGCCAGCGACAACACCCTTGGCCATCTGATCTCTGATACCCTTTTCAACCGAAGGGATGAACTGGCGTGGAATGGCTCCACCAAAGATGGCGTCTTCGAACTCAAAGCCTGCGCCACGTGCGGTTGGCTCCATGTCGATGTAACACACGCCAAACTGGCCACGTCCACCGGATTGTTTCTTGTGTTTACCTTCCACGTTCTTGGCGACGCCTTTGATGGTTTCCCTGTAAGCGATCCGCGGGAGCTTCATTTCAACGTCAACGTTGAATTTCTTTTTAAGCTTTTCGACGGCCGTCAGGATGTGAGACTGGCCAAGGCCGTGCAGCAAGAATTCCTTGGACTCGTCATCACGAGATGTCTCAAGCCCGACGTCTTCTTCCACAAGCCTCTGGACCGCGCCGGAAACCTTGTCCTCGTCTCCTTGGCTCTTGGGCTTAATCGCGTACGTGATGCAAGGTGGTGGCAAGGGCAGGGTGACCAGCTCGCCGCCGCCCTTTTCTTCCGCATAAAGGGTGTGGCCAGTTCTGGTTTCTTTAAGCTTGACTACCGCCACCAAGTCACCAACATTGGCGCCTGTCACGGATTCTTGTTTCTTTCCAAGTAGTTTGGTCAACGTACCAAAACGCTCACGAGTACCAGTGTTGACGTTCACAAAAGAGCCGTCTGGTGAAAGCGAGCCGGCCAGTACGCGTAAAATGCTGATACGACCCTGTTGTGGGTCCATAATCGTCTTGAACACATAGCCATAAAAGGGTGCGGCGGCAGAAGATTCAATAACTTCTTCGGACTCGCCGACTTTTACCTTGTAAGCTTTTCTTTCGGCGGGTGAAGGACCGTGGTTGGTGATTAGGTCCAACAAAAAGTCCACACCAGCGCCGTTTGAGGCGTTTACGGTCACAACTGGAACCACGGCCCCAGATTTCAGGCCAACAGACATGCAGGTTTTCAGTTCATCGAGAGTTAAAGATTCACCATCGAGATACTTCATCATCAGTTCATCATCTTGCTCGGCAAGCTTCTCGATCAACTGCTCTCGGTGGGAGGCAACTACATCGGCCATATCGCCAGGGATAGCGCCTACGCTGCCAACGTGAGCGTCATAGATGTGCGCCTCGTTTCCAAGCAGGTCTACAACGCCTTTAAAGGATGATTCCGTACCGATTGGAATGGTCAGCGGTACAACTGCCGAGCCAAAGACCTCTTGGACCTGTGCAAGGGCTTTTTCGAACTCAGAACGTTCACGATCTGGCTTTGTCAAAACGATGACAGTTGGAAGCCCAGCCTCTTGAAGCAGTTCAAAGTGCTTTTCTGTCCCAACTTGGACGCCGTCGATGGTGCCCACGACTAACAAGCCCAGATCGGCCGCGTTTGTAGCAACAACCGACTCTGCAGCAAAGTTTGTATCCCCTGGGTTATCAATAACGTTAATCAGGGTCTTATCCCACTCACCGTATCCAACAGCCATGGACATTGAGGCTTTCCGGCGGATCTCTTCGGCGTCGAAGTCAAAGTTGGAGTTGCCATCATTGACGCTGCACAGACGCGTCGTAGCCTTGCCCAGGAATACAATCGCCTCACCAACGCTGGTTTTACCCGCGCCCTGGTGCCCAAAGAGCCCGACGTTCCGAATCTGTCCAGTATCATAAGTTTTCATGTGACCTTCCCGCGTCTTAAATGCCAATGTCGAGTTGTCAGAAGGCACGAACGGCCTCTGACAGATAGGGGCAATTGTTTACTAAACAAGCGGCGTTATGTCAACCTAAAATTGGCAGGCACAGGGACAGGAGGCAGGGACAGGAGGGCTACGGCTTCGTCCTTACAATGCGGAAACCCAGGTAGCTTTCGCGGGTGTTAGGCGTGGTCGGTTGGCGGGAACTGTAGCGTAAGTACGTAGAAGCGTCTCTGTAGGAGCCGCCGCGAACAACCCGGTAGTGGCCTTGTGTTGGGCCAGTGGGATCGGTGCAGCCGTCGTTGAAGCAGTCAGTGTAATAGTCGTTCTTAAACCAGTCGTAGACCCATTCGCGGACATTACCGGTTGCATCTCTCAGTCCCCACTCACTAGGCCATTTCAGACTCACAGGATGGGTTTGGTTGCTACTGTTATCGTCGTACCAGGCACATCTATCAAGAGGATTGTCACATAGGATTTTACCAGGATAGCGAGCTCGTAGAGCGTGTTCCCATTCAGCTTCGGTCGGCAAACGATAACCTTTGCAGCCAAGGCCTTTAAAAGTTACCGTACACCCACTTAAGTTGACACCCGCACTACCTGAGCAGCCACTCAAGGTATAGCAGGTTTCAAGGCCTTCAGACGTGGAAAGCGCATTCGCATAATAAACCGCGTCATAGTAGTTGACTCGCTCGACAGGGCAGTCATCGCCACAAGAGCGAAAGTATGATGGATTGTTACCTATCAACGACCTCCACTCTCCCTGGGTTACCTCGGTTTGCTTGATGTAGTAGCTACGAGTAAACCAGACTTCGTGTTGTGGTATCTCACTGTTAGTTGCTTTGTCATCTCCATTAGGAGCTCCTATCATATCGTTGCCTGCCGGTATCAAACACCAGTCATTAATGCAAAATCCAACAGTCTGGGGCACGCACCTACCGTTACTGGTGTCGCAGAATCCATCAGATGGGCAATTCCCACAGGACTGGCCACAAACCGGATCTGGTCCGCACTGTCGAGCCCCACACTCCGGTTCGCACACACATTGGCCATTAGCATTGCACCGTTTAGGATGGGTACAAGTACCGCAGGAGGACGCAGGACAAACCGGATCTGGACCGCACACTCGGTCAAGACACTTTGGCACACATATGCACTGACCTTGGGCATTACAAGTGTTGGGGTGGGCGCAGGGCCCACAGGAGTGGCCGCAAATCGGATCTGGCCCGCATACTCGGTTGCCGCATTGTGGTACACACTGACACTGGCCGTCGGAGTCGCATTCATAATTGGTAGGACAAGTCCCGCAGGACAGGCCACAAACCGGATCAGAGCCGCAAACTCGACCAAAGCAATTTTTTACACACACACATTGACCTTCAGCATTACAAGTGTCGGGATAAACGCAGTCTTTCCCACACGAATGGCCGCAAATCGGATCTGGCCCGCATACTCGGTTGCCGCATTGTGGTACACACTGACACTGGCCGTCTAAGTCGCATTCATAATTCTCATCGCAAGAGCCACAGGAAGACTCAGGGCAGATTGGATCTGGACCGCACTCGCGTCCCTTACACTCCGGTAGGCACACACATTGGCCTTGTTCATTGCAAGTATCGGGAAGCTCACAATCCCCGCAGGATTCGCGACAATTTGGATCGAGGCCACACTGACGGCCGGAGCAATCCTGAACACAAGTAGCTTCGACGCACTGATGGGCTGTACAGACTTGTGCTTCGGGCTCCTGTGGGCAATCTGAGTCCTCATCGCAGCCAGTCGCGGTGATTCGAAGCTTGGCGGCATCCGGTTTTGGGTAGTAGTCCAACTTTGCATGGGTGTCTTCATTGCCTGCCTCAATCCAAGTGTCGCCAAAACGCGGGTCTTCTGCTTCAAGCTCAGTCATTGCGGCGCCCAATGTCGCTCCTTGTAAAAGGCGCTCGAAAAGTGCGATGTTTGTGTAATCGTCTTCTTCTGCTGACGCTACAACGTTGTTCCAACCAATAAAGGCTCTTAGTCCCTTTTCATGCATAGTCTGGGCGAGGGTAGTCGTTTTGAGCCCGTTAGAGGCCGAAAAATAAGCTAGACTGTCGCTTTTAAACTCTGAGCTTTGGAAAAATTTTGGATAGACCGTGAAAAGCACCTGGTCGCTGTCGATAGTTGTTCCAAGCCCAACCGCCTTGCTATTCAATTCATCAGCAAGCTTACAAAGGTCACCAGCTGGGGACTGACCTGTCATAAAAGTAAACATGCGGTCATCAATGGCGCCATGGACTCGAATGTAAATCACGTCAAACTCGGACATCTGGCGGATGGAGTCCAAGGTTACTTGTTCACCTGCAAACACAGGCGCCACTTGGAAAGCGGCGTTTGTAAGCAATTGAGCTATCTTACGGTGCGTGTTTTTAAAACCAGCTACGTCGGCCAAGGTCGAGTAGATACCAGCCTTGCCGACCGCTTCAGCAGGATTTGCCAGTGGCGCTGGCATCAATGGAGCCGAATTTGGGGCCTCCAAAGGGGCGCCGCCAAGTATAGTGTCGATGTAAATGCCGCATCGAATCCCAGCAGGCGAGGTAAAAAAGATGGCAGAGTCATTTGTCCTTACGAATAAGACACCCTCCTTGGAGTTCAAGAAGTTTGCCGCGGCCTCTATTGCCTCTTGCTTTGTACCGGTCTCAAGCTCTGCCTGATAAGCAGCCTTGGCCTCTTGCATCAAGGTAGAAGCAGCGTCAACATTTCCAGCCATCACGGTGTCTTGACATGTACCGTCATCGCGACCACCTTCATCAGGAGTTTGGTCAACAGCCTCAAGCGGCGGCGCAGTATCAAGTAACCCCCCGTCGTCTTTGGAATTAGTTCCAGACGAGCAGGCAAGCATAACAACCAATAGCCCCACGACGAGCGGTAAAGCCAAATTTCGGTGTCTCATAGTTGTCTCCCCCTGCTGGTGTTTAAAAGCTGGGGCGTGCTAACTGGTTTTGTATCCGGATTCAATTTCATTATGCGTTAACTGGGGGTAATGGATGCTAAATTAGCCCAAATCCACGTGGGGCATGATCTTTGTTCCTTTTCGCTTGACTGCCTTTTGACTAGCTGGCAAAAGACTTTCGCTTGGTTGCGTAAGCGACTGTGCCGTCTTTTATCAAGATTATTGGCGGGGTGACGACGGATGCCTTTTGGGCCGGTGACTTATGAAAATCAATGAAGTGACCTTTGAAATTGATTCTGGGCTTGATGTTGCGGATGTGCTGGCGCTGTATCGCAGCGCTGGATGGTGGGAGGAGGGTGATGATGAAAGCGCCATTCCAGATATTTTGGCCGGTTCTTGGGCCGTTTGCGCGGTTCGCTCGCAAGGTCGACTGATTGGGATGGGGCGGGTGCTTTCTGATGGTCGTTCAGATGCATACATCCAGGATATTGTTGTCTTATCTGAATTCAGAGGCCAGGGTATTGGTGCTCAGCTAGTTTGCTTTTTGCGGGATCATTGCGTAAGACAAGGACTGCGCTGGATTGGCCTAGTTGCAGAACCAGGGACACAGGATTTTTATGAACGCTTGGGGTTTAGGCCCTTGGTTGGCTTTATCCCCATGAGATTGAAGCAGGAGCACTAGAGATTGAAAATTCCCCATGATCATCAGTTTGAGCCGGTTGGGATAGCCTCGAAAGCTGAAATAGCCAGCCGCTTTCGAAATTCTGGATATAGGCTTTGCGAGTATTCCTTTGCAATTCAAGTGTGTTGGCATAATTTTAATGACTCGTGTTGGACGGTCATAGATGACTGGTTTTTTTTACGTTACCGTGAAAACAACCACCTGCGCTTCATTTGCCCAGTAGGTAAAGGTGACTTAAACGAGGCTATCGAGGCATGCTTCGACTATCTCAGAAGTCATGGCCATCCACCAATCATCAGATTTGTGCCAGATGAACAAGCAAGATTGCTGGACCGTTCGCGTTTTTCACTGGTGCAAGATTCAAATAACAGTGATTACATGTACAAGACCTCTGACTTGGCCAGTTTTGCAGGCAAGAAATATTCCAAAAAGCGCAATCAAATTGCCCAGTTCATGAGAGCTGGTGACTGGTCTGTAGAGCCAGTCACAAGCCAGCAGCGTCAGGCCATCGATGAATTTTTGAAAAGGTGGTGCAAGGAGCGCGAGTGTGAAGGTCATGAAGTCTTGGAGCATGAAATGCACGCCTTGGCTACATGTCTGGACAACATAGAGGCTTTGGATCTTTCAGGTATCGTTCTTAAGGGCGCCCAAGGGGAAATCATCGGTTTGTCCATAGGGGGCCAGCTAACCAAAGACACCTGGGTTACACACTTTGAAAAGGCCATGACCTGCAGACCAGGCTCCTATCTTGTTTTGACCAGAGAATGTGCAAGGCGAATCCCAAAAGAAATCCAATGGGTTGACCGTGAACAGGACATGGGCGAGCCCAATCTACGCAAAGCCAAGGAACAATTGATGCCAGACCACATGAGCTTGTCCTGGGCGGTGGTACCGGGGTAGGGCAGGGACAGGGACGGGGACAGGGACAGGGACGGGGACAGGGACGGGGACAGGATCAGGGACGGGGACAGGAACAGGGAACAGAACCTTTACTGACTGTTTTTTCTGTATAGCGCCGTTTTCAGGTAATCATCGGTCGCTTCAAACACCGGGTCGGTTTTATTGATGTTTCTCATCAAAGGAATAATCTTTGTGCGAACTCCCATTCCACGAGCATCTACATAGCCGTGATCTCGCAATATATTCATAATAATGGGGTTTCTATAGGAACGCTGACCCGCGATCATGTTTTTTATGGTCATTGTGTTGTTAAGCTTGCCAGGACTGATAACCTCCAAACGGTCAAAATAGCTACTTACCTCGATGTCTACAGGTTTCGTCCAATCACGGTGAGCCAAAGCATTGATCACCGTTTCTCGAATCGCCTCTATGGGATAAAACCACTGTTTTTGCCGCACCATATTTTCATCAACAAACGATGACTCCACGGAAACGAACGGTGAAATGGTTGAAATGAAACTCTCAATCAATCCATCTTCAACCAAACGCTTCTGCCCAGATTTGTCAGTCATCCAACGTCCCACCAAAGGTCCATCCAGCACTCGGTCCAGCAAAGCCTGATATTCCTTGTCATCACTATCAAAGGCCATAACCCGCAGACCCGCATTATGTAAATATCGCCTTGGCAAAAAACCAAAGCACACCAGCCCAGCCACAGAGCACGCCTTGTTACCCAAACCATCCTCAGCCATCAAGCCAAGATCAACCAGACGATCAATCCATTCAGACTGCGTTCCAGGGATATCTGGATCACAAAGAATAGACCGAAAGTAAAAATCGATTCTGGCTAGGTCCAAATCTTCTATAGAGGTGCCAGCAACAGGCAACTTTTCAACGTGTAACAACCCCCCACTTTCGAAAAGTCGCATCTGCAGTTCCCTAGATGCAATTTCAGAGCGATTGCCCATGCGGACATAAATGTCGTCGCGTTTGTTGTGTCGTAGCACGTAAGGCTTAGACACTCCCATAGCAATGGAAATCACGCCCACTTTTGTTTTGTCATCAACGGCAACTTCAATATAGTGAGGGATTATCTGGGGATACACCTTGTCTCTAAAGACATTTAGTACCCATTCTTGAGTGTTGGATCGTTGTAAACCAGTGATGGTGCCGTCATCTTCCACCCCCAGTAGAATCTTTCCGCCTTGTGTATTGGCAAAGGCCACAATTTCCCTAGCCAGCTTTTCTGGAGAAACGTCGTCACGTTTAAATTCGACAGCAGAGTTTTCGCCATTTGCAATCATTTCAAGCAATTCAGTCTTTTGCATGAACCACCTTAGAATCGACTTTTGTTTTGCAATCTCTGCACTTTGCAATGCATCCGCTCTTAGTAGTATAACGCTGGTAAATTTAAAGCCAAAATCATTGCCGGTGGTTGGGCGGGGACAGGGACAGGGGGCAGGGGCGGGGGCAGGAAGACGATTGTGCTGTTTAGCAGGATTTGGAGCTAAAAGAAGGTCGAGAGGGCACCCTGAAACATGGTCCGGGGGCAATCCTGGAGGGCGCTATCGGGAGTTGCCGGGACCCGACGTCTCTTAGGTGACTTGAAGGCCGCGCAGCGGCCCGTCCGGGCCAAAAGGATGAACGTACACGTTAGCAATCGTATATCTCGCCCGGACGATGTCACTAAGAGACAGTCGGGGTGGCTACGGGAGATTTTGGGCCCGGAAGGATGCCCCCGGACATGTTTTTAAACTGTAACGAAGAGATAAAACGCCAAAAAGAACAAACGATCAGGAGTCAAAACATGCTAATTAGCAAGATCTGTAGCAGGGGCCAGGGCCAGGGACGGGGACAGGATCAGGGCCAGGGGGTTACTTTGTTCTTTGCTGCCACTTTTTCCAGAAAGTGCTGCTAAGAACGGCTGAATTTGGGGGTTATTTGCGTTAGAATAGCGCCCGTCATTTGGGGATTCGTTTTATGTCCAGAACCACTAACAAAGTGCAGTTTCGAACAAAACATAATGGTGTAGTGCCTTTGGTGGAATTGCACTTTGGGCGGCGCTTTGATGAGACTGCTTCCCAACACTTTGCCCCTTTCAAGTTACCAGAGCTTGGCGCAGTTATTCTGGAAAACGTGACTTCCAAGCAAATTGCGCAACTTACACTCGATGCTAAAGCCTCACTTGTCGCAGGTATCCACGAAATCCCAGTTGGCGATGGGCCTGGCTTCAAAATCGAGATCCCAGATAAAACCGAGGCCCAAGTGAACATCGAGGTAGGGCCTCCAAGAGAGGGAAGCTGGGCAGTCGGCCCCTTGGTCCATAAAATTGAGCTTGAGCTCACCAATCATCTGCGTTTGCTAAATGTTGTCGAGACCTTAGTTGAGCTAAGGTCAATCATTGAACCTGAAGTAGTCACCTCGATCCGCGAATTTGCTGAAGGGCCAGTAGGCAAACTGGTTAATAAGATTGGAGGAGCCACCCTTGATGCTGTTGGCCTGCACGCGCTCACCTTGGGTAAAGGTGATGACTCCAGTCGTTTCCTAGCTACTTGGCTGGCCAGCCAAGTGTTAGGTGCAGGCAGAAGAGTTGCAACAAGGAGCAGGCTGGAACAGTCTGAAATTTTGGTTAAAAAAGCCGTTGCAAAGCCAAAATGGCTTCCGGAACAGGGGCGTTGGGAACTTACCTTCTCTTTCTACGGCATCCTAAACCTAGGAAATCGGGTCGAGTATCCATTTGCAGATGTGGTCCTACCACAAGCAATACTACCAACGCTTCACGCCTCGCTGGAGCAGCTATTTACCTTTTCACCGCTTGCCGGCTCCAAGCTGGTAAAGGGCAAGACAAATCCTTTAGGCATCATTAACGCTCTTCATAGGATGGTTAATGAAGTAAATGGTAACTGTAATGGCGTGTTTTCGTTACCGGAATTAGCCGGTCGTGTCGGCTTGGTGGACAGAACCCAGTTGCGAGCTTCGCTATCCACTCCAGAAAAGGTCATGTTATCAGCCTCTTTCAAGGCCAAAAGAAAGCGCAATCTATGGAGATTTGACCTGCCACAAATTGCCATCCTTCCAGCCTTGGGCACAAAGGGGATTGTTGCTAAAAGTAGCGGAAGTGGACGATTTGATTTGACAACCCCCAAGAAGGATTGGTGGGAAAGATTTGAGGGGGATTTTGACGTCTTACTGAAAAAAGGTTCCACTTGGCCAGCCATCAATATTCAAGCGAACTCATCCCACGTTCTGACTGATGTCAAACGCGGTTTTTTAGTAACTCTCAAGGATTTTAGCTGCCATGGTGCCTTAACAATCCACTCCAGCAAGACCGGTTTTGCAACAATCTATCCCGCCAAAGGTGGGGTTTCATTTTCATCAAATATCCACCTTGGCAAGCAGGCCTTGGTCAAGGGCTCAGGCAATAACGTGATAGCCAGCATCCCCAATGGCTCGCTCAAGGGCAAGGTTACATACGATGATCAGATTTGGGATTTGGCGGTATCCGGGTGTGGCTCGATGTCTGCCGAACTGGATGCTGACATCAACCCAATTCCAGAGCTGCAACTCAACGATAACCTACTAAAAGGCCTTGTGGATGCCGACACTTGCTTTGATTTGGGTGTCAAACTTGGTCCAACAGAACCTGGTGGAGAGCTTGTATTGAAACCCAGAGGAGACGCGTCTTTCACCGTCAATTCGGCGTCCATCAATCTGGAACATAGAATCATTCACTTACCCGCTGGCTCAATCGCGAAAATCAGCTGGAAGGAAGGAGCAATCCAGCCAGAGGGGGTCTCCAGTTTTGCCTTTGACCTTGCATGGGACCTTTTTGGCAAAGACGTAATGATTCAAAGCCCTACTGGCTCTGTTTCCCTTTTGGTTTCAGACCTTAGGCAAGGCGAGTTAACGGTGAGTATAAGCCCCGGTGGGCGCTTTTCTGTTCTAGGCGGAAAGGACAGCACTTACGGTGCCAGGTTTTTTAACGCCCTTTTAGACCCTGCTGGCGATCCAGCACCGCTTTTGGACCTGCTTGAGTCCGAAGATGGCCTAGAGCACATTGAGGCCGTAATCCGCATGTTCAACGAGGAGCTTGCCCACGATCTAGCCCGGCTTCGACGTCGTGTGCTGCACATCAAGAACTATCTTAAAGAGCAAAATATCAAGACCCCGGGAGACATCCTGCCCAGAAAGCGACTGGCAGCTCTGCTTTCGCAAATCCTGGTCGAAAATGATTCTATGACCGACAAGTTGGTTCCTTTGATAAAGGATGTCACTGAGGCCAGGGGATTGAACGTTGCCAAGGCTAGAATGGCCATTTTGGAGGCCATGCCTGACACTGAATACGACTATGAAATTGGTGGCTTGCTGCGATGGCTTGCAACAGTCACCGCGCCCGGCATTCCAGTGGAGCAGCAGCCGCCTGTAGAAGTCCCTCCGCTGCGACACCGTCCTGAATTTCAACATCTTTTGGAAGGCCTTTTATCTGCCAATGAAATCTACGAGATGGCCAAAAAGGATGTCATTCCATCAAAACAGCAGATGGCTTTGCTTCAGGTCGCACCTGAGCTTGCTATTGCCCAGCTTGACTATGTGTTAAAGCACTGCCGCCTTTCGGACTCAGTAAGTGCAAGGTTGCGATTTATCAGGGATTCCAAGAAATCTGTATCAAAACTGGAGCATGGTTGGGGTGGCTTGGCCTTTGCTGGTCAGCAAGCCTGGATTGCTGGCTTTTTAGGCGAGGTTATAGGGCCTTTGCCCGGAATTGATAGCGCTGATGCTGCTTGGCCTGCACCTTGTGCACTTGGTGTGGTTGATGTTGCAATACTTCTGCAGGCTTGCCTTTCAGAAAGCCATCATGGCCTTCAAAGTCAGATCAATAATCGAATGTTGTTGGAGCTTTTGCGCTCCCGCCCCAAAGAATTCACCAGAGATGTGTTAATTGAGGTTGGCCACCAAGCTCCTCGTGTCCTAGCAGGCGTGTTGATGGCCTTCCTTGGTCAGGACCAGCACCTGATGAAAGAAGAAGTGGACCTGGTGAAATTTTTGGAAGAAAAACTTGAACTTCCAGTGCCAAATCTAACCGACTTCATGGCCGGTGGGAAACGGGTTAGGGACAGCTATTACAAAGAACTTCTAAAGCTGGCTGAGGCCATTTTTGAGTGTGAAGGCCCTTATCAAGCCAAGCGGAGCCATCTACGTAATGTAGACCACAAGGCCCCGAGGGGTGCCCAAAAAACAGCTGATGACGCGGATGTTATAAAGGCCATTGAAGCTGCAGACAAGCTTGGACACGCCCTTGGTCCAAAAGCCACCAAGGCTGCCAAAAACCAGGTAATAAAAGCCTATAAACAGGCGTTTTTAGCTTGTTCGGACTATCTAAAGGCCCATCCCAAGGGATTTCAACGGGATTGGTTTAAATCGTTTTGGATGCGAAATGAAGAGGCCTTGAAAGTCCTGTCGGTTGTAAGGGCCTGGCAGGAGGACCAAGACGACGTTCGAACTTGGTTGAGGCTTGCAAGTGGGGCCACTTCAGAGCCAAAGGATGAAAAATCACTGGTCGAGGCCGTTATTGATACGATGTATTTCGACCAAAGCTCCAAGGATCTGTTGCTTGCCGACCCCTTGGTTAATCTTTTGATCGACCCAGAGCCTGGACACTACGACTTGACTATCATCGGGGCCATGGGTGTGGTTACTTGGGGCAGTGAAGGAAGGGAATTTGAACACACCTACGAACGACTTGAACAGCGGCGTGGGGTAAAGATAATTCGCGCCAACACAGGCCTATTTCAACCGTTTGAGCACAACGCCGCCATAATTATTAGAGCCCTTGATGGGGTTACAGGTCCCTGGGCATGGGTGGGTTACAGCCAGGGCTGCGCCAATCTGTTACAGGCCGAAAGCTTTTTAAAGGGTGGTACTCCTGACCAAAATGAGCTGCTAAGTCGGCTAGTTTGCAGAAATTTTGTTTATTCAGCCGCCAATGGCTCTGCCCATGGTACTTCTGGCACTT
>Ga0209718_1002930_pt1 | contig 15916 bp, 14 predicted proteins | sample AD_JPNAS1_MetaG_FD_184420 | JGI IMG/M metagenome (GOLD analysis project Ga0209718, IMG submission 184420) | Active sludge microbial communities of municipal wastewater-treating anaerobic digesters from Japan - AD_JPNAS1_MetaG (SPAdes) (version 2) | ecosystem: Engineered > Bioreactor > Anaerobic... | reverse complement strand
TCACCGGAATCGATCCGCTGACCATCCGCGAGATCCAAAAAACGCTCCTCCGCCTGAAGGAGCGGGGCATCGGGATCATCCTCTCGGACCACAACGTCCGGGACACGTTCCAGATCGTCGACCGGGCCTACATCATCGACGACGGGGAGATCCTGGTGATGGACACGCCCGCCCGGCTGGCGGCGAACCCGAAGGCCAGGGAGCGGTTTCTCGGGACGGAATTCCGGTTCGGCGAAGAGCGGGCCCCCGGCGCTTAATTCCGGGGCGTCACCAGCCGCCCGCCAGGCGTCTCTCCCAAAAAGAGCAGAAAAAGGAAGAGGTATACCCCGAGAAAAACGGCGTAGAGGATGGCCAGCGGCCCGGCGGCCGCGCCGATCAGGTCGAGGACCGGCGTCGACATGAAATGGGCGGCCAGCACGGTCGCAACCACCCAGAAAAGCCCGACGACCAGCAGGTCGAAAATCGTCGCCTTGATCCGCCGGAAAAAACCCAGCCGGACGACCGGCGCGCGCGCGGGCGCCTTCGTTTCGCGGATTTCCGGAACGGCGGGGGGTTGTCCGGATTCCTTCTCTCCCGCTTCCTCGAGGAAGGATCCGCCCTCCGGCTCATTCTCGACCTCAACGGAGGGGGATTCCGGACGACGAATTTCCGGAATTTCGGGCCGTTGAAGCGGAGCGATCGCCTCAAGCTCCCGCTCGATCTCGCCTTCAGAGACGGGGATTTCAAAAGACAGGGGCGGCCGGACGGAAGGCACCGACTCAGGCAAACCCATCGTCGAAAGCGGCGCGAACGTGTCTTCCGTATCGACGGTTTTTTTCTCCGGCTCTTCCTCAGGCTCCGGCGGAAAAAGCTCTTCCAGGGCGATTGAAGTCTTGCCCGACTCCCGCTCCGGCTCGGCCGTCTCACGTTCCGGGTCCGGACGGAGGGCATCCTCCCGGGTTTGGAAAAACCCGGACGTCTCGGCCGGCTTTTCGCCGGCGGTTTCCTCCTCGGCGGCCGACGCTTCCTCGGGGGGAAGGCCGGCGGCCTCCGCCGGTTCCTCGAGGACATCTTCAACCCTCCGCTCCTCGATGATGAGATCCTTTTCCACGAGAGGCGGGCGCGGCGGCTTCAGAAACCCGGTTTCTTCCTCAAGATCCCTCGTGGAAAAAACGGGATGCCGCGTGCCGTCATCCGCGTCCAAGCCGGCCGTCCGCCCCTCGGCGATTGCTTTCTTCAAGCTTCCGGCCAGGAACGGGAGGCGGTCTTCGGTCGAAGTCGACTCCTCCTCCGGCGTCTCTTCGGCCGGGAAAGCGGCGGCATCGTCGAGGCGGCTGAACTCGCATTCGTCGGCAACGCTCCCCGTCGTCTCCGCCTGGGGCGCTTCGACTTCCTTTTCGGCCAGTCCGCCGGCCGGCGGAGCGCCGACTTCGGCTTCCCTTGGAGGAACGAACGGCTCCTCGGCGGCTTCTCCGCCCCTTGAGGCCCGGTCATCGGCCGCCTCGGCCCCGAGCTCGGCCGCATAGTCCCGCCACCGCTTCTCAAAATCGGCGATCAGTCCGGTGATTTCGGATTTCGCGTCGCGACCCCGCCCGCCCGGGGGCACCCGGAAAGAGGCGCCGGCCGCTTTCGTCCTGAGCTCTGAGGTAAAGCCGCGCCACTGTCGTTCGAAATCGGCGATCAGGCGGGTGATTTCGATTTTCGATTCCCGATCCTGCCCGCCCGGGGGAATCCGGGAAAGGGCATCCGCCGCCTCCGTCTCGATCTCCGACGAAACGTCGCGCCACTGCCGCTCGAAGTCGGCGATCAGGCGGGTGATTTCGATTTCCGTGTCGCGGTCCTTCCCGCCCGAGGGAATCCGGGAGAGGCCGCCGGACGCTTCCGTCCCGATCTCCGAGGTGAAGTCGCGCCACTGCTTCTCGAAATCGGCGATCAGGCGGGTGATTTCGGATTTCGCGTCGCGCCCCCTCGGTACCGACGACGGAACCCGGGGGGAGGCCTCAGCCGCCTCGATCCCGAGCTCGGCCGTATAGTTGCGCCGCCGCTGCTCAAAATCGGCGATCAGGCGGGCGATTTCGAATTTGGTGTCGTGGTCCCTCCGGCCCGGCGGAATCCGGGAGAGGTCAACGCTCTTCTCCTTGGCCGTGGCCGATTTTTTCGAAAGGAACGACGAATGGGAGGGCATGGGGATCTCAAGCTCGCCCGTTTCGAATTTCAGGGGGAACTTGATTTCTTTCTCGGGAGAACCGCCCGTCGCGTCCGTCTCCAGCTTGATGACGGGCGTCTTCCCGGGAACCGTTCGGGGAAGGCTTTCCTCGGGTTCGGCTTCCCGCAAATCGATGAAAGATTGATCCTCGGCGGCCGCCTCGTCCTCGATTTTCTCTTCTCCCTCGATGACCTTTTCGAGGTCGATTTCCCGCCGCTCCTCGCCGGGCTCCACGTCGAGATCGACGTCCTCCCCCGGCTCGTCGATGAGCTCGGGAGGCTCATCAAGACCGCCTGTTTCGGGAAAGTCCTCGTCGACGATTTTCTCCCCCTTGATGGGCTCCTCGCCCCCCTCTTCGGGGAAAAGAAGCTGGGTTCCGCAGTTGTTGCAGTACTTCTGCGACTCGTCGATGATTGCCTTGCAATAAGGACAGCGCCTGACGGCCATTAAGCAAATTCCTACAATATTTATAAAGGGATTAAGGAAGGATGTCAACGTTCAGCCGGGGACGGGAGAAGGGCGGGGAAAAGGCAAGATTGAGGCAAAATTGAAGCGAAAGGAGCGGAGGAAAATGAGGCGGACCGGGGGGAACGGGGCGGAAACGGCCCGGATCGGGGGAAATTGACTTTCGCCGGCGATTGGCCGAAAATAAGACCCGCTGGGCGATTAACTCAGTGGCTAGAGTACTACCTTCACACGGTAGGAGTCGGAGGTTCGAATCCTCTATCGCCCATTCTTTTTTTAGGGCTTGCATCCTCAGGAACAGTTCGGTTTCCCGGAGTTTCCGGGGGCATCCGGCGGGCTCCTTCCTGGACGATTTCCTCCGGCGCCGCCTTGGGCTCCGAAATCATTCGACCTTCATTCCGTTTTGCGAAAATATTTCTCATGAGCGTATCTTTCGGCGCTCTCGGACGCCGCGTTAGATGTGAAGATCCGACAGAGGATACGCTCATTCCTTTCATACGCGACTTTCAGAGATATGCCCGCCGGCGGCTAATGATTACCTTTACGACACTAGTGTATAATTCGTTTTGAGAACCATCATATTAAACGAGGCGGACAATTTAATCATTATATTGAATCTTATGTTTTATGCGTAAACCAAAATCCGACATGGCGCCAATGAAATGCTTACACCTAGAGGAGTGTCTGGCAAAAACGCGAAAGAGCGCCGACAATGCGGTTGAGCCGGGGGTTTCGGTAAAAACGCATTGTCTTATCGTCGGTTCCATAGCGCAGGAAATAATTCGGCGAATGCCTTCACGCATGCGTATAAGATTTTTCCCTCCGGGCACAGAATTGGTCGCAGCAGCCCATGATCTTGGGAAACTTGTCCCCTCGTTTCAAGAAAAAATATTTCGTCATATCAATATTGTACATAATCTTGCCAACCCCGATCTTGATGAGCAAATCGGTTACCACTCCGCAGTAAGCCAGGCAACAGTGCCGTGCGGCGATCGTATGATTCCCGGAATTCTGGGACGCCACCATGGGTATTCACCCGCTCCTGCCGTCATCTTCCCACCCAATGCGGAGGTTTATGGCGGCACACAATGGCAAAATTTGCGCGAAACTTTGATCATATTACTCAAAGAAGCTTTCGCGACCGATTGGCCAGAAATTCGTCCAGACATTCAGGCGGATGTTATCGCGGGTCTATGCAGCGTGGCTGATTGGATCGGCTCGGGGCCGTTGTTTGACGATCCTCAGGAATCTTGGGAGCCAAAAATCGGAGAAGCAGTCGATCGCGCCGGATTCATACCTCCGGCGCTTATCCGTGACTTAAAATTCAGCGACCTTTTCCCCTTTTCTCCCTCTTCACTTCAGGAGGTATTCATAGGGGCTGTTCATTCTCCTGGTGTGTATATTCTCGAAGCCCCGATGGGTTGCGGAAAAACGGAAGCGGCTCTTTTTGCCGCATATCGGATGCTGGAAAGCACGCAGGCATCAGGCATCTATTTCGCGTTGCCGACACAGCTCACTTCGGATACTATGTTTTCCCGATTTCGTGAGTTTTTGAATAAGATTCTTGCGCCGGGTGATCCCCACCATCGATCGCTGTTACTCCTGCATGGTTCTGCTTTGTTGACAAGGACGGAGTGGGGCGAGGAGGGACAGCCCGGTTTTCCCTGGTTCAACTCGCTCAAACGCGGCCTTCTGGCTCCGTTTGCAGTCGGCACCATTGATCAAGCATTGATGGCGATTATGAATGTCAAACACGGGTTCGTACGCGCCTTCGGCCTGGCTGGCAAGGTCGTGATCCTTGACGAAGTACACAGTTACGACACCTTTACCGGAACTCTCCTGGATCATCTGGTCGCCGCCCTTCGGCAGCTCGGCTGTACCGTAATCGTGCTCAGCGCTACTCTTAGCCAGGCTCGTAGGGCGGATCTGCTGGGCGACGCAGCCTTGCCGCAACAATTTTCCTCCCCCGGTTATCCAACAATCTCCGGCTTGCCGGAAGGAAGCCCTGATCCGTATAAATTGGATGTAGCGCATAATGAAAGGGCCGAAGTCGTAATACAACATATAGCCGACGATCGTTTGGCGCTGGAGGAAGCGATAGCCCGCGGCTTGACAGGAGAGCAGGTCCTCTGGATTGAAAATACCGTTGACGACGCACAGCATATTTTTCGCATCCTTGGTTCCCGCGTAACCGGCTCCGATATTGAATGCGGGCTTCTTCATTCCCGTTTTATAAAAAAAGAGCGAATAGCCAATGAAAAACGCTGGGTATCACTTTACGGAAAATATGGCGGCCAGAAACGCGACGACCGAGGTCGAATCTTGGTTGGGACCCAAGTCCTTGAACAATCGATTGATATCGATGCGGATTTTCTCATCACCCGAGCGGCACCAAGTGATATGCTCCTGCAGCGAATCGGGCGGCTCTGGCGCCATCGTGCTATTGATCCCATAAGGCCGGCCACGGCCCGGCGCCAGGTTTGGTTACTCGCGCAACCGTTTTCCTCGATCGTCGTCAAACCCGATCTTCTTGGTAAATCGGCCTTGGTGTATGCGCCGTACGTGTTGTTGCGCACGCTCGAGATCTGGAAGGACTTTTCCAGCCTTACGCTGCCAGAAATGATAAGACCAATCATTGAGGCGACCTATGGCGAGCGTTCTGACGAAGGTCTCTTTTTTCGATTTCGTTGCCTCCTAGAGGAAGAACGCGCCAAGTTACGACGTTTCGCTCTTCTGAGCACTGCGACGGCAGGACAGACCTTGCTGGACACAGACGTAACGACTCGATACGCAGAGGAGGCAAGTCTCGACGTACTACTGCTGCGCTCGATAAAGAAGACCGAGGATGGAACGGCCGTGCGATTTCTCGACGACTCGGAACTCCTCGTGCCTTCCGCAGACATAAAGGCCTCTTCACGGCAAAAACGCGAAATCGCCGGAGAACTATTGCGCAACTCCCTGAACGTTGTTGCCCATAAGGCGCCTGATACGCCGCCGGCGCTTATGCAGTGGCTTCGCGGATTTGTATATCTCGGCACCGACCGAACGCAGTGTATGTTTCGCGCAGCATTGGTAGACCAAGACGGAACGCTCTTCCGTCTTGATCATGGTCCAGTGCACAACAAATATAAATTGTTGTATAATACTCAAACGGGCTATTCAGCTATTTAATAGGCAAGGGAACCATGCCTATAAATGTATTTTTTGATTTCCTATACTCTCCTGGATGTATAGCTCCGCGTATAAAATCTTCTGAAACGGCACTCAGTACAACTTTTACACGAAAGGATATTCATGGCCTCACAGACAAAACGACACTTCAACCTGTTTGAGGAGAACTGGATACCGGTCGCCAATACCGGGCTGGTCAGTCTGCGTCAGGCCTTTACGTCGCGGGCTTTACGATCACTGGGCGGCAACCCGGTTCAAAAGATCGCAGTTCTCAAATTGTTGCTATCCATAGCACATGCGGCACACACACCGGCAAATGACAATGATTGGAAAAAGGATGGGGTTGACGGCATGGCAAGCCGGACCTTGGAATATCTTGAATCGAAAAGGGAACTGTTCTGGCTGTTTGGCGATAAACCTTTTCTGCAGATGCCGATAATCGAGAAAGCGAAGAAGCTAAACTACGGGGCGACACAGCCATCGATCGCTTCGGGCAACACGACCGTGTTGTGGCAATCGCAGGTCGAGCATTCTTTGTCGGATGCCGAAAAAGCGCTGCTTCTAGTTGTGCTTATGGGGTTCGCCACCGGTGGCAAGAAGACCGACAACAGCGTCGTCTTGACCCCGGGCTATGACGGCAAATCTAAAACGGGGAAGCCCGGCTCGAGTCTAGGTTATTTGGGGTATCTTCACTCCTTTATTCTGGGCGAATCTATTCAGGAAACAGTTTGGCTCAATCTCCTGAGCCGAGAATCGGTCGCATCCATGAAAATATTTACCGGCGGGATTGGAGTGGCGCCATGGGAATCTATGCCCGCAGGCGAGGATGATGAAATCGCCCGTTCTCTGAAATCGTCTCTCATGGGCCGGCTTGTTCCGCTTGGCCGGTTTATCTTGCTTGCAGATGAATACCTTCACTACTCGGAAGGAATCGCCCATCCAGGCCATGATAGAGGAGCATTTGATCCTTCCATTTCCATTGATTTCAATTCCAAAAAGCCGAAGGCATTATGGGCTGATCCGGAAAAAAGGCCTTGGCGACAAATAACGGCCTTACTTGCATTTCTATCGTCCAAAGATATTGGTTTTTCCTGTTGGCAATTGCGTCTTTGTATGAGGAGAGCAATAGATACGACAAAACGAGTCGGCATCTGGTCGGCCGGGTTACGAGTAAACAACAAAAGCTTTGGCGAACAGCTTATCTCTGGTAAGGACGACTTTATTGAATCGCAGATTTATTTAGATTCAGAGTGGCTCCAAGGAGATCGATGGTTTTTATCACTTCAAGCTGAAATGGCGTGGGTTGAGGAGTTGGCAAAGACCATTTTTGCGGCAACGCGCGGCTATTATACTGCACTCAAAGCCGATGGGAAATTACACGCCGGATCGGCTTCTAACCTTTTCTGGCAACGTTGCGAACGATATTTTAATGACTTGTGCATTGCTTGCAACGACGCGACAGGTCGTCAACTGGAGATACTGCGCCCCAAATTGGCGGCTATCGTCTCCGAAATTTACGACGCCTTCTGTCCCAATGACACTGCCCGCCAACTGGAAGCTTGGGCACAATGCCGTCCCTTTTCATCAAAATTAATTCCGAATCACCAACATATCAATGAGGAGTCAAATGGAACAAGCCGATCCTAAACAAGATTCCCTCGGTCAAACAAGCAAATCCGATGCATTTGTCTCATCTATTCTTAAGAAAATGGAGTCCAGCACCGCCTGCGGCGCGGCCTTGCGCCGAGCGGACAATCAAGCAACAGAATACCAGGCATGGGAATACCTGGCGACATGGTGCGATATCGAGAAACCATGGGAACGGTTGCGTTATGCCGTTGTAAGCGCGGCGCTTGCCCGAGCTAAGCCGGCTCGCGATGGAGTACTGCCGCTTGGCGAAGCATTGGCCCGTTGTTACGAAAATGGCACCCGAGACGCTGCCCGGGCGAAGCTTCGCCGATTGCTGGCATGTGACAGCATTGAAGAAGTTTGCGCGATACTTCGACCTCTTCTCAGCCTTATCATAAGTCGTGGTTGCCGAATATCTTTTGCGCGACTTCTTGACGACCTCTCCTTTTTTCCTACGCATGGCGAGCGGATTAAAGCCCGATGGGCATCACAATTTTTCCATACGGAGGGAGAATGATCGCATCCGAATATTTTATCAGTAGGGAAGAAACCATCTTATTACGATTGACCGACGCCTACTCCCTGCATCGCATTATCTACGATCTCTTTCCGCCCCGGGATCCGCCGGTCCGGGAAAATGGATCGCATAAAGGTTTTCTCTATGCCGACAAAGGAAGCAGCTGGAGCGGACGAAAGATTCTCATTTTGTCTGAATTTCCCCCTCGCTCGCCTTCTTATGGTTCGATTGAATCACGGATAGTTCCGGAAACCTTCCTGCAATACGATCATTATTGTTTCGAAGTTGAAGTCAACCCCACAACAAGAAACGGAGCGAGCGGAAAGACCATTCCCCTTAAGGATCCTCACACTATAATTCAATGGTTTTTGCGCAAGGCGTCACTTTATGGTTTTTCCGTCGACGAAAAAAGTATTCAAGTCGAAAAAATAGGCGTACGTAGATTCTCCAAAAAGAACCATATGGTGACGCAAGCGACCGCGACCATCAAGGGGTTTTTGACCGTCACCAATCGGGAATTATTTCAACAAAGCTTTCGTGAGGGAATCGGTCGGGCTCGCGGTTTTGGATTCGGGCTTCTTCAACTCATTCCCTTTCGTCGGAAATAATCTTCAAGTTTTACATTCATGTTTGATAACAATTTCTTAGAAAGGAAACTACAATGACTGAAACACAATCGCCGTACGGGAATCTTATTGTCGAGTTTCATATTCTCCAATCGTTTCCCGTCACCTGTCTCAACAGAGATGACGTCGGAGCCCCGAAAACCGCGCTTGTCGGCGGCACAACGCGAGCCAGGGTCAGTTCACAATGTTGGAAGCGGCATGTCCGTCTAGCCATGAAACAACTTTCAACGCCATTCACTTATGGCTCGCGGACTAAACTAATTAAAGCTCTTATTGAAAAGGCTTGTATCGAAGCCGGCGCGACAGAACAACAAGCCGAGAATTGCGCGGAAAGTGTAGAAAACATTTTCATCAAGAAAAATGAATCCGAGAAGAACGCGGCAAAGAACGACGTCGATGGAGAGGCCAAGGAGACCAAAAAGGAAAAATCAGATACTCTTCTTTTCCTAAGCCCATCGGAGGTTAAAAAGATCGCGGCGGCTTTCAAACAGGAAGGTTTTATCCCCGACAAGGTGATCAAACAGAAGGTAGCGGATAAGCAGGCGAAAGAGATTGCCGCACTGATCGGCAAGCTGAACTTTGCGGTTGATGGTGTCGACATCGCTCTTTTCGGCCGCATGGTCGCCCAAGCAGCGTCCATGCAGGTGGAGGCGGCCGCCTCCTTTTCACATGCCATTTCTACTCATAAGGTCACCAACGAAGTCGAATTTTTTAGCGCTCTCGATGACGAGTCAAAAGAGCCGGGTTCTGCTCACATAGGAAGCCTCGAGTTCAATTCTGCGACCTACTACCGGTATGTTTCCCTCAACATCGGACAATTATGGGAAAACATGGCTGGACAGAACGTAATCGAAGCGGTCAAGGCGTTCACCAGGGCGTTGTATACCGCCATACCAGCAGGCCGCCAAACGACGCAATCAGGGGCATGTTGGTGGGAGTATGCGCGCATATTTATACGTCGCGGCCAACGCTTGCAGGTTCCATTTGAGACCGCCGTTAAAGCCGATGGAGGAGGATTTTTATCTCCCAGTAAAAAAGTGCTTGACACTTATCTTGACAAGAAAGAGAAGCTTGCCGGCTCTCTCTTCGGCAAGGTAGCAGAAATTCCTCCTTTTGGTGACGACGATTCATTTACTATCGACGCGCTTATCAACAGTATAACGTCGGCTCTTAAGACGACGGCTTCAACAAAGTCCGCATTATGAACCGTTTTCTACTTCTCTGGCTAGAAGCACCGCTACAAGCCTGGGGCATCGATTCGAAATTTTATCGGCGTGAGACGATTTCCTTTCCGACCAAGTCGGGAATCTTGGGGCTCATGCTTTGCGCCATGGGGAATTCGGGGCCACAGCGTGAGTTGCTGGCTCGCTTCGCTCCGTTACGACAGACGGTCATCTCCTACGTTCGCACGCGTCCGACAGACGCCCAGGCCAAGGCTCGGCTACCACAAGAGACACTCCTGCGCGATTTTCACATGGTAGGCAGTGGCTATGACAAGGATGACCCCTGGCAACTCTTGCATATTCCCAAGAAGATCGACGGAGGACAGGCGGAGGGCGGCGGCACTAAGCTCACTCATCGATTTTATTTACAGGATGCCCGGTTTGCCGTCATCCTTGAAGTTCCTCTTGATATAGCGGATGAATGCACGGAAAAGCTGCAATATCCTGTACATGATATCTACCTGGGGAGAAAAAATTGTGTGCCGACGGATTTTGTTTACCGGGGGATGTTTGCAACGATCGCCGAGGCGGAACAGTGTGCCAGCGGGATTGCTGAGAAGAAATCGCTTTTGGAAGATTTTCGGGTTGTCGATGGCATTGCCCAAGAGGGTGAATTATTAATTATCAACGATGTTCCGGTTCAATTCGGAGATAGGAAGATTTACCGGGACCGTCAGGTGTCGGTTATCAAGGTATGACTAGACGGCTATTTGTAAAAGTAACGCATGAAAATCTTCCGCACGTAAAGGATCGATACCCGTTTATTTATCTCGAACGGGGACGACTGGAGGTTGATGACAGTAGCGTCAAATGGATTGACTGCGATGGATTGGTCATGCGCATACCATGCGCGACTCTCCAATCGATTCTTCTTGGCCCCGGCACCAGTGTGACTCATGAGGCGGTGAAGGTAGTCGCCGCCTCGAATTGCACGTTATGTTGGGTAGGAGAAGATAGTATGTTGTTCTTTGCGGTCGGGCAGGCACCGACCGCAGACTCCCGGAATATGAGGGAGCAGATGCTGCTTTCAGCAAACCCGAAAAAGTCCCTCGAAGTGGCGCGTCGTTTATTTGGCCGTCGTCTTGATCCCGTTGAAATTGCGGATAAAAATCTAAAGCAAATGATGGGACTGGAAGGATATCGGGTCCGGCGGATATACGAGGAGAAGGCCCATCTGTATGGAGTTGGATGGAAAGGCCGTAGTTATGTGCCGGGAAAATTTGAGATGAGTGATATTACTAATAAGCTGCTGACCTCCGCGAATGCCGCGTTGTATGGAATTATATCGTCAGCGATTCATTCCATGGGATATTCACCAAAGATCGGATTCATTCATTCCGGAAGTCCGCTTCCTTTTGTTTATGATATGGCCGATCTATACAAAGAATATCTCTGCATCGACTTGGCTTTTGCCTTGACATATGAAATGGCGGGAATGTATGACAAGGCAAAAATCGCGGCGGAATTCCGCAGTCGTGTAGTTGAGAAGGACTTGCTTGGAAATATCAGTAGAGACATTGAGTATGTTCTTTACGGAGAAAGAAATGATCGTGGTCGTAGCTAATTATTTGCCTCCTGCAGTGCGCGGCAGGATGAAATTGTGGTTTGTCGAACCGAAGGCGAACGTATTTGTATCCGGCATCAAAGATTCGGTAGCGGATGATGTAATCGAATATTTATATTCACATTGTCCTTGCGACACCGGGCTACTGATTTTCCAAAAAATCAGGCAAGCTCCTGGGTTTAAAGTAAGGGGGGCAGGAGATACTAAACGCTCTATCACATATATTGACGGATTGCCTCTTATTGTTGAGGATGAGACGATTCGACGGTGAACACAATATGTTGTGTATTTATCTGGAAATGTTTTGATTTATTGGAGTCTTCCCCACGCGAGTGGGGGTGTTTCCGTGATAATGTCCCGACTTCCGCGCCTCCCCCGGTCTTCCCCACGCGAGTGGGGGTGTTTCTGAGATTACGCCGGCGCATCTCGCGCTGTTGCGGTCTTCCCCACGCGAGTGGGGGTGTTTCTGATTTGGTTCGCCGTCCCAGGATGGAGCGGCGGGTCTTCCCCACGCGAGTGGGGGTGTTTCTCGCCGTGATTACGGGGACGGCGCCGCCCAAAAAGTCTTCCCCACGCGAGTGGGGGTGTTTCCAAAACGCTGGACGCGGCCGACGACCTGGACACGTCTTCCCCACGCGAGTGGGGGTGTTTCCCAGTTTTGGAATGCGTACCCGCTGAAGGAGGGGGTCTTCCCCACGCGAGTGGGGGTGTTTCCGGGCTTCTACGCCGGATCCGCGCTGACTCGGGGTCTTCCCCACGCGAGTGGGGGTGTTTCTCGATCAGTGTCGCCGGATGCGGTCGATCCTCAAGTCTTCCCCACGCGAGTGGGGGTGTTTCTGATCGGGCTTGTTGCGGGGCCGGACCTTGAAGGTCTTCCCCACGCGAGTGGGGGTGTTTCTGCCGGGGCGCGTCGTGAGCCTTGCTCTTGCGGAGTCTTCCCCACGCGAGTGGGGGTGTTTCTGCGGGGCTCCGGTCCCTCTACGCGGCTGGTGTGGTCTTCCCCACGCGAGTGGGGGTGTTTCTCGCTCCACGGCGTCCATCAGATAGCGGTAGACGGTCTTCCCCACGCGAGTGGGGGTGTTTCTCCGACCGTTTCCGGCCGTCGCACTGGGACACTAGTCTTCCCCACGCGAGTGGGGGTGTTTCCAGCAGGGTCTGGCAGGGCGCGAAGGTGCGATAGTCTTCCCCACGCGAGTGGGGGTGTTTCTATTATTGTATGCCCGTCTATCGTCAAGGTCAGGTCTTCCCCACGCGAGTGGGGGTGTTTCTGCTCCATCCCAGCGCAAACGCCAGAGTGGACGGTCTTCCCCACGCGAGTGGGGGTGTTTCCGTCTCCTCGATTTCGCGGCGGAGGCGCTTGACGGTCTTCCCCACGCGAGTGGGGGTGTTTCCATGGACGCCCGGAATCTCTATGTATGGGGAGAAGTCTTCCCCACGCGAGTGGGGGTGTTTCCATCCTCCGGCGTAAACCGGAGCCCGCGTCCTAGTCTTCCCCACGCGAGTGGGGGTGTTTCTGACCTGGCAGACAAGGGACGGGCGGCGCAGACTGTCTTCCCCACGCGAGTGGGGGTGTTTCTGGTCCCCGCCGTGGCTCGGAAAAATTGAGCCCGTCTTCCCCACGCGAGTGGGGGTGTTTCTTATTTGCGACGCCGCCAGCGAACCCGGAGCCAGTCTTCCCCACGCGAGTGGGGGTGTTTCTGGGCCAACGTCGGACACGATTTACCTTGCGGGAGTCTTCCCCACGCGAGTGGGGGTGTTTCTCCGGCGTCAACTCGGGAGGTATGCCCTTGCTTAGTCTTCCCCACGCGAGTGGGGGTGTTTCCGTAATTGGAGAGGACATGGACTCGGGGGACAAGGTCTTCCCCACGCGAGTGGGGGTGTTTCCCAGCCCGCGCCGTCGATCCAGACGACGAATAAAGTCTTCCCCACGCGAGTGGGGGTGTTTCCTACGGGATCTCGGCCGATGCCTGGACGTTGTCGGTCTTCCCCACGCGAGTGGGGGTGTTTCTGTTTGTTCACGTTGGCCATCCACGAGGCCAGCGTCTTCCCCACGCGAGTGGGGGTGTTTCCATATGGCGCTGGGTCTGGGAGATTATCATATGAGTCTTCCCCACGCGAGTGGGGGTGTTTCTCCGGGACGCCGATCACGATCGGTCTGCTGGTGGTCTTCCCTGAGCTTCCCCCCGTTCTTTGGACAGAACAGGCGGGAAAATTAGGGGCATTTCGCCCCAGCCGTTTCGTAGCTTCGCGGAACGCCAAGGACCTTGAAATGGCCGGGTTTTCGCTCCGGCCGAAAAAAGCCGCTCCAGATTGCCCTTGGATCGGCGATCTCCTTGCGATTCATCCTAGACTCTCAGCTCGAACGAAGACGGAGGATCCGGGTGATCCGATCCGCCAAAATCAATTTCCCGAGGCGTTCGATAGCCCAGCGCTGAATGCAACCGCTCGGTGTTGTAGAACATGAAGCAGTCCGCCAGGCGTCGACGCGCCTGATCCACCGTTTCGTAGGCGTGGAGATAGACTTCTTCATATTTAACCGTCCGCCACAGCCGCTCGATGAAAATGTTTTCGACCACCCGGCCGCGGCCATCCTTCGATATTCGAATCCCCTTGGACTCAAGCCGCCCGGCAAAATCCGGGCTCGTGAACTGACCCCCTCGGTCACGGTTGAAGATTTCCGGCCGGGAAACCCCTAAGGCTCGATTCCGCCAGATCCGAATCTGGTTAGGATGGATCCCATATTCTCCCGCAATCTGAGCAATTGTCTTTTCCCCTTTGATCGCTTCCAACGCCACCCTGGCTTTCACCGCCGCGTCGTGGTGACGTCTCATGACCTGCATTGTACCATGCCTCCTTTTTCAAAAAGGCCGGTAATAATGCACTTATCCCGCCTGTCCAGTTTTTAGGGGGAAGTTCACTTCGCCCAGGGTCAATGTCGTGTGAATTATGCCCAGCCCGCTTTCGAACGAAAAGAACGCGTTGCCTTTTACGAATTCCTCATTTTCAGTGTTCGGATAGGGATGAGCGTAAAATAAAAATGCTGACAAATTCCGCTGGTTTATGCGATTCCTGGATTAATATTCTTTCAGTCATCGTCTTCACGGAATCGAGCAAATCCAACAGGAAGCGTCGAGCCGGCCCATTGTCTCGGCCATGCCTCATGAATATCGGTTCGCCGGCGCCCTCCTTCCTATTCCAAAACGCGAACATCACTGTACACCAGCTGTTTCGGCCGTTTTCTTGAAAGCCTGATCAACATCCCTGACGGTTTCGAGGAATGCGATCCTTCCCCGGAGAGGAGCTTATTCCACGGCCTGGATTCGGCTCGCCTTGATTCCGGCGGCCGGCATGGCCGCCTCCAGGCCGCCGATTTTTTCCCCGCTCGTTATTTCTTTTCCAGCTGGAGAAGAATCGCTCGGATTTCGGGCTGTTCCGCCCGAAGCCTGAGCGAGGCCGATAAAACCTTGACGGCTTCCTCTTTGGCTCCGGTCCGGATCATAGACAGGCCCAAAGCATTCAACGTGTCGACGTCGCTGTCGTATCTCTTGTTCGCCTCAAGAAGGTTTTCCACGGCGGCGTGATATTCCTGTTTGCGGAAAAGCGCGCGCCCTTTCAAGCTGAAATAGGAAAAAGCTTCCTCGGGCCGGGATTCGAGGGCTTCGACCGCGGCCAGGAGATCGTCATATCGGCCCTGCTTCCAGAGAAAGGCGGCATAGGCCTTGACGGCATCGGCCGGCACCGGTTGCCGGTCCAGGGCGGTTCGATACGCGGCGTCGGCCTGGGACGCCGAGCCGATTTCGTCGTATTCCTTCGCCAGGAGAACATAGTAATAAGACGCGTCCTTGTCTTTGACGATCTTGGAGACGAGAGGCGCATGAGGGATGTCGGCGTGAGGCGCGATTTGAAATATTTTCTGCCGGACGTGGAGGACCTTATCGTCCGGCCCCATGATCTTCCCTCTCAAAGCGTAGTCTCCGGTGGGGAGAGGCTCCAGGGTTTTCGGGAAAAAGAAGTAGGGGTCGTCTGAAGGGAGAAGGACGGCGTACTCCTTGAAAAATGGCTTTTCGGGGTTCAGGCTTTCGACTTCGATCCTGATCCGAAGGTCCCCTTCGGCCTCCCGGCGTTCGACCAGGAAATACGGCGTGATGACGTCCTTGAGCCCAAAAACCTGCTTGGGCTCGATCTTCACGCTCCGGCCCATGATCCGGAAGGGGGCATAGCCGTCGGTTTGCTCGGCGCCTTGACCGTAGGAGATGAGCGGATCGGAGATCCGGGGAAGGGCCGAATCCCCTTCGACTATTTTGATCGATCGCTCCATGAAGCCGATTTCATCATTGACCGAATTGCGGAGGATCGTCATGAGCTTGTATTCGCCTTCGACGACGGGGAAGCGGTCGGCGATGATGACACCCTGGGAGAAGAGGCCGTCCAATTCGGCCTGGGTCATGTAAACGGGGAAGTCTTTATCGTACTGGAGGATGAAGCGGTCGTCCTTTTTCAGGGTGACGACCAGATTGAAATTGAAATAATACCGGC
>Ga0209718_1002927_pt1 | contig 15941 bp, 10 predicted proteins | sample AD_JPNAS1_MetaG_FD_184420 | JGI IMG/M metagenome (GOLD analysis project Ga0209718, IMG submission 184420) | Active sludge microbial communities of municipal wastewater-treating anaerobic digesters from Japan - AD_JPNAS1_MetaG (SPAdes) (version 2) | ecosystem: Engineered > Bioreactor > Anaerobic... | reverse complement strand
ACCCCCATATATTGGGGCAGAAATGGTTTTTATCCCCCGTATATGGGTGTCAACTCACAAAATTTCCGGGCGACTCGGCGTTTTTTATATAGAATGAGTCGCCCGGAATGCGATATTAATGCCATATATGGGTTGACATCAAAAAAGTATGCTATAATAACCGTAGATCTTGCAGATAGAAAATGAATTCAGCCCTTCGGGGCATTGAAACTCTTCATGATGGTTTCTATCACTTTAACATCCTTTCTGATAGAAAATGAATTCAGCCCTTCGGGGCATTGAAACCGATACCTGTCCAGATTATGTCACCTTCTGGTGACATAAGATAGAAAATGAATTCAGCCCTTCGGGGCATTGAAACGTTGGATGCCCATCCCTTGACACGGACTACGTTATCGAGATAGAAAATGAATTCAGCCCTTCGGGGCATTGAAACACTAGCATGATTGCTCCTTTCATAAGCAATAGTGAATGATAGAAAATGAATTCAGCCCTTCGGGGCATTGAAACACAATCTCTTCCACGTCTCTTGCATGCTTTGTCGTGAGATAGAAAATGAATTCAGCCCTTCGGGGCATTGAAACATTCTTAACGTTTCTCGTTTGGAATTATTCTCGGCGTAGGATAGAAAATGAAATCAGCCCTTCGGGGCATTGAAACATGGTCAAACTTCAGCTTCTCAATCTCCGCGGCGGGATAGAAAATGAAATCAGCCCTTCGGGGCATTGAAACTCTCGCCACTCGTCATCTTTAGTGTAGGCACTGCACAAGATAGAAAATGAATTCAGCCCTTCGGGGCATTGAAACATTGCATGTTTATCTTAGGGTTTTCCTTACTTGCTATTGATAGAAAATGAATTCAGCCCTTCGGGGCATTGAAACTCTCGCCACTCGTCATCTTTAGTGTAGGCACTGCACAAGATAGAAAATGAATTCAGCCCTTCGGGGCATTGAAACTCGATCGTAGATAAAAGACCCAGAATCATCTCCAATGGATAGAAAATGAATTCAGCCCTTCGGGGCATTGAAACGGTTTCTAGCCACCTCTCGCTCTCCCTCCAATAGGAGAGGATAGAAAATGAATTCAGCCCTTCGGGGCATTGAAACAATTTCTTCCGCAATATCTACAGGACATATTAACCTCCTTTCTTGATAGAAAATGAATTCAGCCCTTCGGGGCATGGTATAGGTGATAGCTCATAGCTGATCCCGCTTCGCGAAGCACTCCCTGTGCCCTACAAGGGTATTAGAGCGTCTGCGCTCGGGGACTGCGAAGCTGGTAGCATAACGATTCGTCCTGACGAATATTTATCCGTACGGAAAAAAGCGCAAAGAACATCAAACCCCCGGTCCTCCGTCACTTGGCATTGACCGGATCAGACCAGAACATCAACCCCCGGTTCTCGGTCTTCCGTCACTTAGCATTGACGGGATTAAACCAGAAAATCAAACCCCCGGTCTTCGGTCTTCCGTCACCTGTCATCAGACTTCACCCCCCAGCGTCACCCGGAGTTTACCCCTCAAACCCCGTGGGTCTGTAGTGAGAAGGGCGCCACGCAGTCACTCCGCTGTGCCGCGTTCACAATGACAACGCGCGGCAGGTCACACTAAATCCTGCCGCGATCCATGCGCAAAATGCGCTACCGCCTACTCTTCTGGGCTGAAGTCATCTCCGCTTTCCCCAGGTTCAGCATCATCATCCTCAGCGCCAAACGCCATGGTCTCTTCAAACGAAGGGATCGGGATGTCTTCATCATCCTCCCATGCCATGGAATCGGCAATCAATTCCTGGATTTCCTCATCGCCTGAGTCATCCATGATGCTCCCTGCGTCCAACTCACCGGGCAGTGTCGACATCTCCTGGATATAAGCCGTGTAAAAACTGACCATTTTTGCGCAATTTTCAAACGACAGGCGCTCGTTGACGGCGTGCACACTCTGCACACCGGCTTTGTCAAGGATAACCGGTGAAAACCGGAATGCGTTACCCGTCACCGATGCATAATGGCGGGAATCGGTGCCGCCAATCACCAGGAAGGGCGCCGCCAGCGCACCCGGGAAGGTTTCCCGCGCCAGCCGGGAAAGCCGAAGAAAATACGGCGATTCAACATCAGCTACCGGGGATGGGTCCCATCCCGAAGAGCCGGCGAGTACTTCGCCAGCAAAGGGCATCACGCTGACCCGCTTATCGTTGATGCGCTCCAGCACCATTTTGTATACACTGGCCAGATCATCCCCGGGCAGCAGGCGAAAGTTAACCACAGCCTCAGCCTTTGCTGGCAAAACGTTATCCTTGACGCCGGCATTTATAATCGTCGGCGCGGTGGTTGTTCGGATGCTGGCATTCATCAGGTTCGACCGCGACAGCTCCTTTTTCAGGCGCCTGCCAAACAGCCAGGTATTGGCAAAAGCCATCCGCTGGGAAAAAGGCAGTACAGACCCGATGTAGCTCATCAAAAATTCAACCACCTCCAGGCGCGCCGGCATCGGTTGCGCTTCCAGCCTGGCGATGGCCTGCGAAAGAATACCGATCGCTGTTGGCGTAGCCGGCATCGAAGAATGTCCGCCGTCCTGGGTCACGCTCAAGCGCAGGCTCAGGTACCCCTTTTCCGAGATGCCGATCATCGCCAGCAGCGCATCAACCCCCGGTAAAAGTCCTTCATAAACCGAACCACCTTCATCCAGCAAGCAGCCAAGCGTCACCCCGCGTTCTTTAAGCAGGGCGGCAATCGCAACCGCGCCGTTCTTGCCGCTTATCTCCTCATCATGCCCAAAGCCCAGGTAAACGGTGCGTTCCGGTTCAAAGCCCTGCATCAACAGGTATTCCACGGCTTCTAAAATGCCAATCACACCGCTTTTGATGTCCAGCGTGCCCCGTCCCCACACATAGCCGTCAGCCAGCTCGCCGCTGAAGGGCGGGTGCTCCCAGGCGGGATCGTCCTCATCAGCCGGAACCACATCCAAATGCGAGATCAGCATAATCGGTTGCAGATCGGATTTGCTCCCCTTCCAGGTGTACAGCAAGCTGAGGTTATTGACCGTCTCTAATTTAAGGTGCGTGTGCACCTGCGGGTAAAGCGTCTTAAACAGGCGATGAAGACCAAAGAAGGCATTTTCATCAATTCTTTGCGGGTCATCATAGGAAATCGTGCGGTACTGCACCGCCAAACCCAGACGCTCAGCAACCGATTTGCCGTCAAAATAAGGAAATTCGCGCGGCTTAACCTTCTTTTGTGGAGGGGAATACAGCGCCGTCTTTAGAAGAACAAAGCCAACCAGGAAAAACAACACCACGACCAGCCCAATCGCCGCAGAGATTAACAGGGTTATCAAGTTCATCGTGTGCTCCTTTCAATTTTTATGGTGATAATCGAGGATAATCGATCCAGGTGATACCAACAGGCGTTCCGCACGCTGATCAATACCCGGGAAAGGATTGGTTTTCAAGCATGCCGAGAGCTTGATGATGGTCATTATATCATCAGGATTGATTTTTCAATAAATATATTTTTGCAGATTTTCTAAAGCAGCCTGGCTTTCAAGCGCCCGTCCGGGAATAAACACGATCACCTGCTCATCGACCTGGAAGATCAGGATGAAATCATTCCCGCTGTTGAACACCCGGGTTAAATTTTCCCAGGGTAGATTAACGCTTTGGTCGCCGATTGCCATCATCAAGTGCGATTCAAAAAAGCTCAACCGGCGCGGCAAACGCATGTGCGCTTTGCTCTCATACGCCTTATTGAGTTGCCTGGGAATCAGAAAACCAATGTACAGCAGATAGGTGAAGCCAGCCGCCAGCAGAAAGGGCGCCAGTCCCTGTAAGGTCTCACCGGCAAGCCCGGGAAAGATCAGCGCCACCCCGGAGGCAAGAATAATGAACACGACCATCGCGGCCAGGGCAACAAACCCGGGCGACTTTCGCGAAAGGATGCGCGAAGCGCGCACATAATCCCTTTTTTCAGGGGTGTATTCAATGCTGAAAATTGTTTCCATCGGTTTCTCCAATCTGAGCCCAATTTTACCATTTTGCGCCTTTTCTGTCAGTCAGCAGACCGATTGGATTTGAAATAAGCCCGGTTTATGAGATAATCAAACCACACCCATCATCAGGAAGCGTGCCATGACTTCAATCCAGGCTTACCCACCCACCAAACACCCCGAACTGCATCTGATCTACGCATCCGATCAACTGCCCATTCCCGACGAGGCGGCGCTGCAGCGCTGCCTGGGCGCTGAGGGCGCCAGCAACCTCACCTGGGTTCAACAAGACCCCAATAAGAGCATCGGCCGGGCAAGTCTGGATGGTCATGAGCTTTTGATCGCAGGTTTGCCAATTCCCCTGCCCCCTGAAGTGATCGATCACACCGTGATGATTTCGCCCTGGCAGGCGCAGATCAAAGCCGCTATGCGCCAGCATCGCGCCCATATCAGCCTGGTTTATCACCTTGGGCATCCCGACCCAATCGAAGCGATGATCGCCCTCTATCGCCTGGCATGCGCCTTTGCAAATGAAGACCTCCTGGGTATCGTCAACACCAATGCCTGGACCGCCCATCCCCCGGCAGACTTTTTAAAGCCAGCCAGCATCGCCAGCTTCCGCCAGTCAATCCCCTACAACCTGTGGTTCGGCTATGTGCGTTTCTTCACCGATGACCAGGGTTACTGGCTGGTGACCAAAGGCCACCACATCTTCGATGTCCCCGACCTGGCTTATCGTGTCCAACCCGCTGAAAGTGCGGATGACATCATCCGCCTATTCATCAACGTGTTCCATTATCTATACGAAGAGGATGTATTCGTCACTGCAGGGGATACCCTCGAGGTCGGCACATCGGGACAGCAATTGAAATTCGTAGAGGTCACCGAATGGGAGGAGGTGCTGATGGGGCCCTCAGGAACCCTGGTTATCGAAAAAAACGACGCTTAGTTTTCCCCCCAGGAAAAATCCAGTACGAACCGGTACTGCAACCCACCTTCAACCGCTTCCGGGATAAATTGCCGCAGCCAAGTGACAGCATCCTCACCCGAAATGCCGAAAACGGTCTTCGCCAGGCAGGCTGCCAGGATGCCAGTCCTCCCAATGCCTGCATGGCAGTGGATCGCAATCGTCCGCCCCGCTTCAGCCGCAGCCAGGGTCGCTTTGAGCGCCAATTTCAGCACCTCGGGCTGGAAGACGTTAAAATCCGGCGCTGGCGCGTGGATCACATCATAACCAAGCTGCCGATAATATCCCAGCAGGTCCTGTCCCAACAGGCGTTGCAATTCCTCGATCTCATTGAGCACAACGACGGTGTCCACCCCATGCTGCTCATAAGCCGGCAGAACCCGTCCCCGCGGGTCAAACAACGGGCTGGAGGGCAGCGGGCTGCGGTACACGGTCCCTGCCAGTCCATAGGGAAGTCTTGTTAAACCGTTAAACAGCAGTGATCTCATCAAACCTTCTATCCAACCGCCGGAAAGCAGCAATCCAGCTTAAAAACCGGAAATATGTCAGTCATTATACGTTAAGAATCACTGAGCAAGTTCAGATACATATGAGACACAGGTGTAGATAAAAAAACACATCGGAGCGATCCTTAAGGGTGGAAAACCAACAAAGGAGGTGCCCCGATGCGGCAGATCTATCTGCAAAGACAATTTTACCAGCTAGCCAAACGTATGCCACCCAAGCTGAGTGAGGAAGCCAAATATCGGCTGAGGATGGTGATGGCCTGGCAAGCCCTCAGACAACAAGGGCTGCCTGGCGGAAAGGCAGCTGAGGCTATGGGAATTTCACGAGCCACCCTGTACCGTTGGAATGGGAGGTTAGAAAGCGAGGGCCTTAAGGGATTAGAACAGCGCAGCCGCAGGCCAAAGCGTGTGAGACAACGTCAGTGGGGGTTGAAAGAAATCACCCTTATTCAGGAGTTGAGAGCGTTGTATCCTCGCTGGGGGAAGGAGAAATTAGCTGTATTGGCCAGGAGAGAAGGGACAAACCTATCGGTATCCACCATCGGACGGATCTTGAAATACATCCAACAGCGGGGGTATCTGAAAGAAATCGTGCTTTATAGACCCCGTTACACCAAAAGACGGCCTAAAAGGCCCTATGCGATCCGCAAACCCAAGGATTATCGGGTCGATGAGCCGGGCGATCTGGTGCAGATTGATACGTTAGATATGCACCCTTTCCCCCAGATCCACTTCAAACACTTCACCGCTCGAGATGTGATTTCACGCTGGGATGTGATTGAAACCTTTCCAAGCGCATCTTCTGCGAATGCGAAAGCCTTCTTATCCACGGTGATCAAAAGGATGCCTTTCCCGGTCAAAGCGGTTCAGGTGGATGGGGGCAGCGAATTCAAAAAGCATTTTGAGGAAACTTGCGCAGAACTGGGATTGAAATTGTTTGTGTTACCGCCCCGCTCTCCTAAACTGAATGGCAGAGTTGAACGAGCCCATCGAACCCATTTGGATGAATTCTATTCAGCTTATCCGATTGACTTTGCCTCGCCAACACTCAATAACGTGCTTGAAGAATGGGAAAGAATCTACAATAAAGTCCGTCCCCATCGTGCCCTGGACAACCTGACCCCTTATGAGTATATTCAACAATACCACCCTTCGATGATCCCTCAATTGTCTCATATGTATTGAACCCATACATTTGCTTGACAATCATCGGAGACAAGGTTAAAATCATTCTCACGCTCAGACAAGGAAGCGTTACAAGCCGAGTTAGCTCAGTTGGTAGAGCACGCGACTGAAAATTGCGGTGTCCACAGTTCGATTCTGTGACTCGGCACCTTGTATTTACTAGAGGTTGTTCCGTTAAAGGACAGCCTCTTTTTTTGATGAGGTAAGCGATTAAAATCCACCGTTTTCGAATAGGCACAACACGGGAGAGTAAATAATCAAATCATGGGGGTTTTGTGGCGTCATTTGACTACAAGTTTGTGAATATCGATGAAAAACTCAGCCCCTTCAAAGGTGTGTTTCCTCCAGCCAGGCTGAAGAACGGTCAGCGAACAATGAATGGCTGCTTGCGAGCGGCCCATTGCTGTAAGGTCAGCCGTGAATTGTTTTTGCCCCGTCTTAATTACAGCTGCAAAGCAAAAATAACGATCTTGATCTGGTTATTTTGATCTGTGCGCTGATGATTAAATAAAAATCTGCTCCCGCAATGACGGGAGCAGATGTGTTTCGGGTTCGTTTCTGCCAGGGGGTGGCAGCGCTTATTTCACCTTGTCCAGTGAAATACCCAGGGCGTCAGCCACGCCTTTGCCGTAGGCGGGGTCAGCCTTCAGACAATTGCCGATGTGGCGGATTTTGATGAATTCAGAGCAATCTCCCATGTTGCGGGCGGTATTCTCAAACAGCACCTGTTGCTGTTCGGGGCTCATCAGGCGGAAGAGCTTACCGGGCTGGGTGTAATAGTCGTCATCATCGGCACGAAAGTCCCAGTTGTCAGCAGCGCCGCTCAATTCCAATGGGGGTTCTTTGAATTCGGGCTGCGCATTCCACTCGCCAAAGCTGTTGGGGGTATAACCGATGGTGGCGCCAGCATTGCCGTTCACGCGCATCTGACCGTCGCGGTGGGAGGGGTGGGCGTCGGCTTTTTTAGGGCTGTTAACCGGGATCTGGTGATGGTTGACACCCAGGCGATAGCGCTGTGCGTCCCCATAGGCAAACAGCCGGCCCTGCAGCATCTTGTCAGGCGATAAGCCGATACCGGGGACGATGGCTGCCGGGTTGAAGGCGGCTTGTTCCACATCCTGGTAGTAATTCTCAGGATTGCGATTTAATTCCATTACACCGACCTCGATCAGGGGAAATTCGCCCTGATACCAGACTTTGGTCAGGTCGAAGGGGTTATAAGGCATCTTCTTCGCCTGCTCTTCCGTCATGACCTGGATATACATCGTCCAGCGCGGAAAGTCACCCTGCTCAATGCTGTTGAACAGATCGCGTTGGTGGCTCTCGCGGTCATGGCCGACAAGCTCTGCAGCCTCTTGATCGGTCAGGTTCTTGATACCCTGCTGGGTGTGGAGGTGAAATTTAACCCAAACCCGCTCATTGTTGGCATTGATCATGCTGAAGGTGTGACTGCCAAAGCCGTGCATATGTCGGTAGGAAAGAGGGATGCCGCGCTCGCTCATGGTGATGGTGATCTGGTGCAGCGCTTCCGGCAAGTTGGTCCAGAAGTCCCAGTTGTTCTCGGCTGAGCGCAGGTTGGTCTCGGGATCGCGTTTGACCGCGCGGTTCAAATCCGGGAATTTATGCGGGTCGCGCAGGAAAAAGACCGGCGTGTTGTTCCCCGCCAGGTCCCAGTTGCCTTCTTCGGTGTAAAATTTCATTGCAAAGCCGCGAATATCGCGTTCTGCATCAGCAGCGCCGCGCTCGCCTGCCACGGTAGAGAAGCGCACAAAACACTCGGTCTGCTTGCCAACCTTGGAAAAGATCGCTGCCCGGGTGTACTGGGTGATGTCGTTGGTGACAGTAAAGGTGCCAAAGGCGCCGGATCCCTTAGCGTGCATGCGCCTCTCGGGGATCACTTCACGGTCAAAATGTGCCATTTTTTCCATGTACCAGATATCCTGCATCAGCATGGGTCCGCGTGGGCCTGCGGTCATCGCATTGTCGTTTTCTGGGACAGGTGCGCCGGCAGCCGTCGTTAATTTTTTCTTTTTTTCTTCCATTATGTTCCTCTTCTTAATTTTGTAGTGAATTTAATTGACAACCAGGGCAAACCCCTGAATAGTAAACATCTTTTTTCTTGATAAAAAATCCTTCTAATCCATCAACCTCCAGATGACCATAGTCGATAGAGAAATCAAAGATTTCCCCGCAAGTAAGGCATTTAAAGTGTCCGTGGTCTTTAACCACAATGTCGTAATGTTGAGCGTCGGTGTTACTGTGAATTTTCCGTACGATCCCAGCATCAATAAATGTGTGCAGGGTGTTATAAATGGTCGCTTTTGAAATTGTGGGGATTTCCAGGCTCAGATCGGTGAAAATTTCATCCACTGTGGGATGGGTTTGAGAACGACAGAGGTATTCCAGGACTTTGATGCGCTGAATGGAGGGGCGAATCCCCCTGCGTTTAAGTCTTTCTTTTAGATTCGATGTAATTTCAGACAAAGATATCTTAGAGCGGTTCTATAGTTAGAGTGGTTATAAGTTTATAATAGTTCTAAATTTAAGAATTGTCAATGATTTTCATGAGAGTGTTGAAAAACAAATGGTATTTAATAATCGGTTGATGAGTACACATAACAATCGTTTGCATTTACGATAATTATGAATACTATATTAATTCGTAGGGGCAACCCTTCGCGTAGCAATCCCTGTGCCCTGCAAGGGTATTGAGCTGTGGTTGCCCTGCTCATAGGGCTTTGGATTGGGCGGACACAGGGGCCCGCCTCTACACATGACACTGAATTAAGAACTCTCAGAATAAAGAAAGCCAGCTTTTATGAGAAAGCAAAGCCGGGCGACAGGCTCAATACTGAGTTTTACCTGGAAACGAATCTCCGGTTAAGCTTTACGTTGGCTTAGTATTTGACGAAAATGATTGGGTAGGCGAAGAAATCCCATTCGTTTTAGGCTGATGACCGCTAATTTTTATTAACATGAAGGTGTTCAGGCATCTTTCAATGTATTTGCACGAAAACTGCGTAGATCTACAGCGACCTCGCCCAAACGAGAGGCTTCTGCTGCGAAGCCCAGCAAGTGACTTTCCAGGGCGTCATAGGCGCTGGTTAACGGTGGGCTCTGGCCGCGCAGCGCCTGCACAAAGGCGCGCATGATGCCCGTATCACCGCCGCCATGACCTGAAGCACTGTCAACGGTGGTAGGGAAAGAGAAGCGCTGGGTCTCACCGAGCCCGTGGGGGTGAATTTCCAGCCAGGCCTGGCCATAGGTGAACTTGCCCAGCAGCGTGGCTCGGGAACCATCCACGCGCAGGGTGCGCCCCTCTTCGTGGGAGTGCCCGTGCATGGTCAGGGTGGCGGTGATCCCGCTGGGATAGCGCAGGCTGACAATCTGGTGATCGACAACGCTGTTGTCACAGTGGTATACACAGCGCCCATAGGGGCCGGTTTGCAGTGCGTGCAGAACCGCCTCATCGCTGGTTGGGTCGGGGGTGATGGTGTTGCGCGGCCAACCGCTGTAACGCGTCAATGTGCGTATCGACGGGATGATCGCACCCAGCGCATCTGCCAATCGTGGGTGGGAAATTGCCAGTAAGCCAATTGTCCTCAGAACAGGGTTTTCCGCCTCGGTTACGGCAACTTTTATCGGGTAGTTTTCTAAATAGATACGGGGCGCAAAGAATGGGCAGCTCTCTGAAACGGGGCAGCCATTCGTGCAGCGAGCTGGCGCATCAGGAGGCGCGCACTCAGGTTTAAAGTGGCGCAGGTCTCCAGCCGAGCTGAGCCAGGCGGCTTTTTCACCCGTGAACCAGTACAGCAGGTCCAGGTCATGGCAGCACTTGGCCAGGATCATGGGAGCGCTGTCGATGGTGTTGCGCCAGTTGCCGCGCACAAAACTATGCGCCATGTGGTAGTAGGAGACATTCTCGCTGTGGGCGATGTGCACAATCTGCCCCAAACAGCCGGAATCGAATATAGCTTTCACCTTCTGGAAGAAATCGGTATAGCGCAGCACGTGGCACACCATCAGGGTGCGACCGGTCTTTCGGGCAGTGCGGACGATATGGACCGTCTCACCGAGGCTGGTAGCCATGGGCTTTTCCAGCAGCATGTCATAGCCTGCATCCAGGGCATCGACGGTCGAATTGTGGTGGTCTTCATCCTGGGTGGCGTTGAGCACCGCATCGGCAATTTTCCCGACCTGTAGCGCTTCTTCCCAGCAGGTAAACTGGCGTTCAGGCGGGATGTGGTGAGCAGCAGCAAAGCGCGCCCGGCGCCCAGGATTGGGCTCGGCTACGGCTGTAAATTGGACCTGGTCGGGATGTTTCAGTGCGTAAGGCCCATAGGAATCTGCACCGCGATTGCCGGCGCCGAAGAGAAGGATGCTAATCGGTTTGCTCATGAGGTGCTCCTTGTTCGCTGTGTTGCAAGTGGATTATAACATCACCCGCCGATGAAACGTTTTATTATTTAATCCTTAAGAGCATGATAGAATAAAAATCAAAGGTTTCCTGAGATGGAAGACGTTGATATTCTTAAAATCGAAGAAGCGGCGTTGAACGCCTGGCCAGCGCCCCTGCAGATGCTGTACGACGGATGGGTGCTGCGCTTTACGGGCGGTCATTCCAAGCGCGTTAATTCGGTCAACCCGCTTTATGCATCCAGGCTGCCGTTGGATGAAAAGATCAAAACCTGCGAGCTGGTCTATGCCCGCCTGGGACTGCCGTGCCTGTTCCGCGTGCCTGATCATGTTGCTGACTCACAACTCACCGATGCATTAACCGCCTCGGGTTACACGGCTTTTGACCCGACGCTTGTGCTGGGACGCCGATTGGAAAAAGGGCGTGGACCTGATGTGGATGTGATCATCCTGGAAATGTCCCTTGAGGATTGGTTCCAGATGCGGGCGCATTTTATCAGCGTATCTGATGAGGACCTGCAGGCGCACAGGGTGATCGTGCAATGTATTGTGCCCGAGATGCGATTGCTGGGTTTGTTTGCCAACGGTCAGCCGGTAGCCTGCGGGATGGGGGTCGTTGAGGGCGCTTTGCTGGGATTCTTCAGCATTTATACCGATAAGGGTTGGCGGAGGAAGGGGTATGCCGGTATGATCATGTCTGCGCTGACGGATTGGGGGCTCGAGCACGGAGCCACCTACGGGTACCTGCAAGTGGAAGGGGATAATGGCCCTGCACTGGGGTTTTATCAGAAACTGGGGTTTGCTCGCTGTTATGAGTATATATATTATCGAAACCAGGTCAGCGGGGGTCAGGCGAAAGTTGATTTTCACATAATTCCAGAGGGCGTGTTCACCAAAAAAGTGTGAGGACGACCGGGAACAAAACAGGGACTGTGAGCGTCAATAATGTATGAAAAAAAATCAAAGGAGAAACATAATGAAAACTAAAAACATGCTGATTGTTCTAACCCTGGCGCTGACCCTTTCCCTGACAGCTTGCAGCATCTTTAGAGGAGATATTGAACTGAAGGGCACATCCTGGTCACTGGTTGAAATCCATGGACAGCCCATACTGGATGGTACGACTCCGACCCTGGTCTTCGATGAAGAGGAACTTGGCGGCAACGGGTCGTGCAACACATTCGGCGGTAATTTTACGCTGGACAACGGAAAACTGACCATTGATCAACTTTTTTCCACCATGATGTATTGTGAAGATGCCATGGACCAGGAATCTGCCTACATCAATGCACTGCAGGAGGCAGTTGGTTTCCAGATAAAGAATGGCAACCTGCAACTCCAGGACGCTGATGGACAGGTGACCCTGGCTTTTGCCCCGCAAAATTAAGATTAATTAGTGGAACACAGGGGTAATCACACGGAGGAGAAATGCTCTGTGTGATTACCCTGTGTCATTGGCTATCTTGTTATCAACGGGATTAAATACATCCGGATGGATTGGGTGACAGAAGGAGCCGTAGGGTGGGTTGGCAGTGAGTAGATTTTGATTTAACAGTCCCATTTTGGATCAAACGGCTTAAAGAACCTGCCAACCCACCCCACGACTATTGCTTAAATTGCGTTTCGTATAGCTGTGCATAAAGACCGCCCAGGGCAAGCAGGTCCTGATGGGTACCGCGTTCGATCACCTCGCCCTTATCCATCACCAGGATCAGGTCGGCTGAGAGGATCGTACTCAGGCGGTGGGCGATGACGATGCTGGTGCGGTTGGCATACATGCGTTCCAGAGCTTCCTGGATCAGCGCCTCGGATTCGCTATCGAGGTGGCTGGTGGCCTCATCGAGGATCATGATGCGGGGGTCTTTCAGCAGCACCCGCGCCAGCGCCAGACGTTGCTTTTCGCCGCCACTGAGGCGATAGCCGCGCTCGCCCACGACGGTGTTATACCCTTCGGGCAGGTCCATAATAAAATGGTGGATATTGGCAGCCTGGGCTGCGTTGACCAGGTCCTCACTGCTGGCATCAGGATTGGCATACAGCAGGTTAGCCCGGATGGTGTCGTGGAACAGGTAGGTCTCCTGGGTGACCATACCAATGGAATCCGCCAGGTCGTCGAGGCGCAAATCGCGCAGGTCGTGTCCATCCAGGCGGATGGCGCCCTCGTTGGGATCGTACAGCCGCGGGATCAGGTAGGTGAGGGTGGTCTTGCCGGCACCGCTGGGACCGACCAGGGCGACCAGGTCACCGGAGTTGGCGACAAAGGTGATATCTTTCAGCGCCATCTCACGCGCCTGGCTGGTGCCTGGCAGAGACGAGTCACTGGGCTGGAGGGCTTGATCGGAAAGGATGCCGCCCACTTGTTCAACCGAATAGGGTCGGTCGACATCCTTGAGAAGGCCATGATTCGAGTCGAAGTATTTAAAGTTGACCCGATCAAATTCGAGCCTGCCCTGGGGGTCTTCCAGGGGGATGGCATCCGGACGCTCCTCGATATCTATTGGAAGGTCAATCACCTCGAAAACCCGTTCAAAGCTGACCATGGAGGTGGCAAATTCTACCGGCGCGTTGATGAAACCTTGGAAGGAGTTATACAGGCGCGAAAGGTAATCACCAAAGGCAACGATGGTGCCAAGGGTGAACATTTCAAGGATCACCAGGTAGCCCCCCACGCCGTAGACCAGGGCGCTGCCCACAGCAGTCAGCAGGTGCACGATGACTGTGAAGACAATCGCCATGGTGGCTCGCTTGATCCCCAGGGTTTTGACCTCGTAGGCGCGGTTACTGAAGCGCTCGATCTCAGCCTCGCGCTGACCGAAGAGCTTGACCAGCAGCGCCCCGCCGATGTTGAGGGTTTCGTTCATGTTGGCGTTCATGCGAGCGTTCATTTCCATCTGCTGCCGGGCGATATTTCGGAAAACCCGCCCCAGTCTGCGAGCTGTGATAATGAACAGGGGGATAATGATAATACCCAGCAAGGTCAGGCGCCATTCCAGCATCAGCATGACAACCAGGGTGGTGACCACCTCGATGAAGCTGGTGAGGAGGGTGACCAGGGTGCGGCTTATGGCGGTTTGCGCACCGATGACATCGTTGTTCAAACGACTGATCAGCTCTCCTAACTGGGTATGGGTGAAAAAGCGCAGCGACATGTGCTGAAGATGCTTGTACAAAGACACCCGCAGGTCGTAGATCACTCCTTCGCCGATCTGTGAAACCAGGCGCCGGGTGATCACCTGGAATAACCCGCTGATGATCGGCAGGAGCAGTAAACCAATTGCCGCCATGAACAGGCGTTGAAGGTCTTTATTGGGAATGGCGTTATCGATCAAATACCTGAGGATCAGGGGGGAGAGCAACGCCACCCCCGTGGTTGCCAAAATCGAGATCAAGCTCGCGATCATCCGCCAGGTATAGGGTTTGCCATATTGTAAGACCCGCCGAATTTGCTTCCATGAGAGGTGAGGTTTCTCTTCGGCAGCATTGATATAACTACGCCAATTCCTTCTTCGCATTGCCACGTTCAGTCATTCCTTTCAATGTGTTCGTTCAAGTTTTATCCTTTCCCGGACAGAGCCGGGTTAATCAATGTGTGCTTCGTTTTGTTCCTGTAAGAACGGGAGCGGGTCAATCAGTCCCGGGGCAGGGAAAAGCAAACCCGTGCGCCGGTATCGGTTTTTGCATCAGCCCAGATACGCCCGCCGTGAGCCTCGATGGTGGCACGCGCCAGGTACAGCCCCAACCCGGCGCCCTTGGTTTTTCGGCTGGTGTCTTGCGCCCGGTAAAAGCGGTCGAAGATGTGGGGTAGGTCACCGGTGGCAATGCCCGGGCCGGTGTCGATCACGCAGATCACCACCTGGTCGGGCAGGGTTTGTCCGCTGATGCGGATTTCACCTTCGGGGGCGTACTTGATTGCATTGGAGATCAGGTTGCTGAGCACCTGTTCGATGCGGGTTTCGTCGGCCATGATGATGGGGAAGCTTTCGGGAATGTCAATGATGATGTGATGCGCAGCGGATTGTACCTGGAAGCGCTTGGCTAAACGATCCGCAAGCTGGTAGAAATTCACATCGGCTTTTTTTTGCTGAACGCCGTTCATCTGCAGGCGGTTGGCCTCCAGCAGATTTTCGATCAGATCGGTCAGCCGGTCCGCTTCTTCTTCGATGACCTGCAGGCTGCTCTCCATGATTGTGCGATCCCATTGCACATCGTCGCGCCGCAGGGTGCTGACATAACCTTTGATTAAGGCGACGGGTGTTTTTAGTTCGTGGCTGATGATGGAGATAAACTCACTTTTCAGTTCATCAGCCTGCCGAAAGCGGGTGATATCACGCACCGTGACAATGGTGCTGATCAATGTGCTGTCTATGGAGAGTAAGGGAGCGTAAGTGATCCCTACCGGCAGGGGCGGCTGACCGTTAGGGCGTTCAAGATCGCCTTCCACGTACAGGTGAGCGCGTGGTGAGAGCGGCCATCCGCCCGCTTCGGCTTTTTCGAGAGTAATGCCATTGGGTAGTTTTGTCCAGCGGATCACATCTTCATGGTCCAGGGATTGCAGTTCTGCTTGTGAACGGCCGTACAGGCGGGCAAAGGCGGCGTTGGTGCGTTCGATGGTGCGGTCGGGGCGTAGGATCAGGATCCCATCGGCTGCCGAATCAAGTATGGCTTCCGTGTGTTGTTTTTCCTGGTTGATTTCGGTGTAGAGCCGAGCGTTGCGTACCGCGATGGCGGCTTGATTGGCAAAACTGGAGAGCAGCGAGCGATCGTTGGTTGAAAACGCGCCCTGGTAATTGCGAAAGATATAAATGAAACCGATCACCGCGCGCTGGGCAAACAACGGCAGACCGACGGCAGACAGGGTACCCATGCTGATCTGCTGCAGCAGATGG
>Ga0209718_1002925_pt1 | contig 15950 bp, 15 predicted proteins | sample AD_JPNAS1_MetaG_FD_184420 | JGI IMG/M metagenome (GOLD analysis project Ga0209718, IMG submission 184420) | Active sludge microbial communities of municipal wastewater-treating anaerobic digesters from Japan - AD_JPNAS1_MetaG (SPAdes) (version 2) | ecosystem: Engineered > Bioreactor > Anaerobic... | reverse complement strand
CGCCAACACCACGGTTTGATCATACGCCATTTGGATCATGGAGTATGCTGTGATTCGGCGCTCCAGTTCCGCCAGCTTGTACGTAATCGGATCGTATATGGAATCAAGTATTGGCTGACAGAAGGCCCAGTAGTCCTCGATTGCCGCTACTACTGCCGTATTCATCGCAGCCCAGATGGGCTTGTTCCTGGCAAACTCACGCCTGGCAAAGGCCGCAGCCTCCGCGCAGAACTCGGCCGCGATCCTTCTTGCCGCTTCTTCTGAACCCGCTGCCGCCATCCGCTCTGCGTATCGCTGTGCCATAGAGCCGTATCTCTCACGGCTGGCGTCGGCGTCGGCTTGTTCAGTGGCCCTATCTATGGCCTGAACTGCCGTTTTCCAGAAGTAATCCTTGATTAGCCTCAGGTGCAAGTCCTGCTTTTCAAATGTGACCGGGAAACTGCCGGCGATGTCATAATCTCGCGGGTTAGTTGTCGCCATCCTCTGGCGCTTGAGGTTGACATCCTGCTGTACGGCGGAGGAGAGTTCGACAGCAATCCTGCCCATGGTCTCCGATAGCGGTCCCATTGAACCGGCCAGCGAATCAATGCTTCCCCAGTCGCCAAAACGCGGCAGAACCAGAACAGGATGGCTATGCTGTGCCACCAGGGGCGCCACCCCAATCGCCGATGCCAGCGAGTCGTTGTTGTCCCAGGCGGGGGGGCGCGGCGGCACTTGGTCAGAATCACCGTAGGCCTGATCCAGTGCATCTACGAGAGAATCGCTGACTGCAGCGCAAAATCCCATCTTCGACCCGCGCATCAGCATGTCAATTGCCTTTTCGTAGTCACCGCGCGCCATATAGATCTCACCCAGGGCCGACAGGGCAGGGCCAAAATCATCCCTAGCCCGAAGCGCCTCAAGGTATAGGCTTTCGGCCATGCGCGAGTCGCCAAGTTCCCGGACGGAGTTGGCAAGGTTCGTAAGTATCATGGGAGACTCGGGATCAACTTCTCTGGCTGCTCTAAGCACGACAACTGAGTCGGTGATCTCTCCTAGCAAACGGAGTATGGCGCCGAAGTTGTTCAATGCAAGGCCAAGGCCGGGCATCTCCATCACGGCTCGGGCAGCCAGAACCACTGAGGCTGACCGTGACGCCCCGGGCGCCGCCATCGCTGCCGCAGCCGTTGTAATCTCTTCCACGTCCCTGCTCTGGGCAGCTCCACCCGAGCGGATGTCCATCTTCCAGGTAAGCGACTCGACGAGCGAGCGTTCATCGAAGGAGAGGCGGCCCCAGTAAATGTCATGATACTTCCTGGCCAGCGCTACGAGTTCATCATCAGCGACCACGGCATCAAGATCTACAGCCGCAGCCTGGGGGTATCCGCCTTCCGTGTCGAGGCCGAACAAGTCAAAATCGCTCTCAATGAACTCATCGGGCATGATAGGGCCCCCGATGACCACAGTCTTCGTTGCAGTCTGCCCGGCCACTATGACTACGTTGAGCATCGTGGGCAATACCGCCCCGATCTGGCCTGTGGGTGCGGCAGCCGGCGATCCAATGCCGCCCGGCGGCATCACGATCACCATGTATGTGCCGGCTGGAAGCTCAGCTGCGAGCGCCCCTGACGGCGATATCGTCAACATGGCAGTATGCCCGGTAGACATGTTCGTGGCCATGACCGTGCATCTGGCGCACACATCCTCTGCGCCGGAAAGCACGGTCAGTTCTAGGCGGCCGGATGGTTCGCCGCCAGCGCCGGCAGATGCGATAGCAGGTTCTCCAAACGCGAGGGCATAGAGGACAAACAGGAGCAGCGCGAGCGTAGCCCGTATCCTTGCCGATCTCATGCAAGTCTCCTCCGATCGTCTCATGCGCTGTCGCGATGAGTCTTCGCAGTTTGCATCCGCCGCCCGCTCGCCGACATGCCGTGACATATGAGTGTCGGGGCCTGAAGCGCAGATGAGGGTGGTAGTTGGAACCTCAACAATTGACAAGACGGCTGTAGGAATTCTACGGGCAAGCAATAATGCCTTCCTTCCAGGGAACAAAAACGGGGATCATCCCCTCAGGGGTTGAGCGGGCCGCAAGTGCAGCGCACCTTCCGGGTTGGTGCATGCAGGGCACTACCTGGCCAAGCACCTTTCGCCGGGGCCCTGCCTGCGCTCGGAGGCGCCGCGAGCGGCGCGAATTCCGACAATTATCGCCTGCCAAACTGGGCAGGATTTGAACAGGATGCTAGAAAATCCCGTTCAGAAATGGGCAGGATGCCTCAGAACTCCTCGAACCCCGTTGGGGCCCGCCACAGGAGGACACCGCGCCCAGAAGTACCCATGAATACAGGCAATGGACAGCGATAGGCTGGGCTGTGCCCGGGCGGTCGGATCCCAGATGCAGCCGGACCAGGCGTTAATGGTCGTGTCAACGTACAATCATCGGCCGGTTGCACCAGCAGGCCCAGTCTCCGATTGTGATGAAGTTGAACATCTCGCTTGCGGAGTGATCCGCGGTCACGGGGGTGCATGGCGGTGTTCAGTGTCAGAACGACTGACGTGTAATTCCGAACAGACCGCGGCAAGCACTATGCCTCGCGCGTTCGCTGTGAGGGAGGGCGCTTACGTCTTCCCGCTCTATGCGGCCATGCATCGCCCGCAGGAGAAATCCTGGCTGGAGGGAAAAACCGCTCGATACAAGAATACCTATCTGAAACACACTCTGTAGTCTGGCGGGTGAGTGCGGTGGACAAGCTCTGTGTGGTTCCTTGCGGTCAGAGGAAGATCTGGTCTCAGGAACCTGGTCGGGGTCCTACACCGGCCGTGGAGGTATATGTCGGTTCGTTTTCGCGCTTGTGCAGGGAGTACGCTCAACGGTTTTTCGACAAATGGATTGTCTTGTCTGCAAAGTACGGGTTCTTGTATCCACAGGACATTGTCCCGGCTGACTACAACGTGTCGTTCAACCGGGTGACACCGAAACCTATCAGCATCGATGAACTGCGATGCCAGATAGCGAGCAGAGGCCTTGCTGAGTTCGACACTATCGTAGTTCTTGGCGGACGCCGGTACGTTGAGGTTGTGGTGGCGGCGTTCGGTGGTGACTACTCGTACGAGCTGCCTCTAGCCGGCGCTGCCGGCATCGGCGTTATGATGCAGCGGCTTAGGCGAGCGCTAGATGACGATCAGGAGATTCGTATGAAGGCTGGGGGATGATGATGGATCTAGTTCAGTGGCTTCAGGGAGTAGACGGACACAGGTTCGTGCCATTGTTCGATCTGGACGACGATCTCGCGGTGAGGATCAAGTACGTGGGAAGCCGGAATAGACCCATTCTCAAGCGCCATCCCCAGATGGAGCAGGCTATCATCGATCTGGTGGAGAGGGGCCTCGAGGATCCTGACTGGGAGGGCCTGATCTACGTGATGGGCTGGTATGATCTGCCCAACTTCGTTCCGCTTTTCGTGGGCAAGGCTGAACGTCGAGGCATCCGCCGCCCGGTCAGCGAGAACATCCGGAGCATTCGCACGAACACGAGCGCCTTCGCAAGATGGGGCGACAATATCGACTACCACATCGGAGACCTCAGCCACGCCTTGTTCCGTTTCAAGGCATACAGAGCGCCCAAGAGGCCCTATGAGCGGTGGGCCGCAACGTTATTCGAGTCACCGGGTTCCACACGTCTCGTGCAGCCTGTTTCGTTGTACGTTGTACCCTGGTATACCTACAGCAAGGGCCCGTCCGGCAATGTGTGCTCGGTGCAACAGGTCACACAGGAACTCATCGGCCTGGCCTATACACAGTTCGCGGGGACGCTCCTGAACGTGCGCAGAGGCTAGGCCATGCCTCGCGACGCGTAAGCCGCCCGCGTTGCTCCACCTAGGAGAACGCGGGCAGTGTCGGCTGGGGTATGTACGGCGTGGCACCCGCGGTCGGTGTAGTCGCCGATCATGTCGCTGAAAGCGCCAAACCGCTTTTCTTCGCGCGCCATCTGCTAAGCCAGCGACAGGTTGTCATAGGCGATGGGCGCGACACCCTTCACACGCTGATCTGCGGCTGCAGCCAGCCAATTGGTCCAGCTACGCTTGGAGGCGCCGAACACCACGAACCCATCCACTGATAATCCTAGATCCCGCACGGCAGACTCGGATATGGCGCCCATGACCGGAACAGCGCCCTGCACCATGGGAAACAGCACGGGCCAGGTAGCATCGCTGGCCTCAAGGAACCTGGGGAAAGTGCAGAAGACCACAGCATCCTCACGCAGACCGCCACAGAGCGGCTGGTTGGGGATGCCGTACAGAATGGCTGCGGGCGTAGAGAGCCGTCTTGCCAGAGTGCCCAGGAGGGCTTGCTCCTCGAGGTCAGGCTCGCTCCCCATGGTGTGTCTTTTGGCGACGTCTTGCGCTCGCATACGGCAGGTACGAACCTATCGTGAGCATTCGCCTTGACATCTGTGGCTGAATGCGGTTTACTAAAGCAGTAAACCAGTAAACTACTAACCCGAGAAGTGAGACGAGGTGTTGTCGTTGAAGATTCCCGCTTCGCTCAAACACAAACCCGTGATCGTTGTCGAGGACTACGAGCATGTTGACGGCAGGCGTGCGTATGAATCGGATGCCAAAGGCCTGTCGCTGGGGCTTGCTCAGTGGAATGACCGAGGCAAGGTGGAGATCTCAGCAAAGGTGTGGAGGCACACCGGCGAGAAATGGTCGAGGCAATCGGAGGAATTGCCGTTGCACAGGGCGCTGGATCTGGCACTGCTGATCTGCAAAGCCCGTCAATACTTCATGGAGGCATATCGCTACGAGAAGCTCTATGACCCTGGCAAGACCACGATTGACCGGGTAGGCTTGCAGGGTGATGCCATGACGGTTGAGGTATGCACCGACAACCCCATGATCGACGAGGACATAAGGCTGTTCAGCGAGTGCATAAGCAGGGATGACGAGTTGATCGGTGAAAGGCTGGGCGCGCTGTCTGCCGTTCTGAAGGACATGGGCTACTGACGGGTGGAGACGATGGAGGGACCGACAACCATCGCTGTGACCCCTCCGACCCCAGGCGCGTAAGCTGACCACAGATTGCGTGCTGCTGTTGCGCCGCATGGCGCGCGCGGGTAGGGGAAGCGAGGAGGTGAGATGGTATGGAGACATCTGGTCCGCTGGACATACCGCCCGGGCACGTGGTGATCTTCGCTGTTGAGACCGCCGAGGACGCCATTGTGTTCGAGGTCGCTTTGGATCCGGCGGGCGCACAGGTTCTGGATGTTCGTGACCATGCCAGTGTAGTCGCTGTTGAGCTCGGGGAGGACGCTGCCGTTGCCACGGTTAACGTGGGGGCCACGTTGCTGTACGCCGACCGCGAGGGTGAGGAGCATACCACGATGTATGACAAGACCACGTTGCTCAAGATAGACATGCCCGGGGTCGTCAGCACAGACTGCGTGGCAGGGCACATCCTTGACTGCCTGGGCGCCCACGATGAACTGGCAGACGAAGGGAGGACATGGCGTCACACGCGTCGTGTGAGCGCTACCGTGTCGGCTGAACGTGAGTACTGGCATATATGACCTGCTGGTTGTCCTATTATGCCTCTAGCTCGGTTGCAGTCGTGGCGTGTCCGCATAGCCTAGAGCAATCCCATTACGGAGGAGGAGAAAGCTCAAATGCGTATGAATGCGGTTCGCGCCATCGCTCTCGCGAGCATCGTTCTGGTGTTCCTATTTGGCTTCGGCCTTGTGGGCTGCCTAGCCGAGGAGCCGGCGGCGGCTGTGTGCCCGGAGCAGGAACCAGTATGCAGATGTGTGCCCATCACGGTGATCGTTGGCTGCGGGGAGTGTACTCGGTGCGACGAACGGGATATTCCACTATGCCCACCCGCCAGAGTACCCCAAACCCTCTCGATTGTCAAAACCCTAGTGATCGACCTTGTTCAGGTCCGGAACGGCAGCGTACTGGTTCTCGCCCACGTTGACAAGCTCATAACCTACGTCGATATCAACGGGGTCACCAGAACAAGGCTGGTGAGAGTCCCATTCACCTGCGAGATCCCCATCGAGGGAATCGTGTTCACCGACACAGTGGCGTTCCAGAGCATCGTCATCACTGAGGAGACCGACACGCTCAGCCCTGACGGCAGGACCTTACACGAGAGACTGTGCGTCAGGATCAACGTGTCCATACAGCGGATCGTCGCATGTAGGCTGCTGTGTGACGTCGGTCTCTAGTGAGGGGCACGCACTCAACATAGTGCAACACTGCCTAGCTCGGCACAGCTGGTTCGACACAGCCCGGCCCGACCTTGTTCGGTGCCGGGCGTCTGTTTCTGGTGGCGCAATGGCACCATCTGGGCTGTCTCCAGGGCTGACTGCCCTGGTGTTTACGCCTTGCCGACATGCATGATAGAGTAAACGTGTCATGCCAATCCTAGGAGGTCATCACAATGGCTGCCAATACTCCGGAGTGGATCAGAAGCGCCATCATCTATGAGGTCTTCCCGAGGAACCACACGACCGAAGGGACGTTCGCAGCGCTCTGCCGTGATCTTGAGCGGATAGCCGGTCTGCATACCGACATTCTGTGGCTGATGCCCATTCACCCGATAGGCGTTGTTGGGCGAAAGGGGACACTCGGCAGCCCGTATGCCATCAGCGACTACCGGGCAATCAACCCCGAGCTAGGCGATGAACGTTCATTCCGGATTCTGGTCGACAGAGCGCACGCTCTTGGGATGAACGTCATGATCGACGTGGTCTACAACCACACGTCCCGCGATAGCAGGCTCCTCCACGAGCATCCCGAGTGGTTCATGCGCGATGCGCGCGGCAATTCCGCAAGCAAGGTCGATGACTGGACGGACGTCTACGACCTGGACTACGGCCATGGGGATCTATGGGACTACCAGATTGCCACTCTCGGCAAATGGGCCGACTGCGGTGTAGACGGATTCCGCTGCGATGTTGCGCCCCTGGTGCCACTGGACTTTTGGATCACTGCCCGTGACCGGCTTGCGCAGGCACAGCCCAGGGAGTTGATATGGCTTGCGGAGAGTGTGGACAAGTCTTTCATCAAATCCCTTCGCGGCCAGGGGTTCATAGCCCATTCCGACCCTGAGTTGCACGCGGCCTTCGACTTGACCTACGACTACGACGGATTCGAGTATCTCAGAGGGACTATGCAAGGGCTGAGGCCGCCCGGCGATTACCTCAATTACCTTCATGTTCAGGAGACTCTGTACCCTGCCGGCGCCGCGAAGATGCGGTTCATCGAAAACCACGACAACCCGCGTGCCGCGGGGGTGGTCGGCAGCGGGCGCTCCCTGCTCAATTGGACAGTGTTCTACTCCTTGCTGCCTGGGGCGATGCTGGTGTACGCAGGGCAGGAAATGGCTTTGTGTCACTTCCCCGACCTGTTCGACAAAGACACCATCCGCTGGGACGAGGGCGATCCTGAGTTTCAGCCGTTCATGCAGAAGGTCTTGGGGCTGTCCAAGGAGATCAAGAGATCGTGCGCCCGGTTTGCCGTGTCGGAGCTCGGCGAAGGGGTAGTCAAGATCGTGTGGCTCGGCAATGAGTCACGCTACACTGCCTTCGTGAACCTCGGCGGCAAGGACAGCCAGGTCTGCCTGGACGAGTGCGAGGCGGCAGTGCTGCGGCACGGCCAGGTGTGTTTGGGCGATACCTGCAGTGGATTCCTGGCCCGGGAGGGCGGGCATGCGGAGTGCCGACGATGGCGGCTACGCCCAGAGGACATGCCCGTGGTCGTCAGAGACGTCACGCGGCTATCATCTGGAGAAGGAGAAGGGCAAGAGGCGAAGAAACCACTGATATGTGGGATGTAGTGAGGGTTCGTGGAACTACGATGCCGGCTGGCTATACAAGGCTCATAGCGGCGACACGCTCCCGGGAACCGGTGCGGCGCCGGAGAGATGTACTATATGAATGGGAGGAAACCGCATGTCTCGGAGGATGGTTTGGGGACCGACGTTTGAAGAGATGCTTCATCCCGACAAGATCGATCCCGCGATCCGGGCAAAAGCTCTCGCCGCCAAAGAGAGCGATCCGCTGAGCGAGATCAACCTCTACAACATCACCTGGAAGCGGCCTGATGGGAAACCATGCTATATTGTGCTTCCCAGAGAGCTGACCGGCGTTGACGCGAACATCATTGCGCTGTATGGCCGCGACTTCCCCACGCGTTCGCACAAGGTAGGGGCCACATACACAGTGACAATGGAAAAACAGTTGCTTGGGGAAATCGCCCCTGGCGAGCACACGCTAGTGTACCCGTCCACCGGCAACTACGGCATAGGCGGCGCCTGGGTCGGGCCGCGCATGGGATACGATTCCGTAGTGATCCTTCCCGAACTCATGAGCGAGGAACGTTTCCAGAAGATTGAGGGATACGGTGCGCGGTATATCAAGACCAAGGGCTGTGAGTCCAGCGTGAAGGAGATATACGACAAGTGCTGGGAGCTCAAGCGCCAGCCTGAAATGAGGGTGCTAAACCAGTTCGAAGTGATGGGCAACTACAGGTTCCACTACTTCGTTACCGGAAACACCGCAGTGGAACTCGTGGCTGATCTCGCAAAACAGGGAATAGGCAACGGTAGATGCGCGGCATTTGTGTCGGCCATGGGATCCGGAGGCACCATAGCAGCAGGCGACAGGCTGAAGGAGGTCTTCCCAGAGCACCGCATAGTCGGCCTTGAACCGATTCAGTGCCCGACACTCTTCAACAACGGATACGGCGACCACGATATCCAGGGCATCGGCGACAAGCACGTGACGTGGATCCACAACGTCATGAACATGGACTGCCTCATGTGTATCGATGATATGGAGAGCAAGCTGGGTCTGCAACTGCTCACCGACCCTCGTGGCATGGAGTACTTAGCGGCGAAGGCCGGAATGGCGGAAGAGACTGTGCGCGAGATGGCCACCCTGTTCGGCATCTCCGGAGTGTGCAACGTTCTGGGTTCGATTAAGACCGCCAAGTACTACAGGATGAGCAGCAACGACAACATCGTAACTGTGCTCACCGACACTATAGATCGCTACCACTCGGTAATGAGCGCGCTGGATGACCGGTTCGGAAAGATGGACGCTGGCAAGGTAGAATCTCGCCTGACAGGCATCTTCCACAGCGCCAAGCTGGATTACGTTCAGGAGGGGACTGTCAACAACCGTGACAGATGGTTCAACCTCAAGTACTATACCTGGGTTGAGCAGCAGGGCAAGACCGTTGCTGAGCTGAACGCGCAGAGAAGTCAGGCGTGGTGGGCCGAAGAGCGCAGCAAGGTCCTGGATGTCAACGCTCGTCTCAGCGAAGCGCGAAAGCATTCGTGAGAGCGATCACGAGAGAGGAGTGATCACGATTAGCTTCCCTTTTGAGAAAGTACTAAGTCAAGCAGAAGGATACCGAAAGCAGATGTCCGGGTTCCTGCGCGACATGATCGCGATACCGGGCGAAAGCAGTCAGGAGAAAGAAGTCGTCCAGCGGATCGGCGAGGAGATGACGGCCGTAGGCTTCGACAAGGTCGAGGTCGATCCGATGGGGAACATCCTGGGGCGAGTCGGCAGTGGGAAAACCCTGATAGCCATGGATGCGCACGTTGACACCGTGGGCATCGGCGATCCAAGCCTCTGGGAAGTCGATCCGTACAAGGGGTATGAGGACGAGGAGATCATCATGGGCAGAGGCGCCAGTGATCAACGGGGCGGCATGGCTTCTATGGTGTACGCCGGCAGGATCATCAAGGATCTGGGCCTCGAAGGCGACTACACCCTCCTGGTCACCGGAACGGTTCAAGAAGAGGATTGCGACGGCCTCTGCTGGCAGTACATAATCAATGAAGCTGGCATCCGTCCTGAGTTCGTGGTGATCACCGAGCCCACGTCCGCCAACATCTATCGGGGGCAGCGCGGGCGGATGGAGATCAAGGTAACGACGAAGGGGATTAGCTGCCACGGTTCGGCTCCTGAACGGGGCGACAACGCGATCTACAAGATGGCGCCGATCCTGCAGGAACTGCGCGCCCTGCACGAAAACCTACATTTCGATCCGTTTTTGGGCAAGGGGAGCCTCGCCGTGTCCGAGGTCTTCTTCACGTCGCCTTCGCGGTGCGCGGTGGCCGACGGATGCTGGATATCGGTTGACCGCCGGCTGACCCACGGTGAAACATGGGAAATGGCCCTGGAGCAGATCCGAAACCTCCCTTCCGTCAAGAGCGGGCAGGCCGAGGTGTCGATGTATGGGTACGACCGGCCATCACATACAGGCCTGGTATATCCCACCGAGTGCTACTTCCCCGCATGGGTCGTTCCTCGGGATCATCCGGCGTGTGAAGCGCTTGTCCATACTTACCGTGGGTTGTTCCAGAGTGAACCTTTCGTGGACAAATGGACATTCTCCACGAATGGAGTGTCCATTATGGGGCGATTCGGCATCCCTTGCATTGGGTTTGGACCAGGGCATGAGGACCAGGCCCATGCTCCCAATGAGAGGACTTGGAAAGACGAATTGGTGAAAGCGGCCGCCATGTACTCACTGATTCCTTCAATCTACATTGCCGAGAACGCCTGATCGTGCAGGCGAAACAAGAGCACACGGAGGAGTTTGAACCATGCAGACGATTTTCCGGGGAAAACACTTCATCACCTTGGAGGAATGGTCACTCGAGGAGATCGATACCCTTCTGGACGTATCGTACGAGCTGAAACGGGATTTTGCCATGGACAGGCCCACCGACTACCTGCCTCGCAAGACCGTGTTCCTCATGTTCTTCGAGCAGTCCACGCGCACGCGGAACTCGATGGAAGCCGGCATCACACAGCTGGGCGGGCATGCCCACTTCCTCGATACCAGTAACATGCAGATTGCCCACGGTGAGGTCGCCAAGGATACGGCGGTTATCCTCTCGAGGATGGGGCACGCGATAGCATGCAGAAACTGCTTCTGGAAGCAGGGGAACACGTACCTTCGCGACATGGCGGCGGCGGCGACGGTGCCCATCATCAGCATGCAGGACGACATCTACCATCCGCTTCAGGCAATTGCGGACCTGATGACGATCCAGGAGAAGAGGGGCAGAAATACAAGGAATCTGAAGGTCTCCGTGATATGGGCGTATGCTACGACTCACAAGAAGCCCATTTCGGTTCCGGTCAGCCAGGTGCTTCTCTTCCCGCGGTACGGAATTGATGTTACGCTTGCCTATCCCGAAGGGTACGATCTGCCCGACTGGGTGATTGCGAAAGCCAGGGAGAGCGCTGCCCGTCACGGAGGATCCCTCAGGATTACTCATGATCAGGAAGAGGCCTACCGAGACGCCGACGTGGTATTCCCCAAGAACTGGGGCAACTGGGTGACCAACGAGAGCACTGATGTGATTGGCTCGCTCAGCGATGCGAACAAGCGTTGGAAGTGCACCACGCAGCTGATGGCGCTGACGGCGAAGGATTCGCTGTACATGCACGCCCTGCCCGCCGACCGCATCAACGAGGTGGAGGACGCCGTGATCGACGGGCCGCACTCCGTCATCTACGACGAGGCAGAGAACAGGCTGCACACAGCCAAGGGCGTTATGGCGCTTACTATGGGCGGGAGATAAGAGAAGGCGCCGGGCTCGCTCCCAGGCCGGGGCAGCGCCTGGAACGATCCCACCCGGGCCCGACACCGAACTGTGCGCCCAGCGAGAACTGCTGTCTGGGAGCGCCTACCTGACGTCGGGAGGCGCTCCTTGGCCACTGTGAGCATTTCGCTTACGACGAACTGCGAGCGTGAAGGCCGTGTGATTCTACTCATTGGTCATTCCAAGCCGCTTGTACATGCTGATTCGTCTTGAGTATAGAACGATGGGGATTAGCAGCAATACCATAGCAATGGCGAGGACTGCATAGGGTATTGACCCAATAGACGCAAAGAACCTCAATGCCCAAAATGCGACGACAATCGAAAGCAGCGCAACGTACATGCCTCGTATTGACTGGTAATAGGCAATTAGGTCGTCGTAGTTGCTATGAACCTCGAAGCTTTCACCATCTGCCTTCTTCTCTATGATGAGGATTTCCTTATTGTAGCCGCCTGGAGACGTTACTATCTGTCCACTTCCCCTTCCAAACGGTCTCCACCGCACTTTGCCGAATGACATGTTGAGGTTAAGGTTCTTCGTGAGTACCCTATACCCAAGCCCCGAAAGGAGGTCTTTGTAATCCCGCATCTTGCCGTATGACAATGCGCCGACAAACTCAACACGGTATTCATATGAACCGGGTTCACACGGCTCAAACTCGTAAAAAAGCGTGGAGGTCTTGACCAACCGCCAACCGTTTGCCGCCATCTCGTTGATCCATTTCTCCTGGGTGTCAAGGAACCCCATGAAATAGCGGAATTCTATCCTACCCATTCTCATTCTCCTTTACCGTTCTAGCGGCCAGTCTCATCACCTCATTTAGCCTCCTCAACTCCTTTTCCACCATCTGCTTTCCGACATCAGTGATGACGTATTCTTTCCTTCTTGTGCAGCCCTCGTCCTTGAGCGGGGCTATCCACTTCTTCCTCGACAGATTGTCGATTGCTCCGTACAGGGTTCCTGCTCCCAATCTGACCCTGCCACCCGTTTTCTGAACAACAAACTGCGATACTCCATAGCCGTGGTTAGGTCGGTACAGAGCCAGGAGTACCAGGAGAGTGGTTTCCGTCAGCGCTCCGCCCCTGATGTTGTCCCTAATGCCCATCACTCCGCATCCCGTTATTACGTTTACTGTACCATATCGCTAAACGTACTATCCGTCAAGATGGCGACTTGGGCTCTGGCGACTTGGGCTCTGCATTCTGGGTTGCGCTCTCGAATACTGGTTTGGGGAAGACTATCGTGTTGAATCGATGTTCGCCGAGCGCGGCCGGCGATTTCGGCGGTCGGGCAGCATACGCGCGGAAAGGGAGGAGTGTGCGCAGTAGGTATGAACGGGCGGCTCGCGCGAGGGCTCCTGGTCGCCCTCATCTGCAGCGCAACAGCCTTCCTTGTTGTGTTCCGGGTGTCGGGAAGCCGGATTGAATGGTCGGAATTGCGCGGAGTGAGCGGATCGGTGATCGGGGCCGCGCTGGCGCTGGTGGCGGCCGGCTGGGCATCTGATGGCGCGCGCATATCGGTCTTGGCGCGGGCAATCGGCGCTGATGTTGGCTTTTGCAGCGGAATGCGGATATCTATTGCCGGTCAGTTTGTGTCGAGCTTGATGCCGTTCAATGCCGGTGGCGAACCTGTCCAGGTCTACATGCTCAAACAGGAAGGGTTGGGGCTCGGTGAGGCATCTGCGGCCATTGCCATGAGGACTCTGTGCAACGCGGTGGCCAGGGTCATGGTGGCACTGGTCACGCTGGTCTGGATTGCCCTATCGGGCGCGGTTTGGTACGTGCCGCGCCAGATGAAGGCTGCCATGGTGACCGGGCTCACGCTCTACCTGGCGATATTCTGCTTCTCCATGCTGCTTGTGGCTGATCCCCGCAGGATTGAGACGCTTGTTGCGCCGGCGCTTCGCAGCCGGGCGGCGATGTGGCTGTTCCGACGAAAGGGGGCAAGACACCTGTTGGGCTCGATCGGCCGGAGCGTTGCCGAGTTTCAAAGCGCGCTGCACCACTACTGGAAGCGCCGGAGGCCGACGCTGCTGCTCGCGGTGTTCCTGAGCGCGGTCGGGTGGGTTGCGATCGCGCTTGTGCCCGCGATCATACTGGCGGGGCTGGGGGTGCGCGCACCGAGCGAGCAGATCATGGGCAATGTAATCCTGTTCTACATGGCGTCGTCCTACGTGCCTACTCCCGGCGCAAGCGGTTTCGCCGAACTGGGATTCGCCGAGCTGTTCAGCCTGATCGTCCCGCATCGCCTGCTCGGCCTCACGGTCGCGCTGTGGCGCCTCGCAACCTACTACTTCACGTTGGCAGCTGGGGGCGCGCTGGTAGTTGGGCAGATGCTGTACAGCCGCATCGCAGGCCCTGTTGAGGACAGGACAAGAACGTAGAGTCGCACGGCCTCACCCTACAGCCTCCCTCACAACCCCATCCCATAGCCTCACCTGTATCGCATCAGTCGAGCTCCCACTATTCCTGCGACAGATGCCTTCACCACATCGCCGGGAAGATACGGGAGTGCGCCTACTACCAGCGCCTGCGGCCAGCTGAACCTGGCTGTTAAGGCCAGCTGGACAACGCCCAGGGCGTAGAGTATGACGACGCCGCCGACGATTGACGCGGCGATGCACCTGGATGTTGTGGGGATCTGGGCTCGCCGCGTGCCGGATTCCACGATGGCAGACGTCACGTACGAACCGGCCGCAAGCCCCCACAGGTAGCCGCCGGTCGGGCCGAAGAGCACGCCGATGCCCGCGCGGCCTCCTGCATATACCGGCAGGCCCATCGCCCCGGCCAGTAGGTATGCCAACTGACTGCCCATGGCGGCCCCGGGCGGCAGAAGCAGACCGGCGATCATTGCGCCGAACGACTGCCCGGTAATCGGAACCGGGCTGAAGGGGAGCGGGAAGGCCAGGTAGGCCAGAGCCGCGGTGGCCGAAGCCAGGATGGCGGCCCTGATGATGACGCCGGTTCCGCGTAGTTCTGCTCGCTTCGCAGCTGAAGACATTCCACCAATCACCCCTCAGTCCAATCATAACCGCCCGCGGCTGTTTCTCCAACCGGGTTACGTGACTCATCGCCCCTTGACATGCCGACCCAACACTGATATTCCTGTGATGCCAATCATTTCATCTAGGGCTGTGCGGAGGTGGCGCATTTGACCTCGATCCAGCATGATCAGGGTATAGGCGTTTACAACCAAGGACTCATGGACCTCCTAAGTACTGCCGCTCGGATCTGCATATCCGACCCTGCTCAGGCTGGGTTCATCGCCCGAACGGCGGGCTCGCAGCGCAGGGCGGCCAAGACGCGAGAACGCTGGGAGGAGCAGGGTACTCATGTGCCGCCGTTCGTCATCATCAGCGTTACTTCAGAGTGCAACTTGAGCTGCAGGGGCTGCTACGCCCGGGCTCAGCACCGCGATTTGGCGCCTGGGGTTCCTCTGGAATCCGTTAAGCGGGGCGGTACCGGAGTAGGCGCAGATATCACAGGCATCGCAACTGCTCCAGCAGTCGCGGCCGGCGCCGGGTGCCTCGACATGGATGACGCCACGCTCAGGGCTGTGCTGGACGACGCGGGCGAGCTAGGCATCTCCGTGGCGCTGCTAGCTGGGGGCGAACCGCTCACAAGGCCTGGTTTGCTGGACATTGTATCAGAATACCCTGACATGCTCTTCCCCATTTTCACTAATGGTTTGCTCATAGACGACGATGTCGCGGCGCGGTTGCGCAGGCAGAGGAACACGATCCCTGTTCTCAGCATCGAGGGCAATCAGGAGATAACCGATGACCGCCGGGGAGCCGGGGTTTGGAGCCGCGTGCGCGGCGCGGCCCAGGCGCTTCGCCGTGCAAGGGTGTTCTTCGGCTCCTCATTCACAGTCCGAAGCGATACTCTGGACGCGCTAACTGATGAGCGGTTCATTGCGGAGATGATCGGGCTCGGCTGCCGTCTGTTCTTCTTCGTGGAGTACGTCCCTGTACAGCCGGGCACGGAGAGCTGGGAGTGGAGATGTCGAACCATGCCCGTTCGCTCCGTACTCGGATTCCAGCGTTCGCGGAACACCTCTCAGGGATGCACTGAAGTCTCCGTTGCTCGAGGCCATCCGCGCAGACCACGACCAGTTTGGCGACACGTCCGGAGGGTGTGCGTTGTGGAGGCGACGTGAGCAGGTGCAGGCGCTTTTGGAATCGCGCAACAGGGAGCAAGTCAGGGAGTAGCAGCGAGCACTGACGATATGACATTAGTTCCCGCAAATTGGTAGTAGGGAACTGGCACGAGTATCGATGTCCCGAAACCTGGGAATGGCGCAGGTAGTACATTCGCTTGTTCTGTGTTCTGGACTGTGAGGTT
>Ga0209718_1002909_pt1 | contig 15994 bp, 17 predicted proteins | sample AD_JPNAS1_MetaG_FD_184420 | JGI IMG/M metagenome (GOLD analysis project Ga0209718, IMG submission 184420) | Active sludge microbial communities of municipal wastewater-treating anaerobic digesters from Japan - AD_JPNAS1_MetaG (SPAdes) (version 2) | ecosystem: Engineered > Bioreactor > Anaerobic... | reverse complement strand
TCATTCCCGCATGCTCAGCAACATTGTCATTCCCGCATGCTCAGCAACATTGTCATTCCCGCATGCTCAGCAACATTGTCATTCCCGCATGCTCAGCAACATTGTCATTCCCGCATGCTTTTAGCGGGAATCCAGAATATATGGTTCCCCGATAGAACCACTCGGGGATGACAGACAGAAGGCTGGAGGGTTGGAGGGTTAGCAGAAGACAGAAGTCAGAAGTCAGAAGTCAGAAGACAGAAGTCAGAAGACAGAAAACAGAAGACAGAAGTCAGAAGACAGAAGGTTGGAGGGTTGGAGGGCTGGAGGGCTGGAGGGTTAGCAGAAAACAGAAGTCAGAAGACAGAAGACAGAAGACAGAAGACAGAAGGCTGGAGGGTTGGAGGGTTAGCAGAAAACCAAAAGGCGAAGGATTCGAGGATTCGAGGGGTCGAGTGGTTCACTTGGAATTTTTTTTAAAACAAAAGAGGCAAGGGGTCAGAAAGGCGAAGGATTCGAGGATTCAAGGGGTCAAGTGGCGAAAAGCAGAAGGTTAGAGGGTTAGAGGGTTAGATGTTTAGCAAAAAATCTAAAAAGCGAAGGAAAAAACTTTACACACTTTACAAAATAGAGGGCGGTTGATGGTTGATGGTTGATGGTTGATGAGAAAAGCAGAAGAGGCGAGAAGGATAGCTACACATCTAACCTTCCAACCCTCCAGCCTTCTACGCATCTACACCTCTACACATCTAACCTTCTAAAAATACACATCTAACCTTCTACAAAAAGGGGTTTTATGTTTTCAATCCTAAATCCTAATTCCTAAATCCTAAATTTTCTTTCTCCGGTTTCAATCCTAAATCCTAAATCCTAAATCCTAAATTTTCTTTCTCCGGTTTCAATCCTAATTCCTAAATCCTAAATTTAATATTATTTGATTAATGCCGATAATATAATTAGAGGATATTAATTATGGAATTAACAATAATCAAAGAAGTGTTGAAAAGTCTTATGGAAAGCAGGTTCTACTTTGTCCTTAGCCTTAAAGAAAGACTAAACCTTGTTAAGTATGTTGTTATGGTTTACAGGGCAAAATCCTGTTAAAAGGAATGTTTTTAAGCTTTCCTTCGCAATATCAGTCGAGCCTTCGCCTTCTGTCTACCTTAAAGCAGTTACCCTTAGAATGTTTAGCATGCGACTTCATTTTAGATGCAATTTCTGTAATTTCGCCATAGTGCGAAAAATGCCCTGCCCTGCTGTTTGCAATGCCTATTGAGAGTGTCATGATCGGGAATGTCTTCAAAGCACCGTGCCTATCAACGGATTCAATGAAACCCTTAGATTTATCTCCAGGATCATAGAATGTACCTATAACGCTGTTAAAAGAATCAATAATCTCTTCTGAGGTCTTTTCGATCAAACCCATATCCATTATGTAAACGAAATCGTCCCCACCTATATGTCCTACAAAACTACCTTTTATCTGTTTATTTTTAACGATGTTGAGCAAAAGCCTTCCAACCACCTTTATAGCCTCGTCTCCACGTGTAAAACCATATTTATCGTTAAATGGTTTGAACTGGTTGATATCAAGATATGCAAGACCAAATGACTCGCCGGAATCGAGTCTCGCCTGTATCTGTTTGTTTATCGAGATATTACCCGGCAACCTTGTGAGTGGGTTTATCTCGACAATCTTCTCTGACCTCGTAATACAGAGTTCCACTCTTTTTGCCATTTCTCTTTCAAGTTCCTTCGTTCTGATATAGTCATCTACAAAAAACATATCCCATTCCGGCAGTATATCGTCAGACCCAAAAACAGCCATCACAGGTACTTGGCTGAAAATTGGGTCTTCTTTAATCGCACCCAAAACACCCATTGTCACATTATCGCCTAAGTCTAATCTCACAATCAACAATGCTGGAATTGTGTTGTATATAAAGTCAAGTGCTGATTCTATACCCTTAAAGGCAATTACATTGTGTCTTTGCTCAAATATTTTGCTGATAAACGCAATTAAAACGGTATCTTTTGAAACAACAATAACATTCTTCATCTGTTTACTTATTCAAGATTCAGTGTGTCGGCATCTGCCATCGGTTCTTCCATCTCTCTGAAGATGTCCCTCAGATCTTCTTCCGTCATATCAAGCCTTTTCCAGACATCGGGATTTACAGAAGGAACAAGGTTGTCACCAGCAAAACCAAAACCCCTTGCCCTTACAAGAATATCAGCCAAACAAACTATAGATGCCTCATACGAGAACGCTTTGGACAAATGTGGTCTATGATGGTAACGTATGATTTCGGTGAGCACATTCGGAAATCTCCATTTTTCTGTCAACAAACCGCCTGCCTCTGTATGATCCGCTGGGAACACCTTATTTTCCGACAAACCAATTAGAACCCCCGCTTCTGCCGACTCCTTCATCGCATATCCGTAATATTCGGGATATTGTAAAATAAGGATGACCTTTCCAATATCATGGAGCAGGGCCGAAACAGATATCTCTTCTGTTTCTTTGAGCCCCCTTTTTTGTGCGATGAGCCTTGCCGCTATAGAACATCCCATTGAATGTTCCCACAAACCTACCATGGTCTCCTGCATAAGCTCAAAAATAGATATCCCAAGCAACATGCCCTTTACAACATTCATACCGAGCAAAATCACCGCTTGTTTAACTGAAGAAATCCTGCCTGAAAAACCGTAAATGGCTGAATTAACCATCTTCAGCACCCTTGCGGCGATAAATGGGTCGTTTGACACAAATTCGCCTATCTCTGTCAAGGATACACTTGGTTTTTCCAATAACCTCAAAAGCCTCTTCAGTGTAGCCGGAAGCGTAGGCAATGCATTTATATTTTTTATCTTATATTTGAATACCTCAGGATTCAGCTTATCCATAAAGCCCTTTTATATGTTCATAAAGTACCTTTTTTATAATATCCATATAGGGCTCATGCTCAACCTTCTCGAACCTCCTATCCAGTTCAGAGAGTGCCTTTTCCATAGGCACTTGTGGTTTAAAGACCCCCTTCACATCTACGGTAAATACATCGAGTCTTTTAAGCTTTTCTATTACAGCCCCTGTAAGTTCTGTGCCTTCACCCAACAAAACTATACCGTCCTTATTGATAACTGGCTTTGAAAGCTTCATATTTGGTTCGAGTTTATCTATAGGAATCTTTGGCATGTCAAGCAAATGATTTTTTTATGTAATTTATTTCAAATGATATAGTTCTGTCATCGTACTATTAATATTATGTTATGCCATAAAAAGCAAGCCTAAACACACGGAAAAACGATCAGAAAAATCTAAACAGTCTGCTGCATTTCTTTGCTCATTTACTCAAAAGAAAAGTCTATATATATCACCTCTTTTTCTTTACTGTTATCATTATTAAGAGGAAAGTAGAAAGGCAGCGATATGATAGGTATTTTAGTTATAAAATTCATCTCTACTTCTTTGCCAACTATTACCATCGGGATAGCGGCATTCAGGTTTATACCGCTTTTTTCAAACTCTTTTCTTGCCTGACCGGAGATTATATTTGTAATCTCACCAATTGCATCAACAACATCCTGGTTTATTGAGTCGCATTCCTCTCCAACAAGCGTTTTGTAAACAAACCTTGCTCCTGCCTCTCTTAGGCTTATTGCAACCGTACCTTTTTTGTCTCCAACAAGCCCCATGATGCCTGTAACATCACCGGAAGTCCTGTTGATATTCTTCAAGGCCGGTTTTCCCATTTCAGCACTTATCCCAAGCATGGTTTTAAACACTGTCTGCGCTGCAATGATAAACGGATTAATATACTTAATATCCACGGCTCCCTCCCTTTTCTATATTTATTTTCCTATTTTCGCCTTTGCCTTTTCGATTGCAGACTGAAGTTTATCCGGCGTAAACGGCTTGACAATATAATTGTCTACACCTGATTTAATTGCCTCCATGATGCAGCCCTTCTGTGCCTCTGCTGTAACCATGAGGAATGGGATATTTTTTATGGTTTCGTCACTCTTGCATGCCTTTAAGAAATCTATCCCTGTCATCTCAGGCATTATCCAGTCACTAATAATTAAATCGATACTCTCCTTCTTTAAAACATCAAGTGCCATCTTACCATTCTCTGCTTCAACCACACTTTCGATTCCAATCTGTTTCAATACATTCTTTATTATCTTTCTCATTGTAGCAAAATCATCAACTACAAGAACGTTCATATAATGACCTCCAAAAACTTTTTTATGTCTGAAGTTGTATAAACATTATATCGTAAATATCAGAATAAAGTTAAGATAATTTTGTAATATTATTTTTTTTTGAAAGCTGACTTAAGAAATTTCAGAAAAACAGCGATAATATATTAGTCCAAAAAAAGGAGACAGTTATGCTATGTCATTTTAAAGGTGTCTTTATCAGGTTTTCATTGAGTATAATGATCCTTGCCCTTTTAACCATACCCTACCCCGCACTTTCTGAGGACGAAAGGGATAACCTAAAAGTAGAAAGAGACAAGGAAAAGACCGTTTATACCATTGGTTCCTCACAAAAAGACAAAAAGGATCAATCTGAAGAAGACAGAAAAAATTCGTGGGACATGTTAAAGAATTCAAATCTATGGATAAGAAAATAGGGTAATGGCATCAATATTGCACTATATTTCTCAATAACTGCTATGTCCAACTATACAAATATGCTCGATATGATCTTTACGTCACACATTTTGCAAAATAAGCGTGACAATATACTTAAAATGAACAACACCACAGATAAACAATTCAGCAATATCCTTAATAAAAACATAGAAAAACTACAAAAGACACCCAACGAAAAAAATACAGTATTAAACCAATTATCACCATCATATGCCTTAAATACTGCTGTCGATAAAAAGGATAGATTCGAAGAGGCATTGAATTTTGTGTTGAAACATGAAGGCAAGCGCCTCGTTCACCGCGATGGATCCAGTGGGGAATCTTCAATGTACGGCATATTACAGTCTACAGCAAATGAAAATGGTTACAAGGGCAACATAAAAGATATTACCGTTGAAGACGTAAAGGCAATATACAGAAAAATCTGGGAAAAATCCGGGGCATCTTCACTTCCACCGGCTTTAAGTGTCGTGCATTTTGACACATATGTTAATAATCCGGCAATGGCAAAAAAATTGCTCAATCGTTCCAAAGGTGATATAAACATATATCTGAAAATGAGGGAGCAGCAATATGTAAGTCTCGCAGAAAAAAGACCCGAGGTCTTTAAAAGATATCTAAAGGGCTGGAAAACAAGGGTTGACAACCTAAGGACAATGATCGCCGGTATTGAAGACAAAAAGACAACGAAACAAACATAGGGTGATTTTAATTGTGTGTCTTACACACGTTTCAAAAAAAACATCAGGAGGTTCTACAATGAAAAAGGTTTTGGTGCTAATGGTTATGTGTATGTTTTTATTGGGCGTTGTCGGCGAAGTCCTCGCAGCAGGTACAGCGGCAGAAGCAGAGGCAATGATTAAAAAGGGTGCGGCCTTTCTCAAGGCAAATGGAAAAGATAAGGCCTTTAAGGAGTTTACCGAAGGCACACAGTTTAAAAAGGACGACCTCTACATATTTGTGCTCGACTTAAAGGGGTTGACACTTGCGCATGGCGGTAACCCGAAACTTGTCGGAAAAGACATGATAGGTCTTAAGGATGCAAGCGGAAAACTGTTTATAAAAGAAATCGTTGACAGCGCTAAAACAAAAGAAACAGGCTGGGCAGATTACAAATGGACGAACCCCGTTACCAAAAAGATTGAAGATAAATCCACTTATTTCATGAAGGTTGACGATATGGTTCTTGGATGTGGAATTTACAAAAAATAAGAGGAAACAATAAAGGGGTTATCAAATGAAACGGTACCTTACTGACCTCAGCATGTCAAAAAAACTACTATTGTCACCTATGACTGTTATGGTTTTTCTCTTCATCTTTTGTGTAATGGCTTACATAGGTCTTGTTAGTCAAAAATCTGCGATCAACGACATCTATAACAATAAGTTCAAAAATTATGAGGCGGTTGCTCAAATGGTCAGCAACATCGCAAACGTTCATGCGAACACATACAAGGTCTTAAGCTGGGCAAACGCCAATTATGAAGCTGCAAAAGTTGAAGCCCTCGGAAAGGAGCAAATGATAACCCTCAATAAAACAATTGAGGATATCCAGAAAAACATGACCTCAAAGTCAGTAACACCTGAAGAAAAAAAGATTTTGCAGACATCGCTGGAACAGATCAAGGAATACAAAAAACCTGTGGAAGGTGTCATCGACCTGTCTACATCATTTGAAACAAGTTCAGCAACAATGTTCATGGGCACGGCGGACGATAATTTTCAGATACTCAATAAAAGTCTCCAGGCACTGCTTGAACTCGAACACAAGATGGGTCAGGCAAGCTATGAATTTTCTTTGAAGGTTTTCAGCAGAATCCTCGTTATCATGATAATAGTTCTTTGCATCGCCATCGCACTTTCTCTCTTTATAAGCATAGGCATGACAAGGCTGATACTTGCACCGCTAAATAAGACAATCGAGGTGATGGAATATATCACGCAGGGCGATCTGACAAAAAGGGTGGATATCCTCTCGAAGGACGAAATCGGTGAAATGGGCAACCATTTTAACTCATTTGTAGAAAGGCTGCACAAAACGATCATGAAGATTGCAGAGAGCAGCAACAGGGTCACCTCAGCCACAAACATGCTAAACGGAAATGCGGAACAGATGGCGGCGGCAGTGGAAGAGGTAGCAACTCAGGTAAATTCCGTAGCAACAGCCAGTGAAGAGATGTCTACCACATCCTCAGAGATAGCGCAAAACTGTGTAATGGCTGCAAAAAGTGCTGACAAGGCAAATACCTCTGCAGAAAGCGGTGAGACAATTGTACGTAAAACAGTTGAAACAATGAATCAAATAAAAGAAGTGGTGAAGGGATCTGCCAAAATCAACAAAAAGCTCGGCGAAAGATCTGACCAGATAGGTCCCGTAGTTGGCCTTATAAGCGATATTGCCGATCAGACCAACCTTCTTGCCCTGAATGCAGCGATCGAAGCTGCAAGGGCCGGCGAACACGGCAGAGGTTTCGCTGTCGTAGCCGATGAGGTACGCAAACTTGCAGAAAGAACCGCAGAGGCAACAAGAGAAATCGCTCAGACAATACAGGCCATACAGGATGATACAAAAAGCGCTGTAACTTCAATGGAAGAAGGGGTAAAAGAGGTCGAAAAGGGAAGCGAGGAGGCTAAAAAATCAGGTGATGCACTAAAAGACATCCTCACACAGATTAGCACAGTAACAACAGAGGTAAACCAGATTGCTGTTGCTTCTGAGGAACAGACGGCTACGACAAACGAGATTGCAAATAATATTCAGCAGATCTCCGAGGTTATGCAGCAAACTGCAAGAAACATCCAGGAAAATGCTGATGCTGCTTCCCAGCTTGCGAACCTCTCAAAGGAACTACAGGTATCGGTAAAGCAGTTTAAGGTTTAATGAAATCGTTGAAATATGGGGGTATAAATGGAAGGCTTAAGAATCACCTTCCATGTTACCCCCATATCCAAAGACATACCGGGAAGGAGATGTAGTGCTTGTCATTATAGGTATAGTTGTTGTGCTGGTATCTGTCATTGGCGGGTTTATCTTAGAGGGTGGGCCTATCCTTGTTCTCATACAACTTGCTGAATTTCTTATCATAGGGGGTTCAGCCATAGGCGCCTTACTCATCTCAACCCCAAACAAACTGCTCAAAAAACTCATAAACAATATTTTAAAATCCCTCAAGGGTAGCAAAATCAGCAAACAAACATATCTCGATGTTCTAAAACTGCTTTATGAGCTATTTATTGTTATCAGAAAAGACGGGCTCATAGCCATTGAATCACATATCGAAAAACCGTCTGAAAGTGCCATATTTCAAAGATATCCCATGTTTCTGTCTCAGATTCATCTAATCGATTTTTTATCAGACACGCTTCGCCTTGTCATAATGGGGGGTGTGCCGCCTCACGACATAGAAATACTGATGGATTCAGACATTGAGTTACACCATGCAGAAGGTACAAAACCTGGCATGATCCTCCAAAAGATAGGAGATTCCTTGCCAGGCTTGGGTATTGTAGCTGCCGTGCTTGGAATAGTGATAACAATGCAGGCGATAAACGGCCCGCCCGAGGAGATCGGGCACAAGGTCGCAGCCGCGCTTGTAGGTACATTTCTCGGTATTTTTGCATCATACGGATTTGTTCAGCCGCTTGCAACAAATATGGACCTTGCCAATGACGATGAAACTGGTGTTTTTAATGTAATCAAATCAGGCATAATATGCTCTGCAAAAGGCTTGAATCCTATTGTAGCGGTTGAATTCGCACGCAGGTCGATATCGAGCGATTTCCGCCCCTCTTTCCAGGAGATGGAATCATACGTTAAAGAGATGAAATGAGCGAAGACAAACATCAGATACCAATCAGAATAGTTGTAAAGAAAAAGGGGCACGGCGGACACCATGGAGGTGCATGGAAGGTGGCATACGCTGACTTTGTAACTGCCATGATGGCTCTATTCATCGTTTTATGGATAGTTGGTCAGAACAATGCAGTAAAACAGGCTATCTCGGCATATTTTAAAGATCCGACAGTCTTTACAGGCGGAAGCGGGATACATGCCGCCCTGTCAAGTTCTCCGCCGGCGCCTGTGCTTTTCCCAAAACAGGAGGAAAAACAACCACTTTCAAAGGTATTGCAGGCATTGCAGGCACAAACAGACTTGACAAACCGTGAGATGGAAAAGTTGAAGATTGAAAGTGCAAAGATTGAAAAGGCTATTTCATCAGTCACGTCATTTGAAAAATTTAAAGATAAAATAAAGATCAGTGTCACAGAAGAAGGTATGAAGATTGAACTTATTGAAAATAAAGAGGGTTTATTCTTCGATGTTGGGAGCGCAAAGGTAAAACCGGAAACAGTAAAATTATTAAAAATTATCGGGGGAGAGATCGGGAAACTACCCAACAAGGTCATTATTGAAGGACATACCGATGCAATGCCTTATGTAACCCCCGGATACTCAAACTGGGAGTTAAGTGCAGACAGGGCAAACTCTGCAAGGATACTCCTAATCGAAAACGGCTTAAAAAGGGATCAGGTCAGGGAGATAAGGGGATACGCAGACATGTTTCTCAAGCACCCTGATAAGCCTAACGATTTTTCAAACAGAAGGGTCAACATCATTGTAGCAATACCAAAACAACCTTTAACAGATAAAACTCAGCAGCAGACAAAATAGGATTCAACATGAACGATATTAAAAATTACAAAATACTTATCGTGGACGACAGCCCAACAACGCTGTCACTGCTTTGCGCATTACTGTCAAAAGAACAGACATACAGTGTTTATCAGGCTGACAATGCTGAAAAAGCAATTAAGATTGCAAGGGAAATCATACCTGATATCATTATCAGTGATTATTACATGCCTGGAACAGATGGCATTGAATTTTGTCGTCAGGTAAGAAATGACGCAGAGATCTCAAGCTCAATCTTTATTCTCCTTACCGCTGAAACCGATATATCAAAAAAGATTAATGGTCTCGAGCAAGGCATAGATGATTATATAGAAAAAAGCATATCTGCAAAGGTCTTGCTTGGTAAAGTCAAGGCATTTCTCAAAATAAAAACATTACAAAACGATCTTATTAAAGAAAAACAAAAACTTCAGGCAGCAAACGAACAACTCGAAAGAAACGTCAAACAATTAGTCGGTGTCCTGCTCAAGATTCTCGAAATACACATTCCTGGCTCAAGCAAAAGAGCCGATGATTCAAGGGCGATTGCAGAATATATTGCAAAGGAGCTTGGGCTTGATACAGAAAAATCAAAAATAATACTGTTCGCAGCAACTTTACACGAAATCGGTAAAATAGGTCTTCCTGAAAAGATTGCCAAAGCTGATTTAAGACATCTGACACAAAAAGAAATCGAGATATACCGTCAGTTCCCTCTGGTAGGCTCGTTGATTTTGTCTACAATTACCGGTTATAAGGATGCGGCCTACGATGTGGGCCACCTATTGGAAAATTATGATGGTTCAGGAACACCTGACGGCCTTATGAAAGAAGAGATCAGTATTGGGGCAAGGATTTTAAGGGCTATCAACTTTCAGGAAGAATTATTCATGATGGGTCATTCATTTCAGGACGCCATTGCAAAAACAAGAGAGGCTATGGGCACATTACTTGACCCTTACATCACGACACATCTCATCAATTATCTATCAAATAAAAAGAGAGGGGCTGCAATTACCTCAAAAAAGATATCGATCGAAGAATTAAAATCAGGGATGGTCTTGGAAGAAGATGTCTACTCCGTCTCGGGGATAAAAATACTTCCAAAGGGCATTAAACTGAACGATAGAATGGTTGAAATTATAAGGGAACGAAATATCGTTGACCCTATAGTTGGAGGGGTTGCTATACGCTGAGCATAGCCTTCAAACATTACCACAGATCAACATCTGTTTTTGCCCTTTTCTGGGTCTCAACAACTGCTTCACAGTACTGTTCTTCTCTTTTATAAATGGATTCGATAGTTTTCGTTATCTTTCTAACATGAACAGAAAAATCCCTCGCATCAAAATATATCACCCTGCCTGATAAACCCCCTAAATCAGAAGACACCAGAGGAATCTTCTCATTTTGCAAAAATTCCACAATAAATTGGATGTTTATATCCCCAATCGCAAAATAACTGCATTTAACTGAATTGTCAGATTTTAAAACCGAGCCGCCGCCAAATGCCTTTGCCTTAATTCTTGACCGGTCAGCACCGAGCCTCATCATTTCATTTATCAGAAGTTCCATCGAATGCACACCGTACCTGCCTGCATTGGTGACACAAAAAGGCACATCCCGATGATTATGCCTACCGCTAAGCATGAAGTGGTTCATACCGATGATCCTATTATAGGGGTCATATAAGCAGGCAGATACGCACGAGCCAAGCAATGTGGTTAACATGACTACCCTATCCGTCGCATAAAATTCACCAGGGCCGATAGTAATCTTTTCATATTGTTTCATACGTTGAATCTGCATTATATCGTTTTGCTCAGGACCTCCCTTATCTTCCTTGCAATGGTCTCTAAAGAATATGGTTTTTGAATGGCGTCGATGCCCTCCTCAAGAATAAAGTTTGTGTGAATGCCATCAAGGCTGTACCCTGTCACGAAAAGTACTCGCACAGAAGACTTAATCTTTTTCATCTCCTCATATGTTTCGCGACCACCGATCTTAGGCATAACAACATCGATTATAACAAGATGTATATCGTCGGCCTTTTCTTTAAAAATATCAATGCCCCTTTCCCCATTTGATGCAAGAAGGACATTGTACCCAAGCATGCTGAGCATCTCAGACGCAATCTCCCTCAGTTCTTCTTCATCCTCGACAATCAATATTGTTTCGTTTCCGCCTCTTATTGTTTTCTTGTCCTCTTCCTCTGTCGTCTCAATATCATCCTCAACGGAAGGCAGATACACATTAAAGGTCGTGCCAACACCTAGTTCGCTGTAGACATTTATAAAACCTTTGTGCTGTTTGACCAACCCGTAAACAACAGATAAACCAAGTCCGCTTCCATCCTTTCGTGTCGTAAAGAACGGCTCAAATATCTTGTTTAGCGTATTCTTGTCCATACCACTCCCCGTATCAGTAACCGATATAATGACATAATCGCCAGGCTTGGCCTCCATGTTATACATACTGTATTCTTCAGATATCTTTATAGGGGCAATATCGACAGACAACTCACCACCGTCTGGCATGGCATCACGTGCATTTACCACAAGGTTGAGCAGAATCTGGTTTATCTGGGCAGCATCAGCTTTAATCTTGGGTAGTTGCGGTTTTGTGACAAAACTCATCTCAATATCCTCACCAATTGCCCTGTGAACCATCTTTTTAAAACCCTTTACCACATCGTTTAAGTCTATAACCTTCAATTCCAGTACCTGTTGCCTACTGAAGGCGAGTAGCCGTTTAACAAAATCCGCTGCCCTCGTTGTTGCGTTTTCAATTGAAACAAGATATTCGTTTATCTTATTAACCGGTGATATGTTCATCTTTGCAAGCTGGGTATTGCCAAGTATAACGCCAAGCATATTATTGAAGTCATGTGCGATACCGCCGGCGAGTCTACCGACGGATTCCATCTTCTGCGATTGGACAAGTTGCTGCTCAAGCGCCTTTTCTTTGGTCACGTCAATGGTTGTTCCTATTATTGCTGGTCTACCTTTGTATAATACAAAGCCTCCTATTGCCCTTAGCTGCCTTATTTCCCCGCCCTTTTGACGTATCCTTAAAAAGATTTCTTCGCTTTTATTTTTGCCTTCATGTCGTTTCCCCATGATCTCTTCAACCATTTGGAGGTCTTCGTGTAAAAGAAAATCCTTCGGACCCATTCTGTCAACAACCTCATCGGCAGAATAACCATGAATCTCACAAAACTTATTGTTCACAAACCTGAACAATCCATCCTGGATGATAAAGACACCGAATTGAGATTCCTCAACGATGCTGCGGTACTTTTCTTCTGATTCAAAAAGCGCCTCCTCAACGAGCTTATGATTGGTAATGTTCTCTATGGTTCCCTCATAAAACATGGTATTGCCTGATGAATCACTTACTTTACGTGCGTTGATGGAAATCCATATTTTGGATTTATCCTTTCTGTACACCTGTGTCTCGAACCTGTTGACTTGACCTTGGCTTTCGATGATCTTTTTAAATTTCAGACGGTCTTCCGGTACTACATAGTGTTGTTCTTCTATGTTGTATGAACTGTTTATCAATTCATCCACTGAATCGAAGCCAAGCATCTTCGCCAACGACGGATTAGCGTTGATATAAAAACCATCTGTTGTCGTCTGGAAAATACCCTCTACAGCATTTTCAAAAATACTTCTGTATTTTTCCTCGCTCTCACGTAACGCATGTTCAGCACTTTTTTGTTGCGTTACGTTCCTGATGATTACAATAACCTGATCCTGAAAGGGAAATATCCTTGCCTCAAACGAACGTTCCTCGCCATTAACCTCCATATCGTATTCAATTACCATCATTGAAGACGTCATCTTTACTTTACCTATCGCATCCCTGAATCTTTCTCTCAAACCTTCTATTGGGAAATTGAAAAAATTGCTGCCTATGATCCTCTCCTTTGAAAGATAAAGGTCTTTTGTATTCCCGGCTTTGCAGTCCAATATCGTACCGTCGTCGGCAATACGAAAGAAAAGGTCAGGCATCGCTTCAAATATCGCCCTTGATTCAGCGTTTTTCTGGAGCAGTTCATGTGAGCTAAGCTCAAGGGAACGCTCAAGCATTTTTCGGTCTATATCAAACTCTTTGTAAGCATTATCCACCGCACTGATAAACCCCCGCCACTCTTTCGGAATTACAAAATCTTCTCCGAAAATCTTCTTTAACTGTCTTTTTAGCAAATTGTGGTATTCTCTTTTCAATATAGTCATACCTCAGTAAAAGCAGTGATTGTCATGGTCTGATTATGTAATGCACAATCCGAAGCATATCCAAAGGGGGCAATCTCTCCATATGAATAAAACCCTGTCATGAAGGCCTGTCTTCCGAGCACATCCCGCACCGCCTCAACCTCCTCTTCGGTGCGCTGCCTCAAAACAAGCTTCCTTCCCACACAGCTTATGAGAATCGCAAGTTCGGCAGGAACAAAACCCAATACATTTTGAGTTTCTTTTGCAGCACCATTAGAACCATCGATAATGCGCTCGAAATTCGCCTTCATGAATCTCGCATATGCACCTTCAGGCATATCACCAGCAAAGGTCATGCTACGGTTATCCTCATTTATAGATAGAATTGTTCTTACGATTCTATCCTCACCTTTCGTTGTCCTTATCTGCAAGGGGAAAAAAAGACCTGTAGCTGGAAGACCCGACGCATGTCCACCAAGATAAACCTTATATATTTCAAGGGCTGAACGACCATCCAATTCATAGAGTACGTTTCCGTCGGACTTCGTGATCAGCCTCTCTGGCCCGAACGGGTCCCATCCACCCATCGAGCCATAGCCGACCCTGAGGTTCTTACCGTAGAAACCTACTATTGCGATATTATTCTTTTTTGGTGTTTCATCCCAGAACACAAGGGTCTTTTCGAAATGTTCGCCATTTCCTGCAAGGCCACCCGTGATCGCTACACCCTTCGGCAGGTTCCTCGCAAGTCCATTTACAAGTTCACTGCCGTTGACACCAGTTCCGTCAGATAGGACAAATACATGAACGAGCCCTTCTTTATCGATGGACTTAGCAAGTCTCTCGCCTGCATGATAGCTACTGTCAACATCCTTCAACTTTACACATGAACCCATAAAAGATGATTTCTCAAACTCGATGAACGTCGCAACGATTGAATCATCCAATACCTGCGTACCATAAATCTCACCAGCAGTGGAGCAACCAAGGATATGTGCCTTTGGATACGTACTTTTTATGCCATCTATAAAATCATGGCGTTTAAGTTTATTTGTAGATCCAAAAAACATAATCAACTGTGTATCCAAATTCTGTACTTTTTTTATATCATTTGACCAACCATTCTCTTTTGTCCATACAGCCTGCTCAATCTTCATAACCATTACTCCTTAAAAATACAGAATTATTCAATCAGCGAAAAACCGTTCTTTACATCATCTTTGTATATGTTTTCGGACAATTACCCAAAAAACTTAATGCGTTCACATTTAATTTTGATACAAATATTCCATTGATATATTATTAAGTTAACAGTTTATCCCAATAAATGCAAGCCCTATACATAGCTTGAAATGTTTAAGTTTTTATCGAAACATCCGATAATAGGGTTATGAACAATTGTAGTTCTTTTTCGTTTGACCATTCAAACAATGGAGATTTGTATCTTGCACAAGAAAATCTGGATTTCACTGATATTATCAAGCAGTATGCGGATGAATTGAGGGCGCTTAACAGATCTACGGAACAGGATTTTATCTCCATCGGCACTGGTTTGAATGACATCCATGGACAATCAAAAAGGATATCAGAGATTGCAGATTCCGCCATTCAACTGATAACTGACATCAATAAAGCAGAGAATATTGAAAATCTTCACGTTGTATTCGATTCGATAAACAAGCACCTTCAAAACACACAAAACAAGATAGATAAAAGCACATCTTTTCTAAAAAGTATGCTCGACAAGAGTAAAGATTCAAAGATGCCTTTGGAGATTTTTAAAAAGATCGTGAAACATCTCCGTGTATTAAGTGTTTCGACAAAGATAGAGAATGCCCGTCTTGGAACCAATGACAACAGTTTCGATGTGCTTGCCGAAGATATTGAGAAGCTTTCTGTAATGATAGATACAAAAACAATGGATATTTTTGAAGGTCTTCTGAATCTTGGGGACAAAGTAAGACAAACATTAACAAAATTCTCTTCATACAAGGACATAAAGCAAGACATTACAAAGACCGCTTTAAACACAATAACAAAAGACCTCAACATACTATCCGAAAAAAATATCAAATCCCTCGACGTTGTTAAGAAACTGGAATTACAGTATGCGGAAATATCTTCTGATGTCTCGGATATAGTTTCGTCACTGCAATTCCATGATATTACCCGTCAACAGATAGAACACGTTATAGACGTTTTGGATGACATTTGTGCAGCAACAACCGGCGAAACAAACAACGGAAACAACTCGTGCATGCATGTGATAAGGGAGATAGGCGAACTCCAGATAAGACAGCTCAAAAATGCAAAAAAAGAATTGGCTTCGGCAGTTGAAAAGGTCATTAAAAGCCTTGAGGCGCTGTCAAAAACCGTTTTTAAGATGTCTGAAGATACAAGAAAACTCACAGGCATTGCTGGCAACGATAATACCACTTTTATCTCAGAACTCTGTAATTCG
>Ga0209718_1002894_pt1 | contig 16048 bp, 17 predicted proteins | sample AD_JPNAS1_MetaG_FD_184420 | JGI IMG/M metagenome (GOLD analysis project Ga0209718, IMG submission 184420) | Active sludge microbial communities of municipal wastewater-treating anaerobic digesters from Japan - AD_JPNAS1_MetaG (SPAdes) (version 2) | ecosystem: Engineered > Bioreactor > Anaerobic... | reverse complement strand
CCGCTATGCGCGCCCGATCGAAGTCCATTCCTCATTTCGGGGGCAGTTATGCAGGGAACGGAAAGCTACCGCTCGCCTCTGTGCGAGCGCTACGCGAGCGGGCAGATGCGGCGCATCTTCTCCGACGATGTCAAATTCACAACCTGGCGCAGGCTCTGGATCGCGCTCGCGGAAGCGGAACAGGAGCTTGGCATAGCCATAACCGACGGGCAGCTTGAGGAGATGCGCGCACACGCAGCGGACATCGATTTTGACCGCGCGGCCGAGTACGAAGCGCGCGTGCGGCACGACGTGATGGCGCATGTTCTCACATACGGCGAGCAGTGCCCCAAGGCGAAGCCGGTCATCCATCTCGGCGCGACCTCGAGCTTCGTGGGCGACAATACGGACATCATCCGCATGAAGCTCGCGCTCGTCGAAATCCGAAAGCTTCTTCTCAACGCCATGCAGGCGCTCGCGGACTTCGCGCGGCGATATCAGGATCTGCCCACGCTCGCGTACACGCACTTCCAGGCGGCGCAGCCTACGACCGTGGGCAAGCGCGCGACGCTCTGGCTCCAGGACCTCGAGATGGATCTGGCGCAGCTCGACTTCCAGCTTTCCCAGTTGAAGCTTTTAGGCTGCAAGGGCGCGACGGGCACAGGCGCGAGCTTCCTGGAGCTTTTCGGCGGGGACGACGAAAAGGTCAGGCTGCTCGAAAAGAAGATCGCCGAAAAGATGGGTTTTTCGGATTGCTTCGCCGTTTCCGGCCAGACGTATTCGAGGAAGCTCGATTACAACGTATTGAGCGTGCTCGCGATGATCGCGCAGAGTGCGCACAAGTTTTCGAACGACGTCCGCCTGCTCTCGCATTTAAAGGAGCTCGACGAGCCTTTCGAGGCGGATCAGATCGGCTCCTCGGCGATGCCCTACAAGAGGAACCCCATGCGCAGCGAGCGCATGGCTTCCCTCGCGCGCTACATACTCGCGGATATGGCCAACCCCGCCTTCACGGCGGCCTCGCAGTGGTTCGAGCGCACGCTCGACGATTCCGCCAACCGCCGCATCTCGATTCCCGAGGCGTTCCTCGCGGCGGACGCGATACTCTCTTTGTACATCAACGTCGCGCGCGGCGCGCGCGTGTATCCCGGCGTCATCAAAAAGCATCTCGCGGATGAATTGCCGTACCTCGCGAGCGAGAACATACTCATGTACTGCGTCGCGAAAAAGGGCGGGGACAGGCAGATTCTGCACGAGGCGCTGCGGGAACATTCGCTTGCCGCGGCGGAACAGGTGAAGCTTTACGGCGGGGAGAACGACCTGCTCCGGCGCATCCTCGCGGACGAGCGCTTCGGTTTGAGCGAAGCGGAGCTCGAAACCCTGCTCGACCCCGCGGCTTTCACCGGGAGGGCCGCCAGGCAGGCGGAGGAATATCTCGAGGAAACCATACGCCCGCTGCTCGAGGCGAACCGGGGGCAGCTCGGCGCGCAAATATCGATTAAGGTTTGACGGAGGCAGCTATGTTGACGGCGATCGTGGGCACGAACTGGGGGGACGAGGGCAAGGGCCGCATGGTGGACCTGCTGAGCGAGCGTTACGGCATCGTCGTACGCTATCAGGGCGGCAACAACGCGGGCCACACCGTGATCAACGAGAAGGGGCGGTTCATACTGAACCTGATCCCTTCGGGGATACTGCGCGAGGGCGTCGTCAACGTCATGGGCAACGGCATGGTCATAGACCTCGAGCACCTCGCGGGCGAGATCGAACGCCTTTGTGACAAGGGCGTTCGCGTGACGCCGGAGAACCTCAGGATCAGCGACCGGGCGACCATCTGCATGCCCTACCACAAGCAGCTCGACTGCCTTGAGGAGGACAGGCTGCGCGATGCCAGGTTCGGCTCCACGCGGCGCGGCATCGCCCCCGTGTATTCGGATAAATACATGAAAAAGACGCTTCGCATGGGCGATCTGCTGCATCCCGACGAGCTTGAGAGGAAGCTTGCGGGCCTTGTCGAATGGAAGAACCTGCTGCTCGCGGGAGGCTACGGCGCGCCGGAAATCCGGGTTTCGGATATGCTCGCGTGGCTCAAACAATATGGGGATCCCGTCAAAGAATTCGTCTGCGACGCCGGGGAATACCTCGGCCGGGCGGCCGACGCGGGCAGGGATATCATATTCGAGGCGCAGCTGGGTTCGTTGCGCGACATCGACTTCGGCATCTATCCGTATACCTCCTCGTCCTCTACCATCGCGGCGTACGCGCCCATAGGCGCGGGCATACCGGGAAGGCGGCTCGACAGCGTGATCGGCATCACCAAGGCGTATTCAAGCTGCGTGGGCGAGGGGCCGTTCACGGCGGAGCTTTTCGGCGAAGCGGGGGACAGGCTTCGCGAGGCGGGCGGCGAGTACGGCGCGGCGACGGGCAGGCCCCGGCGCGTGGGCGGCTTCGACGCCGTCGCATCGCGCTACGGCGTGGCGCTTCAGGGGTGCGATTGCATCGCGCTCACCAAGCTCGACGTGCTCTCATACATGGATGAAATCCCCGTCTGCGTCGCCTACGAGGTGGACGGCGCGCGCACGGAGGTTTTCCCGCAGGGCGGCGCGCTCGCGCGCGCGAAGCCCGTCTACGAGAACTTCCCCGGCTTCAGGCGCGACATATCGGGCTGCCGCAGCAAAGAGGAGCTCCCCAAAGCGGCGCTCGACTACATCGCCTTCATCGAGCGGGCCGTCGCCTGCAAAATCAAATACGTTTCCGTCGGCGCAAGCCGCGACGCGTATGTGGAGATGTGAAACGAAGCTTGGATAATAGAAATCGGGCGGCGATGCCGCCCGGTCTTTTTTAGCCTCTTTACTTTTTGCCTTCCCTGAGCCGGTCTATCAGGCCGATCAGGGTCAGGAGGTCTTTATCGCTCAGGCCGCGCATGCCGTCAAGCGCCTTTTGAATCAGGATCGGCTCCGCCTCGCTGTCGTCGAAAAACGCCTTTGGCGTGACGTTCAGATATTCGCAGATGTACAGGAATTCCTCAATGGACGGCAACGAGCGCCCGGCGACAATGTTTTGTACATAGCTCCTGCTGTGGCCGAGGCCAAGGCTCATTTTATATTCCGAAACGCCTTTTTTGATCCGAAGTTCCGTAATACGCTTTCTGATAAACGCAACGTTCAACATTCTCACCTCACTGTCGTCGGGTATAATTTTATACTTTAGACAACATGCTGATTAACACGGTGAGAGGTTTAATCTATTGAAATATGCCGCCAATAGTGTTAATATGAGCTAAATTATACTTGTGGAGGCGGATAGGTTGGGCAAGAAGAAGCTCAGGGCGGCGAAGGCTTCCGTTCGGAAAATCGCAAGGCGCAATGGCATTGCCGCCGAGAACGCAAGAGCACAAATGCAGATGGCCATAACGGATGGTTTATGCGGCGCCGACCCGAGCGCGAAAGCGCTCTGGGATGACGTTGTGCGCGAAAGAGAGATGCCTACGCCTGAGGAGTTGATCGCATACCTTTCCGAGAAGATTGGACGAAAGGATACGATATGATGGCCGAAGCCGCACGATCGGATAATCCCCGGCTTTTTTATTTTGATTTATGCTATAATGAATCCGTCTTGAACGCCGCGTTTTCAGGAGGCGCCCATGCCCATCCGCTCCGCGACCGAAGCCGATATCGACAGCCTGCTCCCCTTCGAGCATCTCGGCAGGGAGGCGCTTTGCCGCTGCGCGCGCGGCGGCTTCGTCTATGCGGTTGAGCTGGACGGAGAAACCGTAGGCGTGCTGCGCTACGGCCTGTTCTGGCAGGCGATCCCCTTTCTCGATCTCATCTTTCTCGCGCCCAAGGCGCGGGGCAAGGGGATCGGCGCGGAGGCCGTGCGCCTCTGGGAAGCGGAAATGAAACTGCGCGGCTTTTACGACGTGCTCACCTCGACGCAGGCGGACGAAACCGCGCGACGGTTCTATGAAAAGCTCGGCTACCGGCGCGCGGGCGGCTTTTATCCGCCCGGCCAGCAGGCGGAAGAGCTGATCTATTCGAAGCGCCTGGAAGAATAAGACGAAAAGGAGAGCGTATGCCGATCACGTTTCGGAATTATACGGCGCAGCCGGGCATCACCGAGGACTATTTCCGCGTGCGGGAATTCCTTGCGGGGCTCGGCTATACGGAGTTTCCCTACGCGCGCTGGGATTGGATGGCGACCCACGGCTGGCTCGACAAGTCCGCCGTGGGCAGGATCGGCCTGTGGGAGGACGCGCGCGGGATCGTGGGCCTCGCGACGTTCGACACCCGGCCCGGCGAGGCGTTCTGCATGGCGCGGCCGGGGGACGCCGGGCTCAAGCGGGAGATGCTGCTCTACGCGGCGGAGCATCTCGGGCGGGATGGCAAATTCGGCGTTGTGATCGCAGACAGGGACGCGGCGTTCCAGAGCATCGCCGCCGCGCTCGGCTTTTTCGCGACGACGAAAAAAGAGAACGACGCGGCGTTCTACCTCGAGGAAACATCGACGGACTACGCGCTGCCCGCGGGCTTCTCGGTGACGTCTATGGCGGACGCGCTCGATCTATACAAATACCGAAGCGTTTTGTGGAAGGGCTTCGATCATGAGCGCGACGGGGAGGGGCCCTGCCCGTTCTCGGATGAGGACGAAGCGGCGGCGCGCGGGGAAATGATCAGGCCCAACGTGGATCTGAGCCTCAAGATCGCCGTCGTCGCGCCGGACGGGAGCTTCGTTTCCTACTGCGGCATGTGGTATGAGCCGAAGGCCGGCTTCGCCGTGATCGAGCCCGTGGCGACCGACCCCGACTACCGCCGCATGGGGCTCGGGAAGGCCGCGGTGCTCGAGGGCGTCAAGAGGGCCGGCCTGCGCGGCGCGAAGCTCGCGCTCGTGGGCTCGTCGCAGCAGTTCTATTACAGCATAGGCCTTCGCCCGTACGCGACGGCGACGGTGTGGCGGCGGGTATAAGATCCATCATTCCCGCCGGAGCGCGAGCGCCATGTCGAGCCAGCTTGCGCCGCCGTGCGCGGAGGCGGACGCGCCGAGCAGCGCGAAGCCGAATTTTTCATAATACGGAGCCAAAGGCGCTTTACACGCGAGCATGAGCGCGCGCATACCGGCATCCCTGGCTTTTCCGATCGCGTGCCGGATGAGCGCCGCGGCGACGCCGCGCCTTTGCCGCGCGGGATCGGTTTCGAGGCTGAGCAGCGCGAGCGTATCGCCCGCGGGCAGTTCCGCGGGCTCGTAGAGCGCGTCCGTCATGCGCCGCTGCGCGCTTGGGCGCGCGCACAGCAACCCCACGACGCGGCTATCCTCGAGCGCGACGAAGAACCATTCGGAAAAATGCTCGATGCGGTAAGCAAAGATTTCCCGCGTGGCGGCCTCCGCGGCGGGGAAGGTCAGCGCTTCGATCTCCATGATCCGCTCGAGGTCGCGGGGCGTCGCATATCGTATTTCCATTCGTACAGAACCTCCGGGCGCGCGGGTTGCATCCCTATTATAGCGCCGCTTTGCGCCTTGCGCCATACCGTAAGGTCACGGACCCGGCTTACTTCTTCGTGCCCGGCGTCACGACGGTTCCGACCAAAAAGCCGAGCACGCCGCCGTAAAGCGTCGAAACGAACGGGTCCGACGTGATGGGACACGCGCCCGTCGCGCAGCCGACGAAGCGGTAATAGAGATAGCCTCCCGCCGCGCCCAGCAACGTCAGAAGAATCGCGGGCAGATGTTTGAGCAAACGCTTTTTCGCGGCGGGCTCCGCCGGTTTTTCGGCGCGTTCCGGATTTTCCATAAGCTTAGCCCTCCTTTTTGCTCAGCATACCGCGCGCGCCGCGCGCCTTCCGTGAGCTTGTCACCGTGGGCGCATAATATCGCGGCCCCCGCGCATACTGGGCGCATGGCGGCATTGGTTTTTCTCACGGGCGGACTCGGATACATGGGACTTGAGCTTCTCTGGCGCGGGCGCACGCATTACTCGATGGGGCTTGCGGGCGGGCTTTGCGCCATGCTGATGTATTTGCTTTTCTCGCGCGTGCGCATGCCCTTCTGGGCGGCGTACCTGTGCGGCGCGGCGATCATCAGCGCAATCGAGCTCGGCTTCGGCCTCCTCTTTAACGTCAGGCTCGGGATGAACGTGTGGGATTACAGCGCGGTCCCGCTGAACTTCATGGGGCAGGTCTGCCTGCCCTTCGCGCTGCTCTGGGGTTTGTTCGGGATCATTATGTGGGGGGTCGTAAAGGTTTTGGCGTAAAAAAAGGGGACGGCTCCGCCTCGGAGAACCGTCCCCAACGTTTTTTTCCGCCCGCAGGCGAAAGTTTTGCGGGCGGATAATATCCGCCCCTACGTTCCCCTTGGATTTGCCTTTATTCGATCTCCTCAAAGAACTCCGCGCCCCTGCCGCAGATCGGGCACTTGAAATCCGCGGGCAGCTCGTCCGCCTCGTGGATGTAGCCGCAGACCTTGCAGCGGAACTTTTTCTTCGCGGCGGGAGCCTCCGCCGTTTTTTCTTCTGCTTTGCCCATAACCGAATCCGCGATGGCGTCGGCAAGCTGGTCGAGCTCGGTTTCCTGTTCTTTTCTGAGCGAGGATTTGATCGTGAGAACATCCCCGACGAAGTCCGTTCCCTTGAGCGGCTCGAGCAGAGCGCGCATGAGCTTTCCGCTCGCGGGCGCCCAGGAACCGTTCTCGATGAGGGCGATCGTCCGGTTTTGCAGGTTGTGCGCCGCGATGTCGCGCAGCACCTCCTCCATGGTGACGAACACGCCCGCGTTGTAGGTGGGCGAGGCGAAGACGAGGTGGCTGAAGCGGAACGCCGCCGCGACGATCTCCGAGGCCGGCGTCACGGACACGTCGAACATCACGGTGCGTACGCCCCGTTCGCGCAGCTTCGCCGAGAGCGTTTCGGCCGCGTTCGCGGTGTTGCCGTAGATCGAGGCGCAGGCGATCATCACGCCCCTTTCCTCGGGCTCGTAGCGGCTCCACTTGTCGTAACAGGCGGCGTAGCGTTCGAAATCCCGCCTGTGCACGAAGCCGTGCAGCGGGCAGACGAGGGCGATGTCGAGCGCCTTCATCTTTTTGAGCAGCGCCTGCGTCTGAGGGCCGTACTTGCCCACGATGTTGCAGTAGTAGCGCCGCGCCTCGTCGAGATAATCGCCGTAGAAATCCACCTCGTCCGCGAACAGCGCGCCGTCGATGGCGCCGAATACGCCGAACGCGTCCGCCGAAAACAGCGCCCTGTCGCCGCTCTCGTAGGTCACCATGACCTCGGGCCAGTGCACCATGGGCGCCATGAAAAAGGTCAGCTCGCGGTTTCCAAGGCTGAGCCTGTCCCCTTCGCCCACGACGAGCGCGCGGCCGGAAAGATCCTTGTGGAAAAACTGCGCGGTCATCGCGAGCGTCAGCCTGCTGCATACGAGCGTCGCCTCCGGATATTTTTCCAGCAGGCCGTCGAGCGTGGCCGAATGGTCCGGCTCCATGTGATGGACGACGACGTAGTCGAGCTTGCGCCCCGCGAGCGCGTGCGCGACGTTCTCGTAGAACACCTTGGCGACGGCCTTGTCCACGGTATCGAAAAGGACGGTCTTTTCATCCCTGAGAAGATACGCGTTGTACGAAACGCCCCTGGGCACGGCGTACACGCCCTCGAACATGCTCAGCCTTTTGTCGTTGCCGCCGACCCATACGATGTCCGGCGCGACCTGTCTTGCGCAGTGCATGGTAAACCTCCCGTTCTTGCCAATCAATGCCAAAACGATTATATAACGCCGCGCGCCGCGCGTAAAGCGTCCCGGGCGGTTTCGCGCGGCCCGCGCCGCGCATATGCTGTAACAGAGGGACAAACCGTTCCTTTTACAATCGCGTTTAGCCGCTTTACTGCGAAACAACGGAGGAAAAAAATTATGCTCGATCAATTCGTTCAATACCTGGAAACGCAGGTGAAAAACCACAGCGTCTACGTCTGGGGCGCGCAGGGCGAGGGGAAGGACGTCATCAGCGAAAGCTGGATCAAAAAAAAGGAAACCAGCGCCAGGAACGCGGAGCGTGCCATCGCCCACTGGAAAAAGCAGGTCGCCGCGGGCTACGGGGACGTGCTTCGCGCGTACGACTGCTCCGGCCTCGGGATGCGTTTTTTAATCGACAACGGCCTCGAGAAAAGCGACATGAGTTCGAACTCGATGCTCAAGCGCTGCGAGAGGATCAAAAAAGAACAGCTCGAGCCCGGCGACTTCGTGTTCCTGCTCGACGAGGACGGCCGCGCGCACCACGTCGGCTACGTCGTGGACCGGAACCTCAACATCATCGAAGCCAAGGGGCGCGAGTACGGCGTGGTCAAAAGCTCCCTGAAAAAATGGGACGCCTACGGCCGCCCGCCGTATTTCCGCGACGAACAGGGCAAGCCCGAAAAGCGCCTGCTACGCCTAAGCTCGCCCTATATGAGCGGCGCGGACGTCAAAGAGGCGCAATCCGCCCTGCTCGCCAAAGGCTACAAGGTCGGCAAGGCGGACGGCATATTCGGCCCCGTCACGGATAAGGCCGTGCGCGCCTTCCAGGCGGACAACAAGCTCTCCGTCGACGGCGTCGTGGGGCCAAAGACCCGCGCGGCGCTGGCAATCAATTGACGATTATGGAGGAACGGCCCGCGCTTAAAGCGGGCCGATTTCGCGGTTGGGAAAATTTTGTTGTTCTCATTCCCGCCCGCAGGCGGCGTTCTTTGATTGAGAATTACTCCGCGGGATACGCCTCCGCGTCGAAGATGTACACGGCGTTCGGATGCGCGAGGAACTTCGCCGCCGGAACGTCCGCCCCGGCGAGCACCGCGCGGACGATCTCCCTTTTGTGCGCGCCCGTCGCCACGAGGAGCACTTCCTCCGCCGCCATGAGCGCGGCGAGCGTAACGGTCGCGCCGCGCGTCGGCACGGGCCTGCCGCCGAAATACTTCCTGCCGGCCGATACGGTCGTTTCGCTCAGCTCCGTCAGGGAAAAGAGGCCGGGCAGCGGCCGCCCCGGCTCGTTGAAGCCCACGTGACCGTTGAGGCCGATGCCGAGCACCGCGAGCGACAATCCGCCCGCGGACGCGAGGTACGCGTCCATCGCCCGTGCCTCTTGGGCGGGGTCTTCGGCCAGCCCGTCGAACGCGCGGATGCGCTCCGGCGGGACGCCGCACGGGCCGTAGAACGCCCCGTTCATCGTCGCGATACAGCTTCCCGCGTCGGCGGGGCCGACGCCGATCCACTCGTCGAGGCCGATATAGCGCATCGATGCGGGATCGGCCTCGCCTTTTTTCGCCATAAGCGCGAGCTTGCCGTAAGCGGCGAGCGGAGTAAAACCCGCCGCCGGCGCGACGAGCGCGCCGGGGCGGGCTTCAAAATGCCGGGCGATGCGCAGTGCGGTTTCGCACGCCGCGGCCTCGTTAGAACTGCAACGGACGAGCCTCTCGCTCATTGCGCCCGCTCTTTTTCGGTGGCGGAAACGGGCTTTTGCCCGATGGTCAGCTTGCCCGCGATGAAGAACGAGGCGACGCACGCGAGCGCCGCGACGGGGCCGATGAATACCGCGCCCGTGTCGATGGCGGAAGTCCTGACGCTCACGAGGTTCGCGAGCACGAGCGAGCCCGCGAACGCGCCCACGAGCTGGTTCACAAAGCCCTGCACCGCGAAGAACATGCCCGCGCGATCCTTGCCCGTGACGGCGGCGTCCTCGGCCGCGATCTGCGCCGGGTACGCGTAGGGGATCGTGAAGAACGCGCCTATGGAGAAGCTGCCCACCGCGCCCGCCGCGATGCCCACGACCATCGGCGGTATGGGAAGGCCGAGCTTCGTCCACCCGAGCGGGAAGAGCAGCATCGCCGCGGCGAACACGATTAGGGAAATGCGAAACGCGGTCTTCGAGCCCTTGCGCCTGGTGATGAAGTTCAGAAGCAGCAGCATCACGGGGATGGGCGCGAAGGCGGCGGCGTTCATCATGCCCATCTCGGCGTCGGAGAGCCCCATCATGTCGTTGCACATGTACTTGATGCCGCCGAGGAAAAGCTGCAGGCCGAAGAAGAACGTCGCGAGGCTTGCGAGGTATACGAGGAAGTTTTTGTTCGTGATCGTCTGGCGGAAGCTTTCGACAAGACCTACCTCGGGCTCGGCCCTGCGGTTCGCGCCGTCCTTCGTGGAATCCTCTTTTATGACGAACATGGGGAAAACGTAGGTCAGCATGATGGGCGCGAGCATGAGCACGGCCTTCCTCATGCCGAATTTATGGAACAGCATCGGCACAACGACGTAGACGAGCACATAGGCGATGGTGTTGAAGAAGGTCTGCCAGCTCGCCACGCGCACGCGGCTGCGCTCGTCCGGCACGATTTCGGAGAGCGCGGAGAGGTAGGGCACCGCCATCATCGTGTAAAAGAAGAAGAACAGCACGCTCATGAGCGCCACGTAGACCGTGTTGAGCGCGCTGCCGCCCGGCGCGGGCGCGGTTACGGGCGGGAACCACATCAGTACAAAGGTGACGACCATCGGCAAAAAGCCGAGCGCCATAAAGGGCCTGCGCCGCCCGAAGCGGCTGCGAAGATTGTCCGTCCAAGTCGCGATGGGGATATCCACAACGCCGTCGAGCATGCGCGCGACGAAGAACAGCGCGCCGAAAAGCGCCGGGGGCGCGAGCACGACCGCCCCTTTGGCGAGGTCCGACGCGGTCGGCACATAGAACGCGAGTATGTAGCTCATCGCCACCTGATACATCAGCGTCGCGCCGAAGCCGCCTATGCCGTAGAGCGGCTCCTGCCACCGTTTGAGCTGCTTCATGTGCTTGCCTCCCTTTCGATTGAATGTTTGTGTGCGGATCGGGTTGATTTGAAGTACGCCCTCACGTCGTCCACGGCGGAGTAATCCGCGACGAAGTCCCTGTCGAAGCGCTTCATAAGGCCGAGCATGAAGCGAAGCCTCCGGCACTCCGCGAGCACCCGCCGCTTTTTGACCGCCCGGGGCGGCGCGCCGGCGAAGGAGATGAAGTTGTCGTGGTAGATGGCTTCGAGCATATCGTCCGGCAGGCCGAGGCCGAAAAGCTTCAGCCCGCCCTCGCCCATCAGGAAGCCGCCGTCCGTCTCCATGGAGAACTCCCCGCGCTTTTCGAGGAAACTCCGGCAGAGCTTGACGCGCTGGAAGCTCTCCTTCTTATCGAGCGGCGTGCGGTTGATGACGGCGCGCGCGCCTATGTCCGTGCCGAACAGGATGCGCGAGGGGAACTCGTCGAAGAACGCGCGCGCGGCTTCGGGAGCCCTGGACAGATTGACGTAGAGCTCGACGCCCGGCGTCAGGTCCACGCGGATGTTGGGGAATTCCCGCATATATCCCGCGAGCCGCTCGAGCTGCGCCGAGAGGAAGAACATGTGCGCGAACGCGATGCGAAGCTTCGGGTGCCGCGCGAGCAGCGTCGTGACCTGACGGTACTGCTCCTCGTTGTTGACGGTATCCTTCCCGTAGAACCAGCCGCGCTCCCTGGCGAACGCGGGGATGCGCGCTTCGTCCCAAAACTCCTCCGGGTCGTTCACATGCCAGAGTATGGGGATCTGCCCGCGCTCGGCCCACGCGAAGAACGGCTCCCAGACGGGATCGTCGAAATCCGGCACGGGCAGCATGCGCCGCATGTCGGGCTTGCCCTCGATGATCTTGATTCCGTCGCAGCCCGCGCGAAGCATGCGCGCGGCGAACGCCTTCATGCGCCTGCCCACGGATTTCGGGTGGCGCATGTATTCGGATACGTCGAGGCTCGTGAAAACGTACGTTTCCCCGGGATAGGCGTGCTTGTAGGCGAGCGCGTCGGGCACGCAGGAGATGCGCGCGCGGTCGGGCACGACAACGAGGTTCGCCGCGTCCGCGCCGACGCAGCGGAGCGTTTCATGGAGCGCGTCGCGCCGTATGGGCAGCGCGTAGTGGACATGGCAGTCGAGTATCCGGTAAGATTTCATCGCGCGCTCCCTTCGTTTTGCGTTATGCTCAGTCGGACAGGAGATGGTCGATCAGCGCGTGGAGCGCGGCGCCGGCCGCTCCGGCGACGTCCACGTTCGGGCTCGAGGCGGGCGCCGCGGCGGTGTCGAACGGCGTGCAACCCCTGAGCGCGCGGTTGAGCGCTTCGAAAAAGACTTCGCCCAGCGCGGCGGGCAGCAGGCCCGAAACGGACACGAGCGGCAGGTCGAGCGCGAGCGCCACGATGGCCAGACACGGGGCGAGAAGCTCCGCGATGCGTTCCGACACCCCGAGCTTGCGCGCGGGATCGGCCGCGGCGAGCTCCTCGAGCGCGTTTGCGCCGCACATTCGGCAGGCGGCGCCGATGTTGACGCGGCTTTCGAGCCAGCCCGCGTCCGAGAGGGAGAGCGCGCCCGCCGGAGCGTAGCGCGCGTAGCCGATCTCGCCCGAGCGGTTGCGCCGCCCGCGCACGACGCTTCCGTTGGCGATGACGGCGGCGCCCAGGCCCGTGCCCAGCGTCACGAAGAGCAGGTCGTCCGCGCCGCCGCGGCAGAGCCTCTCGCCGACGGCGGCCATGTTGGTGTCGTTGTCGAAGACGACGGGGCAGCCGAGCATCTCCGAGAGCGCCGCGAGGTCGCGGCGTATGTCGAGCGGCCCGCGCACGCCCGAGAGCGGCGCCGCGACGACGATGCCGTTGTCCGCGTCGCACACGGCGGGGAGCCCCAGCCCCGCGCCCATGATGCGCGCGGGATCGACCCCCGCCTCCCCGGCAAGCTCCAGCACGCGCGCGCCCGCCATGTCGCGGATGAGCGCCTCGAGCGCGCGCTCCCCGCGCGGAAACGAGCGCACGGCGAGCAGTTCGCCCGCGAGATCCGCGAGTCCGACCTTCATATACGCGCCCTCGAGCACGATGCCCGCGTAGAAGTAGCATCCCGCGACGAATTCCACGGGGCAGGGCGGACGGCCGAGTCCCTCGTACGGGGCGGAAACCTCCCGCACGATGCCCTTGTCGAGGAAGGCGTTGATGATCTTGCTCGCCGTGGGCGCGCTCAGGCGAAGCTCGCCCGAGAGGTCCGCTTTGGAGAGCACGCGCCGCTGTGCGAGCAGGTGGAAGGCCTGCACGCGGTTCTCCGATTTGAGTTTTTGTGCCGTATATGCGCGCATACTTGAAAACGAAGCCGGAATGGAATACTATTTAATTAACTTAGTTTATTATATCATGCGCGCACGGCTTGTAAAGGGCGCAAAGCGCGGTTTTTTGAGGAGAATTGCATGGATTTGTTCCTCGCGGCGGACGGCGGCGGCACCAAGACGAGATTTGCGCTCCACGACGCTTCGGGTTACCTCAGGGCGGAGTATGAAACGGGGCCTTCCGCCTGGTGCGATCTGGGCGTGGACGAGGCCGCGCGCGTGCTGCTCGCGGGCGCGGACGCGCTGCTTTCGCGCGCGGGCGCTTCGCGCGGGGAACTTCGCGCCGCGGCTTTCTGCCTCGCGTGCGTCGGCGAAAATCCCGAGGGGGACGCCGCGCTTTTCGGGCTGCTCGGCGCGCTCTGCCCGCGCGCGCTCGTCGCCAACGATTCGCTCGCCGCGCTTTACGCGGCGCACGCGGGCAAGCCCGGCATCGCCGTCGTTTCCGGCACGGGCTCCATCGCCTGCGGCATGGGCGAGGACGGCGCGCTCGCGCGCTGCGGCGGTTACAGCCCGACCTTCTCCGACGAGGGCTCGGCCTGCTGGATCGGCTACCGTGCGATGGGGCTGTTCTGCAAGCAGGACGACGGCAGGCTCCCGCGCGGGCCGCTCTACGAGGAGTTCGCAAGGGAACTGGGCGTTGATTCCGCATACGCGCTCATGGCGTGGGAGGTGCGCAACCTTTCGAGGGGCAGGAAGGCGATCGCCGCGCTGCAGCCTATCGCCGCCCGCGCGGCGCAGCGCGGGGACGCCGAAGCCCTCGCGCTCTACGGGCATGCCGCCGCCGAGCTCGCGCTGCTCGCGCACGGCGCGCGCAAAAAGCTGCGCTTCGCGTCGTCCCCCGTGCCCGTCGCGTGCGCCGGGGGCACCTTCCTCGCGGGCGCGCTCGTCGACGCGCCGCTCTCGCGCCTGCTCGCGCAAGAAGGCATGGCGCTCGTGCCGCCCGAGCTCGACGCGCCGGTCAAGGGCGCGGCCGTGCTGAGCCTGAAGCATGGGGATGTCCCGGTTACGGAAGAAATCCTTGCGAACCTCCGAAAAATTTGAAAAAACAATTGCGTGCCGATCAACACGGCCGCCGCGCGGAGCGCGCGGCGGCCCGTTCGTCAAGGAGGATGATTTGTTCAGATAATCCCGGTGACGGTGAGGAGCATCATGCCGGGATTGACGGCGACAAAGCCGGTTTCAGGGTCCTGGGTGAAGGATGCCGCGGGAACGCTGGGCGCCATTCCGCTGCACGCCTGAGGATAGATGAAGTGGCCTTCGTTGTAGCGGAAGCACGCGTTGTTTATGGGCGCGCCGTCCGCCGCGACGGAGATGGTCAGGGGCGCGGGCGAAAACTGGTCGCTGAGCACGAGGTCTTCGGCGGGGCTGTTGCCGTAGTTGTAGATGGTAAACTGGCAGGTGAGCGCGCCGCCCTCGACGACGGGGTTCGGGGACATGGCCTTTAGTATGCTCACATCCGCGTAATCCGCAACGGTCAGCGTGAGCGAGCAAAGCACGCCCTCCGAGATGCCCGGCGCTGTGGCGACGGCGTTTACCGTGATGGTCGAACCCGTCGCGAGCGGCGCGAAGCTGTTGACGCGCGCCTTGTAGAGCACGAGGGCGTTCGCGCCGGCGGGCAGGCTCAAAATGGAGAAACGCGCGCCGTCGCCGGCAAATTCGGGCGTCAGATGCGCGATGAACCTTCCGTCTATGAAAAGCCGCGCCGTGCCCACGATGTCGAGCGGAGTCACGGTAGCGGGGCCAGGCAGCGTGAACGCGCCGAGGTCGTCCGCGAGCGCGATGTTCGACAGCGCCGACGAGCCGACGTTTTCGAGCATAAGATAAAGCGCCAGCTCCTGTCCCGCGCGGTAGGTCGTCTCGAGCGCCGCGAGCCGCGCCGACAGCGGGCCGCGCAGGCTGGCCGTGGCGATGTTCGAGGCGACGCTGCATGCGGTTTCGCCGCAGCGGTAGGAGAGTATGGCCTGATTGGCTATCTGTGTGGACATGGCGGCACCTCTTTCGGGCGGAATCGAGCGGCTGTTGTATACATACGCTCGTTTTATATTATGTACCTGTCACAAAAGAGGTTCCGGTAATCAAAAAAAGCGGCCATGCCGCTTTTTTGAGTTTGCACGCTCGCCTAAAACGCCTTGCGTTTCCGGGCGGCAAGCGCGAAAGGAGCGAAAGCCCGCGGCTTTCATCCGTTTTGACGCGCATGCTGTCAAAGCCCGAATAGTCAGGGGGCCGCGGCGCCTCGACAATCCCCGGAACTTTGACGGCTGGGTTAAGGCTCACTCCTGTGCCGCGATGTCCTTCAATATCTCCGCGTCCATGCCCAGCAGCATGCAGACGTTGCGCGCGTCGCGCGGGCAGCTTTCACGACCTTGGGCGCGGTAGAGGCCGTAGTTCATGTGTCTGGCGATGACGCGCACGCCGTCGCCCCGGTTCGCGGCGATCTCCCGCGCGACCGCCGCAACGTCCATGTCGCGAAGGCCCGCGACCTCGTAGTGGAGCTTCGCGTATCGCGCCACGCCGTCGTAATGCGTCGTGAGCACGCCGACGTGGGGTAGGCCGTTGAGCCGCCGCGTCACCGCGCGCGCGATCAATGCGCCCTCCTCGGGGTTGGTGCCGCGCGCGAACTCGTCGAGCAGCAGCAGGCAGACGCCCTTTGCGCGAAGCGCGCGGGAGAGCATTTCGTTGAACCGCACGATCTCCGCGCCGAAGCTCGACAGGCCGCGCCCGACGTCCTCCCCGTCCTCGGCGACGAGGAATATCTCCTCGAACAGTGGTAGCCGCGCGCTTTTGGCAAACGGCAGCAGGCCGGCCTTGACGAGCAGCGCGTTGAGCGCGAGCGTTTTTAGCGCGACGCTCTTCCCGCCCATGTTCGCGCCCGTGATGAGCGCGGCGCCCGGCCCCGCCGAGATCGACACAGGCGTAAAGTTCCCGCCCCG
>Ga0209718_1002885_pt1 | contig 16078 bp, 10 predicted proteins | sample AD_JPNAS1_MetaG_FD_184420 | JGI IMG/M metagenome (GOLD analysis project Ga0209718, IMG submission 184420) | Active sludge microbial communities of municipal wastewater-treating anaerobic digesters from Japan - AD_JPNAS1_MetaG (SPAdes) (version 2) | ecosystem: Engineered > Bioreactor > Anaerobic... | reverse complement strand
GAAGGCGGTGCAGACGGCGGTTTTCAGGCCGAAGCATTTGCGCAGGCCGCGCGAGGTGTTGTACTCGCCGCCGCCCTCCCAGGCGGTGAAGGCGCGCGTGGTGCGGATGCGGCCCTCGCCGGGATCGAGGCGGAGCATGACCTCGCCGAGCGAGATCTGGTCGAATGCACACTGGTCAGCAGGTTTGATGACGAGGCTCATGGATGGAGATGGGTTTGCAGAAAGGTGTGAAAGCCGCGACGCCCGAATGCAAAACCGGGTTGGTTTTCCGATCCGGGCCGCGAGGGCGCCCACCGCACCCGCAAGCCCCCGCCCGCGCAATTCCCCCCGTCTGCAAACAGTGGAAGACGAGCGAAGGGGCGCCAAGGCATCGCCCATCCACCGAAAACCTGACAACTAATGGTGAAACGGGAAACACAGAAGTTATTCTGGCCGAAGGCTAGAGAATCGTGAAAGCTAAGTACCAGAGCAACTCACCGAAAGGCCAGCCATGGGATAAAGAAATCAAAATTAATATGGGAGGCATTCAGCCATTCCATTGCGGGCATCGTCGTCGATCTCGGCATCCTGATCCTGGTGATGACTCCCGCGCTGGTCTTCGAAGTACAATGGCTAGCGATCCTCAGTGTGGCGATAATGTGCGTTATCCCTCCATTCATGGCGGTCCGAGCGGTACGCAAAGAGATGCACCGCCAAAAGGAGCTACGCCTCGATGAGGTACCCAGCGTAATCCACGATCCCGTGCTCGGAGATCTGCGCCGGTGGGAAAACGACCCGACAATGTGGGAAGCAATAATCTTGTCCGATGGGGGCCGACTCTCGGTCGTGATCGACGGCGAAGGTTTCCCTGATCCGGTACTATTACAGCGCGCCTATGACCTCGCCAGAAACCTCCCTGAATTTCTCCAACAGATGCCCGAGTCGGTGCTCGCGGCCGCGAAAGTTGAACCGTGGATGGCGCAATTTATAAACGAAATACGCACATTGAAGCCGCAAGAGATCATCTTTTACGGGCCGGCTGAGCCGGAGTCCACCGAGGTGTACTTCGAAAGCCCACACGATATGCGCTGCTGGCGAGCGTCGGTCCGAAACCTCCGGATCGAATCGCTCGGATGCGAAACGTAAGGCGCGGCGACACTCCCGCGTGTCTTTTCTTTCCTTGGCCGGCGGCGCGGGTACGTTGTCGGCGCCTATGACGAACGTCCCACTCTCGGAGTTGACCAGCCGGATGACGCGTTTCCGCGCGTGCATGGATGCGGAGTGCCCGGAGTGGGAGCTGGCGGCGTTTTTCGGGCGCATCAACCAGTACTATTTCACCGGTACGATGCAGGACGGCCTGCTGCTGGTGCCACGCCACGGCGAGGCGGTGCTGTGGGTGCGGCGCAGCATCGAGCGGGCGCGCGCCGAGTCGCTTTTCCCGGACATCCGCCCGATGAAAAGTTTCCGCGACGCGTTGCCGGCGGCGGGCGCGACATGGCAGACGATCCACCTCGAAACGGAGCTCGTCCCGCTCGCGCTGGTGCTGCGTTTCCGAAAACATTTTTCGTGCCGCGAGGTAGCCTCGCTCGATGCGGCGGTGGCACGCGTGCGCGCGATCAAGAGCCCGTACGAACTGGCGGCAATGGCGCGTTGCGGAGAGATGCACCGGCGGCTGCTGGAGGAGCAGGTGCCGGGGCTGTTGCGCGAGGGCATGCACGAGGCGGAGTTTGCCTGCGAACTCTACTCGGCGATGGTGCGCGAGGGCCATCAGGGCACGGTGCGCTTCGGGATGTTCGGCGTGGACATGGCCGTGGGGCAAATCGGCTTTGGCGAAAACTCGCTCTACCCGACGAGCTTCGACGGGCCGGGCGGCTGCGTGGGGCAAAGCGCCGCCGCGCCGGTGCTCGGCAGCCGTGACCGCAAGCTGCGCGTGGGCGACCTGGTGTTCGTGGACATCGGGTGCGCGATGGACGGCTACTCGTCGGACAAGACGATGGTGTACCAATTTGGCCGCACGCTGCCGGCGGAGGCGGTGGCGGCGCACCGGCGTTGCGTGGAGGTGGAGCGGCAGCTCGCCGCGGCGCTGCGGCCCGGCGCCATCCCCTCGGAAATCTACCGGCAGACCATGGCGGGGCTCGACGCGGAGTTCTTGAAAAACTTCATGGGCTTCGGCGCGCGGCGGGCCAATTTCCTCGGGCACGGCATCGGCCTGCAAATCGACGAATCGCCGGTGCTCGCAGAGGGTTTCGACGAGCCGCTCGCCGAGGACATGGTGTTTGCGATCGAGCCCAAAAAGGGCGTGCCGGGCGTGGGTATGGTCGGCAGCGAAAACACCTACCGCGTCACCCCCGACGGCGGCGTGAGCCTCACCGGCACCCATCCGGGGCTGCTGCTGGTGTGAGACCCTGGCGGGTGGCCAAAGCAATTCACGGAAAAGGCTGGTGCGTGGCATTAGGCTAAGGCAGCTTCGCTTTAGTTAACCCACCCCATGCCACTCATTAACTCCTCTGGGAGTCGTGGACTCCTGCTTCTGATCGGATTATGCCTCGGCGGCGGACTCGCACGTGCCGAGTTCATGGACTTCCTCCTCCCGGAAAGCGAAATAGACATCCTCACGGTGACCGATTTCACCGAAGACGGTCGGGCGCTCCGCCCCGTCTCCAAAGCCAACCCGATGTACTACGAAGCGTTGATCCTCGGGAACCAGGATCTAGGGCGACCGCTGGCCGGCAATCCCGAGCCCGACAAGAAAGCCATGGTCAAACTGATCATGAAGGTCCTCGCCGATCAGGGGTACTATCCGTGCAACAGCCGAAAAAACCATCCTCCTGAGATCCTGCTCGCCTTCGGATGGGGTACGATCAACCGGGCGCCCGGCATGAGCGCCCTCTTCATGGGCGCCGAAAAGCTTAATCTCATGTGGGAACTCGTGCCGGAGATCCCCGGTAAGATCGACCCGCGCCGGCTCTTCAACGGCGCCCTGCGCAGCCCCCTCGCCGACCACGTGATGTCCATCGCAGATGACGAGCTCTACATCCTGACAATCCAAGCCTTCGACGAGGCCGCAGCCATGCAGGGTAAAACCAAACGGCTCTGGCACACCAAAGTCAGTTGCCCGGCACGCGGTCTGAATATCATTCCAACGCTCAATGAGATGGTGCGCATCGCCGGCCCCAACATCGGCAAGGAAACAGCCACGCCCATCCGCATCATTCGCCAGCAAAAAGAGGCGGTCGTCACCATCGGCGAGCTCAAGGTGCTTGAGATGATCGATCTCGATGCGATGCCGATCACCGATATCGACGATCCGGTCCCAGCGCCCGCGCCAGCCACCCAGCCCTGAGCCACTCAGCACCCGACCACGGCGGCGACGCGTGCCGCCTTGGCGTTGAGCTCCGTCTGGCAGGCGGCCTTGCCACGGGCGAGATCGCGGCACACCTGCGGGCGCTTCGCATAGATCGCACAGAAAAACACCGGCGGTTTCCCGCGCGGTGTCGTGATCTGCAACGCGAGGCAATGCCCGTCGTCCATGCGCATATAGGCCTGCCCACCCACACGGCGCGCCCAAGCCTCAGCATCGTCGCCGAGGCGCAGCCAGTCGGATTCGCTCACACGCACATAGGTCCCCGACTTCGCAAAACAGCAGACACCGCAGTGCAGGCAGTTTTCCGGAATATCCATTTCTCCGGGCATAAAAAAATCCGGCGTCGCCCGACAAGCCAGCGGCGGCACGTCATGCGTTTCTTCCTCGGAGAATGTGAGTTGAAGAAAAATAACAGCCGCCCGCATTTATCGCCCGTGACCACACCACTACGGACTATGAGGTCCGCCCACGCCGCCTCGGTAAGAAATCAGTGATTTCTTGCGTAACCCGCTCGCGCACTTTTACAAACCCGCCGCCCCCAAAATCCAGCCACGGCCTGCTTTCACCCCCTTTTCCACCCAATGAACGTTTCTATCTGCCTCCGCATCTCCCGCCTATTTGCATGCCTATGCCTCTGCAATCTAGCGCTCTACGCAAAAGCGAAGTGGGACCCCATCCCGGCGGAAGACCTCGCGCGGACTGCGTGCAAAGCCTATCCGGAAGCCAAGGCCGAGATCCTGTTCCACCGCATCACGATCGACACGAATAGTAATAAAAACTGCGCCGCGCACTATAGGCGCGTCAAAATCTACAACCGCGAGGGCGCCGAGCTGGCCGGCGTGCTCACCATCGAGCACCCCAAGCAACAACGCGTCTGGGGCCAATACGCCCGCGTGACCAAGCCCAACGGCCAGACCGCCGACTACGACGACGACGCATTCCACGAAAGCGTCGCCGCCAAGATCGAGGGCAAGAAATACATGAAGCAGACCCTCGCCGTCCCCGACCTCGCCCCGGGCGACATCCTGGAGCTCGCGTGGGAACAAGAAATGTCGAGCGAGGCGTTTTCCGCCTACTGGTGGTACTGCCAGACCGATCTGCCCACCCGCGAGTTCATCTTCGACGTCGAACAGAGCGTCAGCGACTACGACATCCTCGCCTTCAACGTCGAGCACGCCGAGCTCAAGCGCATCTCCAGCTCCCACGGCCGTCTGGAAATCCGCGACATCCCCCCCTTCACCCAAGAAGTCTGCACCCCGCCCGAGCGCGACACCCGCGGCTGGTTCACGCTCCTCTACACGAGTACCTACGCCAACTGGTACAGCAATGCCGACCTCTGGAAGGAGATCAGCGGCTGGCGCGGTGAAAACTTCCGCCTCTCCACGCGCCCCAACGGCGCCATGAAAGACAAAGCCGCCGAGCTCCTCCAAGGCGCCACCGACGACGACGAAAAGCTCAAACGCCTCTACCAGTACTGCCAGAAGAACATCGACAACATCGACTACTTCGACTCCGGCAAACTCCAGGCCGCAAAGAAGAAACTCGACGACAGCCAAGACGAACCGACCGCCGCCAAAACCTTTGCCCTCGGCGCTGGCTACCCCCGCCAGATCAACGCCGTCTTTGCCTCGCTCGCCCGCGCCGCCGGCTTCGACGTGCGCCTCGTGCAATCCGCCAGCCGCCACGGCACCCTGAAGGTCAAAAATGCCCGAGGCTGGCTCTTCATGAACGACCCCCTCATCGCCGTCCGTCTCGGCGACCAATGGCGCATCTTCAGCCCCGGCCACTACTACATGCCCTATGGCCTGCTCGCCTACCAAAACGAACTCACGCCGGGCCTCATCTGCGACGAGAAGAAGCCCCTCTTCCAGGAAACCGAAGCCGCCCCCGCATCCAAATCCGTCGAAGCCCGCATCGGCCGCTTCACCCTCGATGAAGAAGGCACCCTCGAAGGCGACGTCGAGATCCGCATGGGCGGCCACGTCGGCGCCTTCCGCAAAACCGACTGGAACGACGACTCCGTCGAAGAGATCGACACCCTCTACCGCGCCGAAATCGCGGCCAACCTCCCCTCGGCCGAAATCAGCGACCTGAAATGGGAAAATCTCCGCGCCCCGGAAGAGCCGCTCATCGCCCGGTTCAAACTCAAAGTCCCTGGCTACGCCGAGCTCGCAGGCTCACGCCTCATCTTCGTGCCCAATGTATTCGAGCATGGCACGCAGCCCCTCTTCACCCCTGAAAAACGCACCAACCCCATCATGTTCCGCCACGCTTGGTCCGAACAGGATGACATCGCGATCGTCCTTCCCGAAGGCTACATGCTCGATGGCGCCACCGCCCCCACCAACATGGCCAACCCCGAAACCGACATCGTCGGCGTCCGCTACAAATTATCCTATCAAGGCAAACAACGGACACTCTCCTACAAGCGCCACTTCGCGGTCGGAGCCAAAGGCCTCACCATCCTTCCGGCGCAATCCTATGAGCCGCTGAAAAACTTCTTCGACGCGCTCCATACCCAGGACGAGCACAAGCTCGTGATCAAACCCAAGCCCGAGCCCGCCGCGGCCCCCGCCAACCCCTGAGCCGCCCTCCGATGCGCACCGCGCCCCTCCTCGCCGCCATCTCCTTCGTGTTATGCTCGTCGCTCTCGGGGGCCTCCGCGCCCGACTGGCTCCAGGCACTCGCCAAAAAAGCGCCGCCAGAAGAGTCGGGCACGCCCCCCGCATGGGTCCTCCTCGACGAAACCACGGTGAGTATCAATGAGAGCGGCGACACCATCGAGCACCGCCGCGTCGCCGTGCGCCTGCGCACCAACAGCGGCAGCGAGTTCGCCAAAGGAATCGTCTACTACAACGGAAAGTCCGACCGCGTCCAAACCAACAAGGCCTGGCTCGTCCGCAACGGCTCAGCCGTGAAGGACAAAAGCGGCTCCGACTGGCTCGACACCGAAAACGGCACCCCCGGTTCTATCGTCGACGAATCCCGCAAACGCTCCATCAACCTCGCCGAGTTTGCCGTCGCCGGCGACGTCTTTGGGTTCGAGACACAGGTCAAAACCGCATCCCCCGTCGCCCAACTCCGCTGGGGATTCGGCTGGGATATCCCGGTCATCGAAGAGTGCGCGCAGTTCGATCTCCCGCCCGGGTTTTCGATCGACGCCTCCACCCAAGGCGCGCACCCGCTCGTCAAGTCCGTCAACCCCGCCTCCAACTCCTGGAGCTGGACCCTCCACGATCCTTCGTACACGCCCGACGAGCCCTGCATCGCCCCCACCGCCCATACCGATGCCTGGCTGACCGCCCGGATCGTGCCTCCATCCGGCAACACCAAGTTCAAACCCGCCACCTTTGCCTCCTGGTCCGACGTGGCGCGCTGGACCGTCGCGCTCAACGCGACCCAGCAAGAAACCAGTCCCGAGATATCGGCCAAGGTCCGCGAGCTCACCCAAAATAGCCCCGACAGCCTCGGCAAAATCCGCGCCCTCTGTGCGTACGTGCAAAATCTCCGCTACGTCGCCGCCAACGAAGGGCTCAAGGCGGGCCACGGCTACCAGGCCAGAAAAGCCTCCCTCGTATTCTCGCGCGGCTTCGGAGACTGCAAAGACAAGGCCAACCTCCTCTGCGTCATGCTCCGCGAGATCGGAATCACGGCATACCGCGCCAGCGCGCTCGCCGCCTCCGGTTTCCAGGTCGTCGAGTCCTGCCCGTCGCCCACCCAGTTCAACCACGCCATAGCGGCCATCGTCGTCGACGACTCCGTGCAGCTCCCCACCGTCGTCCCCACCGAGAAATGGGGCCGCCTGCTTTTCTTCGATCCCACCGACCCCTACACGGTCGTCGGCGACCTCCCAGAGTCCATCCAGGGCACGAAAACCCACCTGATGACCGAGGGCAGCGACTCGCTCATCACCCTACCCACACTTTCGCCACGCGAGGGATTCGCATTCCAACGCAAGGTCCGGCTCGCCCTCACCCCCGACGGCGACATCCAAGCCTCCGGTACAATCACCGGACTGGGCCAGGCCGGCAATGCACTGCGCCTCGGCATTAAACGCGTCAGCCAACCCTCCGAGATGGAGGCCCTCGTCTCCCGCCAGCTCAGCGACGCCTTCCGCGGCGCCACCATCCACGACAAGAAAACCTCCGACGACCTCGTCTCCGGACGTTGCGAGCTCTCCTTTGACTGCACCAAGAAACACTACGTCCAAGCCCTCCCAGGTGGCGTCTCGGTCGTGAAACTCGATGTGCTCAGCCGCCAGATGCTCCCGATCTTCTCCGAGAAAGTACGCTATCGCCCCATCGAGCTCCCGCCTCTCGACCTTCAGGACGAAGTCATCCTGCCTCTGCCCGAGGGCCAGGTGATCGAAGAGCTCCCGCGCAACACCCGCCTCGAAAGCCCCTACGGCACCTACGCGCTCACGTGCTCGACGGAGGCCGGTGTCCTCACCCTGCACCGCACCATCACCCTCAACAAGGTCGAGGTCCCCGTCGCCGACTACGCCAAGTTGAAAAAATTCTTCACCGACCTCGCCCGCGCCGACCGCAGCTCCGTCCTCCTCAAACCCAAGGCCTGAAGTTTTCACCCTTCCCCCTTCTCTCTTCGCCCTTTTTCCTCGCTGCATGATTTATCGCCGTTTCGGTCGCACCGAGCTCGCCATGCCCGTCTTCACCTGCGGCGGCATGCGCTACCAACACAAATGGCAGGATGTCGCCCCGGCCGACATCCCCGCCGCCAACCAGGCCAACCTCGAAGCCTGCATCGAGCGCGCCCTCGCCTGCGGCATCAACCACATCGAAACGGCCCGCGGCTACGGCACCTCCGAGATGCAGCTCGGCCGCATCCTCCCGCGCCTGCCCCGCGACAAGATGCTCGTGCAGACCAAGGTCGCCCCGACCGAAGATCCCGCCGAGTTTCTCCAAACCTTCGAAAAGTCCCTCGCCTACCTCGGCCTCGAACACGTCGACCTCCTCGCGTTTCACGGCATCAACACCCAGCAGCTCCTCGACTGGACCGTGCGCCCCGGCGGCTGCCTCGAAGTCGCCCGCCGTCTCCAGCGCGAGGGCCGCGTGCGCTTCGTCGGCTTCTCCACGCACGCCACCACCGACATCATCCTGGCCGCGATCGACACCGGCGAGTTCGACTACGTCAACCTGCACTGGTACTTCGTCAACGAGCTCAACACCGCCGCCCTCGATGCCGCCCGCCGCCACGACATGGGCGTGCTCATCATCAGCCCCAACGACAAGGGCGGCCGCCTCCAAGACCGCCCCGCGGTCATGGCCGGCCTCTGCGCGCCGCTCTCGCCGATGCAGTTCAACGCGCTCTTCTGCTTCGCGCGCCCCGATCTCCACACGCTCAGCCTCGGCGTCGCCAAACCCGAAGACTTCGACGAACACCTCGCCATTCTCCCGCAGCTCGACCGCGCCGCCGAGCTCGTCGCGCCCATCGAGGTGAAGCTCCGAGCCCGCCTCCGCGAGGTCCACGGCACCGAGTGGTGCGCGCGCTGGCACGAAGGCCTGCCGCACTACGTCGACGTGCCCGGCCAGATCAACGTCACCGAGATCGCCCGCCTCTGGACCTATGCCCAAGGCCTCGACCTCGTGCCGTGGGCCAAGATGCGCTACAACCTCCTCGGCCAGGCCGACCACTGGTTCCCCGGCCAGAATGCCGCCAAGCTCGACGAGTACGACCTCGCCGCCTGCCTGCGCGCCAGCCCCTTCGCCGCGCAACTGCCCGACATCCTGCGCCGCGCCCACGCCGCCTACTTCGAGGCGCCGAAAAAGCGCTTGAGCCAGAGCTGAGCGCGTCCGCTTTTCGCCGCGTTTTCATCGCGGCTTCATCCTCGTTTCACAGAGGCAGGCGAAACTGGGGGCACCATGAAAGCCCTCACGCCGCTCCTGCTTCTGTTTCTTTTCGCGCTCCGGCTCGCCGCCGCTCGTGGCGACGACCAGCCCGCCGCCAAAAACACCGACCGCTGCCTCTCGCCCTATTTCCTCGTGAAAGGCGCAGCGGAAAATGCCGAGGCGTTTCCCCTCCGCTCGACCAAGGTCACCTCCGAGCTCGCCGGCCCCGTCGCCGAGGTCCGCGTGGTGCAGACCTACGAGAACCGCGGCAAGACGCCCATCGAGGCCACCTACGTCTTCCCCGCATCCACCCGCGCCGCCGTTCACGGACTCACCATGACGCTCGGCGAGCGCCGCATCGTTGCCAAAGTGAAGGAGCGCATGGAGGCGAAAAAGGCCTACGAGCAGGCCAAGGCCGAGGGCAAGACCGCCTCGCTGCTCGAAGAGGAGCGCCCAAATGTCTTCAAGATGGCCGTCGCCAACATCCTTCCCGGCGACGTCGTCGAGGTGGAGCTCGCGTACAGCGAGCTGCTCGTGCCCACCGCCGGCATCTACGAGTGGGTATTCCCCACCGTCGTCGGCCCGCGCTACTCCAACCACCCCGCCAGCACCGCCACGCCCGACGAGCAGTGGGTGAGCAACCCCTACCTGCACGCCGACGAGCCCGCGCCCGCCGCTTTCTCGCTGGAGACGCACATCGCGCCCGGCATGCCGCTGCTGGAGCTCGATTCGCCCAGCCACCGCGTGCAGATCGATTTTCTCAACGCGACCGAAGCGCGCACGCGCCTCGCCTCCGACGAGGAGCGCCCGGCCAACCGCGACTTTCTCCTGCGCTACCGACTCGCCGGCGGTGCCATCGCCAGCGGTCTCTTGATCGACCAACCGGAGGGCGCCACCGAAGGCGACTTTCTCCTCCTGCTCGAACCGCCGCCACGCCCCCAGCCCACGCAGATCCCGCCGCGCGATTTCCTCTTCGTGCTCGATGTCTCCGGCTCCATGCACGGCTTCCCGCTCGATACCGCCAAGCTCCTCATGACGGAACTCGGCCGCCGTCTCCGCCCCGAAGATCGTTTCAACGTGCTGCTCTTCGCCAGCGACAGCCGCGTGCTCTCGCCCACCTCGCTCCCTGCCACGCCTGAAAACCTCGCCGCCGCGAGCGCCCTCCTTGAGCAGGAACAGGGCGGAGGCGGCACCGAGCTCGTCGCCGCCATGCGCCGCGCGCTCGCCCTCCCGGCCACCGAAGGTGCCGCGCGCATCGTCAGCGTTGTCACCGACGGCTACGTGGACATGGAGCCGGAGCTTTTCGAGCTCGTGCGCGCCAACCTCGGCCGGGCAAGTCTGTTCACCTTTGGCATCGGCAGCTCGGTCAACCGCCATCTGATCGAAGGCCTCGCGCGCGCCGGCCACGGCGAACCGTTTGTCGTCACCGAGCCCGATCTCGCCGAGCACGCCGCCGCGGCCTTCCGCGAAATGATCGAGGCGCCCGTGCTCACCGGCATCCAGGTAAGCAGCGACGGCATCGCGCTCTCGCAACTCACGCCCGCGCCCGTGCCCGACCTGCTCGCCAGCCGCCCCGTCGTCGTCTCCGGCCACTGGCAGGGCCAACCCACCGGCACGCTCACCTTGCGCGGCAACTCCGGCGGCGGCGCATGGCAGGCCACGCTCGACTTCGCCAAAGCCACGCGGCTGCAAACGCCCGGCCTCGTCTCGCGCCTCGTCGCCCGCGAACGCATCACCGAGCTCACCGACCTGCAAAGCCTCGATCGCAACGAAGAGCGCCGCCAGGAGATCATCCGCCTCGGCATCGCGCACAACCTGCTCACCAAGTACACCTCGTTTGTCGCCATCGACGAAGTCGTGCGCCGCGACCCCGCCGCGCCACTGCGCACCATCGCCCAACCTTCGCTCCTGCCGGAAGGCGTGAGCGAACTCGCCGTCGGTGGTGATGTCGCCACCGCGCCCGAGCCGGGCACCATCCTATTGCTGGCCAGCGGCGCACTCGCCGCAGGGGCGAGCCTCCTGCGCAAACGCCGGAAAAGCGCCGCCCGCTGAGTCATGCACGCCTGCGCCACCACCACACACACGCCCGTCTTCGCCGGCGCGCCCGCCGCTCCGATGGAAACGCCCTGGTGGCAAACGCGCGCCGCCCTGCTCGCCGCCACCGCACTCGCCGGCTGGCCGGTCGTGCGCTGGTTCATCGCACGCATCGGCGACGGTTCCGACGAGCCGTGGGGCCTCGTCGCACTGGTCCTCGCCATCGCGTTTCTGCCGTGGCGACGCCTGCGCGAGCCAGTGCCACCGCGCTGGCTCGCCGCCGCTGCGGTGCCACTCAGCATCGTCCTTCTTGGCTACGAAGTGCTGCCGCCGCTCGTGCGTGCGGGCGCCTGGGCGCTCACGATCACGTGCCTGCTCGGCGGCACGGGGCCGCTCGTCGCGCGCAGCGGGCTCCTCGTGCTGGCATTGCCGGTCGTGGCCACGGCGCAGTTTTATCTCGGTTATCCGCTGCGCGCCCTTACTGCCGCGTGCAGCCTTCCGCTGCTCCGGCTGCTCGGCTACGTCGTCGAGCGACAGGGCACGGCGCTGCACTGGGCGGGTGAGACGGTGCTGATCGACGCGCCGTGCAGCGGTATCCAGATGCTCTGGTCGGGCCTCACGACTGGTTGCGTGCTCGCGCTGGTGTGGCGGCTCGACGACCGGGCGAGCCTCCGACTGTTGCGCCAGGCCGCAGGGATCGTCGCCCTCGCCAACATCCTGCGCTGCGTCGCCCTGTTCCTGCTGGAGATTCGCGGCCGCACGCTGCCCGAATGGTTACACGAAGGCGTCGGGCTCGCGCTTTTTGCCACCGCACTCGGCGCCATCGCCTGGCTCGCTGCCCGCGCAGGATCACGGTCGCCGGCAGCAGTCGAACGAGGCTGCGCCTCGTGCCACACGCAAGTCGGCGGGCGAGTGTGGTTGCTCGCGCTGCTGCTGGGCCTCTCCGCGCTGCGCCCACTTATCCAAGCCAAGCCGGTAATGGACGCGGGCGCGCCGGCCGAGTTTCCCGGCTGGCCGACGGAGTTTGAGGGACGCCCGCTGACCGCGCTCGCGCCAAGCGAACGCGAAGCCCGTTTCGCCGCTGGATTTCCTGGGCGCATCGCGGCGTTTTCCGACGGCGAGCGCACAGTGCTTTTCCGCTGGGTCTCGCAGGAGACGCGAAAGCTGCACCCGGCGATCCACTGCCTGCGCGGGCTCGGTTATGCGGTGCAGCCCGGCGCGGTCTGGGCCGGCGGCGATGGCCAGCGATGGGGCACCACGCTCGCACGAAAAGAGGGCCGCGTGCTCCGCGTGCGCGAGCGGATCGCCGATGGCACGGGGCGGGCGTGGACGGACGTCTCCGAGTGGTGGTGGGATGCGTGGCTGGGGCGCAGCACCGGCCCGTGGTGGGCCGTCACCGTTCTCGAACCTGCGCGGTGACCACCCCAGCTCGGGCGTCGGGCGTCGTGGGGCGCAGCAGCTGTGCGAGGGCGGCGACGAGCTCGTCGCCCGTGAAAGGTTTCTGCAACACCACGCACGGCGGGAGCGTCGCCAGCTCCGTCTCCGGCAGCTCGCGGCTGAAGCCCGTGATGATCACGCTCGGCAGCGACGGGCCCTCGCGGTGGAGCCGCTGGAGCAGTTGCACACCGGTCAGGCGCGGCATCGTGAGGTCGGTGACGATCGCATCAAAGCGCTTCGGGTTGGCCTGCGCCACGGCAAGAGCCTCACCCGGATCGGCGAAGGTGGCGCAACGATAGCCCTCACGCGCAAGGCGCTTTGAAACGTACGAGACGATCGCAGGCTCATCATCGACGACGAGCACCTCGTGGGTGACCGCCGCAGTGATCACGGGTGTGTTCGTTGCGCCAGCCGACGGAGCCTCTTTCGTGCGGGCAAAATAGAGTTCAAAGGTGGTGCCGACGCCGGCTTCGCTGCGCACATGGATTGCGCCGCCATGTCCCTCCACGATGTTGCGCACGATGGCGAGCCCGAGGCCGGTGCCTTCGCCGGGGGCCTTGGTCGTGAAGAACAGGTCAAAGACGCGGCGTAGCGTCTCGGCATCCATGCCGTGCCCGTTATCGGCAACGGAGAGGCGCATGTAGTCGCCGGGCGGCAGCTTGTGGAGCTCGGCGGGGCGTGTGCCGGCGAGCGTGCATGGAGCGACCTCGACGGAGACGCGCCCGCAGCGATCATGAAGGGCGTGGATGGCGTTGCTGCAGAGGTTGACCACCACGCGATAGATTTGAGTGGGGTCGGCAAAGATCGCGCCCGGCGCGAGCGTGGCCTGGAGCTCGACGGTGGCGGGAGCAGAGGCCCGCACGAGCTTCAACGCCTCCTTGACCGGAGCGGCTAGCTCGATGGCAAGAAGATTGGCGGGGCGTTTCCGGGAGAAGGCGAGGATCTGCGAGACGAGGTCCTTGGCGCGCAGGCCCGCGGCGCGGATTGCCGACACGTACTCCTCGCTGGGATCATCCTTCGGCATGGAGAGCTGCATGAGTTCGCAGCTGCCGAGAATGGCGGTGAGGATATTGTTGAAATCATGGGCGATGCCGCCGGCCAGCGTGCCCAGGCTTTCGAGCTTCTGCGACTGAAAGAGCTGCTCTTCGAGTTTTCTCTGGTGCTCCTGATCGGCAAGCCAGCCGGAGATGTCCTCCTCCAGAATCAAGTGGCTCAGGACGGCGCCGCGATCGTCGAAGATCGGCGAGAGTGCGGCGCGCACGGCGGAGAGGCTGCCGTCCTTGCGTCGGTGCGCGAGCTGGCCGGACCACGGCTTGCCGTCATCGAGGGCCTCTTCGACCTCATCAAACGATGCCGTGGCATCCGTTTCGCAGTAGAGATCCTCCACCCGGCCCCCCACGAGCGTCTCAGCCCGCTCGCCGCAGAGGATGCAAAAGCGCGGGTTGACGTAAGAGACCGTCCTGTCGGCGCGGACGAGGACGACGGCCGTGGGGCTTTGTTCGATGGCCTGGGAGAGCGTGCGGATCGTGGCGAGCTGGCGCTCCAGCTGGCGATTGGACTCGTTGAGCGCAGCCGTGCGCTCGCCCACGAGTTGCTCCAACTGGCGCCGTTTGCGCCGCTGCATGAAGGCGACGGCGGCAGCCAGACCGGCTACGCCCGCGGCGTAGGACAGGTAGGCCCACCAAGTGCGGTACCACGGCGGGAGTACCGCAAAGACCAGCGAATCCACTTCGCCGACACGGTCACCCAGTCTCGGGCGTACAAGCAGGCGGTGCCGCCCGACACCGGGGTTTTTGAAGGCCGCCGAGCCCGCACTGCCCACGTTGTTCCAATCGCGATCGGAGCCGTCGAGCCTCACCTCAAAAGACACGGAGGCATCCAATGGCGAGCCTGGGGCGATGAAATGGGCCACGAGCGATTTGTCGCCGTAGGGCAGGTCGCCGATTGCACCGCCGCGTGGCAAGATCCTGCGCTCGCTGGACGGCAGATCAACATGAGTGATCCGCGCGCGCAGAGGAGCCTCCATCGGTCGCGGTACATTGGGATCGTAGCGCAAAAGCCCGCAGTTCTCCTGCAACCAGACGACGCCATCGTCTTCAAAAGCGAAGAAAAGCGGCATATGCCCTGCGAAAAGCCCCGCCGTCTGGTCCTCGACCAGCCCGCCACGCGTTTCCCGATATAGATGCAACACCTCGTCGGTCACAGCCCAAAGGCGGCCCGAAGCATCGCGCCCCGGACGGCAGTTGATGGGGCGCCCCTGCGGGATGCGTTTCAGAAACTCGACGTCCGACACGAAGCGCCGGGTGCCTTCGTCAAAACGTAGCGTACGACCGGCGACGTTGACGCGCGCCGTACCATCGACCTCGAACAACTGGCACCAGGAGGGGAACAGCCCGTCCGCCTGGCCAAACACCTCGAGCTCGGGGCGACCTTCGCGCACCCGCACGCGGCCCACCCGGCCGCTTCCCAGCTCCACCCAGACGTCGCCGGCCGCATCCTGCACAAGGTAGAAAAACCGGCGCACCTCGGGTGCCGGAAACGCCTCGAGTTCGAATCCGTCCGTCATCGGCCGCAACCAGCCAATCTCATGATCAGCGAGGTAGAGCCAGCGCCCCGCCACGGGGTCCGCCCGCGCCACGCGCAAATTGCGCGCCTGCGGCGCAAACGCCACCCAACCCGCCTCCGTCCAGTAAAACGCGCCTTTGTTCGTCCCCGCCAGCTGACGACCTGCCGCGTATGAAAGCGACGACACATACGCCCCGGGCGGTGAATCCACTTCGAGACGAGTCAGGCGGCCGACCTCGTTGTACACTCCACGAAAGACCTGCCCGTCGCCCATGAACCACAGGCGCGAATCGTAGCGGCAGACGTTGACCGTATCGATCGCCGAGCCGAACAGGGGGATAAAATCTGACACCGGCGACGGGAACCGCACGCGCACGATGCCATCCTTCAAGCGCCCCCAGATCACCCCGCCCTCGCCAGCTACCAGTTGCCTCACGGAGCTCAATCGGGGGTCCGCCGTACGGTCAGCCACCTGGACCACGCGCCCCTGCCGGTTGAAAAACACGATGCCCACGCTATCCACCGCAGCCGCAAAAAAACCGTCGCCCGCCGCGCACAGGGCATTGATGCGCGCCGGCGCCGCGAGCAACGCATCGCACGCAAACGGCAGCAACCGCTCACCATCGAATAGCCACAACCCGCGGCCAAACGTACCGACGAGCAGATGGTCCGCATCGAAGGGGACCGACGAAACCACCGTATCGTTTATCCAGGCGTCCGGCGTGTGGGTGACCAATCGCATGCCCTCGGCCTCCAGCCGCCAGAGCGCACCGGTCGTCTGTGAACTCGCATAACGCGCCCCGCGAAACGTGAAAACGTGCGCCAGCTGGTCGAGTTGCCCCACGAGGCGCAC
>Ga0209718_1002884_pt1 | contig 16079 bp, 13 predicted proteins | sample AD_JPNAS1_MetaG_FD_184420 | JGI IMG/M metagenome (GOLD analysis project Ga0209718, IMG submission 184420) | Active sludge microbial communities of municipal wastewater-treating anaerobic digesters from Japan - AD_JPNAS1_MetaG (SPAdes) (version 2) | ecosystem: Engineered > Bioreactor > Anaerobic... | reverse complement strand
GCTACAACCACGGCTGAGATTATCGCCTCCGGCACGAGGTAGCTGGCGTTGTACACTGCCGAGTACTGCCACGCAGGAGTGCCTTCCGGCGCGTACTGCCCGAAGAACACGATTCCTGATGCGAAAAAGCACAGAAACTGCAGAAACGCGCTCGCGACTGTGCCGCTCACTACCCGCTTGATACCACGACCGAATGAGATAAGCGGAGCCAACCCCAGCACCATGGAGGCCAGAGGGTAATCCAGGATGGCCTGAAGAGGATGGACGACCTCGGCGCCAGTCACCAGCTTCAGCAGTCCGCTCGCCAGCCCAGCCAACACTCCGGGATATGCGCCCCTGTAGAAGGCCAGGTAAAGGATGGGAACCAGCTCAAGCGACACAGATCCGCCTTGAGGCATTCGGAAGATTCTCAGGCGGCTTAGGACCCATGCGAGCGCCGCCGCGACGCCCGCCTCAGCCAGGATCATGGCTTGACTCGGCCTGCGCGACTTGGTATCAGACATTTCGGGTGCCTCCTTGTGCGCCGTGCCGCTCGGCTCGCTCCAGCAAAAAAGCCGCGGATATCCAATACGACCCGCAGCCCGTGAAGGACTTCACCGCTTTCCTACGCTGGCATTACCCAGGGCGGGGGTAGACCCCGCACGAACAGGTTCGAGGGTACCGGGCATCCCGCCGGATCATCCGGCGATGGTGCCCGCTCTCAGCCCGTATGGCTCCCCTAGCGGATCGGCACTATATGTGGTGATGTAGTACTATCGTATGAATTATGCGCGCCGCCGAAAACTCCTTCTTTGCGGACCATATATCATACACGGCTCCTCACACGGTGAAGGCAACCTCGAGCACATTTCCCTCCCGCCCAACCAGAATATCGCGTATCAGGTGGGCGGGGATGACTGTCGACACCGCCTGTTTTGCTCTCAGAACCAGCTCGGCATCTGACAGACTTGAGATGTCTCCAAAATCGCGTGGGTCCAGCGCGACAGTGGCGACAAGCACTCCCTTGACGTTGGTAACCTTCATCGGATCGGCCTCCTCCCGCGTCTACCACACGTTTCGACGCGAGAGCGGCGTGTCCTCCGCGCATCCTCCGACTGCTTTTCGACCTGTTCCGCAGGATGCGCCCCGACTGTTGCCGTTTGCCCCGGCCACGCCTTCCGTAATGTCGACGTTCCCCGCAAAACGGAAATTCAAGAGGGCCAGCCCGAAACATCGCGAGGCCGGCCCCCCGTTGCGATAAGGCTACTGACTGAGTTGCTTTGCAAGGAACCCTGCCGCAGTCTCAGCCAGCTTCAGCTCAAGGTCGCCCATGGTGCGCTCTTCTTTCGATACAAGCATGACTGCGCCGGCAATGTCCCCTTCCACAATGATCGGCGCCACGACCTGGCTCGCAAACTCTAGGTCCTGTATAGGGGGGCTCTCATTGGGTACATTCGACAAGAACGGCTTGCGCGCGCGCATCACCTCCTCGACATGCTCAGTGATGCGTCGCTCAACGAAACCCTTCTTCGGCGCCCCCGAGACCGCCACAATCTCGTCTTGGTCGGCAATCAGCACGACATGCCCTGTGCCATCATGGAGCGAATCGGCGTACTCCTGCGCGAAATCGCCCAGGTCGGCAATTGGCGAGTATTTCTTCAGGATCACTTCGCCTTCACGGTCAGTGAATATCTCAAGCGGATCACCCTCACGTATTCGAAGGGTCCTTCGGATCTCTTTCGGAATCACGACCCTCCCCAGGTCATCGATTCTCCGGACAATACCTGTCGCCTTCATCCGCATCCCTCCCTTGCTAGTATTCTACCTTTGCTCAAAGATGCTTATGCTCTTGCGCGTGTTCGCAGCGGATCAGCAACTGGAATCGAGCATGTGGAAGCGTGAGGGGAACGACTGCGGCGACTCTGTACAAAAAAAGGAGGCTTGCGGCGATCTGCTCTCCGGCTGCTACACCCCGTTACGTGACTACCCGACCCCTTTCGGCGCCGAGCGGCCATTACACGGAGTGGAACAACCTTTGATCGACCAACGTCCAAACTTGGGCATCATACTGCAATCTCTCGACTGCAGCACCACGCTTTCGCTTGTACGCTGATCTTAGCTCGACCGCTGCAGATAGATTTCCCTACAACGACGATCTCATCAACCGCCGCCATAAGTTGGGCCACCTGCAACGATCTTCGCGCCGGCCGACTGTGATCTCCTTTGGAACCACAGCCGACCTTTGCTCGACCCACAGCGGACCCGACTACCATTGCTATGGTCAAGTCCGCCGCAGATCTTCGCTCGACCGTCGCAAACCTCGTTATGTATGATGGCCCAAGAGCGGCCAAATATGCGCCCGACCAAAGGCACATTATGGTCAAATTGCAAATCCGCGGCTATACGCTCTGGGCCGACAGGTTCATCCTAGCCCCACTTGCCCTTGCCCATGTGCCCCCTGATCTCCGCCTTTGAGGACTGTCCGATTATCCTGGCCTGCTCCAAGGCATGCCTGAACAGAGTGACGCACGGAGGATCCAGGTCGTCTTCAATCCCGGCCTCCGCAAGCTCGCGCACCTCATCCATGAGGGCTATCAACCTGCAGTGCAGATCATTGGTGAAGCGAGACCTGCGAACCAGATTGGCCTCAGCCTCATCGAGCGCGCTGAATCTCTCCTTCGGAGCGCCGCACTTAGGGCACTTCTCCGGGGGACTATCGCCATCATGTATGTAGCCGCACACTCCACATCGCCATAGCTTCATGCCTTCACCTCCTGAAGTCGCGGGACTGCCCGAGCTGGGCCCTAGTAGTTCCTCACGTTGAGCTCATAGTATGACTGGGGATGGGCGCACGCAGGGCACACCTTGGGCGCCTCGGGGCCCTCGTGAATGTACCCGCAGTTGCGACATTTCCAGCTGACAGGCTTGTCCTTCTTGAACACAGTGCCGTTTTCGATGTTGGCGTGTAGAGCTCTGAAACGAGCCTCGTGATGCTCTTCGACCTCGCCGATCTCGCGGAACACGGATGCGATATCATTGAAACCCTCTTCGCGAGCTATCCGCTCGAACTCCGGGTACATGTTGGTCCACTCGTAGTTCTCGCCTTCCGCAGCGTGTTTCAGGTTCGCATCTGTCGCCTCCACAAGGCCCACGAACTTGGCCAACCTCTTTGCGTGCTCCTTCTCGTTCAGGGCTGTCTCCTCGAATATGCCGGCTATCTGCTCGAACCCTTCTTTTCGGGCTGCTGAGGCGAAGTAGTCGTACTTGTTCCTCGCCTGTGATTCTCCTGCAAAGGCGGCCATGATGTTATCATAGGTCTTGGTTCCTTTAAGCTCTTTGCTCAAGAGCCTCAACCTCCTTCACTCACTTTGTTTTTGCGCCCCATTTCCCGATCCGCGCCTGTACCTAGGCTTCCTCGAATGCGTCCTTCCCAACACCGCACTCCGGGCATACCCAATCGTCGGGTATGTCGGAAAACGCCGTCCCAGGAGCGATGCCCCCGTCCGGATCACCGACCTCAGGGTCGTAGACATAGCCGCACACGGTGCAAACCCATTTGCTCATTGCTTTACCCTCCCAACACATACTGCATAAGCGCCTCGAATACCTCCGGTACATCCCTATAACACGCAACGATGCCGACTGTCAACATGTTCCCGCGTGTGCCCACGTCCGCTCGGCGCGTGTAGCGCGGCCGGTGTTCCGGGCGACTGCGTCGGCGTCGCCTATGGGGTTCCCGAGGAGGGAGATGCCCGAGACCGTCGCATGACGAGCTCGGGCATCACATACGCAACAAGCAGCCCTGTAAGCCGAGTTCTGTCGAGAGTGATCATCTATCTGGGACTCATGTTGCCACGAGCCTCAAGCGGCCCAACCCGAGGGAGAAGCGGGCAGCTTCATGTCCCTCCTATTTGGCCTTGCTCCGGGTGGGGTTTACCTAGCCGCCCGGTCGCCCGGACGCTGGTGCGCTCTTACCGCACCGTTTCACCCTTACCTTGCGCTAGACGAGCTGCGCACGGCGGTTTGATTTCTGTGGCACTTTCCTTGAAGTCGCCTTCACTGGGCGTTACCCAGCACCCTGCCCTGTGGAGCTCGGACTTTCCTCAGGCGGGCAATGCCCGCCCGCGATCACTCAGACTGCTTGTCACTCTTCACCATACATGCTAACACTCTGCCGGCCATGGCGTCAACTGCGCACGGCCCCGAGGAGGTCACGGTACGTATCCGGATCCATCCCCACATCAGCGCGCTTAGCCGACACATCAGTACCCCGGCTTCTGGCACACTCGATGCAGCGTTTGGTCTCCGGAAGCGCCTCAACCCTCTCCTTAGGTATCAGCTTGCCACAAATCTCACATCTGCGCCTCACGCTGTGATTCGCCTCCGATGCGGTACCAGGATGTTTGGCACCTTCTAGATTATATTTCTACGTCCCGCAGGGAGTTCCTTTGCACAACTCAGAGACTTTTTGCCTGGAAAGCAAAAGGGCGGACAATCGTCCGCCGAACTTTCACAGATGGTGGGCCCACCAGGATTCGAACCTGGGACCAATCGGTTATGAGCCGACCGCTCTACCGCTGAGCTATAGGCCCACTGGCTCCCCGAGCAGGATTCGAACCTGCGACCCACCGGTTAACAGCCGGTTGCTCTACCGCTGAGCTATCGAGGAACGAACTCACTTAAGTTATTATAGCGCACACCCAAAGCGCGGTCAACTTACTCAGCGAAACTCATTCAAGGAAATCCTTCAGCTTCTTGCTGCGGTTGGGATGGCGCAGCTTTCGCAGAGCCTTGGCTTCGATTTGTCGTATGCGCTCCCTGGTGACGCCAAACTCCTGGCCTACCTCTTCCAGGGTTCGCGCGCGCCCGTCATCGATGCCGAACCTCAGCCTGAGCACCTTCTCCTCCCTGGGCGCCAGCGTGTACAGAACCTCCTGCAACTGCTCCTTGAGAAGCAAGAAGGATGCTGCGTCCGGCGGCGCCAGAGCGTCCTCGTCTTCTATGAAGTCCCCGAGATGAGAGTCTTCTTCCTCTCCTATGGGGGTTTCCAGCGAAACCGGTTCCTGGGCAACCTTCATTATCTCCCTAACACGTTCAACAGGGAAGTTCATGGCCTCTGCGATCTCTTCAGGAACAGGGGCGCGCCCGAGCTCCTGGAGCAGCTGCCGCTCCACGCGCACCAGCTTGTTGATGGTCTCGACCATGTGCACCGGTATGCGTATGGTTCGCGCCTGATCCGCTATGGCCCTGGTAATCGCCTGCCGAATCCACCAAGTCGCATACGTGCTGAATTTGTACCCCTTACGGTAGTCGAACTTCTCAACCGCCTTGAGCAGGCCCAGGTTGCCCTCTTGTATTAGGTCAAGGAAGAGCATCCCGCGCCCGACATAGCGCTTGGCTATGCTGACTACCAATCGAAGGTTAGCTTCCGTCAGCCGCCGCCTAGCCGCCTCATCGCCGGCCTCGATCCCCTTGGCCAGCTCTATCTCCTCTTCCGCCGTAAGGAGAGGTACCCTCCCGATCTCCTTGAGGTACATCCGGACGGGGTCGTCGATGGCAACGCCCTCTGGAACCGAAAGGTCGGTTCCTGTCTCCTCGCGCTCCGCGGTGTCATCCTCGGGCTCCAAAGCCTCGATAGCGCCGCCCCCGTCGCCGTCGCCGTTGCCATCGCCGCCGGGGCCGATGATGTCGACCCCGTATGCTCCCAGGGCCTCGTACATCTCGTCTATCTGATCCGGAGTGAGGTCAACGCTTTGCAGCGCGTCCATGATCTCACGGTCAGTGAGAACGCCTCGCTTCCTGCCTTTTGCTACGAGGTCTCTCAATTCGGGCGCGCTCAGTTCCCTGGACATGATCTCCTCACCTTCCGAATCGCCATGCAGATAGCCGATCCTACCGACGGCAGCGCTTGCTCTAGTATAGAGTCCGCTTTCCTCGGACAGCCTCCGCGAGACGCTTTTGCTCGTCCATGAGCGCTCGAATGCGTTCATGATCGCCCGCAGCTTCGGCCGCCTGTACCTGGGGCTCTATCTCAGCAAGACGGTGCTGAATCCAGAAATGCCGCCAGGTCATGAGGGTTTGCTCTAGGTCATCCATATCAGTGTCAGAGACCGGGCCCGTCGTCAGCAATTCCGTGACGTAGCCCAGGATCTGCTCGGGGCACTCGTCAATTAGCTCCGCCTGCGAGACGGACTTGCCCTCTCGGTCGCGGCGGTTCATCATGTCAAAAAGCACGCGGTTAGCTTCCACGCGGAACCCATCGGTTCCTATCTCATCCGCAATCCGAGATCGGTTGGCGCTCGACCCCGCCGCGAGCCGAATGAGAGTCCGTTCCACCTCAAGATATGCCTTGCTGCCCCATACGGGGTCACTGGGTGCCGCAAGCGCTTCTGGCTGTGTCGAGAGGGACTGCCCATCGTGTCTTCCTGAACGCGCCGCCGATGCCTTGCGTGTCGCTTTGCGCACATCGGCGTAGAGCGCCGATGGATCCACGCCCAATCTGCCCGCAAGTTCCCTAACGTATTCGGCGCGCTCAACCTCGCCGGCGACGTCCGCCAATACTTCGACTACTGCCTCAACTGCCGAAAGACGGCTTTGAAGCGAAGACATATCGGTGGCGGCAAGGATTCTCTCAATGCGGTACCGGGCATACGGCACTGCCTGTTCGATTGAGTTCTTCAGAGCATCTCCGCCGTATTCCCGCACCAGGCTGTCGGGGTCATGCCCCTCCGGCAGCATCGCTACCCTGACTTCGAGGCCGGCGCCTGACGTCATGCCCACACCGCGCTCTGTAGCAGCCGACCCAGCCCGATCAGCATCGTAGCACATGACCACTCGCTGCGCGTACCTCGATACCAGCCTGGCCTGCTCAGTAGTGAGCGCGGTTCCCAGCGTCGCCACCGCATTCGCAAGGCCCGCCTGATGGGCCGCCACAACATCCAGGTAACCCTCTACGACCACTGCTGCCCCATCCGCGCGAATGCGGTCTGCCGCCAGATTCAGGCCATACAGGTTCGTACGCTTGTTGAACACCGGCGATTCCGGGCTGTTTAGGTACTTGGGCATCGAGTCGCCCAGTGCCCGCGCGCCGAAACCGACCACACGACCATACACATTGACGATTGGAAAGACCACGCGGTTCCTGAACCTATCATAGTACCGCTGCTTTGGGCCTGCCGTGTCCACTCCGGCCAGACCCGCCTCAACCAGCAGGTGAGGCGGCACACCGCTGCGCCCCATTGCCGCTATCAACCCGTTCGACGCCGGAGGCGCGTATCCGATGCCAAACATCTCCTGTGCCTCTGGGCCGACTTCTCGGCTTGCCAGATACTCGCGGGCAACCGCAGCGGCCTGCGACTCTTGCAGGACCTTGCGGTAGTACTTCATGGCGAGTTCGTTCAGCCGATAGGTGCGCTCTCGTTTTTCGCGCGCCTCGCGTTCGCCCGGCGTTTCGGGGCTCTGAGATACGTCAATGCCGGCACGCTCGCCCAATCGTCGCACTGCCTCGCGGAATGTGAGCCCCTCAAGTTTCATGATGAAGGTAAAAACGTTGCCCCCCACGTGACAGCCGAAACAGTAGAAAAGCTGCTTGTCAGGCGACACTGTGAAAGACGGAGTGCGCTCCGTATGAAACGGGCACAGGCCCACGTACCTTCCGCCAACCTTCTTGAGCTGCACGTATTCCGAGACCACAGACAGTATGTCATTGGACTCGCGCACCCGGTCCACTAGGTCATCACGGTATCTAGACGTCACATCAGACCAACCCCTGCCGGAGTAGTGTTCTCCGGTGGCACGCATTCTCCTGCCTGATGCGCATTTGCGCCATCTATGACCTTTGGTTCGAAAAAGAACCCCGCTTCCGAATTCACGACCTGGCGGAAGCGAGGGAGTCCGAACCGCAAGGACACGTGCGAACTTGTGTTTCGATATTCGACCCGGGATCGAAATTCCCTTCTGCCATGCGCAATGTTTCCCCATGCGCCCCCAGTACGACGACAGTGTCCTTAATATTCCGCAAGATTCCCCGCTTATGCAGGTTGCCTGCTAGGCCCAGCGACGCTAGTACACTGCCCAGGGCGCCGGAACGAAGCGGTGAGTCCATTGTTTCATGGCATACCGGTCAGTCATGCCCGCTATGTAGTCCACGGCTATTCTGGCCGGGTCATTCGCGGCCCCCGGCTCTCCGGAATCCCGGATGAGCTCGTCCACATGCTCAGCATAGTAGTGGAACAGCTCCAGAAGCAGTCTCTTTGCCTTGTCGGCCTCGCGCTTGGCGATGGAACCTTCGTAGACGCGCGCAAACATGAAGCTGCGCAACACTGCCATCCCACGTGCCACTTCCGGGCTCTGGCGTATTTCGGGCTTTCCCTGGCTCTGCCGGATCACGTCAGCCACCAGCGTATCGAGGCGCTCCCTTCTCGTTTGCCCCAGCAGATCGCGGGCTTCCTCAGGGATCATGCTCTCAGTTATGATGCCCGCCCGCACTGCGTCGTCCACGTCGTGGTTGACATAGGCTATCTTGTCGGCCAATCTCACTATCTGCCCCTCCAGAGTGGCCGCCTGCTCCGGCCATTCGGCCGAATGGCACAAAATGCCGTTGCGCACCTCCCACGTGAGGTTCAGCCCGCGTTCATCCCTGCCGTTGCGCCGCTCGATGAACTCGACCACCCTGAGGCTCTGCTGGTTGTGGCGAAAACCGCCTGGCAAGGCTTCATTCAGGGCCGCTTCGCCGGAATGGCCGAAGGGTGTATGCCCGAGATCATGCCCAAGCGCGATCGCCTCAGCGAGGTCCTCATTGAGCATGAGAGCGCGGGCCATCGTTCGCGCTATCTGCGACACCTCCAGCGTATGCGTGAGGCGTGTCCGATAGTGGTCGCCTTCAGGGGAGTAGAACACTTGCGTCTTGTGCTTGAGCCTTCTGAAAGCTTTGCAGTGGAGTATCCGGTCGCGGTCCCGCTGATAGCAAGTGCGAAACTCATCGGCATCCTCATGCATGTCGCGTCCGCGTGACTTGGCAGCGAGCGCAGCGTGTGCCGAAAGACGGGCAACCTCCTCCCGCTCGATCCTCTCCCTCACTGTCACAGGGCACCCCTCCTCGCGTCAATGGGGCAAATGGCCCACGCAGCGTGTTGCGCCGCGTGGGCCACCGGTTGACCCTGTATGCTCATTTCACCCTTAACGACAGTTTTTCCTGCACGAGTCCCCGCCGCAAGTCGCTTCAGGGGCCTTTCTGGGGTTTCTCAGCTCCGCCTGAGCCGCAGCCAGCCTCGCGATAGGCACGCGATACGGAGAACAGCTCACGTAGTCTAGCCCCACGCGGTGGAAGAAATCGATGGAATCCGGATCCCCGCCGTGCTCGCCGCAGACGCCGATCTTGAGGTTCGGGCGCATGCTGCGTCCGCGCTGCACGCCCATCTCCACCAGCTGACCCACGCCTTCCTGGTCAAGAGATTGGAAAGGATCCGCACTGAGCACATTCCTGTCGATGTACTGCGCCAGGAACTTGCCTGCATCGTCGCGGCTGTAACCGAAGGCCATCTGGGTCATGTCGTTAGTCCCAAATGAGAAGAACTCCGCGATTCCCGCGATCTTATCCGCAACCAGAGCAGCCCGGGGAACCTCGATCATCGTCCCAACCAGGTAATGCAGCTTGACGCCGTATTCCTGGATCGTGTCCTCGGCAATTCTCACTGTGTACTCGCGGATCATCTCCATCTCGCCGGTAGTGCCGACCAGCGGGATCATCACCTCAGGCAGCACGTCAACGCCTTCGCGAACGAGCTCGCAGGCGGCTTCGAAGATCGCTCTCACCTGCATCTCGTAGATCTCAGAGAACACTACCCCAAGGCGACAGCCGCGGAATCCGAGCATGGGGTTGAGTTCGTGCAGCGACTGGATGCGTTCGCGCACCTTCGCCTCGGAAATCCCCATCTCAGTCGCGATTTCGGTGATCTGCTTGGTCTGCTCCATAGTGGGGAGGAATTCGTGAAGCGGCGGGTCGAGGAGCCTGATCGTAACGGGCAATCCCGCCATCTCCCTGAAGATCCCGACAAAGTCGCCCTTCTGGAAGGGCAGCAGCTTGGCCAGTGCTCCGCGTCGCTGCTCTTCAGTATCGGAGAGTATCATCTCGCGCATGGCGCGGATTCGGTCTTCCGCAAAGAACATGTGCTCGGTACGGCACAGGCCTATACCCTCGGCGCCGAAGATCCGGGCCTGCCTGGAGTCCTGCGGCGTATCTGCGTTGGTGCGGATCCTCAGCGTGCGGAATCTGTCGGCCCACTCCATTAGCTTCCCAAAGTTGCCTGTCAGCCCAGGCTGGACCAGGGGCGCCTGTCCCTCGATCACCTCGCCGGTGGAACCGTTAAGCGTAATCCAGTCGCCCTCGGTGAGCGACAGATCACCGCAGACCATCTTCTTCTCTCTCTCACTGATGAGAACGGCTCCGCACCCCGCCACGCAGCAAGTGCCCATGCCTCGGGCAACCACCGCCGCATGGCTGGTCATGCCGCCGCGAGACGTAAGGATGCCCACAGCAGCGTGCATTCCGCCGATATCCTCAGGCGACGTCTCCGTTCTGACCAGGATGACCTTCTCGCCGCGCTCAGCCCATGCCTCGGCCTCATCCGCGGTGAACACTATTCGCCCCCGAGCGGCGCCGGGCGAAGCCGGCAACCCCTTTGCGAAGGACTTGACCTTGGCCTTCGGGTCGATCATCGGGTGAAGCAGTTGGTCGAGGTTGGCAGGAGGCACACGCAACACGGCGGTTTTCTCATCGATCATGCCCTCTTCAACCATCTCAACGGCTATGCGTACAGCGGCCGTGCCGGTTCTCTTGCCTGTACGCGTCTGCAACATGAACAGACGGCCTTCCTGTATCGTGAACTCTATGTCCTGCATCTCGCGGTAGTGCTCTTCGAGCTTGTGGTAGATCTGCTCGAGCTCGTCGTAGATCTGGGGCATGGATTCCTTCAGAGTGCTGATGGGTTGAGGAGTGCGAATGCCGGCGACCACATCCTCACCCTGCGCGTTCATGAGATACTCTCCGTAGAACACATTCTCGCCGGTGGCGGGGTCCCGCGTGAAGGCCACGCCGGTTCCGGACGTGTCGCCCATGTTGCCGAAGACCATCGTCTGCACGTTGACCGCAGTGCCCCAGTCGCCGGGTATGTTGTTGATCTTGCGATATGTGATCGCCCGCTGGTTGTTCCACGAACCGAACACCGCGTCCACGGCGCCCCGCAATTGCTCTTTGGGGTCCTCAGGGAAGTCGCGCCCCGTATGCTCCCTGGCGATCGCCTTGTACTCGGCTACAAGCTCCTTGAGGTCGTCCGCGGACAGCTCCATGTCGAGCTTGACACCGCGGGACCGCTTCTTCGCGGCGATGGCCTCCTCGAAAGTCTCGTGAGGTACGCCCATCACCACATCGGAGTACATATGTACGAACCGCCTGTAGCTGTCGTACACGAAACGGGGGTTGTTCGTCTTCCTGATGAGCCCTGCGGCTGTTACGTCGTTCAGACCCAGGTTGAGAATGGTGTCCATCATGCCGGGCATCGATACCCGAGCGCCCGACCTCACCGACAGCAGAAGCGGGTTACCGGGATCAGCGAACACTGCGCCCATGTCCTTCTCCAGTCGCGCAAGGTTCGCGTCGATCTGCTGGGCAAGACCCTCGGGCCACTGGTTACCGCTGGCGTAGTAGGCTGTGCATACCTCGGTAGTGATAGTGAAACCGGGAGGTACCGGAATCCCCAGATTCACCATTTCAGCCAGCCCGGCGCCTTTGCCGCCCAGAAGGTTCTTCATGTTGCCCGATCCTTCAGCCCTTCCGCCGCCGAAATAATACACGTATTTCGGTATGTCCTTCTCTGCCATGACAATCCTCCTGTCCATTGCTGCTCTCTTCTTACCAAGTCGACTAAGATTCTACTCTACCGAGAGCCTTCGTTCAAGTGAAATTGACAGTCGACCTCATAATCATCCACCCGCGAAGACGATAATGGAGAGGTCTATGACCATGGATAGCACTCCCGAAACCCACTTGAGCATTGCCAGACGATTGTTCCGCACAGCTTCGTCGTCCACCATGACCATGACCTTCTCGAAGTATTTGTCGATTGCCGGGCTTATCACACTCGTTCGTTCAAGAGCGGATACATATGCCGTTCTATCCACAAATCCCGACATACGGGCCTCGATCGATGCCCGCACGTCTGCTTCCAGGGCCTTGGCCGCGTCAAATAGCTCACGCTCAGCCTCGTCCTGGAAAAGCGCTGGGCTGAAGGCGTCAGCCCTGGCATTCATCGCGATGTTTCGCACCCTGGACGCCGCCGTGGCAAGCGCGGCAAACCAGGCCTCATCCACCACTTGCGCCACGGCCTGAGCCCGCTCGAATACACAGGCGGGGCGGCCGCAGCCTGCGGCGAGCACCGCGTCGGCGATGTCGTGCCGGTGCCCCGCCTCCTCTAGAGAGGCCTTCAGCCTGGCCCTGATGAAGCCCATGACATCCTCGACCACCTGCCCCTGCCGAGCCGGGTCCTCCGCCACACCGGCCGACGCAAACAGGCCGACCGCGCGGGCCGCCAAAGAGTCGATCCCCAATGCGAATCTCCATTCTGCGTGCACTGACACTGCGCCTGCCGCCTGCCGGCGCAGGGCATACGGATCGGCCGAGCCCGACGGAACCAGGCCTATCAAGAAGTAGCCCGCCAGCGTGTCGATCTTGTCGGCAACCGACAACGCCGCCCCAAGAGGTGACGCAGGAAGAGCATCGCCTGCAAACCGCGGCAGGTAATGCTCGAATATGGCTTCGGCGACGGTGCTGTCTTCCCCGTGTCGGAGCGCGTATTCTCGGCCCATGACTCCCTGCAATTCAGTGAACTCTCGAACCACCGAAGTGACCAAGTCCGTCTTGGCAAGAAGCGCGGTTCTTTCCGCAAGAGCGGCCTCAGGGGCGCCGAGAAGCAACTCCGACGCCAGGCGCCCGATTCGCACGGCTTTCTCATACATTGTTCCCAGTCTCTCCTGGAAAACTACGCCGCGCAGATCGGCTACTCTGTCGGCAAGCGGGCGCTTCATGTCCTCCTCGAAGAAGAATCGGGCGTCGGCAAGCCTCGCTGCCAGCACCTTCTCGTTCCCTGCCCTGATCACGTCGACGGCATCATCGCCGCCGTTCGCCACACCGATGAAGACCGGCATCAGGCTGCCCCCGGGCTCGCGTACCGGGAAATAGCGCTGGTGGTCTTTCATGGGCGTGATCACGCACGCTTCGGGCAGATCCAGATACTCCTGGGCGAACCTGCCCACGAATGCCCGCGGCCACTCAACCAGGAACGTCACTTCCTCCAGAAGCTCAGGATCGATCACCGCCTGGCCTCCGATGGACGACGCCAGGCTCTTCGCCTGCTCGCGTATGCTCTCTGCTCGCTCCTCGGGGTCAGTCATCACTCCCAGCTCGCGCAGGCGGGGCAGGTATTCTTCAGCCGAGAGGATTTGGCGCGCCCCCGGAGCAAGCGTGCGATGGCCATACGTTGTGCGACCGCTCGACACAGCGTGTGTGTCAAACGCGATGACTTCCTCGCCAAGCAGCGCCAGGATCCATCTGATAGGGCGCGCAAAGCGGAAATCGTGCGAACCCCACCTCATGGACTTGGGAAAGCTCATGGCCGCGATCATCTGCGGAAAAAGCTCCGCCAGCACCGCGCCGGCCGGCCGACCTACCTCGGTGACCGTGGCGTAAACATAATCACCCTGAGGAGTAGGCCTCGTAACTAACGATTCAACGGCAGCGCCGGCCGATCTGGCAAACCCCAGCGCCGCTTTAGTAGGCCTGCCCTCTGAATCGAAAGCGGCCCTGGCGGCGGGCCCTCTGACCTCCCGGACCAGGTCGCTTTGCCTGGCTGCCACCGCGCGCAGCTGGACGATGATCCGTCGCGGCGTTCCGCAGGAGCGGACTTCGGAAACCTCAAGCCTGGCGCAGGCCAATGCCGCTACCATGTATTCGCGCGCGTCGGCCAGCGCCTGCCGCATGAAGCGGGCCGGCAACTCCTCTACTCCGATTTCCAAAACGGCGTCTCGCGTCAGCCTATCGTCACTTATCGCCATTACCTGCCGCCTCCTCATGCCCTCGGTCGACCCAGGCGCGCGCAACAAGGCGAGCGAGCGACCTGACTCTGCCCATGTATTCAGCGCGCTGCGCTGTACCAAACGCCCCTCTTGCATCCAGTATGTTGAAGACATGGGAGCACTTCAGCACATAGTCATATGCCGGCAAGACCAGGTTCTGGTCGATACACCGGGACGCTTCTTTTTCGTAGTTTTCGAATGAAGCCCGCAGAACACCTACATCGGCAACCTCGAACGCGTATTTGGAGAACTCGTACTCAGCCCGGTGGTACACGTCGCGGTAAGTCAGGTCGCCCACCCATTTCAGGTCGTACACGTTGTCGATGCGCTGTAGGTACATTGCGATCCGTTCGAGGCCATAGGTGATCTCCGCCGATACCGGACGGACCTCCATCCCGCCGACCTGCTGGAAGTAGGTGAACTGAGTGATCTCCATTCCGTCCAGCCATACCTCCCAGCCTGTCCCCCATGCTCCCAGCGTGGGCGCTTCCCAGTTGTCTTCTACGAACCTGATGTCGTGCTGGGCAGGGTCTATGCCGATCGCGGCGAGGCTCCCCAGGTACAGGTCTTGAACATCATCGGGGCTGGGCTTCAGAATCACTTGGTACTGATGGTGCTGGAAGAGCCGGTTAGGATTGTCGCCGTACCTGCCATCGGCCGGTCGGCGAGATGGCTGCACGTATGCCACGGACCATGGCTCGGGACCGAGAACCCTCAGAAACGTATGCGGGCTCATGGTGCCGGCGCCTACTTCGACGACGTATGGCTGTTGTATGGTAACGCCGCGCTGTGCCCAGTAGCGTTCCATCGTGAGTATGAGGTCCTGAAAGACCAACTATGTTCCCTCCCCTTACTGGCATCGGCGCCTCAGCGCTCAGAGTGCGGCATCAATATGGTATCGCCGGGTAACCCGGGGCCATCGCTCGAATGAGAGCGGGAGTGAGCGAAAGCTCCACAGCTGCCGCCAGGGCCAGAGCGGGCACCGCGAAAAGAAGTAGTATCACGACGCCTTCGGCGAAGGCGCGCCCCAGATCGCCAGTGGTCGCCCGCCCTCGCCAAACGAGAGGGATGAGGAACCCGAGCCTCATCCCGACCGCCTGTACTGCGATAAACGCGGGCAACTCCAGCACGCCGTGGGGCATGAAGGACGCGATGACGATGCCGAACGGCCATCCTCCCCGGGCAACCATGAGCCTGGCGCCTACCCCTATTAGCACACCATTGAGGCCAACGCTAAGCATAGGAACTATCCCAAGGATCCATCCGAACAGGAGCGAAATCAGCGACACCCTCAGGTTATTCCAGAACAGCATGGCAATCTGAATGCCGCGCGGTTTCTGGTCCATCGAATCCTTGAGGGCTGCGAGGTTCCGGAACATCCAGGGAACTTGATCTCCCTGTATCTGGTAGTTTCTGTATCCCACGATCACACACGTGGCAAACAGCACGCAGGCGAAAAGGATATATCTTCGGTACGCGCGGAAGGCCCGTGGAAGGGCGCGAGTATACAGCGCGGACAGCTTCCTCAGCAACCAAATGCCTCCTCCACGAAAAAAGCCTCCGCCCCTGAGGATCCTTTGGGGGACGAGAGGCCATGTTTCCTGAACGCCTGATGTTCTCGGAGCTTTTAACCTTCCCTAACTATAGCAAACACGCCGGTACGTGTCAAACATGGTCCGATCAGCGATCAGCTGATCAGCTGATCGGCATCAGCGCCGTTCCAGCCTGAGCGTGCATCGAGACGCAAGTGCGGCGATGGCGCCCACGGCCGCAAGCTCAGGGGCCCAGATGGCCCCCACAACGCCCGCCGCCACAGGTAGGTTGGCCAGCCTATCACCATCGCGCTCGATGATGAGCCTCATCGACGAGCCCTGCCTCACTGCATCGGCGATGCGCTCAGACCATCTGGTGTAGGCTGCAGAGCGAGCCTGCGCACCGGCGACGATCCAGCCTTCTTCATCAGCCTCGCCCCC
>Ga0209718_1002872_pt1 | contig 16120 bp, 13 predicted proteins | sample AD_JPNAS1_MetaG_FD_184420 | JGI IMG/M metagenome (GOLD analysis project Ga0209718, IMG submission 184420) | Active sludge microbial communities of municipal wastewater-treating anaerobic digesters from Japan - AD_JPNAS1_MetaG (SPAdes) (version 2) | ecosystem: Engineered > Bioreactor > Anaerobic... | reverse complement strand
AGAAATCACACAAATGAAAATTTCTTAAGAAACGCTTTATTAATTTCCTTAATCAGTATTTCATAAACAGCTAATCCCTGATCAGTTAGCTGACCCGGACTGCCTAATTTAATGAGTTCAGCATAAGGTAAACGGGACTGACTTTCCAAAATTTGTAATTCTTCTTTTGTTTTTAGTGTTTTTTTCACTTCGCTGATTATTGTATCTTTATAGTCATCATATTTATCTGAAAGTCTTTGTAGTTCTGTCATACTGACTTGATGATCTAGTTTCCTTCTTTCCTTTTCTTCTTCAGCCGCTTCACTTGCTGAAGTCTCAGGCACACGATTTACAACAAGACATCCTGCCATTATATCGTGAAGCCCTTGTTTCTTTTGTGTGAAAGCAACCATGATGAATCCGGCAAACAGCATAATCCCAGAAATAAACTTTCCGAAATGGCGGCCTGTTGCCTTACCAAAGCCAATCCGATCACCATTCATGTCAGTGACTTTTATTCCTAAAATCTTTTTTCCGACAGTACATTGATAAGAAGAGCTTTCCATTAAGGCGTAATATATCCAGGTAAAAATTATACCCACTGCCCAAATAAGTCCATTCCATTGTGCTTCGTTGTATCTGACATCTCCCGTTGTAGGAATTAATAGACGTCCTAATATGAAAACAATTGGAAGCATTCCAAGCAACCCAATGATTTGATCTATTAACCATGCCGCGACCCTTTTCCAGAATCCAGAATATCGTATTGTTTGCTCTTCCTCTCTTGTTAAAGGAGTAATTGCGGCAGTATGTTTTGCTAATGGAGGTTGTGGCGGTATTGCATTCTCTTCATTAGATGCTTCTCTATTTGAAAATGACTGCTCTTGCTTATTTAACCATTCACCGCAGTATCTACATTTAATAGCTGTATCTTGAATTTCTTCCTGACAAAAAGGGCATTGCTTCATGGCCTACCTCACAAGAATAACTGTTATGTTAAACGTAGTGACGCTTTTGCTTTTTGTCTGAATCTTTGAAGTCTTAATTAAACAAGTGAACCATCTAGGCTTTTGACTTAGAGAGACAGGAAAAAACCCACAAAACAAGAGGAGATGCCCGGACGGACAAGTACAGTTATACTAGCAGCAAAAGGATTTTCAGTAAAGTCATTTAATCAGACCAGCATTTTGAGCAAAAAATATGTCAGAAGCCAGAGTGGGGGTTGTGATTATTTGGAAATTAAATCACCGTTTTTTTCTGGCAGAAGGGGGAACCTTTTCCCCAGGAAAAAGCATTCTTTTTGTCTTTTTTGGTCCGGCTTTACTAGTTATTTTTGAAACTTTTTCAATCCGCTTGAATGAAACCCTACCTAGGAAAACACCCCCGCAAGGAAGGAAAAGAGGTTTATAGAATGTTGACTTTATAGAGTAAATACCCGTTTAGTCCGAGGCTTTCCGGACCCCTGAAAATAGACGTTTCATGGTTCAACCTGGGTAACTATGAAGGGTAAATTTCCGCTAGTTTTTATCGGCTATTGTCCGGCTTTTTTTGTTTTTCGTTTAAAGACGGGAATAATAGACATTAACTCCGTAGCCGTTAACCCCCCCCACCACTTTGGACCGTTTTTCCCTACCCAAACGATCCGAAACCATGACGCGCACACTTGCCGGGCGACGTGCTTTTTGCCCTGTTTTTTGGCCAAAAGTGGGAACATAGTGGGAATTTTTGACAAGATAAAGAAGAACGGTTTTTGCCGGAAACGCTGGAAGTCTTGCTATGATTGGAGCCGATGGGCGGATTCGAACCGCCGACCTACTGATTACGAATCAGTTGCTCTACCAGCTGAGCTACATCGGCCTGCCTTGAAGAGATGTCGTATTTATATGAAGGGTTTTGCCTTGTCAACCTCAATCTGCGACCGAAAGACCGATCTGCCTTAATGATTGACTTTCGCCTTGTTTTCCTTTAGTTTCCAGGCGGATAGTAACCGACTATGGAAATCAGGATGATTCTATTTCTTTTAACCTTTTTATGTCTTTACGGCGGAATTAATTTTTATTTCTTTTTCCGGGCCAGAAGCGTTCTTCATTTCTCCGGCGCCCTGCAGGCCCTGCTGCTGGTCCTCCTCATTTTCCTGATCCTCGCGCCGGTCGTTGTCCGGACGCTGGAGTCGCTTCACTGTGAGCAGGCCGCTCGCTTTGTCGCCTGCACCGGCTATGTCTGGATGGCGTTTGTCTTTCTGTTTTTCTTTTTGAGCGTTTCCCTCGAGCTGGTCCGGTTCCTTCACAAGCTGATCGTTCCCGAAATCGGCACGATGGCGCTGAAGGCGGTGACGTTCGGCCTGTCCGTGCTTCTGTCCGCCGGACTGGTGGTTTACGGCTGCATCGACGCGCAGCGCGTCCGCGTCAGGACCCTGCAAATTCCTACAGAACAGATTCTCCCCGGAAAAGGAAAGATCCGCATCATCCAGATCTCCGACGTCCATGTGGGCATCATTATCCGCAACGACCGCCTTTCGCCCATGCTGGAGAAGGTCCGGGAGGCCAAACCCGACATGCTGGTTTCCACCGGCGACCTGCTCGACGGCGAACTGGACAACATCATGGCGGACGCGGAGCGCTTTGCCGCAATCGAAACGCCTGCCGGGAAATTTGCCGTTCTGGGCAATCATGAATATTACGCGGGCGTTTCGCGCTCCATTGAATTTACCGAAGCAGCCGGCTTTCAGATTCTGCGCGACGATGTGACGCAGGCGGCGGGACTTACGATTTTCGGTGAAGACGATATCACCGGCCGGAAGCCCGGCGCCACGCCGAAAAGCGCGGCGTTTCTGAAAGCGCTGGCCGAAAAGCAAAACGGCTTTGTTCTGCTTTTGAAGCACCAGCCGCATATTCGGGAAAAGGCCAATTTCAACTTGCAGCTTTCCGGCCACACGCACGGCGGCCAGCTTTTCCCCTTCGGCTTTATCGTAAAACTCTATTTCCCCAGAATTTACGGTTTGCATACTCTGGCGGAAAACAAGCTGCTGTACATCAGCCGCGGCACCGGCACCTGGGGGCCGCCCGTGCGCATTTTCGCCCCGCCGGAAATCACCGTCATCGATCTGATCGGCAAAAAACAATAAGGGGAAATGGAATGCCGGCGAAATAAAAACGCGGCCTGCCCGAAAGCACGACCGCGCTCATGTTGCTGATTTATATATTGTTTATTCCTTTACGGCATTGACTTTTCTGGCTAATCGGGAAATTTTACGTGAGGCGTTTTTCTTGTGAATCAGGCCTTTGGAAGCGGCTTTCGCCACCGCGGGAATCGCTGCTTTCAATGCTTTTTCCGAATTTTCCCTGTTTTTGCTCTCCACAGCCGCGATCACCGCTTTAACCTTGGTCTTGATCGCGGACTTGGCTGCGATATTGCGCGTGCGGCGGGCCTTGGCCTGACGATCGCGTTTTTCTGCTGATTTGTGTGTTGCCAAAAGGTTCTCCTCCTGAACTTCTTTTTTTGTAAGGTGCGGGTCTTTAACGCAATTATTTCAGGCTGTCAAGCGCAATTTTGGGAAGCGGATTGGAGGCAGGCCGCGAGACCGCCTCCATCCACAGCCGATCAATCTTCAAAGTACTCGTTTTTCATCTTCACGGTCAGGCCGTCCTGGTTGAGCAGGCGGTCGGACAAGCCTTGAATCTTGGGCAGTTCGTAGCCGAAGAAGTAGCGAAACGCGGCAAGCTTTCCCTGATAGAAATTCGTGTCGGCTTCGCCGGGCCCGCCGGCCAGCGCCCTTTGAGCTACGGTGGCTTGGCGCAGCCACTGCCAGGCAATCGCGATGATGCCGAAGAATTCCAGATAGACCGTGGCGTCGGCCAGAAACATCTCCGGGCCTTCCTTGGCGGCCACGCCGAACTGATGCATCGTTACTTTTTCCAGGAGCGCGACGGCTTCGGCCAGTTTGTCGGCAAACGGCTTCAATTCCGCGTCGTCCCGGGCCTCCTTGATGGCCTTGCGCGCTTCCGCCAGATACAATTGGGCGGCCTTGCCTTTTTTCATCGTCATCTTTCGGCCGAGCAGGTCCATTCCCTGAATGCCGGTCGTGCCCTCATGAATCGGGTGGATGCGCACGTCGCGGTATAGCTGTTCAAGGGGAAACTCCTCGCAGAAGCCGTAGCCGCCCAGAATCTGCAGACCCGCGGAGCAGGATAAAATGCCCATTTCCGACGGATAGGTTTTGGCGACCGGCGTCAGCAGCTCCAGAAGCAGGTTGTAGTTTTCACGCTCCTCGCCTTCGGTGACATGCTCCAGGTCCTCATAAATGCCGCACTGAAACAAGAGCGACAACGACCCTTCCACGACGGCTTTCTGGAACAGGAGCATGCGACGGATATCCGCGTGCTCGATGATCGGAATCTGCGGCGACAGCGGATCCTTGGAGGTCAGCCTCCGTCCCTGCGGTCTTTCCCTGGCGTATTCCAGGGAAGCATAGTAGGCGGCGGAGGAAATCACGGCCGCGGCCAGACCCACGTCGATGCGGGCGCCGTTCATCATCTGGAACATGTAGGCCAGCCCCTTGTTGGCTTCGCCGACCAGCCATCCGCGGCAGTCGTCGTTTTCGCCGAAGGCAAGCTGGGTGATGGGGGAGCCCCGGTAGCCGAGTTTGTGGTAAATGCCCGCGCAGTTGACGTCGTTGGGTTCGAGTGACCCATCGTCCCTGATGCGCTTCTTGGGAATGATGAAGAGCGAAATGCCCTTGATGCCGGGAGGCGCGTCCTTGAGACGAACCAGCGCCAGGTGAATCACATTGTCGCATCCGTCATGGTCTCCGGCGGAGATGAACAGCTTCTGGCCCTTGATTTTGTAGTAGCCCTGGTCGGTCGGCGTCGCCGTGGTGGTAAGATCGGTCAGCGATGAGCCGGCCTGCGGTTCGGTGAGCGCCATTGTGCCCTGCCATTCGCCCGCGGTCATTTTGGGCAGGTAGGTATCTTTCATTTCCTGCGTGCCGTAGGATGCAATCAGGCCGGCCGCGCCGTGCGTCAGACCGTGATAAACGGCGGCGGAATAGTTGGCCGCGCCGAAAATCGCCGTCGGCAGCATCACGCCGACGGTGAAGGGCATCTGCTGGCCGCCCAGCTCGTAGGGAAAGGTGGAGGCGATCCAGCCGCCGTCGCCCGCCGCGCGCATGATTTCGCGGACCTTGGGATGAACTTTGACTTCGCCGCCCACATATTCGGGCGCCTTGCGGTCCATTTCCTCGAACAGGGGTTTGAAGAGGTCTTTCCCCATCCGCATCGCCGTATCCAGAATCATATCGAATACTTCCCGGCTGTGGTCGGCAAAGCGGGGGTATTTCAAAAGGGACTCCACGTCATTGACTTCGTAAAGCAGGAATCGTAAGTTCCGGTCACTGATAAATTTTTCCGCCATAATCCATTCCTTCTATTTGACTCAAAGATAGGGAAGTCCAAAAAAATAGGGTCTCCCGATTTCGTGAAAAATCTCCGGAGCCTTTCAGCTCCGGAGATTCCGTTTACCCCGTAATATGTTTTTCTAAAGGAAAACCTTGTTTAGAACGTCAGATTCTCTACCACGCAGGCCACGCCCAAACCGCCGCCGCAGCAGGAGCTGAAGCAACCGTACTTACCGCCCTTCTTCATCAATTCGCGCATGGTGAAGATACAGATGCGCGCGCCGGAAGCGCCGTTGGGATGGCCGATGGAGATCGCGCCGCCGTTCGGGTTCCATTTGTTCCAATCCACTTTTTCACCGGTCTGTTTTTCCAGTTCCGCGGCCACCGCCAGATTCTGCACGGCAAAAGCTTCGTTGCACTCGATCACGTCCAACTGGCTCATCTTGATGCCTGCGCGTTTGAGCGCCATCGGAACCGCATAAGCGGGCGCAATCCCCATGATCTTGGGATCGACGCCGTAGTCGCCGCCGGACAGCCACTTGGCCCAGGGCTTGTATCCCAGTTGCAGGGCTTTCTCTTTGGTCATCATCAGCACGAATGCCGCTCCGTCGTTGCGGCCCGAGGCGTTGCCGGCAGTGACGGTGCCGTCTTTAATAAAAGCGGGCGGCAGTTTGGCCAGACCTTCCATCGTCGTATCGGGACGGGGAAATTCGTCCACGCTGAATTCCAGCGGCGGTTTTTTCTTTCCCTGGGGAACCATGACCGGCATGATGTCCTGGGCCAGGAAACCGGATTCCTGGGCCGCTTTCATTCTCATCTGGCTGCGGTAAGAAAATTCATCCTGTGCTTCACGGGAAATATTGTACATCTTCTGCAGAGCTTCAGCGGTGAGACCCATGTTCATGGTGGCCGGATCTCTGGTCGGGGAAAGGGCGGGAGCGATCGGAAGCGGGGGAATCATTTTAAAGGGTTCCTGCGACATGGAAAAACGGCACGGCGCCTGGCTGTAGGATTCATAACCGCCGGCGATCATGATGTCGGACTGACCGGCCAGAATTTTCCAGGCGGCGTGATTGATCGAATCAATCGCCGAACCGCACTGCATTTCAATATAAGAAGCCACGGTGCTCTCGGGCAAGCCGGAAGCCAGAGTAGGCCAGCGCGCGCCGTTGATGGCGGTGTTGGGTCCAATGGCCGAACCCATGAAAACGCCGTCCACCACGCCGCCTTTTTCAACAATTTTTGACCTTTCGACCAGCCCCTTGAGGGTCATGCCGGCCAGATCTTCACCCAGGATATTGCGCAGGGTTTTCCCTAAGGTGCCAAAGGCTGTTCTCATGCCATCCACAAATACTACTTCTCTGCTCATAAACCCTCCTTGTCCATTGTTCAATTTAAAAAAAACGATGCTTCGTCTTTTTGCACAACACCTGATATTCCCGCCGCCAAACGGCTCTTTGGAATTGATGAATGGGGCGTTATCACACCCAAATCCCCGCGTCAAGTGAATACAACACCCGTTGTAAATTATCCGGCTTATTTCTTCGCGGCGCCGGCTTTTTTCGCTATGAAGTACGCGTGCTCTTCGATGGAGATAAATCCGTTGCGGTCCTTGTCCATTTCCTTGAAAGCGGAGGCCATGGCGGCCATGTATTCTTCGGAGGTTACTTTGCCGTCTTGGTTTGCGTCCACATCAAAAATCTCCGCCACCCAGAACGCGACGCATTCATCGTCGCCGATTTTGCCGTTTTTGTCGGCGTCCAGCTTTTTCTTCGACTTGGTCTTTGTCTTGGCCTTGCTTTTGGCGGGTTCAAGCGCCTTGGGTCCGCACCAGTAAGCGATATATTCCTTGGCCAACAGCGCGCCGTCATCGTCCGTATCCATGTCGCCGAAAAACCGTTTCTCCGCCGCATTGAATTCCGCCGCCGTCAGCTTGCCGTCGCGGTCGGCATCCATGTCCTTGAACCGTCCCTGCCAGAAGGCCGCGTGCTCCGTAACGGTGACGACGCCATCGCCGTTCGCGTCCATCGCCGAATAAGCCGTCCGGATCATGGCGGGGCTCTTGACCTGAGCTGTTGCCGCGCCCGACATCAACAACAGAATTAATCCTGCTCCCAAAATAACGATTCCTTTTTTCATAACTTTCCTCCTTATGATTTTTCGCGATCGGCCCTCCCCGGATGCGGCCGCGCAGGCCTTCGCCGGGGCTTGCTCACGCGATGAATAATTCCTCGATCAGCGCATTCACCCGGTCCGCTTCCTCATGCTGGATCCAGTGCGAGACGCCGGGAAATTTAATGAGCCTGCCCTGCTTGCAATAGGCCATGCTCTGATCGGCCATCTCCGCAAGCATGGCGACATCGTCTTCTCCCCACATCAAAATCATGGGCATGACCACGTCAAAGCTTTGCAGCGGTTCGGGCTGCGTCTGAATCATGGCGCGGTACCAGTTGACCATCGCGGAAAAAGCGCCCGGCTGCGCGAACGCCTTGCGGTATTCTTCCAGTTCTTCAGGCGTAAAGGCGCCGGGACGGCTCGTGGTCGCAAGCAGGTGCACGGGCCAGGCGTAATTATGGGCCGAGCCGAATTTTTCCACCGCGCCGGGCAGTTGAAAATAAAAGATGTACCAGCTCTTTTCCATCTGCCGCTGATTGGTAAAGAGATTTCTGGCCATGACCTTGGGATGGGGAACATTCAGAATGGCGAGCTTTCGGACGCGGTCGGGATATTTCAGCGCCACCCACCACGACACGGACGCCCCCCAGTCGTGGCCGACCAGCAGAATCTGTTTCCGTCCATAGGCGTCGACGAGTCCAATGATGTCCTTGGCCAGCTCATCAATATTATAGGCCGCAACGCCTGCAGGCTTGTCGCTTACATTATAGCCGCGCTGATCGGGCGCAACCACCAGATAGCCCCGGTCTGCAAAATACCCGATCTGTTTGCGCCAGGCATACCAGAATTCCGGGAAGCCATGGAGAAAAAGAACCATCGGGCCGTCGGCCGGCCCGGATTCCATAACGTGCAGTTTTATTCCGTTGGTTTCAATGTATCGCTCACGCAAATCCATTTCGGCCTCCTTTTATTGAGGGGATGAGACTGAAGACTATTGGATCATTTTGCGGGGCGCTTCGCACCCACTTTTTTTATCTTTTCCTTCAGCCTTCGGTCTTCCGTCTTCAGCCTTTTTTATACTTCCCAGGCGGCTTTCGCCCCCTCCGTCGTCGCTTCGATGATCCTTCGCGGAGCGGAGGCGTCGCCCACGACAAAATGACGGATGCTTTTTTTCGCCAGCATGTCCTTCAGCGCCGTGCGGGGCGTAACGCCGATGGCCACAATCACCTGGGAAACCGGCTCCAATCTCTTTTCCTCTCCCTTGACCTCGACGATCACCGCGTTTTCTTCTATCTTTTTCACCCGGGTTCCCAGCATCAGGGCAATCCCGGCCGCCCGAAGGCGCTTGTGCAGCATGTAGCCGTGCGCGGCCAGCGCCAGAACGGGGGACGCGGGCAGCATCTCCACGATGGTGATATTCCGGACGCCCTTTTCCAGCAGAAAATCGGCTGTTTCCATTCCCACCAGCCCGCCGCCGATGACCACCACCGGCTCTTTCGGCGCAACGGTCCCGTCCAGAATCTGCCAGGCGTCGCAAACCACGGACGCATCGATGCCTTCGGCCGGACAGGCGGCTTTGCCGGCGCCGATCGCCAGAATGACGGCATCGGGTTTGCCCGCTTCAATCATCGCCTCGGTCACTTCGGCGCCGGTTTTGATCTCCACGCCTTTCTTTTTGCATTTTGCCGTGAGGGTCTGAATGTAGCGGCCGTAAACCTTTTTGTGGGGCGCTTTGGCGGCATAGCGTACATTTCCGCCCGTCTGGCTTTCCTGCTCAAAGAGGGTTACCTGATGGCCGAGGCGCGCGGCCTCGTAAGCGGCGGTCAGTCCGGCCGGCCCGCCGCCGACCACCCAGACCTTGCGGGGAACAGCCGCCGGACCCGCCGGATACATCAGTTCCTGACCGGTTTGCGGATTGATGGCGCAGCGAATCGGCAGCGCCTCCAGCGAGAGGCGCTCAATGCACCCCTGATTGCAGGCCAGACACTCCAGCGTGTCCTCGGGATGACCGGCCAGCGCGTTTTTGAGAAAATCCGGATCGGCCAGATGCTGGCGCGCCACGGCAATCATATCCGCATCGCCTCGGGCGATGACTTCATCCATAAAGTAAGGATCCGTGTAGCGCCCGACGGAAATCACCGGAACGCCCGCGGCCTCTTTCACCCTGCGCGCCAGGTGGGACTTGAAGCCGGGGGGGTATTCAACCGGCGCGCTTGGATTCGGGGTATCGATGTTCACGGCCGGGCTGCCGTGCGTGCCGAAGGAAACATTGATGATGTCCGCGCCGGCGTTCACCAGGTCGGGGAGGATGGTCTCCATGTCGGAGATCGTGTAGCCGTTTTTGATGCACTCTTCGCCGGAAATCCGGATGGAAACGGGGAAATCCGTGCCGACCTGACGGCGAACTTCCCTGAGGCATTCGATCATAAAGCGGGCCCGTCCACGAAAATCGCCGCCGTACCGATCCTTGCGCTGATTGCTGAGGGCCGAAAGAAACTGCATGAGGAGATAGCCGTGCGCTCCGTGAAGCTCGACGGCGTCAAATCCCGCCTTGCGCGCCCGCACGGCCGCGCTGCCGAAAGCGGCAATCGTTTCCTCGACTTCGGCAAGCGTCATCTCGCGCGGCGTTCCGAGAAAACCAAAGACATAACTGGGGATGGCCGAAGGCCCGACAGCCTTGTTTTTCTTCTGCAGGAGGTAATTTTCGCGGCCTGTATGGTGAAGCTGCATGGCGATTTTGCTTCCCTGGGCATGCACCACATCGGCAAGCTTGCTCAGGCCGGGAATGAACTTGTCGTCCCAGACGCCGATGCATCGCGGGGAGGCGGAACCCAGCGGGTGCACCTCCGTGATCTCCGTGATGATGAGCCCTGCGCCGCCCTCGGCCCTGCGCCGGATATAGGCCAGGTTTGCCTCGCTGACGGTATTGTCGGGATTGCCGAGAGCCGTTCCCATGGGGGACATCACCAGACGGTTCGGAATTTCCAGGGAACGGATTTTGATGGGCGACAACAAATGCTCAAGGGTTTTCATAAACGATCTCCTTTGCAGAAGTAGGGATGCGCCGCCTTCACGCGTTTGGACGGCGGCGCATCGGAAAATACCGGCCGCCTGAAAAGCGGCTGTTGCCTTTTTTACAGATGCGGGCCCAAAAGCAGACCGCCGTCGATGATGATCTCCGCGCCGGTGGTATAGCTCGATGCGTCGGAGGCCAGATAAATCGCCGCTCCGGCGATCTCATCCGGTTCGCCGATCCGGCAGGTGGGCAGATGCTTGCACAACTCCTCTTTCTGCCGGGCCGCTTCTTCCGGCGGAAGGTGTTGCCAGTGCGAATTCATCATCTTGGTGCTGATCGGACCGGGCAGAATCGCGTTGACCATGATATTGTCGCGGGCCAGTTCCATGGCAAACGCGCGGGTGATCTGGCGGACGCCGGCCTTGGAAATGGAATACACGCTGACAAACGGCTCCGGATTGACGCCGTCAATGGAGGCTACGTTGATGATCTTGCCGCCGCCCTGCTTTTTCATGATTTTCGCACAAGCCTGGCTCATGAAATAAACGGCTTTAAGATTCAGGTTCATGATGGTATCCCAGAGACGTTCGTCGGAATCCAGCACCGACCCCATGGCGGGACTCGCGCCGGCATTGTTGACCAGAATATCAATCCGGCCGAACTTTTGCATAACCGTATCCACCACGCGCTGAATTTCCTCCATCTTGCCCAAATGGGCGGGCACCACCAGAACTTCACAGCCGATATTCGTCATTTCACACGCGGTGGCTTCCAAATCCTGCGCCTTGCGGCTGGTGATGGCCACTTTCGCGCCGGCTTTGGCAAAACCGTAAGCGATCCCCTGGCCGATGCCGCGGCTGCCGCCGGTAACAATCGCCACTTTACCTTCTAAAGAAAACCTGGAAAGATCAAACATAGCAAGCACTCCTTTACTGTTATTTAATGCAGCAGAAAATAAATTGAATGGGAATGTACACCCCCCTTTATCAAGAGAATATGGAGTATCCGTTGCGGGGAACGGTCTTGTAACCTCGCGCCGCCTCGCGTGACCTTTAGGCTATCAGGCGGTCAGGTCAGGCAAGCCGTTCCCCCGCAGGATGATCCGAAGCGTAAACAGACTATTTCTTGGCCGGTTTGGGCGCCAGAGCTTCACGGTCACCGCCGCTCATGCCGGCGATGAATTTCACCAGCTTCTTGCGGGATTCGATGTCGTATTGCGTCGTGATGGCAATCTGCTCCATGATCGGAGAACCGCCGCCGTGGTAGTTGCCGACGTTCATAATGCCGCCCGTGGCCGAACACAGATGATCGCCAAGGTAGCGCCAGAACTGCGCCTGGTCCTCGGCGGACATCTTCGGATTGCGCTTGGTGTATTTGAGGAGCGCCGGACCGACATCCGGATTGACGAAATCCTTCTCGTGCGGGAACGTCGCCACGACGCCGCCCGCGATGTCGCAAAGAATCTCCGCCTCGCGCCAGACCGCCTCGCCCGACAGACAGCGGCCCACATTGCAGTAGATGGAATTCGGAATGTAGGAGCCCGGGCCGTAAGGCATGAAGCCGACGCCGGGAATATAGACTTCCGGTTTGCCCAGATCCGAAGCCGTGTAGCCCGCCGCATAGCCCAGCTCGATCGTCATGATAATTTCGGCGAGCTTCTCGCGGACATGGGACTCCTTGTGGACGTTGTTGCATTCGGCGGCCAGCGCCGCGGTGCCCAGAATGACGTCGCCGATGGCGGGCTTGCAGCCGGAGTAGGAATGACGGTGGAACAGCGCGAAGAGCAGCGCCAGAGCGCCGCCGTGCTGATATTCGCCGGCCAGGAAGACTCTTTCCCACGGCACGAAGCAGTCTTCAAAAATCATGTAGGAATCGGTCGCGCCCGGCACGAAACCGCGTTTGTAATGTTCGCGATTGCGAAGATTATGAATCGTGACGACCTGCTTCAAACCATCCCAGTCGCCCGGCACGGCAAAGCCGACCGCGTAGTCCGCGTCTTCCTTGCGCAGCGCGCGGGTGGGCAGAACCAGCACTTCGTCCGCCACAGAGGCTTCCGAAATGTGCAGCTTGCAGCCCTCCACGACGATGCCGTCTTTCAGCCGTTCCTTGATGCGCACATAGGCGCCGGGGTTGGGCTGGTCGGCCGGACGCAGCATACGGTCGCCCTTGGTGTCCGTCTGGGCGCAGCAGCCAACCAGGTCTTCGGTCTGAAACCGGGTCAGCCATTTCTTGAAGTTCTCGTGGTAGTTCGTCTCGCCCGGCTTCACCTTGTCCGCTTCAAACGATACGTTGTAGATGGCGTTGGTGCCGTCGATGCCCATGCACCGCTGAATGCAGCCGCCGACTTTCTGGCAGAGCATGCGGGTCATGTCCTGCTTGCGGTGCAGGTCGGTCGTGTTCTGGTGAATGTGCGTGAAGCGGTTGATCTTCTGCCCGGTGAGGTGGGACGTGGCGGTAAGCAAATCCGCGTTCTCCGGCTTGGCCGCTTCGTCATAGGTGGTCCCGATGACATTGAGGCAATCCATCTGCAATTCATCGTCGCGATCGATCAGCTGGCCGTCAAAATAAATGTTCCTCTTCATTTTGGAAAGGCCTTTAATATAATCCTGCTTTGTTCTCATGGCGCCGTCCTTTCTTTTTAAATGATGATAAAAGGGGGCCTGAGCCGTCAGGCCCCCTGGGTGAATCCATTTTATTTCTTGACTTTCGGCGCCAGGGCTTCGCGATCGCCGCCGCTCATGCCGGCGATGAATTTCACCAGCTTCTTGCGGGATTCGATGTCGTACTGCGTCGTGATGGCAATCTGCTCCATGATCGGAGAACCGCCGCCGTGGTAGTTGCCGACGTTGGCGATGCCGCCCGTGGCCGAACACATCGAATCGCCCAGGTAGCGCCAGAACTGCGCCTGGTCCTCGGCGGACATCTTCGGATTGCGCTTGGTGTATTTGAGGAGCGCCGGACCGACATCCGGATTGACGAAATCCTTCTCGTGCGGGAACGTCGCCACGACGCCGCCCGCGATGTCGCAAAGAATCTCCGCCTCGCGCCAGACCGCCTCGCCCGACAGACAACGGCCCACATTGCAGTAAATGGAATGGGGAATGTAGGAGCCGGGGCCAAACGGCACAAAGCCCATTCCAGGAATGTAAACTTCCGGTTTGCCCAGATCCGAAGCCGTGTAGCCCGCCGCGTAGCCCAGCTCGATCGTCATGATCAGCTCGGCCAGCTTCTCGCGGACGTGGGATTCCTTGTGGACGTTGTTGCATTCGGCGGCCAGCGCCGCCGTGCCCAGAATGACGTCGCCGATGGCGGGCTTGCAGCCGGAGTAGGAATGACGATGGAACAGCGCGAAGAGCAGCGCCAGAACGCCGCCATAGAGGTGCTCGCCGGCCAGGAAGACCCTTTCCCACGGTACGAAGCAGTTGTCGAAAATCAGATACGAATCGGTCAGCCCGGGCGTGAATCCGCGTTTGAAGTACTCCCGCTGGCGGTAATTGTGAATGGTCACCACCTGCTTCATGCCGTCGTAGTCCGCGGGCACGGCAAACGCCACGGCGTAGTCCTTGTCCTCCTTGCGCAGCGCGCGGGTGGGAATCACCAGCACTTCATCGGAAACGGAGGCTTCCGAGATGTGCAGTTTGCAGCCTTCCACAATGATACCGTCCTTGGTCCGTTCTTTGATGCGCACGTAAGCGCTCGGATCTGGCTGTTCGGCCGGACGCAGCATACGGTCGCCCTTGGTGTCCGTCTGGGCGCAGGCGGCAATCATGTCTTCCTTCTGAAAGCGGGTCAGCCACTTCTTGAAATTCTCGTGGTAGTTCGTCTCGCCCGGCTTCACCTTGTCCGCTTCAAACGATACGTTGTAGATGGCGTTGGTGCCGTCGATGCCCATGCACCGCTGGATGCAGCCGCCGACTTTCTGGCAGAGCATGCGGGTCATGTCCTGCTTGCGGTGCAGGTCGGTCGTGTTCTGGTGAATGTGCGTGAAGCGGTTGATCTTCTGCCCGGTGAGGTGAGACGTGGCCGTCATCAGCACTTCGTTCTCCGGCTTGGCCGCCTCATCATACGTTGTGCCCATCACGTTGATGCAGTCGCTTTGCAGCTCGTCGGTCCGGTCGATCAGCTGCCCGTCATAGTAGATGTTGCGTTTCATTTTCGACAGGGCGTTGATAAAATCTTGCTTGGTTCTCATAGAGAGGTACTCCTTTCTTTTATATGCGTTGTTTAATTTTTTTCTTTCGTTGCACAGGAAGCGTCCGCGCTCTGGGCCGGGGATTGCAGCGCCGGATCATTTTGCAGAATCTGTCCCAGGGCGCGCGCATCCTCCAGATTCAAATGCAGCGTAAGCCCCTGCTGCTCCTTTCTCACCCGGATGCCGCTCAAAACGATTTCCAGAAACGGATCCAGCATCTCCATCATGGTTTTGTCGCGCCGGGGCATTCCCTGCATATGCCAGTGAATAAACAGATGCTCGATGGTGCCCATCAGCATCGAGCGGATCAGGTAGGCGTCGGCATCAGGACGGAACGTGCCGTTGGCGATGCCTTCGCGGATGCAGTCGAGCAGACTGTGCGCGGAGCGCCGGATGGCCGCATGCGCGGCGGTCTGCCGGAAACGTTTGTTGGACATCAACTGCAGCAGCACCAGCGCGGAATAGTGCGGATTGCTTTCGTAGAGCTGAATATAGCTCAGCATGATGGCGCGCATCCGGCCTTCCACATCCTTGATGTAAGGAAGGACGGCTTTGGATTCTTCATACGTGTCATTGGATATTTTTTCGGGAATGGCAAAGAGCAGATCTTCCTTGGTGCCGAAATACTCATAAATCGTGGCCTCGGAAACACCGGCCTCCTTGCTGATTTCGGATATCGTTGCCTCCTGAAAACTCTTTTCGGCAAAAATGCGCAAAGCCGCATCCATAATGCGGTCTTTTCTGGTTTTTGCTCGAACGCGATCGGCCATTCCAATATCCTTTTTTAAGTTTGATTTAAGCTACATCTTCATAGTCCCACTGTCAAGTATTATTTTTTATCATAGTCATGCTATTTTTTTTAAAGGATATTTGTAGTCTATGATCAGATAATAAACCTATCTATCTATTTTTACTCAGAAAAAATGATCTTTTTGATTTCCTCCGCGACCGCTTCCGCCAGACGGTCCTCCGTCAGCTCGCGGGCACTCACGGTTTTGCCGGCAACGACCACCCAGCGCCGCGCCCGATTGCTGTTTTCGGGATTTTCGGCGCAGGCCGTCGGACAGCCGCACACCAGGAGTCCTGTTTTGTGAGGCGCGCCTGCGGGATCCGTCGTCAGGCGGAACGCCGGGCCAAGCAAGCGTTGAACGTCGCTCACCAGTTTGGATCGATCCAGCTGACAATTACAGCCGCCGCAGGATCGAACGAAAATATCCAGGGGTATGGGGCTCCGAAGGTTAACCGGGCTCAGCCGGCCGACAGGACTTTATGAAGTCGGCAATCTGTTTTTCGCTCAGGCCCACCCCCGGCTTGCCGTCGAGGCGTTTGACGACGCGGCCCTTCTCAAACAGGATCAACGTCGGGAAAATATCGACGTCGTACACATCCGCAATGCGTTCCTCATCGTCGGCCACCAGGAGCAGGT
>Ga0209718_1002859_pt1 | contig 16150 bp, 16 predicted proteins | sample AD_JPNAS1_MetaG_FD_184420 | JGI IMG/M metagenome (GOLD analysis project Ga0209718, IMG submission 184420) | Active sludge microbial communities of municipal wastewater-treating anaerobic digesters from Japan - AD_JPNAS1_MetaG (SPAdes) (version 2) | ecosystem: Engineered > Bioreactor > Anaerobic... | reverse complement strand
GGTCTCCCTCCCGAGGCGTCCGTATGGTGGATCCGCATCTGCGAAATCCGTATCATCTGTGGATAAAAAACCGATGCGTCGGCCCTTGCTCACGTATGCAGCGCGGGTGAGGGATGCGCGAGCACCGTCTGCGGGTCGCGCCCGCGGATCGTGACGGCAATCGGCAGCGCGGGGCACTGGCTCTCGCACGCGCCGCACCCGCGGCATTTGTCCGCATCCACGATCGGGCACATGACGCCGTTGCGCTCGACCTCACGGATCGCCTGATAGGGGCAGAACTCCTGGCAGACCACGCAGTACTCGCCTTTCTTCCAGGCGATGCACTTGTTCCGGCAGATGTGGGCGAGTCCGATAGCGGTCTGTTGCTTCCGCGCGACCGTCAACGGGCGCAGTGCGCCGGTGGGGCAGGCTTGTGTGCAGGCGGTACACTCTTGGAAGCAGAACTGCTCCTGCTGCGGATTGAGGTTGCGAAAAGCCAGCACCGGCGTGAACAGACCGTCTGGACCGGTTGTTCCCAGATCCGGCAGAATCAGGCCGTAGGGACAGGCTGTCATGCAGTTGCCGCAACGGGCGCAGAGCGCGTTAAAGGCCTGCTGGACCGCACCCGGCGGCCGGATCGGGAGACCCGCCCCTGAGCCGCGCCCCATGCGCCGTCTCTGCCCTGCCTCCCCCTCTCCCGGACCGTGGCCGTGGCGGCCGCCGCAAGAATGCGTTCCGCCGCAGTCCGTGTCGGTGGTAACACGACGCGGAGCGTACGCACGGTAGAGCGAGCCGGAGACGCCTCCGAGCGCGAATCCGAGAAAAACGCGGCGTCCGGTCCGGGCGTGCGTCAGAAGCGGAGGGATTTCGTCCCCCTCCTTCGCGCACCGGGCTGAACGGAGGCTTTTACCAAGTTGCGACAGCCACTCCTGCAAGCCCCCCAGCGGGCAAAGCCGATGGCACCAGAGGTTCGGCACGATCAGACTGGCCAGCAGGATCAGGATGAACCCGCTGGCGGTGGCGGCCGAAAGCCAGGTCAACGGTTGTCGCGCTGCCGCGAAGAATCCGTTGAACACACTCAACGGATCGGTCCAGATCAGCACCGGCCATCCCGCTGCGGCGCTGCCGAGGATCAGAAGCGCCAGACCCTTGCCGACAAACGGGATCTTGCGGATCCAACCGGTGTTGCGGCGGTTGATACGGCTGACTGTCTCGGCGGCGAAGCCCATGGGGCAGAGTCGCCAGCAGAAGAAGCGTCCCGCGAAAAGCGGCAGGATCAGCAGCGGCAGTCCGAGGAGCGTGAGCACGCCTGCGGCGCGGGCCGCGAGGGCGCCGCCCAGACTGAGCAGGGGGCTTAGGCCCGGCAGCAGCACACTCCCGCGCCGCCACGCTTCCGGCATGAGTCCGGCTGCCGCAAGGGCGCACAAAACGAACAACACAAGACGAAGGAGATTACGGCGCGTGAACATGTCGTGTCTCGCTACGCCTCCACCCGTTCCACCCGGATTTTGGCGAGATCGCCGCACCCGATCCCCATCTCATGCGCGATGCGGACATGCGGCACATCGAACGGCGTTTTTTTGAACAGCGTGACGGCGTAGGCGTCGGCTGCCACCGGATCGGTGCTCAGAATGATCTCGTACGGATGGGCCAGTTCCCCGGGTCCCTGCGGGCCTTTGGTGAGCATAATGCGGGTAGCGTCGATCACCACCAGCTTTGCGCGCAGAAAGGTGTTGATGTCGGCGATGCACTGGTGCAGGCCATCGCGGTGCCACGCGCGCCGGTCCTCGTTCGAGACCGAGCCCATCCAGTTTTTCATCGAGAGGGTGAGCGTCGCACCGCTGTGGTGTTTGGCCACCGGCATGTTGATCAGACAGTCGCAGTTCAGAATGTCCTTGGGGACAAAGGCGCGCTTCACGATCTTTCCCTTTGGGATCTCGGCTTCCCCGTAATCCTGTTTGGCGGGGCGGTAGAGTCGACCCCGTGTACCTTCCAGCGCGGCGGCGATACCACTGGCCTGAAATGTGGCTTTCTCGGGATGACAGGTGTTCTCGGGCAGGGATACGGTTGCGGCGCCCTGTTTTTCGGCAGCCAGCACACAGGCCCGGACAAGGTCGGGATGGGTGTTGCCGCCCTGTTCCGGCTTCGAGTTCCATGCCACGTTGGGTTTGATCACCACGTCCATGCCGGTCCGGATAAACGCTTGCCAGCCGCCCAGTTTCGCGATGCCCGCCTCGAGCATCTTCGGGATATCCGTGCCATGGACCACAATCACGGTGGCGGCAGGAGATGCGGCGTCTGCAGCCGCAAGCGGTGTTTGCACCAGCGCGGTACCGGCGGCGGTCACTCCGGTTTTCAAGAAAGAGCGGCGTTTTACGGGTTTCATATGGGTTCCCTCTTGCAGTCTCACAGCCTTACAGCCTTTTGGGTTGCGGGCGCCGCCCGCGTTGGTTTGTATGGAGCCAAGATACCACATTTGGGAAATCAGGCGCGATCTTTTTTCGTGACCGTACTGCCGATTTAGGCATATCCCCGTTTCTCTGGCCGTTAAGCCTATAAACGGCAGGTGGACGTGCGAATTTTGGGTAAAGGCTTGTAAACATTCGAACCATGAAACATGAAATCGGGAATGGGGCAAGCGTCTGCTTGCCCGGACGGGCAGGGAGTCGGGAGCGCGGGCGCCCTCGCCCGCAACTCGGTTCCGGGTTTCGGGGGTTCGGTCAGATCGGTATTTTACGCATTGATCCGGGCTGATCCATCACGAAACGGGGCAACGCTAAACCGCCCAGACGCACGGCCAGGGCGCGTTCAATCTGCCGTGCGGTCCGCAACGGCACGCGGAACGGGGCGAGCCCCGCAACCGGATCGCAGAGAAAAACGTAATACGGCCGCACGCGGATGCGCTGCAGGCCCGCGCAGAGGTCGAACAACGCCTGCACGGAATCGTTGACGCCCTTCAGCAGCACGCTCTGGTTTGATACCGGGATGCCCGCATCCACCAGACGCGCGCAGGCCTCTTCGGCTTCCGGGGTGATCTCGCGCACATGGTTGAATTGCGTGTTGACCCACACCTTACGGAACGCACCCAAGCGGCGCGCCAGATTGGGGGTGATCCGCATCGGCAGGGTCACCGGCACACGCGTGCCGATCCGCACCGCATCGATCTGCGGCAGTGCGGCGAAGGCACGCACCAGCCGCGCCACCCGCGTATCCGGGAGCAGCAGCGGATCACCGCCGGAAAGCAGCACCTCACGCACGCGGGGATGCGCCCGTACCCAGACTACGGCCGCCGCAAGTTCCGCGTCGGTGCGCATGACCGACGCGCGTCCGAGAAGTCCTTTGCGCGTGCAGTGGCGGCAGGCCAGCGCGCATCGGTCATGCGCCATCACCAGTACGCGGTCGGGGAAACGCTGTTTGAGACCGGGACAGCACGCCACCCGCCGCCCCTGCTCGCCGAACGGGTCGGGGGTCATGCCCGGCTCGCGGAACAGTTCCGCGGCTGAGGGGAGGGCCATACGGTTCAGCGGATCCTGCGGCTCGCCGGGGGTGAGTTGCGCGAGCGCGTAGGGGGTCAAAAACACCGGATAGCGGCGGTGTACCCGTTCCGCCGTATCGGGATCCACTCCGTACGCGCGCAACAGCGGGGAGGTTCCGGTGACCGCATGCCGCAGTTGCCAGCGCCAGTCCTGCCAAGACATTGGGCGTTGAGGGCTCACGGGTCAGAACGCGATGTGGGTATCCGGAAGGGCCGCGCTGATGCGGGCCCGCTCCTCATCCGGCAGCGGACAGCGCACCAGCGAGAGGACTTGCAGGCGTTTCCACCCGCTGAGGTTTGCGGGCAACGCGCCGAGCGGACAGCCGTCGAGATCGAGTTGACGCAGTTTCGGCAGAGCCGTGAGCCAGTCCGGCAGGGTTTTGATCGGGTTCTGACTGAGGCAGAGATCCTCAAGCAGCGGCAGATCCTTCAGGCAAGCCGGTACGTGGTCGAACCGGTTTCCCCGCAGGTAAAGGCGTTGCAGCCGTTTGAGGTTCGCGCAAGACAGCGGCAGGGAGGTCAGCGCGTTCTGGTTGAGACGCAACCAGCGCAACTCGGACAGCGCCCCCAGTTCATTCGGAAGCGAAGACAGCGGATTCCGGTCCAGATTGAGATAGCTCAGTTTGCTCAGCCCGCCGATTGCCGGGGGCAGGGCGGTTAGGGCATTGTCCGCGAGATAGAGGTGCTCCAGTTCCTTCAGACCGCACACCTCAGGCGGCACGGCTTTGCTTCCCAGAGCCGAGAGGTCCAGCCGTTTCAGGGCTTTCAGATCCGACAGAACCCCGAATTCGGTAAGACCCTTGGCCCCGCGCAGCCAAAGCACGGAAAGTTTCGGCATCGCGGCCAACTCGCGGGGCAGCGCCGAGATTTCTTGGCCCGCAAGGTTCAGGCATTCGATCTCCGCCCGTTTTTGCGCGGCCTCCTCCAGACTCGAGGCGGTGACGGGGCGGGGCGGTGCCTCACGGTGCTTGAAGCAACCCGCGCAACACAACCCTACGGCCATCGCTGTCAGTACGATCCGATTCTTCATACGCGTTTCCAGTCCTTGTTAATGAGAACCAGCATACACGAAACGCCCGGTGGTTGGGGAGGTTTTTTTGGTGGCCTTATTCGCTTGTTGGCTCGACAACGGTACCATCCATCAGAACGATAACACTGAAGAACGAATTTGCTTTGATGCCATCCACCTGAACGGTTCCATTCACGGAAACAGAGTAATACCATTTATTCTTTATTTCCGAGTCCCATATTTTGCCTAGACTAATGGAGACAATATCCCATTCGGTGAATTTTGTGGTGCGCTTTTTTAGCCATTCTGTTGCTTTTCCTGCCGCTTTCTCAACTGGCAGGGGCAAAGAAACGTCAGGCTTCCATTCAGGGGTCTGCGCAAGCCGTTCTTGTGTAATATACCAGTAAGTTGACTTGCCGTTCACGTCACGATGTTCGGTTATCATCACACGCGCATCAGCTTTGACAACCATCGCACAACCAAGTGCCAAGCTAAAAAACGTCAAACAGAGTCTCATTGCCCATCCTCCTTGTTACCAAGATCAACCCGCACATTCCCATCAGCAGCAAGTTCACCGAAAGGGTACGCTTCTTTTGGGGGCAGCGCAAGGGTTTTTGGGGAACGCCAGGGGGGATTCCTGATTTTCATGAAGGTTCATATGTTTCAGGGTTTCTGGTTTCTGGTTTCAGGTTTCATCCAAATCGGGATCGGTATCGGTATCGGGATCGGGATCGATCATTTCACCACGAACACACGGGATGGCACTGCTCGGGTTTTTTTGGAACGCCAGGGGGAATTCCTGATTTTCATGAAGTTTCATGTGTTTCAGGGTTCCATCCAAACCGGGATCGGGGTCGGGATAACGCGTGTGCACATGCGCGCAGGCCTCAATCGTGTTTCAATGGGGGCGCGGCTTGACAGGTTCGGGGAGGAGTTCGTAAACTGAACCGCACGGATAGGGTCGCCATCGCGGAGTGCGTTCAGTGGCACTGCATTGTTGGGCGGGAAGCAAGGCAGCGAGAACAGAGGGGATTGCGCGTGAAGTATGAGGATTTGACATTCAAGGTGCCAAAGCAATGCGATGACTATGACGAATGCTCAACCTTCGTTACCGAATCCATTGAGACGATTATCCAGACTGCGATTGATGCAGGTAGAAACAAGATTGTAATCAATGCCCACGCAGACGCGAAGCAACATCCGATTAGCCCCGGCGCCCGCATGAAACGGTGAAGCCCCACAACATACGGTCATTGGAGAGCCTTGCTCTACATTGGGTATTCATGAGCTGACAATGCGCATTTCTAACGACAACGATCTGGCTGAGGCATGCCGCAAGTTACGTTGCGCAGACAAGCGGCTTGCTGAAATTATCAACCACGTCGGGCCGTGCACGCTGAAGCCGCATACACCGGATTTTCATTTTCTGGCTGATGCGATTATCGGTCAGCAAATCGCCACGAAAGCTGCCGCCACGATTTCAGCCCGATTCAAGCAGCTTTTCAAAGGAAACAAACCCACGGCAAAGGGCTTTCTCAACATACCAAAAGAAGAAGTGCTTTCGGCTGGCGTGTCCGGGCAAAAATATGGCTACATTCTTGACCTTGCCCAACGTATAAACAGCCGGAAGCTGCGTTTGGCCTCGCTCTCTAAGATGAGCGATTCCGGAGTACGCGAAAAATTGACGGAGGTGAAGGGCATCGGGGTCTGGACCGCTGACATGTTTCTTCTTTTTGGCCTCGGCAGGCTGGACGTCTTTCCTTTGCACGACTTCGCCCTAAGGCAGGCAATGGCTAGAGTCTATGATGTGCCAGCCGATGATCATGGGGCTTTGTTGCGCATAGCCAACCGCTGGGCTCCTTATCGCAGTGTGGGAACGTGGTATATGTATCGAAGTAAAAATGCCCAACAAGGTTCACAGCGTAGCGGCACACGCTCACGTGCACGAGGACGCGAATGAGGTTCGATATAAATTCAGGAGGCCGTGTTTCGAGGACAAGGAGGAGCTAAAAGATCGTAGTTCCGGGAACAGCGTTTATGGTAAAATAATCGTACCTCAAGCCGCATGGAACGACTGGCGAGGCATCTTGGGAGCGGGGTGCATGTATAGGAGAAATCGTATGCGTGAACGGATGCGCTGTTTGATTTTAGTTTGCCTAAACGGGTTGTGTCTGTGGGCGGCAGCCGGTTTGCTGGAGCAACAGGAGTTGACGGGGCTGGATGAAATCGTTTTTGTCAAGCGGCACACGTACAACGCCAATCACTACTATACGGAATTCATCAACAGCACATGGATGCCGGGCGGTAATATCTGTGTGTTGAATCTTAAAACCGGCGCGGTGCGCGAACTGCTGCCGCAGATGACGGGCGGCGTGTTCGGCCGGTTTGATCTTTCGTTTGACGCGCGGCGTGTGGTTTTCGACTGGAAGCCCGGGCCGCAGGAAGGCTGCCGCATTTTTGAGGTCAACATTGACGGCACGGGATTGCGGCAGTTGACGTTTCCTCAGGACGACGAGGCAGAGCTTTCAGCGGCTTACCGCAAGAGTCCCAAGTATCATCACGGCACAGACGATATGCACCCGTGCTACCTGCCGGATGGCGGGATCGCTTTTGTCTCGACCCGTTGTCAATACGGCATTCTGTGCGATCCGGCCGATGAGTTCACCACAACGGTGATGTTCCGCATGGATGGCGACGGCAAGAACATGCGGCAGCTTTCCAACAGTTCTGTCAGCGAGGCGTGTCCGGTGATGCTGGAGGACGGGCGGCTGATGTACACCCGGTGGGAATATGTCGACAAGGGCGCGGTGGCGGTGAAATGTTTGTGGGCGATGCGTCCGGACGGCACGGCCTCGCAGGAGATCTACGGCAACGACATCGCGGTGCCGACAACCATGCTTTACGGCAGGCCGATCCCGGGTATGGCGGATGCCTTCGTGTTTCTCGGTACTCCGCATTACCCGCACAACGGGTTCGGCACAGTGGTCAGACTGGATATGTCAAAGCCGATCCGCACGGAGTTGCCCATGACTTATATCACGGCTGACGTGGATATCAAAACCGAGGGCGGGTTTCATTTCCGGGACAGCGCTGGCGGGTGGCAGCGAGATCCGGAGGGCAAGGGGCGGCTCTTTAAAGACCCGTATCCGTTGTCTGCCGCGCTCTATCTGGTCTCGCACAAGCCAGCGGGCGAAGTGTGGCGGTCACCGGCAGGGTATGGCCTTTATGTTTTGAACGAGGCGGGAGAAGTCGCGGAGATCTACCGCGATCCCGCGATATCCTGTTTCCTGCCTTATCCTTTGCGGGCGCGAAGTGTGCCGCCGGTTGTGCATTCGCCTGTGAACAGCGCATTGGCTGCGGCGGGGGAGGCTGTCTGTCTGGTGCAGGATGTATACCACGGGCTTACGGGAGTGCCGCGCGGCGCGGTCAGGTGGCTGCGCGTGCTGGAACAGGTGCCCCGGCCGTGGGCGGCGCAGATGGCGGACAACAGTGACGAGTATGACCAGCAGCACATCGTGATCAGCAAGGACACGCATCTGGGGCTCAAGGTGCAGTGGGGCGTTGTGCCGGTTGATCCGGACGGCTCGGCACATTTCAAGGTGCCGGCTGGGCGTAATCTGTTTTTCCAGGCGCTGGATGCCGACTATCTGATGTTGCAGACAGAACGGACGTATGTGAACTACATGCCGGGCGAGGTGCGTTCCTGTATCGGTTGCCATGAAACGCCGCAAAGCGCGGCGGATTACCAGCGTAAAGACAGGCGGCGCAGGGCGCGGCCGAGCGCGTTCGGGCGGGCGCCGGATGTGCCGGGCCCGCAGCCCAACGAAGAGCGCGGTCAACGTACGCTGGATTACATGACGGACGTTCAGCCGCTGTTTGACCGGCACTGCATATCCTGTCACGGCGAAAGCGCGGGGGAGCCGGGAAAGCTGGATTTGCGCGGCAAGCTGACACGCAAATTCTGCGTCTCATACGAGGCACTGGTTCCGGAGAGGCGCAAAGGCTCTTTTTACCGCGGTTTACTTGGCACGGTTATCGGCGAGAATCATCCCAAGACCGGCAATGTCGATTACTTGCCGCCGGGCACGCTGGGGGCGCGCACCAGTGTTTTGGCGGCGATGCTGGGACGGGGTAAGATTGTGCTGGCGGATACGGCAAACCAGGCGCGGGCGGCCTCTCTGGCGCAGTCGCATGTCAAAGCATTGGCACGGTTGACCCCCGAGGAGTTTTTGCGGCTGGCCAATTGGATCGACACCAACTGTCAGTATTACGGCTCTTATTGGGGGCGGCGTGACCTGAAACATAAAGATTCGCCGTTTTTCCGTCCGTCAGCGACGTTTGAGCAGGCGATCAGCCGCGAGTTTCCATGGCCGGGGGGGATGCGGTGATGGCTATTGACGGAAAAGCGCTCGCGCTGGCGTGCTTCAAGGCCGGTGTCGCGGGCGTCGCCCCGGATCGGCTGGTGCGCGATCACGTCAGATCTGATGAGCGGACGCTGACGATCTGCGGGCAGGAGTTCGATCCAAGCCGCATCGAGCGGATTTTCGTGGTCGGCGCGGGGAAGGCGTCTGGACTCATGGCGTTGGCGCTGGAGGAGATGCTGGGTGACCGGGTGATTGGCGGTGCGGTTGTCGTCAAGCATGGCCATGCGGTGCCTTGCCGAAAAATCAGGATCATGGAGGCGGCGCATCCTTATCCGGATCAGGCGGGCGTTGACGCCACGCAAAAGATCATGCGGTTTTGCGAGGAGGCCCGCGAGGGAGACCTCATGCTGTGCGTTTGGTCGGGCGGCGGTTCCGCGCTGTTGGCCGACGCGCCGGAGGAGTGCTCGGTGGAGGAGGTGGCGCGCCTGTCGGAGGTCTTGGTGACGTCCGGGGCCGACATCGGCGAGATCAACGCGGTCCGCAAGCATCTCAGCCGGGTGAAGGGTGGACAGTTGGCGCGGCTCGCCTGGCCCGCGCGGGTGGTGAGCCTGATTCTTTCGGATGTGGTCGGTGATCCTTTGGATGTCATCGCTTCGGGCCCGACCGTGGCAGACCCCACAACGTTCGGGGAAGCGTTGGCTGTTCTCCGGAAATACCGGATCGAGGCGCAAACGCCCCCACAGCTTCTGCAGGTGTTGAACAACGGCGCGGCAGGCCTTCTGCCCGAAACGCCGAAAGCGGATGATCCCGCGCTGGCACGAACGGTGAACTCAATCATCGGCAACAACCGGATTGCGCTGGAACATGTCGCTCAATATGCGCAGAGTCGGGGGCTGTCGGTGAGGATCGTGACGGACCGCCTCGAAGGGGCGACTGCGGAGGCGGCCGCAACGATCGTGCGGGCCGCGTGCGAGGCGCAGTCCGACACGAGCCTCGCCAAGCCCGCCTGTCTGCTGTTCGGTGGCGAAACCACGTTGCGGGTCATGGGTTGCGGAACGGGTGGCCGTAACCAGCATCTCGCGCTTCAGGCCGCACGGCTGCTGCGCGGGCGCAAGGGGATCACTCTGCTGGCTGGCGGTTCGGACGGTACGGATGGGCCGACGGAAATGGCGGGCGCGGTGGTGGACGGGGAAACGTGCGTTGCGGCCGAACGGGCCAATGTGGATGCGGCGGCGTATCTGCGCGCCTTTGATTCGTACGCGTTCTTCAAAAAAATCGGTGGTCATGTGTTCACCGGCCCGACGCGGACCAACGTCATGGACTTAATTGTCGTGATTCTGGGCGCTGACGCATCCCCGGCCCCCTGACCGGTGAGGTTCTTGGCTTCATCCAAATCGGTATCGGTATCGGGATCGCTATCGGGATCGCTATCGGGATCGGCTGTTTCACCACAGAACACTTTCTTGGGTTTCACGGTTTCATGGTTTCAGGGTTTCGGGTTTCATGGTTTCGGGGTTTCTGGGTTTCATCCAAATCGGTATCGGGATCGGGATCGCTATCGGGATCGGCTGTTTCACCACGGGACACTTTCTTGGGTTTCACGGTTTCATGGTTTCAGGGTTTCGGGTTTCATGGTTTCGGGGTTTCTGGGTTTCATCCAAATCGGGGTCGGGGTCGGGATCGCTATCGGAATCGATTGTTTAACCACAGAACACTTTCTTGGGTTTCAGGGTTTCATGGTTTCACGGTTTCAGGATTTCATCGGGGTCGGGATCGCTATCGCTATCGGGATCGACCATTTAACAACCGCCTCACCGCCTCACAGTCTCACCGCCTTTGAGATTGCGGGCTCCGCCCGCATCTCAATACGTCAAAACCCAATGTTTGCGGGGGGTTGCTAGAATTTCTACCCGTTCAACTGCTCTTTTTAGGGTGAAGGATGAAATGACGCGGGACACGCGAGAATGCACTTGCCGGACGGGTCGGCAGGGGGTATCCTAAAAAGAGCGGGTTGTTTCAAAGGACGCATTTCGTGCTTTGACAGCCCCGAAACCCAGAAAGGACGTGGAATATGAATGAGACGGCAAACGTAGGGATGATGGGCATGTTTCCGCTGATAATCACGTTGGCGCTCTGTCTGTTGATGCTGGCGTCGATGTGGCGTATCTTCACCAAAGCCGGACAGCCTGGATGGGCGATCCTGATTCCGATCTATAATGCGTACGTGATGCTGAAGGTCGCGGGTAAGCCGGGCTGGTGGCTGTTGCTGATGCTGATCCCGGTCGTTAATCTGATCGTCACGATCCTGATGTTGGCTGGAATCGCCAAAAATTTCGGGAAAGGCGTAGGATATGTCTTGGGACTGATCTTCTTTCCGATCCTTTTCTATCCGATGTTAGCATTCGGTGACGCGCAGTATCGCGGTGTGGCCGGTTAATAAGATGAGCCATCCCGCAGGCGTGGGACAGGTTTTCTCGCAGGAGTCAGAATCGAGAGTCGCGACATGATCGATTCATTCGCTTCGGACTCCTGATTCCTTGGGTTGCGGGCTTCGTCCGTGTCAGAAGGGAAGAAGGTCCTATGAAACTCGATGCCGAATTCTGTGAATCGCGTTGTCCTGTCTGCGTCAACGCCCGCAAGGGCAACAAACTGGCGATTGGGTTGCAGAAGTTGGAGATGTTTCTTACCGGGGGCGGGTGTCCCGCCGGGCGCGACCGGCTGAAAAAGTACGGTGTGCGCCCGAACGAGAAGCGGTCGGACCGAGTGGTGTCATGACGATCCCTGCCGCTGAACGGCTCCCTCTTCGGGAAGAGGAGGACGGGGTTTGCATTCCGCTGCTCTTTTTTAGGTTCAACCAAAAAGGAGCAGTTGAACGGGTAGAATTCTAGTAAACCCCCGTAAACATTGGGTTTTGACGTATTGAGATGCGGGCGGAGCCCGCAATCTCAAAGGCTGTGAGGCTGTGAGGCTGTGAGGCTGTGAGGCGGTTGTTAAATGGTCGATCCCGATAGCGATAGCGATCCCGACCCCGATAGCGATCCCGATCCCGACCCCGATAGCGATCCCGATAGCGATTTGGATGAAATCCTGAAACCAGAAACCCAGAAACCCTGAAACCTTGAAACCCAAGAAAGTGTTCTGTGGTTAAACAATCCACGTTAGCCATTAGCTATTGCAACACCTTTAACCCGCTGAACGTCAACAAGTAAGCTTTTTCGATTCAACGAAAACCCCCACAGGCACACGGTTTTCGGTAGATCGGGAAAGCGTAACATCCTCTGAACTAAAACGTTGAAGATGTTGCAATAGCCGGTAGCCTGTGCGATCGATTCCGATAGCGATCCCGACCCCGACCCCGATTTGGATGAAACCCAGAAACCCTGAAACCCTGAAACCATGAAACCCCGAAACCCAGAAACCCAGAAACCTTGAAACCTTGAAACCCAAGAAAGTGTTCTGTGGTTAAACAATCGATTCCGATAGCGATCCCGACCCCGACCCCGATTTGGATGAAACCCTGAAACCCTGAAACCTTGAAACCTGAAACAAAGAGCGTTGAAGGTTCAACTGCTCTTTTTTAGGTTCAATGTGTTGGATAGGGGTGGTTCTCCTTCCGGTTGCGGCACGGCTTTAGCCTGAAAAGCGGGTTTTCAGGATTGCCTCCTTTTACCCCTTTCCGCATAATGAACGGGATTCGGGGTGCCTGTGTCTTTTCGGGGTGGCGCAGGGGATTTCTAAAAACCTGTTTTACGGGGGGTGCAGATGCTGCGTCGTGATTTTTTGAAAATGGCCGCAGGGAGTGCGGCGATTCCGCTGTTTTCCATCGGGGGGCAGGTTGCCGGCCGGAAAAAAATACGGTTGGGCCTGATCGGATGCGGCGGCCGCATGGGGCTCAGTACTCATTACGGGATTTTGAACAACATGTGCGGCCCGGACGAGGAGATCGTCTGCATGGCCGAGCCGGACCCGAACCGTTGGGACAGGGTCCGCGCCGTGGTGAGGCACCATCAGCCGACGACGGACACTTCGAAGATCCGGGCCTTTTACGATTACCGCGAGATGCTGGATAAGATGGGGAACGCGATCGACGCTGTCGCGATCGCGACGCCCAATCACCATCACGCCCTCCCCGCCCTCCTCGCGATGGAGAAAGGCCTGCACGTCTTTGTCGAGAAGCCGATGGCGCTGACGATCGAGGAAGTGCGCCTCATGCACGCGGCGCAGAAAAAGTCCGGTGTTGCGACACAGGTCGGCAACCATGGCCACAGTGACGAGGGCATGCGCCGTCTTGTAGAATACATCCAGAGTGGCGCGATCGGTCAGGTCCGCGAGGTGTGGGCCTTCAATGACCGCCTGAACGCGATGATGTACAACCCGCCGAAGGCCGATCCGCCGAAGGGCATGGATTGGGACGCATGGTGCGGACCCGCGCCGGTGCGCGATTATTATGGGCCGACCGAAGATCACAACGGCATCCATCCGCGCGATTGGCATGCGTGGATCGGTTACGGCAACGGCGCGATCGGTAATATGGGGACGCACATCCTCGATCCTGTCTTCTGGGCGCTGCGCCTTGGCGAGGTGCATCCCGCGAGCGTGGAGGCTACCGATCTTAAGTGGGGCGCGGGAGGAAGCTGGACGTGGCGCAACACGCTCCACTGGCAATTCCCGGCGCGCAAGGGCATGGATCCGCTGACGCTGCATTGGTATGACGGCGTCAAAGACGGCATCCCGTACAAAAAGACGCATGTAAACAAGACCGGTATCTGTCTGAAACGCGACTATCAGAGCCTGCCGCCGATTATCGAGGAACTCGAGAAGAAGTACGGGCAAAACTTGGGTTGCCTTGGCACGGTGTACATCGGCGAGAAGGGCATCATGGCGATCGGCCCGCACGGCAACGGCCTCCAGTTCGTCCCGGATACGCTCAGAACGCAGCTTCCGAGCCCGCCGAAGACGATCCCGCGCGAGAAAGGCATGAACCACACGGAGGATTGGTTGCGTGCGATCCGCAACCCGAACCGCCCGGCAGGCTGTAACTTCGATTACTCTGCACCGCTTGCGACGACGGTGCTCCTCGGCAACGTGGCGGCTCGTGCGGGACTCAAGAAGCTCGAGTGGGATGGTACGAAGGTCACGAACGACGAGAGCGCGAACGCATTTCTCAAAACGACGTACCGCAAGGGCTGGGAGATCAAGGGGTAAAGAAAGGGAAAACTATGCTGAGAAGGGATTTTGTGTCAATGGGGTTGGCGAGCGCGGCGCTCGCGGGATGTGCGACGAAGATGCCGAAGAAGGTGTCCACTGCCGTTGCCAAGGCGGACGGCGGCGGTGATAAACGGATGCGCGGCCCGTTCCCGATTCTCTCCACGCCGTACCACGAGGACGGCAGCGTGGACTACGAGTCGCTCAAACGCGGTGTGCGCTTCACGGCGGACGGCGAGTGTCCGGGTGTGATTTGGTGTCAGTCGAACGACGCGGTCGACCTGCTGACCTTCGAAGAAAAAGTGAAAGGGTATGAGGCGTGTGCCGAGGCGATGCAGGGCGTGAACTGCATGATGACGTTCGGCTGCAACGGCGTGGACACGGCGCAGATGCTCCGCGAGACCGAGGCCGTCGAGCAGATCGCCAAGAAATACCCGCGGACGAATATCGCGATCATCACGCGTCCGCCGAGCACGGGCAAGACGCTCGATGACGTACGCGCCTACTACGAGGCGCAGGCCAAAGTGGCGCAGCGTCCCGTGATCATCCAGACGGTCGTGAACAACACCTGTCCGTCCCCGACGGTCGATATGCTCATTGACCTCGCACGGAAACATCCGAAGATTTTCGGGTACATCAAGGAGGAGTCGGGCGGCTCGAAGGCGAACGAAAACATGATCAAGGAAAACGCCGCGAAGCCGATCATCCACACGGTATTCAGCGCGTGGGGCGGCTGGCAGTGGCTCTATCAAAGCCGCCGCTGCGGGTCGGAAGGATTGATCACGGAGCGTTGCGCGTACGCGCCGCTGCTCGGGTACATCTGGAAGCAGATGGAGAACAACGACCGTGACGGCAAGTTGACGCTTGCCTACGCGCTCTTCCGGCTCCTGATCGATCAGCGCGACTTTCCCGGCGGCTTGCGCGGGTATTCGCTCTATTACCTCCAGCGTCAGGGCGTGTTCAAAACCACCGTTTCGCGGGTCTATCAAAAGTCCGAGAACAAGGAGCAAGGCATGGTGGCGGTCGGCGACACCACGAAATGGAAGCTCCACAACTTTACGCTCACGGACCTTCAAAAAGCCGAGCTTGACGAGTGCTACGACGACATGCTGCGCTTCGTGAAGGAAAATAGCTGAACGCGGCCCATGCGGCGCGCGTGAAACTTTTTCATCAAGGAGTGCGGAAATGAACATGACGAGGCGAGGGTTCATCGGAGCGACGGCTGCCGCAGGCGCGGGATTCATGGCGGTGCCGATGTTGAGTCAACAGGAGCACGCCGGACTCAAACGGTGCGAGATGAAGGACCCTTCGAAGCCGCTCCGGGTCGCGTTCATCGGGCTTGGCGTAATGGGGGGCGGGTTGGCGTCCAGCGTCGCTTGGACGAAACTCGCGAAGATCGTCGCCTTGGTGGATCCTGATCCGGCGATGATACGGGGTGTCAAGCGGAAGCTGGCTTCGATGAAGGAACTCGCTATTGACACGAAGGGCATCGCCGAGTTCGATGACTACCGCGAATTCTACAAGCGGATGGCGGACGGCGTGGACGCCGTTTTCATCGCGACGCCGAATCATCATCATCTGATGCCGGCTCTGCTGGCGTTCCGGAATGGGATCCACGCATACATCGAGAAGCCGCTTTCCTTCACCGTGGAGGAGGGGAGGCGGATGCTCGCGGAAGCACGCAAGCACCATGCCGTCACGCAGATGGGACAGTGGGGCCATTCGCAGGAGGCCGTGCGGCGTCTCGTGGAGTACATCGGAGCCGGCACACTCGGGCAGGTCACGGAGGTGCATACTTGGACGCAGCGCTTGAACGGTCGCATGAACAAGTTGCCGCCGGCGGAGCCGGTTCCGTCAGGGATGAACTGGGACAGTTGGATCGGGCCGTCGCCCCATACTGGTTTCCGCAGCGGACGCGAGGGACTCCATCCGATGGGCTGGTACAGTTGGAAAAACTTTGGCAGCGCCACGCTCGGCAACATGGGCAATCACATCCTCGACCCCGCGTTCTGGTCGCTGAACCTCGGTGCGCCGGAGAGCGTCCGCGTGACGGACGTG
>Ga0209718_1002856_pt1 | contig 16162 bp, 16 predicted proteins | sample AD_JPNAS1_MetaG_FD_184420 | JGI IMG/M metagenome (GOLD analysis project Ga0209718, IMG submission 184420) | Active sludge microbial communities of municipal wastewater-treating anaerobic digesters from Japan - AD_JPNAS1_MetaG (SPAdes) (version 2) | ecosystem: Engineered > Bioreactor > Anaerobic... | reverse complement strand
AGAAAAGTTTCTAACATTTTTATCTCCTTTATACACCTTAACGATTTTTTCGAATTCATACCTTGAAAATAATGATTGCATTTCTTTCAGTAAACATTTTGTCTTAAACATGCTATTAATTCTCCGATTGTATTGATTTTATTGGTGTTTTGCAATTCCAACATAATCAACGCATTTGAGAATTAATAGCATTTTTCTTGTTTTCTTATGATTCTATGGGACAGCAGTGATATTTTTTCCTGCGTATATTGAGATCAGGAACAATTCCCGGTTCGTTTATGGATTCAGAATTCAAAAAAAGTTCACCTTTCGAATCATTTTTAATGAATGACTCATCCTCGGGCTTTTTCATCATTGATGAGGCAAGAAAAATAACAGGATTTTTTGACACTGTACCGTAATCGGGATTTTCGAAAAGATCTTCTTTGGGCGCAGATACCAGACCGAATGTAATACCGAAAAATAACAGCGGCAGAATAAAATACAATATCAGACTATAAAGCATTCGCTCGATGCGCTTAATGGTAAAACAATAAACTGCAAACATCAGAACAAAAAGAATCAACGACAAATAGACTCCGGTTCCGATTTCGTGCAATGCAGAATTCATTATTTCATTTGAATAAGTTGAAAGACCTTCACCTAAGGCGGAAATCTGAAAATATTTTTCAAAGACGGAATAATATCCCGCGTAAAAAACAAAAACAAGCGAGAATGGAATAAAAAGAAAAGCTTCAAAGAGTCTTATCTTTTTCTTAAATACCAGCATAAACGAAAAGGTTATAATAAATACACATGCAAGAAAAACAAGATCATAAAGAATTGATTTTGAAAAATATACTGCAAAATCAGCATCAGAAAATGACGCCGAAATAAGACCAAACAGAATTATTCTGAAGGCGAACACAGCAGAAGCGCATAATAGTAAAAATTTCGACGCACGAACAAACTGATTTCTGTATTTTCCGGCAAACATATCAAACTCCAGACTCCAATAATGGCGGATGCAGACATTTCTTCCGGCGAATATCTTTTTTACAATAACAAAAATTGTTCCATATTACAGAATGAATTGACTTGATCCGATAATAATAATACAAATCTGCCATGAAGTTTTTAATTCAAATCTTATTTCTATTATCAGCAACACTCGTTTCCGCACAGGAATCATACGAACCGCTTATTAGTTCCGGAAATTATAAAGATGCCTATGCGCAGATAAAAAAGCGGCTCGAAGAAATATATTCATCAAAAGTTGACGACAAACGCATTCCGAATGATTTCATCAGTTTAGGATCAGCCGAAGAAAGAATAGACCTGAACAGGCTGTTTTCCGAAAGAAAAGCCGAGCCTTATTTTATAGAAAATAATCCCGAACTGTTCAAGCTTCACCGCTTTGCAGGTTTATGCGCATACAACCTGCGTGAATATGATTCAGCCGTAAGTCATTATTATCAATGCTTCAGATTCAAGGAAATTGAATTTGTATCGGATTCTGCCGTTTTTTATGAACTCTCGCGCGTATACAAAGAAGCGGGATATATCCGTGCATACCTGAACTCTCTTGAACAGGCCTGTTCTCTTGACAAAGCCAACGCAGAATATGCTCTCGAGCTGGGAAGGGCTCTTTATGCAGGGCGCGACAAAAAGCGCAGCATACTTTATCTTGAGAGATATCTTTCAATAAAGGGCGAAGCGGAAGACCTTAACGACTACATTCTGCTCGCAAATCTTCACTCCGATATTAACAGATATCTTGCAACAGCCGATTATTACCGCAAGTATCTTGCAAAAAAAAGCGATGATGCACCGGCAATTTATGCGCTTGCCTTCATCTGCTACAACAATGTCGGATCACTGGATGAAGCTCTTAACCTGTTTAAGCGTGCACTTGAACTTCTTCCGGCCGATGACATTCTCCGCAGACACAAATGCAATGAATACAGCGGAGATATACTTTACCGCAATCTCAGATTTCAGGAAGCTTATGAAGCATATTCGCGCACCGTCGAATATGAAACCAAAATTGATTCGGCAGTTAATCAAAAAAAAGATGAAATTATTGATATGAGAAAAACCGCCCGTGAACTCAAGACATCTCTTCTCAAACAGAAGAATTATGAAAAATTCAAAGAATATCAGCTTCTGGAAAGAAGAATTGAAATCATGGAATACGAACTCATTCAGCAGAATTATGAACGAAGAAAGCTTTCAAGCGGAAAAGTGCGGTGGAATTCGGCCGAAATTCTTGAGAAACTTGAAAGAAACGAAGAGGCTATAAAATATTATCAGGCATCAGCGGATTTCGACTATAAAGCGCCTCAGGCAAGAGAGAGAATCATAAAATTACAGTTGAAAATAAAAAGAGGGTATTAAAAAATTGTACCATAATACGAGATTTTCAGAGGTATTTGATGTCAGGTCATAATAAGTGGTCTACTATTAGAAGAAAAAAGGGCGCCATTGACGCGAAACGCGGCGCAATATTCACCAAGATAATCAGGGAAATAACTGTTGCTGTTAAAAACGGCGGCGGATCTGATCCTGAATCGAATCCCCGACTTAGAACCGCAATACTTAAGGCTAAAGAAGCCAATATGCCTAACGATAATGTTGAACGCGCAATACTTAAAGCCAGCGGAAAAATGGAAGGCGTCGTCTACGAAGAAATCCGCTATGAAGGTTATGCCCCGGGCGGAGTTGCGATGATGCTGGATGTTATTACGGACAATAGAAACCGTACATATCCGGAAATACGCAATATTTTTTCCAAAAACGGCGGCAACCTCGGTGAAACAGGCTGTGTCGGATTTATGTTCGACAAAAAGGGCGTTATTACCATCGAAGCCGGTCAGACAAATGAAGATGAGCTCATGGAACTTCTTCTTGATTTTGACATTGAAGACATTTCAGCAGAAGATGACGGTGCGCTTACGATTAAAACATCACCGGAATCATTCAATAATGTTTTTGAAGCAATAAATTCCAAATCATTCAAAACCGCCTCTGCTGAAATCACATATATTCCTCAGACAACAGTTGAGCTTGACGAAAAGAAAGCACAGCAGTGTATGCGTCTCACAGAACAGCTTGAAGATCATGATGACGTTCAGAATGTTTACGCCAATTATGAAATTTCGGATGAGATAATGGAAAAACTCCAGTAATGCGGGTTCTTGGAATTGATCCAGGTTTTGCTATAATCGGATGGGCGGTGATCGAAGACACCGCCCGAGTTATTGATTACGGCACCATAGAAACTGACTCCTCTCTTTCAATATCCGAGAGGCTTTTTATAGTTTACACCGAAATTTCGGCAGTAATAAAGCGTTATAGACCGGATTCTGCTGCAATTGAAAAACTTTTTTTTGCGAGAAACACCACAACCGCGCTTGACGTATCGAAAGCAATCGGAGTAATATTACTGGCATTCCAGCAGAATGCTTTATGCTACAGCGAATATGCTCCTGTACAGGTCAAACAGGCTGTAACAGGATTCGGAAGAGCGGACAAGAAACAGATGCAGTGCATGATTCAGAAAATATTTTCACTGAAGGAAACTCCACAGCCGGATGATGCTGCGGATGCCGTAGCAGTTGCATTATGCGGATCGATCGGAAACGGAATAGTCAAAAGAATGGCGGCAATCAGATGAAATTATTCAAAATTAATAAATTAATTAATTTTTTTAACAAAAATAAAAACAAGCCTGAGCCTAAATTAAACGGTGAAGAAGAATTCCTTTATGAAATCGACAAAGAAGCCATAAACGATTATCCTCTTCTTTCTTTCACGGGCAAAATAAGACTTATAGAAACTTATCATGACCTTCATCATCTCGATAAAATTAAATCCGGAATGACAATCGGATTTGACAGCGAGTCGCGTCCCAGCTTCAACAAAGGCGAGCATTACCCCATTTCCCTGATCCAGCTTGCGACAGAAACTGAGGCCTTTCTTATCAGAATAAATAAGCTTAACTATCCGCCCGAACTGACACGAATTTTATCCAATCCTTCGATAACAAAGATCGGTCTTGGATTAAAAGGAGAATTGCGCGATATTGAAAAATATTCATCTTCAAAATGCGTGTCCTTTGTCGATCTTGAAACGATTGCAAGAAAGCTTAGATTCAAACAAAGAGGAGTACGTGCTCTCGCAGGTTTTTTCTTTAAGGGAAGAATTTCTAAAAAAGCACAGAAAAGCAACTGGGAAAAGTTCAATCTTTCCGATTCACAGATTCTTTATGCCGCAACTGATGCTTGGGTGGTTTTAAAAATTTACCGAGAAATGATGAAACGTAAATTCATTTAGAACTTATAATCAATATTTTTCAAGAAAAACATCGGTTTCCTTGTCAACGTAGCTTCCGTTAAAAGTATCGGTAAATTTTTTATATCCGTTTTTTGAAACTGAAAAATTGATTTTTTCAGAATCTTCCAACCCGCCGTTTTCACTGTTATAAGAAATCGAAACGCTGAAATATCCGTTTTCATCCGTTTCGTCGGAATCCGAATCATATTCATCATAAAGCTTAACAAGAGCACCTGCAACGGGTTGGCCGGTTTCATCATCAAACACGTATCCAGATACTTTTGAAAAGCGCATGTTTTCGCATGCGGAAAACCAAACAAGAAATAATAGTATCAATATTTTCTTCATACCTTTTTGAGTCGGAGGGAGTATTCGAGTTACAATGACCTGTCTTTTTCTTGCCTTTTTAGCATATATTTTATAGACTGACCGTACGGTTTGCGATGACAATTGGAGACTCTATTAGTAACGGTGGAAACGGTTTCGGGAAAATTCTTGTCGTTGATGATGACGTTAACGTCAATAAGACTCTTTCCGCGTTTCTAAAAAAACTTGGCTACGATATTCTTAACGCTTTTAACGGAGCTGAAGCTGTTTCGGTTCTTGAAAAAAACGCGGACGTTGATCTTGTGATCACAGACCTGAAAATGCCGATTATGAACGGAAGAGAACTGCTCAGCATGATGTCTGAACGCTTTAATTCTGTTCCTCGAATAGTTCTCACTGCTGTCGGATCCGATGAAGACATCATACATGCTCTAAAAACAGGCGCTTACGACTTTCTCACAAAACCCGTAACAGATTTCAATTTGTTAAATCACTCCGTAAAAAGGGCAATCGACAGAAAGAAAATCGGAGACGAAAAGGATAAAGCAAACTTTCAGCTTGAAAAAATGTTCGAAATCATTTCTCTTCTCAATCAGGGCCTTGATATTGAAGAAATTTTTGATAAAATAGACATATCACTGAAATCAGTTATCCCGTTTAACAGCATCACTCTAGTTTCACTTGATCATGATGAAAAATCGTTTCATGTAAAACTTTCACATTCAGACAAAGTATCTCCGGCGAAAAGCGGTTTTCGGCTGAAACTGGATGAAGCCGTTTTTCACAACATTCTCAGGGCAAAAGACGTAATTATAGCTAATGATATCGATACATTCATTTCTAAACTAAATCTTCCCGAAGAATCACGCGAAATAATCAGCAATGAGACTTCTTCAGCTGTAATAATGCCCCTTTTTGTTGAGAACTCAATTAAAGGCTTTCTTTTATTTCTGTCCGAAGAACCCGAACCTTACAATGAAGATCATCTGCGCTTTTTGAAGCTCATTGCGGGGCAGATATCCCTGAGCATACAGCGTGGAGACCTGACAAGTCAGCTCGAAATGCACACAAAACATCTCGAACACATTGTCAAGGTGCGGACGCACGAGTTGTTGAAAACCCAAAAAACCACCATTTTTGCTCTCAGTAAACTCGCTGAAACCCGCGACAGCGAAACCGGCGAGCATCTTGAAAGAATGCGCAATTACTGCGTTCTTCTTGCCCAGATAATGAAATACAGCGGCGAGTATGAAACGATAACTTCAGAATTTATGCGGAACATTTATGACTCATGCATTCTGCATGATATCGGAAAAGTCGGCATACCTGACGAAATTCTTCTTAAACCAACAGCTTTAAATCACGAAGAATTTGAAATAATCAAGACACATACCGTAATCGGATATAACGCACTTAATGATGCATCCAAAACACTCGGAGACAACTCTTTTCTTGACATGGCGAAGGACATAGCGCTATATCATCATGAAAGGTGGGATGGCTTGGGATATCCTGAAGGCAGACACGGAGAAAACATTCCGATTGTAGCGAGAATAGTTACGATCGGCGATGTCTATGACGCACTGACTTCGAAGCGCCCTTACAAAGAAGCAATCCCACATGAAGAGACAGTCGAAATAATGCGTCAGGAAGCATTCAGGTTTGATCCCCGCATATTCAAACTGTTTCTTTACAATCACGAAGATTTTGACAGAATAAGAAGGCAGTTCGATTAATATGAAACAAAATGTCTCTTTCAGGTTCGGCGGCCCTTTAACCAAGGCCCTAAAAATTATTATAATCGCCAATATCGCGATTTATCTTATTCAGATACTGCTTCCATTTTTTTCCGGATTTAATATCGATTATATATTCGGCATCAGCAAAACCGGAATAGAATTAGGATTTTACTGGCAGTTCTTCACCTACAGTTTTCTTCACGGCAGTCCTCTGCATCTGCTTTTAAACATGTTTGCACTTTGGATATTCGCCGGTGAACTTGAAAATTTCTGGGGAACGAAGCGCTTCGTCACCTACTATCTGCTAACCTCAACAGGTGCTGGTTTCTTCATTCATCTGATGAATTATTTCTCTCCTTATATGGATCCTAACACAGTAACAATCGGCGCTTCAGGTGCTGTATTTGGAATTCTTCTGGCATTCGGAATGATCTGGCCTAACAGGGAAGTTCTTCTTTATTTTATCATTCCGATAAAAATGAAATATTTCGTTCTAATATTCGGTTTGATTGAATTTTTCGGAACTATTCAGTCTTTTTCAATCACAGCAGGAAACATCAGTCATATCGGTCACCTCGGCGGAATTATTACAGGTATAGCAATTATTGCGGCATACCGGTTCAGACTGCCTAAAAATTTTATTAACAAACGAAAGTCAAAACAGAAACTGAAAATTATTACAAGCCAGAACAAGGCAAAAGATACGATTGACAGACTGCTCGATAAGATCGCCCGCGAAGGAATGAGTTCTCTCACATCAGATGAAAGAAAGGAACTCGAATGGGCACGTAAAAATTACTATCCCGATCCCAATGAAAAATTTCATTGAATTATGACATAAAAAAAGGCGGATTGAATCCGCCATTTTATTTTAGAACAGCTTATATTATTTGCCGATCATAGAAATCAATGAAGCGAGCTTCGGATATACAAAAAGTACAACACCCGCAAAAACCACCGAAACCATCGACATAAGCTTTATCAAAATGTTCAAAGACGGTCCGGATGTATCCTTAAATGGATCACCAACTGTATCTCCGACAACAGCTGCCTTGTGAGCATCAGATTTTTTCCCGCCGAAGTTTCCTTTTTCGATAAACTTTTTGGCATTATCCCATGCTCCGCCGGCATTATTAAGCATACATGCTAGAGCAAAACCCGTTGTAAGACCACCCACAAGAAGTCCGAGAACTCCTGCTACTCCGAAAAACAAACCTGTCGCAACAGGAACGATAATCGCAAGAAGAGAAGGAAGAATCATTTCTCTCTGAGCGCCCTTTGTTGAAATTTCTACACATTTACCGTATTCAGGTTTCTGTGTTCCTTGAAGTATTCCAGGCATTTCATGAAACTGACGGCGGACTTCTTCAACCATTCTTCCTGCAGCTCTTCCTACAGCCTTCATCGTCATTGCGCAGAAAACAAATGCCATCATAGCTCCGATAAATATTCCGGCAAGAACCATCGGATTCATAAGAGTTACATCGAAAGCAGCAGTAAGATCTTTCATTGTCGCAAGTTTAGCCTGAACTGCAGTAATTCCCTGGTCTCTCAACGAACAAATTGTTTCATTAGAAAGCTCAGCGGCATAAAAACGGAACTTATCGATCGCAAAAAATCCGTCAGCAGATTTCGATGCGAATTTTGCCATCCATATCTTAATTTCTTCCATGTATGCTGAAAGAAGAGCCATTGCTGTAAGAGCAGCCGAACCGATTGCAAAACCCTTACCAGTAGCGGCAGTTGTATTGCCAAGCATATCAAGTGCATCGGTGCGGTGACGAACTTCAGGTGCAAGACCGCTCATCTCTGCATTTCCGCCGGCATTATCCGCAATCGGGCCGTATGCATCAGTTGCAAGAGTAATTCCGAGAGTCGAAAGCATTCCGACAGCCGCAAAACCTATTCCGTAAAGACCCATGTTTATATTTGAAAATCCGCCGGATAGAGCAAATGCGAGAATAATTCCGACTACAATCGTAATAACAGGAATAGCGGAGGAATACATTCCGACTGCCATACCCTCAATTATAGTTGTTGCCGGACCCATCTTTGTCTGTTCAGCAATCTTCTTAGTAGGTGAATATTCATCTGAAGTAAAGTACTCAGTAGCCTGTCCGATTATAAGACCTGCGATAAGACCAGTTACAACTGCTCCGAAAATCCCCCAAGGAATATATCCGGTAAAAGCCATAACTGCAAGTGCAGCAAGAATCAGAATTGAAGATCCCCAAACCCCAGTGTTGAGAGAAAACAAAAGATTTCGCATGCTTGCATTTTCTTTTGTTCTTACGGCAAAAATACCTGCGATTGAAAAGAAAATTCCTAGTGCAGCAACGATCATAGGTGCAGTAACAGCTTTAACTCCGCCGAAACCTGCAGCAGCAGGCAAAGCCGCTCCAAGAGCCGCAGTCGCAAGAATCGAACCGCAGTATGATTCATAAAGATCGGCACCCATTCCGGCAACGTCTCCGACATTGTCTCCGACATTATCCGCAATCGTCGCTGGATTTCTAGGATCATCTTCCGGAATACCGGCTTCAACTTTTCCAACGAGATCCGCCCCAACGTCAGCGGCTTTTGTATAAATTCCGCCGCCTACTCTTGCGAAAAGCGCCTGAGTGGAAGCTCCCATTCCGAAAGTAAGCATGGTTGTTGTGATAGCGATAAGTTTGCCGTCAAGATCCAGCCCCTTTTCCACAAAAGTCAGACCAAAAAATTCAACACCTGAGCTCATATTTCCCGGAGTATAAACTACTTTATCCAAAAAGAAGTACCAGATTGCTATATCAAGAAGACCGAAGCCCACAACGATAAGCCCCATTACTGCTCCGGATCTGAAAGCAACTTTTAATCCGCTGTTAAGTGAATGAGTCGCTCCCTGAGCAGTTCTGCTTGATGCGTTTGTAGCAGTTTTCATTCCCAGGAATCCGCAAAGACCCGAGAAAAAACCTCCTGTCAAAAACGCGAAAGGAACAAAGGGATTCTGAATCCCGAGAAAAGCAAGAACAGCAAGAATTAAACATAAAACGGCAAATACTTTAAAGACCGCTTTATATTGTCGATAAAGATAGGCATAAGCGCCTTCCCTAACATATCCGGCGATTTCTTCCATCTTTGCATTTCCTTTTTCAGAGCGCATCATCGCTTTGAAAAACATAAACGCAGAAACAAGAGCGGCAATTGCCGCCACCGGAACGATGTAAATTAAATTTTCCATCATTTCCTCCAATAGACCTTTTTCTGTTTATTCGATTAAACGCAGAATTGTTTCCGCGAAATCTTCCTGGTTAAAGTTATCAATCTGAAGTTCATTTGCGGAACGGGTAAAACCCTCGGCACAATGCGGACACGAAGTTACCGTACAAACAGCTCCCGACGAATGGATTTCCCTGGTCCTAAGTTTTGTTATTTCTCCGCATTCATCATCTTCTGATTTGCCGAAATAACCGCAGCAGAAACTCCTATCTCGAGAATTCGTCGGTTCAACATAATAAATTCCTGCAGCAGCCTTAAGAATTTTCCGGTGCGGCTCGTAAATTCCGTTATAACGTCCTAAAAAACACGAATCATGAACGGCTATATGATTGCTGATAGTTCTTTTAAGAAATATTTTTCCGTTCTCAATAAGAGAAGATATAAGTTCAATATGAGAATAAACTCTATAATCTGTTTTCAGCATACGGCTCTTTGCAAATTCCTTGTATTCTTTTTTGAATACATTATAACCGTGCGGGCATATAAAAAGAATTTTCGGAGTATGATTTTCATTTATTAAGCCGATATTTTTTGATGCAAGTTTTGAAAAAAGATATTCGTCGCCGTTTCGAAGAGCGTAATCTCCGCAGCAAGTTTCGTCTTTCAATACACCGAATGTAACATTTGCGGCAGAGAGTATGAAAGATAAAGCCTTAAGAACATTTTCCGCTTTGCCGGCACGGGCTTTGCACCCTGCAAACAAAAGATAATCCTGGGTTCCGTCATATACCGGAGCCGCAGAAATAAAACTGCTTGAAGAAACATTTCCTCCGCGGGCAAAGACATTACCTGACTGCTCAACAGCATCAAACTTCCTCCGGATATTTCTATCAGGCATTCCTTTCAGAAGAACTGCATCTTTTTTTATCCGGGCAATTATCGAATTAAAATCAACAAAGACCGGACAGGCTTCAGAACATGCACCGCAATTGACGCATGAGAATATTCTGCTGCTGCTGACATATGAAGAAGAATCATTTATTGTAATATTTTTCATCGATGAGATCAATTCAGAAGGCGACAGTGTTGATTCCGCAACAAATGCCGGACATGCCAAATCACAAAGAGAACAGTCTATGCACGAATCGGAATCAGAGAAATCCTTCGCAATAAAACTCTTCGAGTCAGAGAGATTTTTGACCTTGCATAAGTCCAAATCATTTTTTGATGAAACGGGTAAAAGATATTTTTTTGAGAATCTGAGAGACAAAGGATCCGTATGAAAAATATTCATCCAACCTTTTAGCAGAAAAGCTGTTCTGCCTGAAAACAAAACAGCTGCAAAAACTGCAAGAAGCGAAAACGAAGTCCAAACAAAAAAGAAATATATATCAATCAGAACTTCTTCCGGAATAGAAACAAATATTTTAGAAAGCATTACGCTGAGAAAAGCAGCAGATTCATACGATGATGAATCCATAATGGCAATCCTTACAGAATTTGAAAGAACAAAAAAAAGAAGTACTACAATAATCGAAATGTAAGGAAGAAATCGATATGCCTGATTTCCGGATAAAATCTTACGCCTGATTAAAAGCGCAAATGAAGACAGAATACACAAAAGAAAACCGAAATCGGAAATAAAAAGTACCAGTTTATATAATGTAGAATGAATAAAACCAAAATCAAATGATGAACGCATCATTGAATCAATGACAAGAAGAGCTGTTGATGAAGTTCCAAGAATAATTCCTACGGCACATGGGAAGATGAGAAGATAAAGATTTTTGTTATTGGAAATCCTGTTTTTAAAGATTCCGTGTTTAAAAAAGAAAACTATGCTTTTTTTGGTTACATAAGCCTTTCTTCCTCCATTTTTATTCCAGAGGAAAAAACCTTTTCGAATATTTAAAAAGAGATAAATCAGTGAAGCAGAAATGATTAAAAACAATGCCGCCTTAAAAAACAACGGTATATTAAAAAAAGGATCTCTAAAGACAAGGTATTCAGGAAAGGAATTCATTTCAAAAAGCAACACCTCAATTTAAATTTAAAAACTTTAAGCCCCCCTTTATGTCAAGATAATTTCCGCAAAGCGCCTGCCGTAATGACAGGCATTAAGTTAACATGCATTTAACATATGCATTTACAACTAAAGCATTCGCGGAACCTGAGAAGAATGATGATGAAGAATCGGCGTTGAACTGCTTAAATCAACCAGATAACTGAAACGCGCTTCAAAATTCAGTATTTCATCCTCGACTTTGAAACGCCAGTTATAAATGCCGTTTATCGTACAATAATTATCTTTCAGTTCCTGCATTTTCAAAGTGTTTTCATGCAGCGCGATACTCAGTTCTTCGCGGTTGCCCAGCATCTCAAAGTAATTGCGCAGTTTTTCCGGAGTATTTAATACTTTATTCGAAAAAGTCGGAATCAATATAGCGGAACTGTCATACAAAGAAAGCAGTTTATCAACATCCGAACTATTGATTGCCTGCATCCACTGATTAAGAATGTCTAATGGTTTCATCATTTTAACTCCTTAAATTGTATTTTATTTTAGCCTTAACTTAAAAACTAAAGCGCATACCCCGATATAGAATAAACAGCTGATTACACATCTCAAGTCTTTTTCACAACATAAACAGCCTTCGGGCATATATCCGCATACAGCTTTTCTTGTCGAGCAATAGATTGACGACTAATTATAAAAAATCATCTTGCGGAAAATATCAAGCACAACCCGGATAGTTAGTCTATATTCATTTCAACAGCCGGAGTTGACCATGACGATTTATGAACAGATACAGTGCGCGATTGAATTTATAGAGAATAATGTAAGTGAAAACATCAAATGCGCGGAAACAGCGGCCGAAAGCAACATGTCGGAAAGAAGCTTCATTAATTACTTTAACTGTGTTACAGGTTTCAGCTTCAAACAATATCTGATGAAACGGAGACTCTCGCGTTCGCTCGAACTGCTCTGTGATGACAAGTTTCAGGTTGTTGATGTCGCGCTTGAATCCGGATACGAAACTCATGAATCTTTCACGCGTGCTTTCAGAAAAGAATTCGGCGTCACGCCGGTTGAAATCAAAAATAATCCTGCGATAAGAACGGGATTAAAGACCACAGAAAAATTACAGCTTATAAAGGAGATGTATATGGGAGTAATTGTAAAAAAATTGCCGCAAATGAATGCTTTAACTTTCAGTGCGCTTGCGCCTCAATCAGAAGACAAAGCATTAGGCGCTATGAACGAATGGCTGAATTCAAAGAATCTCAGCGATGCACCGCGAAGAATATTCGGTCACAACATCGACAGAAACGGAAACATTTCACACAACCCGGAAAACGAAGGCTATAAAGTTTTTCTGTGTCTTGACAACTTCGACAAAATAGACACAAACGGAGCACACGTCGAAATAATTCCAGCCGGCACATTCATCGCGACAGGCATAGAAGGAAGTTTCGAAGAAGATCCTTCATGCAGTTGGATAGTAGAAGGCTGGCAGAGAATGAACAAAATGGCAGAAGAAAAAAACCACAAAATCAAACAGCCCGCACGCTGGTTCGAAGAACAGCTTGAAGCATCAAAGCCCGGCAACATGAGACTCGATTTATATATTGAGATCGAATGACAAAATAAGCCCTACCCTTCAATAAGGATAGGGCTTTCCGAAAAAAATGACTTAATTTGTATTTTTCTGAAGAATTGTACCGAAAGAACAATGTCAACGCAAACTTTATATTTCAATATTTCTACTGTTCAAATAATGTTTATAAATAATAATTTGTTCACACAGCAAACAGTATATTGAATATATTATTATAGTAACTGCAAATATATAAATCTCTTTGCTCATTGGAATTATATTATATTTTAAATTATACAACAGAAACGATACATTTAAAAGCACAACATTAAGAAGTATCGAGCCCTTGTTTGTTTCAATATAATTCATCATATATCTGTTTGATTTATCTTTTAAATCTGATTTTTTAAGCGCAACAGCAAACTTAACATCTTCATAAGCAATTGCCGCCATAGTAAAATACATCAAATATTTTATAGAAATTATATATTTACATATTACATATGATACATTTTTATTCTTAACAACAATAAAAATAAGACTTAATATCGATAATGCCGCAACAAATGGGAAGAGAAAAGCTATATCAATAATTAAATCAAAAATTATCAATCGTCTTCTCTTGCCATATTTACTCTGAAGCAGCTCTCCGATAATAGAATAACCTAAACCGTAAATCGTAAAAATGATCAATATTACGGAAAACAAATATAGATAATATTGATCTATCCCTAGTTTTAATAAATATGACCGAGTGTACTCATTCTTATATTCCGTACAGGCAAATGCAATGATTAGAAATATCGACAATAGAAAAGAAAATAATACAGGAATATTCATTCTGAGAACTTTATATGTTTGAATATCAACCTCATATTCTTTATTATACTTTCTAATTAATGATTTTGGTCTTTTAAAATTTTTGCGCAAATTATACGCCGCAACTAAACCGCTCCCGATCACAATAACGGCAAATATATTATTCTTAAAATAATCTATACCATAATCTGATTTATTATTGTTAAGATATAACCATAGTCCCAAAGAAATAATTGAAATTGCGAACAAAGTATCATTAACAGTAACAACAATACACTTCAATAATGATTTTAACCTCATTAACAACATCCATTTTAATATGTTTTAATTTCTTCAAATACAAGAATCAAAATAAATTTGAATCAAAATACAATGTACTGATTCCCCTGCCGAGTTTAAATCAACCGAACATGACGCGATATAAAGCATCAGGTTTAACATCAAACAAGAAACTAGCAGCCAATAAGTACACCTATTAGCAGTCTATTATGATTAAAGCCTGAAATGTTGATATAATTGAAAAATAAACAGATTGAAATACAATAATTATTTTTAAAAACAAATTGCATTTGATTTCTTTTTTATAGCAAATAAACATGACGATATAATAGGACAACGTCAATATTCCGACAATAGATAACAAATAAGGATTGAAGATAATTATTCTTCCAATATCATCCGGATTATTTATTGAAATATTATTTAAAAAAATAAAATACAATTTTGGGAAAATGAAATAGCAACCGATTATCATCAGATATGATAAGACAAATATTATTGATCTTATTGCTATGCTTGCCATTACAAAAGACAATTTTAACCTAAACAAACTAAAAGTAATTTTAATAATTATTTCCAGCAAAGTAATCGTAATCAAGAAAAACAAGTAGATTCCAAATGATAATATTACTGCGCCCATTTTTTATTTATTTCTCATAATTTAGTATTTCAACCTCGGAAAATGCATCAAATGAAAACAATTACTGTTCACTTTTACTAATCACAATCAGCTTCACTACAGGTTGGCTCAACATCATATCCTAAATACAGGTATGCTTTCCATACTTTTTTACTTTTATACGGTTCATTTTCCCAAATATTAAAATGAACTCCTTCATTACTCAAGCACCATTTATAGTTAGAATATTGTTTCTTTTTCATATTCTTTATTATTGCGTAGTCATTATTGGTGCTGGAACCAACTTCCAAAAATCCGATTCCCTCCCGCATTATTTCATCTTCGAATTTAATTTTATAATAAGATATTGCATCATCAGAATATTTGAAATTTACGCTACAATCAAAATTAGTATCAGCGGATACCTTTGACTCTACTTTTGCGATAATGATTTTATTCTTAAAATAAACATTTATTTTTGAATTATTTTCAATCGAATCATTTTGAACAGCAAAATAATGGTTATTGTTTTTGATGAACACTACGCCTAACAGTTTTCCATTATTAATTGATTTTGCGCTTACACATGACGCAATCAACAAAGTAATCAATATAATATTATTGTTTCTCATTATGCCTCATAGTATTATTTACGAGATCAATAAACCGAGATGTCAACAAAAAATCATTGTAAGCTGAAGGATTCAGAATTTCATAAAAAAAAGCCGGTTGAATAAATCGCCGGCGTTGATAATTTCATTTCATATTAAAAAATATTTTTATTATTTCTTTTCAGGTTCTTTTCTTGTTATTTTAAATGTAAACAAATACTCAAAAGTCTTATCTCCAATCGTTATTGGCAATAAGACCTTGAACTTTTTATCTACCAATGAATTAATACTTTCATATGGAGTTAACGCAGGTGTTATAACCCATTTGCCTTCGATAAAATCAATATTATCAATCGGTACAAGAGCATCATAAAAAATAGAATCTTTTACTATTAAAGAAGGGGTTTGTGATTCTTCTTTCTTTATGAATTTAACACCTTGTTTCGCTTTTAAAAAATTGAACAAAACGAGATAAAAAATAAGAGACAAAAACTCCCTGTAGAATATGATAATTAAAGGGGTTTTTATGTCAAAGAAGAATTACACAGCAGAAGAAAAGTTTAAAATCGTAAAAGAAGCGCTGACCACCAGCACTCCCGTCAGCGAAGTATGCCGGAAATACTCAATTCATCCGAACAATTTTTACAACTGGCAGAA
>Ga0209718_1002843_pt1 | contig 16196 bp, 9 predicted proteins | sample AD_JPNAS1_MetaG_FD_184420 | JGI IMG/M metagenome (GOLD analysis project Ga0209718, IMG submission 184420) | Active sludge microbial communities of municipal wastewater-treating anaerobic digesters from Japan - AD_JPNAS1_MetaG (SPAdes) (version 2) | ecosystem: Engineered > Bioreactor > Anaerobic >... | reverse complement strand
CGCACTGGGGCGGATCATGGTTTCGGCGGAGAGCCTGATCGCCGCCGCGATATCCTGCGACACGGTGATGACGGAGGGGTTGGTGACGGATGCGGTGTCGCCTGCACCGGGCACGGCAGCCGGCGACCAGGCGGAGGGATCGTGGAAATCACCTGTACCGGCAGTGAAGACATTCGTCTCTCCGGCAGCGCAGACGGCCAACGGCACGACGAGCGCGAGAACTTGCAACATGACGGCATACGAGAAGATTCTGATTTTCATAGTCATCCCTTCTTCTGAGGCCTTTACAACGCAGGTTATCACTCCATCACGGTTGGTTTACAGTGCCGAAATCTGGGGAAAAAGTCAAGCCCATGGCGCGTTATTTTGTGGCCGGATTTGCCGCTTCGCGGCGAAAGGGCAGAGCAGCGCTTTTACTCTCAAGGTTGCGAGCCACTGCGTGGTCGCAATAAGAGAGGTTGACTCGCGACTTGCGACCCGCGACTTGCGGCCAGCCCTGCCCCCAAAAAACCTCGTGGCATGGGCGTCCCGCCCATGAAACACGGGCAAGATGCCCGTGCCACACCTCTGCGTTGAAAAAACCCGAGCTGTGCCATCCCCCAAGTCGAGCCGTAAGGCACTAGTGAATAAAAGTCACGCGATCCAGTGTCAGCCGCCGTAGGCCCTTGATGTTAAAGGCACCTTTGCCGCCCGGCTGCATTTCAAACCGCACGTTGCTCAAGAGGATGTCGCTGACATCATCGTCCGGGCGCAGCGTGAACGAGGGATACTCCGGTGAGCGGATCGTCATGTTTGAAAAGGTCAGGTTGCGGATGCGGCTGACCTTGGTGTCTTCTGAGAACCTGACGCGGATCGGTGCATTGCGGCATTCGAGATTGATGTCGCTGAAATGCACATTCTCGACCCCGAAGGGATGCACGGTTTCCGGCAGGGGCGGCACCCCTTCTCCGCGCGGCGGGTCGTTCGGCACATGCTTCATATCCGGCATATCGATGTTGATGCCGGTATGAGACTCGCGGATCACCAGATTGCTAATACGGCAATCCTTGATCAGATAGTCGTGGGTCCAGCCGATGCGGATGGCCGCAGAGTTGCTCTGCAAAACGCAGTTCGCCACCACCACCCGTTCGCACGCTACAGGTCCGTGCAACTGATGCTGGTAAGCGCGCAGGATCAGCGCGTCATCGCCGCTGCGCACAATGCAGTCGCTGACCGTCACGTCGCGGCACGATCCGATGTGAATGCCGTCGCCGTTCGGAAAGCGCAGATCCATTTCGATCTTCAGGCCGCGGACCTGCACGAACTCGCAATCCAGCAGCCACATGCTCCAGCCCGACGGGTTCAGGATCGTGACATCATCCAGCCGGACGTTCTTGCACCCGACCAGAAAGATGTTGCGCCCGGTGATCAACTGATCGTGCTTGCGACGCCACCAATGCGTCCCTTCGGTCTTTTCATGAAACAGCTCCGCGCGCCCGTTGATCGTGCCCCGGCCGCAGATCGCGATATTGGTCTGCGCCACGGCGTAGAACATCGCACGCTTGTTGCGGCGCAGGCTGTACTCGACCCGCCAGTGCGGCGAGGGTTCAAATTCCGGATAGAGGAGCGGATCGGGACCGCCTTCCAGCGAGGCACCGGCCTCGATTTCCAAGCGCGTGTTCGAGCGCGGGTAGAGCGTGTAGGTCATAAAGGCCCCGCCCGCGACCCGCACCGTGCCGCCGCCGACCGCCGCCGCTGCGTCGATCGCCTTCTGGATCGCCGCCGTGTTGTCAGTTTTGCCGTCCGGCACCGCACCGAAATCCGTGACACAGAACACTCCGTCCTTGCCCGCGCCCTGCGCAACCGCCGCCGCTACCACCAGCAACCACCCGACCATCCTTTTCATCGTTTTCTCCTTTCGCCGTACGCTCGCATGCCTTTATCACGCCATCGGTACTGATAGTACCTACATCCCTCTCTTTCCCGCAATCTTCATTATGGACGCAGCACCTGCTCAAGGAAGCGGTAGATCTGCTCGTTGGATTCGGCGTTGGGTGCGTGTTTCGGGCGGTTGGTCATGGCCACGCGATTCGTTGCACCGAGCAACGTGTTGACTTGGACTGCATGGCGCAGCGCGTTCCAGCGCTCGGGCGGATCCTCTGCGCCGCCGGAAACCAAGAAAGGCCGGGGTGCCATCAAGGCGTGCAGGTCGGTCAGGTCGAGCCCCTCTTCGCGCAATTTGAGATAGAGACCGCGCCCGGGGTTTTCCGGCGTCATCATGCCGCGCTTGCGCCACGGCTTCGGATGGTAGCCCAGATACCACGGTTCCCAATAGTTGATCGAGGGGCGGTCCTCCCTGAAGACAATACCCGGATCGGACCAGACGCCGCAAGCGAAACGGTCGTACAGGCACGAGGCGAACATCGCCCACTTGCCGCCGAATGAGTGCCCGACGATCCCGACGTGCGCGGGATCGACACACGCCTCTTTCACCAGCGCTTGATACGCATTCGCCGCCGCATAGGCCAGCATTGAGAGCGGCTGCACCGTCGCCTCTTGCAGCGAGGGCCAGTAGAGCGCGAACTCGTTGCGTTTGGAGGCTTCGCGCGTACCGATCGAGAGCGTCACGAAACCGCGCCGCGCAAGCTGGATCGCAAAATCGCGGTAGGGCTTGCCGTCGATCCCCACCGCCGTCTCAGGCTCATAAAACACCGTCACAACCGCCGCGCGCGGTCCCTCGCCATCGGGCACCAGCAGATACCCGTCCGTGCTCTCTTGCGGTAGCCAGTTGAAGTGCACGACGTGCCGTACAAAACCCTCGCACCGCTCGCTCCCCTGCACGCGCAACGTCTGATTGGTGATCAGCGACGGCCACACACCCATGCGCCCATGCCACGTACGCAGAATTTCTTCACGGCGACGCGACCACGCCGCCGCATCGCGTACCGGCGTGCCATCGTCGAAGCGCAGCGGCGAGCGATAGGCGTCTGACGCGTCGGGCAAATCCGGCGGCGGCGCAAAGGCCGATGGCGGCAAGCCCGGCCCGTGCAACGCGGCGAAGGCCAAGTCAAGCGCCTCAAACCCCTGCGTATCGAGATCCAGAACCAGCGGCACGAGCGACGGTTTTTCGTTAGTCCAGAGATACGGATAGACGGCATAGGTCGGCAGATACGCGACAGTCGGCGCGGCCTTGGGCCACGCGGCGCCGACCACATGCGCCGTCTCTTGATCGTAGAGCGTAACCAGCGGCGCGATCCACTCCACAGCTTCGGGCGTGAAGAGGGTCGTGTTGCTGGGAATGTGCCACCCCGCTTCAAAGCAGGGGTCGCGCGCCAGACGCCGGCGCGGCCACGCTCCGGCCTGCAACGAAAGCGTTGCATACGCATTGGTGGCGACGGGCAGACGTGTCCATGAGTACCAGAGCTTGCCGGGATCGTAACGCTTCACCGCCTGCGCCGGGAAGTCGCAGAGACGGCGGTCGGGCGGCGCACCGCCCACCCAAATGATCTTACCGCCGGCCTTACGGTACGCTACCAATTGATCCGTCAGCACCGACGGTTTCAGTGTGAAATAGGTGGCGGTCCGTTTCGCGAAAACAATCACCTGCGGGATACGCGCCGCGTCGATCCCTTCCGCCATCACCATGCGTACGTCAACCAATGCGGCGTTCTTGAACTGACGGCGCAAATGATGGACCGTCTGTGCCGCCAACACGCGATCGTTGAAGCCGAACATCCCCTCGTCCATGCGCCACGTGGGCTCCACAACCACGCCGATAAACGGACGGTCTTGGTGCTGCGGCTCCATCAAGCCCTCTGTCAGCGAGTCATCCTGCAGACGGCGTGTGACCGTGAAAGCCGAACAGGCGTCGCGGTAGCGCTGCCGGATCGCATCCGTGACATCGGGGAGTTCTCCGTCGGCCGCGGCCAAGCGTTGCGCCGCCATGAAATCGCCCAGTATGCGCTCCACCGCCCAGCAACCGAGCACGGCAAACTGCGCGGCGAGCGCATCGCGGCTGGCAGTATCTTTTTTTTCAATCCACGTGCACGCATGTTGCAGGATCGGCACACCGCGCGGCGCGCACACCTCAACCCCGTGAATCCCCGACAGCATGACCTCCAGCACTGCATCGGTTGCGGAACGCCCAGCATCGGCCACGGTCACCTTGTCAAGATGCGCCTGCCAGATGGCGCGTGTCTCGGGCGTCGAGTCAACCCAACTCAAATCCAGACCGCCGATGGGCTTGCCGTTCGGCAAGCGGAACGCCCAGTCGCGGTCGCTCCAGCCGTAGGTGGCCAGATGCACAATGGGATCGTGGTTGCAGGCGACCATGTCGGCGGTGGAGTGCGCCAGCGCACCCAGCCAGAGAGAGACGCTGTCGGCGCGATTTTCGCGCAACGCCCGCGTCAGCAGCACGAAAGCCACAGCACGGCCCTCGTCCGCGTGGAACGCCCCGCTGTCCCGCATGTTGCGCGCCGCGAGGAACGTCAGCTCTTCGGGCGTCACACGCGGGTTCTCCGCAAAGGCCGTGCGCACGTCCGGATAAAAGTTGTCGCGGCAGAACTGCTCCAGCCGCTCGCCCTGCAAGGTCGTGCGCCACGGCTCGGGCAGACGCGCCGCGACCGCGCGGGCCACAACACTGTGACCCGCGCCCCAGCCGCAAGCGAGCCACGGCAACGTCAGCCAACCGGCTGCAATCCACCACAGACTCTTCATCCCGTACTCCGTCGCAGCAACGCTACGCGGTTACTTTTCAAACAGCACGCGCGTCAGTTCCGCCAGTTGCTCGGCCGGGATTTTGATCTTTTTCCGGTCGTAGGTTATGAGGCCGTTGATTTCGCCCTCGACATCGGTGGTCTGCGTGTAGACGCCGCCGGCGATACCTTGAGTGCGCAATTCATTCAGCATACGGATCGAGGTGGCCACGCGCTCCTTGTACTCCTCCTCGCTCTTCGGCAGACCGCCGTACCCCCAGTTATCCCGGTCGGCATCCCACAGATGCCCCTTCACCGGATAACCGTGCCCGCCGAACTCGCCGACGACCTTGATGAACCCATCGAAGCGTCCGCCCTGCCCCTGATCAAAGGGGAAGCCCGGATGCGGATAGCGATGGGCGTCCACAACGTCTCCCACCGGCCAGAAGTTACCGCCGCTGGCGATATTGACGAGACGCGTCGGGTCGCGCTGCACCACCCACTTGCCCACTTCGAGCGTGCGGTGCTGTCCCCACGCCTCGTTAAAGGGCACCCAGCAGACGATCGACGGATGACTTTCCAAGGTGTTGATCATGCGCGCCAACTCCAGCATGAACTGGACGTGGTGCTCATCCGGCCACTCTGCATCTACCGGATCGGGCTTGAGGAAGGTCCATTTCGCGCCCTTGCCACCGCTCACGTGATCCTGCCAGACCATGATCCCCAACCGGTCGCAGTGGTAATAGTAGAGGCGCGGCTCGACCTTGATGTGCTTGCGGATCATGTTGAAGCCCGCGCGTTTCAGCCAGTCGATCTCAAACACCATCGCCTCTTCAGAAGGCGGCGTGAGCAATCCGTCCGGCCACCATCCTTGATCCAGCGGCCCCCAGTGGAACAACGTCTCGCCGTTCAGCGTAAAGCGCAGGTGGCCTTGGGCATCCTTGGTCTTGCCGACCGTGCGGATGCCGGCGTACGACGCGACGCTATCCACCACCCGGCCGCCATCGTCCAGCAAGTCCAACTCAAGCGCATAGAGGTGCGGAGAACGCGGCGACCACAGCTTGGCGTTCGCGACGGTCAGCAACACTTCCTGACCGGCGCGCCCCACGCTGTTCGCCACTTGGCGATCACCATCCTTGACGCGCACGGCAAGTGCCTGAGCGCCGCCCTCCACGGCGGCAGTGATCTTGATCGCGCCGGTGGCCGCATCGGTGCGGATCAACAGATTCCGGATGTAGCTGGCGCCGACCTGTTCCAGCCACACGGTCTGCCAGATGCCGGAAACTTGCGTGTACCAGATACCGCGCGGGTCCAGCGTCTGCTTGCCGCGCAGTTGGAATCCTTCCTGCTCGTCCTCCACGCGCACCACCAGCTCATTCTCGCCAACCCGCACCCTGTCCGTGATGTCCAGCGTGAACGGCGTGTTGCCGCCGCGGTGTCCACCGGCCTGTTTGCCGTTGACCATCACTTGGCACCGATAATCAACCGCCTCGAAATTCAGCAGCGTGCGCTCGGCCGCCGCCACAGTGAACGTGCGCCGGTACCAGAGCGCCTGATCCTTGCGCAGCGCCTTCTGAACACCGCCCAGCTTGGACTCCAGACAGAACGGCACGCGGATACGTCCCTGCCACTGCTTGGGCGGCTCGCGTTGCGCGACCGGTGTGATGGCATACTCCCACAGTCCATTTAGATTCTGCCACTGCTTACGCTGCAGTTGCGGGCGCGGATAGCTCTGCCAGGCGTTCTGATCGGTCACCTTCTCACCCCACGGCGTGATCAGGTCGCTGCGAAAAACCTCGCGTTCCGGCGTCGGCAGGACCGGCACCTGATCGGCCTCGATCAGATGCACGTCGATGAACTGACCACCTACCTCTTGTTTGCAAAAGACCGCCAGCAGATTCTCGCCCTGCTTAACGAGCGCCCGGTGCTCCTCGGCCAGCGGGAACACGCCGTAGTCCGTGCGATAGCCTGTGAGCGCCATCACACGCTGGCCGTTGAGATAAATCTCGGCATCTTCGTCGTGATGAACCAGCAGCGCGGGCTTTTTCAGAGCAGCGGCCAGAGGCACGCGCTTGCGCAGCCAAATCGTCTTCGTGCGCCACACCGTGCCCACGCGCGCACCCGGCGTGCCGACCGTACCAAATCCACCAGTGCCCTTCTTCCAGGAGGCGTCATCATACGCGGCGGTCTGCCACGCCCCCTGCGGTGCCTCAAGCGTATAGCGCCACTGATCCACGATCTGCGCCGAAAGCGCGACCGGCAACGCTACACAGAGCGCCAACCCGATACCACGACCCTTTTGTAAACACATATATGCCCCTTTCCTGCGCGGCACCCTGCCCGTGTCTTCATACGCCAACAGACAAAATGTCCACGTGTTTTTAGTGTGTATTTGGACGTTAACACATTCCGCGCGTCAGATCAACTGGCGACTATTCCCCAAACTTCGGCATCAGCGCACGCGATACCGCCACCGGCGACCCGCTTTCCTCCAGCAGTTCGTCGAGCACCGGGCGTGTATCGCCCCAGAGCGCGTCGTAGTCATCCGCAAGTGCCTGACGCATCGATTCCGGCTTGTCCAGTCCACGGTGTAGTGCAAAGGCCTGCGCCAGCAACAGCACGGCTTGCTCAAGCGGTTCGCGTGCGGCATCGAAGGCGAGTGACGCGATCAACTGGCGCGCCCGACGATAGGTCAGCAGCGCCTCACGTCGCAGTACTTGGGCCTGCGCCTTGTCGCTTCCCAGTTCGAGCCGGGGTTGCGCCAGCCCCCCGGCACGGGAGAAGAGCGTGCGTCTCTCGCCGTCCGCATGCGCCAGCACGCCGTGCGTCAGCAATCGTTTGAGCGCCTCGTAGGCGGCGCGTCCCGCCACCTCCACCACCGGCACGTGGCGTGCATCCACATTGCCGAACCAGTCTGCGCGCACCCGCTCGGCGTAGGCCGTGACCGCGCGCAAATCGCCTTCCGCAACGACCCACAGCACGGGACGCGGCTGCGACACCGGACTGACACGCTCGCAGAGCCAGAGCGCGTCACCCAGCCGTTCGACGAGCATCGCCGCGAAGCCCAGTTCGGGATCAACCGCGCGCAACGCCTCGGTCGAGGGCATCGCCGCCACACGCACCGGCCGCGCCGGTACCGGCACCAGCAACTCGAGACGGCGTAAAAAGCCCTGACGCCCCGTGCCGATAAGCTGCTCATCAAGCGCGGCATCGCCATCCAGCACGCCACCCGTCAGCAAGCGCTTGCGCGCCAGCGTCTCTACCATCCGCGCTTCGATGCTGTCTTCCGTGACCAAATTGACGACCGTCACGCTACGCATCTGATGTTTGCGCCACGCCCGCGCTATACGCTGTTCCAAGCGCGCAGGATTCCACGGCAAGTCACAGTTGATCACAACACTCGCCTGTTGCAGATTCAACCCCTGCCCGCCGATGTCGGTGGAGAGAAAGACGCGGCAGTCCGCCTCGTTCTTGAAGCGCTGGATCTCCTGTCGTCTGTTTTTCTGCGGCACCGATCCCGTATGCCACGCCGTCTCCACCCCCATCTGCGTGCAACGCGTCCGCACAAGCTGCAGCATGCGCTCCCACTCTGAAAAGACCAGCACTTTCACACCGGGCGTGGAAAGCGCACTCTCCAGCAGGTCTTGAATTTCGTTGAGTTTCGGGCAAATACGGCAGGTCTCGTCCAAGATATACGGCGTGTCACACAGCATGCGCATCATCGACAGCTCGCGCTGCAAGCGATCAGATTCAGCTTTCGAAAGCGTCCGTGTACGCGACTGCGCCAACAGCCGCGCCACGCGCTCCTCATGCACCGTGTATCGCGCGCGCTGTTCCGGATCCATCGCCACGAACACCGTGCGGTCGGTCCGGTCCGGCAGTTCCTTCTCGACATCGACCTTGCGCCGGCGCAACAAAAACGGCTGGATGCGCTCGCGCAGGAGTTGCAGATTCTTGTACCCCACCGGCCGACCGTTCTCGTCGAGCACGTAAAAATCGCGGTTAAAGCGGAAGAGCGGTCCGAGCACCTGCGGGTCCAGCATCGACATCAACGAGTAGATATCGTCAATCCGGTTCTCCAGCGGCGTGCCGGTCAACACAAAGGCGTAACGGCTCCGGATTTTTTTCACCGACTGCGCAATCTTGGTGTTCCAGTTTTTGACGCGTTGCGCCTCGTCAAGAATCACGCAATCGGGCTTCAACACCGTATTGATCAGCGCGACATCACGCACGACCTGCTCGTAATTGGTAAGCATGAAGAAGGCCGGCTGCTCATACGCAGCCTTACGTGCGGAACGGTCGCCGAAGACGGGCAGATAAGAGAGATCGGAAAAGAGCCGGATCTGTTCCTCCCACTCGGTTTTCACAGAGGCGGGTGCCACCACCAGCACGCGCTGGACATGCCCCAGCCGATGGAGCAACGCGGCCGCAGCCACAGCCTGTGCGGTTTTGCCAAGCCCCATCTCGTCAGCCAGCAGCGCGCGCTCGGTGAAGGCCAGATGCAACATGCCCTCGCGCTGATACGGCAACAGCGGCAGCTTGGTCTCCTGCGTCGGATAGCGGCCACTGCGAACCTGCTGTTCGTAGTCACGTCGCCGTCTGATCCGCTCCTCGTTACGCTGGCGCTGGACGCGCCAAGCGGCAACCTCCTGCGAGACGCGCAGGGCGGAACGGCCATTCCGCTCAAAGGCATCCAAAATCTCCTGCTCGCCGCACTCCGGCAGGGCCAATCCGGTGATGTCGAAAAATCCACGGAGCGTCGGCGGCAACAGGTTCAGGTTGCGCTCCACCATCAGGCGTCCGGTGGCGGTGTCCGGCACAAGGTCGATACGCGTCGAGCCCCACTCCTCGGCCTGATCCAACGTGAGCGACTCTTCTCGCAACCACCGCAATAGCCCCTCGACGTGTTTGCAGGTGCCGAGCCCATTCACACGGAAATCCACGCAGGTGCAGGCGCTAACCAAGGGCGTCAGGCTACGCAGTTCCACCTGATAGGTCTGGCCACTCGCCGACACCACGCTGAAATTCGAAAAGACCGGATGCGCCGGCGTCAGGTTGCTGAAACGCATCGGCTCCTGCGCGGCGCGTACCCTGCGTCGGTTGATCTCATCCTGATCAGTCGTGCGCCAATTACTACCTGACGGCACGCTAGGCAGATTCTCGTCAGCCACGCTCTTCGGTCGTTCATGATTGGGGATATTGCTCACGGTCCCTCACTTTCATGGATTCGATGTAAAATTGGGCGCGCCCTCGCGGGCCGTATCTGAAAGCGTTTCTGGCGATATTGTTTGCGGAAGGCGCTCATGGTCATGCCGGTGGCCTGTTTGAAGACGCGTTTGGCGTGCATCTCGGTTTTGTAGCCGCATTGCAAGCTGATCAGCCCGACGGGCAACGAGGAGTCCAGCAGGAAGTTTTTAACCTTTTCAAGTCGGGCGATTTGGATCTCTTGCATGATCGAGCGTGAGAGCGCACGCTGGAAGAGCAACCCGGCCATGCGCTTGGAGACGCCCATGTGACGCACCACATCGTCCACGCTGATTGATTCTCCAACGTTCAAGCGTATGAACTCCATTCCGCGCTGGGTCCGTCGATCCACGACTTGGGAAGGCCGCCCCGAAGCGCGGTCGACCACTCCCCGCACCCCGTACATTACCACCAAAGGTTTACGCTGCGTGCCGCGCATCAAGCGTTCCAGCATTTCGGCGCCCTGATAGCCGCCCGCGACGAAATCCGGCTGTACGCTGGAGATGGTGGGATCGCTATTTTCACACAGGATTTCATCGTTGTCCACACCCAGTACCGCGATGTCGCCAGGTGTTGAAAGCCCGGCGGAACGGGCCGTATCGATAATTTGGCGCGCGCGCCCGTCATGCGCAGCAAAGACCGCGCAAGGTTTGGGCAGGTCCAGCAGCCAGCGCGCCAACCGACTCTGCTCGTGAACCCAGTCATTCCCGAAATTGCCGTCGTAGTGGCAACAGGAGAAACCTTTTTCGCCCAAACGCTCCTCAAAGGACTGGCCGCGTAGCCGTGACCAGTCCCATTCTTCTGTTTCCGGAACGTACGCAAAACGCTGGAATCCTTTTGAAAGGAAGAAATCCGCCGCCGCAAAGCCCACGGCCCGCGAATCACTGATAACGTAAGAAGCATCGGGCAGTGCCGCGCGGTAAAGCTCCGAGGAATCGAGCACGACCGTCGGCAGGCCAGCGCGGCGCACCGTGTCCACCATAGCTGGCAGGCGCGCCAAGATCACCCCCGTAGCGCCCCAGGCCCGCAGATCGCCGACTTGCCGCGTACCGACCGGCTTTTCAACCAGATGAATGCTCCACGGCGTGTGCAGGCGGATGTAGTGCAGGATACCCTGCAACTTGTCGCGCCCCGCCTTTTCGTTGGTCGCCAAAAAAAGAAGCACACGCGGCGTGTTTTTGAAAAATTTTTTCATTGTCATTTTCAACTTAGCACACAGATGGGGTGAAAACAAGGTATTGCGTAAAATGCAGTATTTTTATTGCGATATTTGCAACTACCTGACCGCAAACTGTGCTACAATGCGGGCATGAAAAGTCAAACACCTGTTCTCGGACGGACTGGCGATAACGGGCGCCGCAACTTCTTGAAGGTGTCTTTGGGGATGCTCGCCAGCGTGGTCAGCGGGGTTCCGCAGGTACGCGCGGAAGTGATCAAACCGCAGCGCAAAGTACGCGCCGGTGTTCAGCTCTATTCGGTGCGCAAGCTTTGCGAGCAGGATTTTCCCGGTACGCTGCGTGCGCTCAAAGCGATGGGCTACGAGGGGGTGCAGTGCGGCGGCTTTTTTGGTCGCACCGCCAAGGAACTGAACACGCTTTTCAAAGACCACGGTCTCGCGGCAGCCGGCATGCAGATGCAGGCCGACCGGATCATCAAGCCCGAGAACCTCTCAGCCTCGGTGACATTTGCCAGCGAGTTGGGCGCCCCCTATCTGTTTGTTCCTTGGTTCGACGCCAAGACGGCGGATGGCTGGAAGCGCTTCGCGGAGCAGATGTCCGTTGCCGCACAAGCTTTCAAGGCGGTGGGGATCGGCTTGGGCTATCACAATCACCAGCATGAGTTCCGCGACCGCTTTGACGGCGTGTGCAAGTGGGACATCCTCTATCAGAACGCCTCGCCGGACGTCTTGCAACAACTTGATCTCGGCCACTGCTTGTTGGCCGGAGAATCGCCTGCCTTCTGGTTGAAGAAGTACCCGAACCGCAACCCCGCCGTGCATGTCAAAGCTGCCTCCAAGGCCACCGGCGTGATCGGAGCCGACGGCGCGGATTGGGAGAAGGTTTTCGCTGCGTGCGAGGCCGATGTCACTGAGTGGTATGTGGTTGAGGCCGAAGTCCGCCCCGACACGTTGGACGACGTGCGCGACTGCCTCGCGTACATGAAAAAACTAGGGAGAGCTTAACATGAATCGTCGCTCATTCATCAAAACGACCGCGGCCGCCCTCAGCTTTCCCGCGCTGATACCAGCTTCGGCTCTTGGCCGTGCGGGGCGTCCCGCGCCGTCTGACCGTATCACGCTCGGCATTATTGGCTACGGCACGCAGGGACGTTACAACACGAGTAACTTCCTGCAGGATGACCGCGTGCAGGCCGTAGCGGTCTGCGACTGCAACCGCGAGTCCTCGCTCTACGGATACAACTCCGGCGAGCCGGGCGGGCGCGATCACGGCACACGCGCGGTCAATGCGCATTACGCAAAGAAGACAGGCCAGTCGTCGTATAACGGATGCGCGTCTTTTGTCGACTTCCGTGAGTTGCTGGAAATCCCCGGACTCGACGCCGTGATGATCTGCACGCCCGACCACTGGCATGCGGTCATGGCGATCACCGCTATGCGCAAAGGCCTGCACGTGTACTGCCAAAAGCCGCTTTCGCTCTCGGTCGCCGAAGGCCGTGCCATGGCCGACGTCGCCAAGGAAAGCGACGTGACGTTTCAGACCGGCTCGCAACAACGCTCCGACACCTACTTCAAGATGGCTGTCGAGTTCATCCGCAACAACCGGCTGGGAAAAATCCACAAGGTTGAAATCGGATTGCCCAAGGCCTGGCACAAGTTTTACGGACGCACCGGCGCGCTGGCCAGCTTCGAGCCGTGTGCGGTTCCGGATGGGCTGGATTACGAGCTTTGGACGGGGCCATCCCCGATGCGCCCCTACTGCTCTGCGCTGCAGCCGCTCTCGTGGCGCAGCAACTACGATTTCGCGGGCGGTGTGTTGACCGACTGGGGCGCGCATCACTCCGACATCGTGCAGTGGGCCTTTGACAAAGATCATTCCGGACCGACCTCGATCGAGAACATCAAGGCGGTGGAGATGCCGCCAGCCGGTGACGTCTTCAATGTGGCCAAGGGGTTCTCCTACGATTTCGTGTACCCCGAGGGCGCGCGCGTTACGGTGAACAACGAATTGAAAGTTGGCATCCGTTTCTACGGTGAAAATGATCGATCGCTTTTCGTCACGCGCGGCAGCATCTCGACGAATCCCGCCGAGTTGATCCGTGAAAAGATCAAGGAGGACGAGACCCGCGTCTATGCCAGCCGCTCTCACGAACGGAATTTCATCGACTGCGTCTACAGCGGCAAACCCACCGTCGCCCCCTGCGAAGTCGGACACCGCTCAAACACCATCGGTGCGCTGGCGGTCATCGGTCTGCGTCTGGGACACGCGAACCTCAAATGGGATCCCGTCGTGGAAAAGATCATCGGAAACGACGCGGCCAACGCAATGCTGAGCCGCACGTTGCGAAAACCTTGGACACTCTAACTTCTAACACGGGGAAAAGACAGACACACATGGCTATCAACAGAAGACAGTTTTTCACATTCAGTGCAGCGGGGCTGGGCGGTGCGGCACTGTTCGGCGCACGGCAGGCACACGCCGCCACCACGAGCGGCATGCCGGTTCTCAAGGCTCCTGAACCGCCCGCCGAGTTGCACATCGGCTGCCAGCAGATGCTGGTGCCAGGCAAAAGCTTCGCGGAGCGCTACGACTTCCTTGAGGCCAACGGCTATGACCGCGTCGAAATCAACGGCGGCAACTGGGAATGGCTGGCCAAGAATGTCGATGAGATGGCCGCCGCGATCAAAAATCGCAACCTGCGTTTCAGCGTGACCTGTATCAGCGCGCGCGGCAACGCAGGTATGGCCGATCCTACCGAGCGCCGCGCGGTGATCGACACCACCAAGAGCATCTTAGAGAGCGCGGCCAAGCTCGGCGCCACCGGCGTCATCACCGTGCCGGCGCGTAAGAAGATTGAGTTGCCCTTCCCCGAACTGCGTGAACGTTACCTCAAGGAGATCCTGCCGGAAATCCTTGCGCATGCGGAGAAGTTGGGCGTCTGTCTGGTCATGGAGCCGCTCAACCGCAACGAGACCATGTTCCTGCGTCTCGTGGCGGACGCCGCGGCCATCGCGCGCGACGCGAACAGCCCCGCCATCGGCGTACTCGGTGACTTCTGGCACATGACCTCTGAAGAGACCAACGACATGGGAGCGTTCATCTCGGCAGGAGCTTATCTCAAGCACGTTCACATCGCCTCGCGCAAGACCCGCAAGATCCCGGGTGTCGATGGCGAGGCTGACAATTACGTGCTCGGCTTCAAGGGCTTGAAGCTGATCGGATACCGCGGCGCGATCAGTATCGAGGCCGGTTATCCGAAAGGCACATCTGACGAGCAGAAAAGAAAACTTCTGGCACAAGCCGCCGCGCTTATGCGCGAACAGTGGGCTCAAGCGTAATCACCCGCCGGACGAGAGGCCTGTCCGCCCCGTCCGACACAACAAAAAGGTACCAACCATGCAGAACCGCAGAGACTTCATCAAAAACGCATCCGTATTCTCGGCCATGATGGCCGCCGCTCCCGCGATCGTGTCCGCGCAAGGCGCCGCGCGCACCTTCAAGGTCGCCATGATCGGCTCTGGCCGACGCGCTTCCGAGGCCTTCACTAACATGGAAGAAGCCGCCAAAAAGATCGGACACTCCATTCAACTGGTAGCCGCCCACGACTTTTTCCTCGAAGAGGCGCAACGCCGCTGCAAACAGTTCGGCTGCGATGAAAAATTCGCCTTCGGCGGCGGCGACGGCTACTTCAAGATGCTCGATGTTCCCGGCATTGAAATCGTGATCCTTGGTGCGCCGCCCGCCTTCCGGCCGCGCCACCTTGATGCCTGTATCAAGGCCGGCAAGCATGTGTTCGCGGAAAAACCGATCGCGGTCGACCCGCAGGGCGTGCGTCATGTTCTGGAATGCACGGCTGCCGCCAAAGCCAAGCAACTGACGCTGGTGACCGGCACGCAACGCCGTCATCAAGGCGCTTACATGCGTCAAGCGCTGGCCTTCCAGAAGGGGCAACTCGGTGTGATCCGCGGCGGCAACATCTACTGGTGTCAGGCGCGCGGCAGCATCCGGCCGCGCAAGGAGGGTGTCACCAACGCACAGTACATGTGCAACAACTGGATGAACTGGGCCGAGATGTCGGGGGACCACATCGTCGAGCAGCACGTCCATAACATCGACGTGGCCAACTGGTTCATCGGCCGCTACCCGCGCACCGCGATGGGCGTGGGGGCGCGCGTGCGCCGCCCCACCGGCAATCAGTATGACTTTTTCAGCGTGGACTTCGACTACGGCGAGGGGCTGCACATCCACAGTCTCGCGCGCCAGATTCCTGGCTGCGCCGGCCGTGTGGGCGAGTTGTTCGCGACTGATCTGGCAGAAGTTTCTGGTGGCGGCAAGGTCCGCCGCTACGACGGCAAGGAGATCAAGTTGGAAGATGTCGGTAACGAAGGCAACCCCTACGTCAACGAGCATTCGGCCCTGTTGGACAGCGTGATACACGGCAAGCAGCTCAACGAGGGTGAGACCATCGTCTACGCCACGGCGGCAGCGATCATGGGACGCCTCTCGGCTTACACCGGACAGGTCGTGCGCATGTCCGACATCCTCACGAACACGGACTCGCCGTTCTACAACATGAACTGCAAGCCTGCCGCGATTGACTTCGAAGGCGCAGCGGATATCGAATTGCCGGAAGAGGACGTCGCCCCGCGTCCGGGCAAAGACAAATAAAACATTCAATGCTCAACGTTCAACGCTCAATTCTAAAGTTGAGAGTTGAACGTTGAGCGTTACCAACCTGTGCTATCCCAGTAGAAGGAAGTTTCCGATGACTGACACAAAAAAAACCTGGCTGCCCTACAAATGGGAATTGATCATTCTCTTGTGGTTTGCGTTCCTTTTCAACATGGCGGACCGCCAAGTCTACAATGTGGTCCTCCCGCTCCTGCTCAAAGACCCCACCTTGAATCTCGATCCTGTTAGGGCAGGGTTGGTGGCGTCGATCTTCCTCTGGGTCTACTCCGTGCTGGTGCCGATCGGCGGTTATCTCGGTGACATTGCCCGTCGTAAATGGGTGGTTGTCGGCAGTCTTATGCTTTGGAGTGTCGGCACCTTGCTCTCGGGCATGACCACCGGGATCGTCGGACTCGTCCTGTTCCGCAGT
>Ga0209718_1002839_pt1 | contig 16206 bp, 9 predicted proteins | sample AD_JPNAS1_MetaG_FD_184420 | JGI IMG/M metagenome (GOLD analysis project Ga0209718, IMG submission 184420) | Active sludge microbial communities of municipal wastewater-treating anaerobic digesters from Japan - AD_JPNAS1_MetaG (SPAdes) (version 2) | ecosystem: Engineered > Bioreactor > Anaerobic >... | reverse complement strand
TCGTCATGCGGCCCACGATCAACGTCGGCGGCGTCTTTGCGCAGGGGCCCGGCGGGAAGATCAACACGGTGCCTGATTCGGCGAGTTTCTCGATCGACCGGCGCGTGCTGGCCGACGAGTCGCTCGACGTGTCAGAGCGCGAGCTGCGGGCGTTTCTCGCCGCGGCGGCGAGGCGCATCCCGGGCTGCCGGATCTCGGTGGCAAAGACAACGGAGAGCTCCCCGTGTTTCACGCCGCCGGAGGGGGCGTTTTTCCGAGCGATGGCGGACAGCGTGGGCCGCGTGCGCCGCGCACCGGCGCGCTTCAGCGTGACGAGCGGATTTACCGACATGCACTTTTTCGCGCACCGGCTCGGCATCCCCACGCTCGGCTACGGGCCGGGCGGGCAACGCGAGCACGGGATCGACGAGCGCGCCCGGCTGGGCGATCTGCTGCGGGCCGCGCGCGTCTACGCCGACCTGCTCGGCTCCTTTGCCGGCTGATCAAGGCGCGGGACGGGCAGCGACTGGCCGTCGTGCCAGGTGCCCTCGACGTAGGTCGTCGTCGGAATGGAGGGGATGCCAAACTTGTTTTGTACGAGTTGCCCGGCGAGGAGCTCGACGGCGAGGCGGCCGACCTCGTTGTGGTTCTGGACGACACCGGCAGTCTTGCCGCTGAGATCGTCGAGGAAGATATCGACGAGGGCGATGTCGCGGGGCACCCGCCAGCCGAGGTTTTGGAGAGCGGGCATGATGACGGAGCTCTGGCCGATCACGACCTCGGGACGCTGGCGCTTGAGCCACGACTCCAGGCTCTCGGCACAGGGGAAGAGGTAGGGCGAGAGGCGGTCCTCGACGGGCGCGGCCTGCTGTTCATAGAGGTAGCCGGTGCTCCAGAGGCGATCCACGGTGATGTCCCAGCCCTCGTCCATGACCATGCCGATGCGCCGGTAGCCGTAGGAGAGGACCTTTTGCATCGCCAGGCGGATGATCTGCAACTGGTCGTTGGTCACGCGGGGCAGTTGCGGCTCGTGCGGGAAATAGTCGATCTTGACCGCGGAGAGATGCGACCAGTCGAACTGGAGGGCCGAGTCGATCTCACGCACATGGGAGGCGATGATCACGCCGTGGATGCCGCGCGCGGTGAGGATCTGGCTCATGCGGCCATGGGTCAGGCCGGGCTCGCGCAGCCAGAAGTGTTCGAGCTGGTAGCCCAGCTCCTTGGAGCGGGCCAGCGCACCCTCGTAGAAATCGGGATGGGCGATCACCTTCCGCCAGCCCCAGCGGCTATTCCAGTTGGTCACATAAGCGAGCGTGGGCGGGCTTTTCCGCTCCATGGTGTTGCCCCGGTACGCGGCGAGGGCCTGGAGCAGCGGGTCGGGCGCATAGCCCATCGACTCGGCCAGCGCGCGGATGCGGGTGCGCGTCGCCTCCGGGAGGCGCGGGCTGTTGCGCAAAGCCAGCGAAACGGTCGTCACATGCACTCCTGCCTTTTTCGCGATATCTGCCAGCACAACCCGTGGACGATTCATGGGAGGGCAAAAAAAGGGGCTCGCGGGAAAACTCAATTCTATTGATAGAATCATGAACCCATTGAGCCATTTTCTTCACGACCCCGAAGTAAGTCACCCCCTTATGTCCGCCCCCCGCACGCCCGATTTTCAGCCCAGTTTTCACACTCAACACGCCCCGTTTGGAGCCTTCGCCAGCTTTAGTATCGGACTGGTCGGAAGCCCGGGCGGATTTGGCCAGTCGCTGCGGGGTGCCGGCCACCAAAACGTGTACGTCGGCTACCGCACGGGCGACGCGCCCGACGCGCTCTGGCAGATGCTCCCCTTCTTCCGCCCGCCGCAGTCGAATGAGGGGGCCTTCACCGGCGCCGATCCGGGCAACTCCGTCGCACCGACCGGGTTCACCATGCTCGAGCCCTCCGCCTACGAACGCACGCTCGGCTGGGCCAGCGATACCTGGCGGGCCGGCTCGGGGCGCTTCGGCTTCAGCCTGCTCTCGCCCTTTGCTCCGATCGCGGATCCCGCCCGGATGTCGCGCGCGGCGGCACGCTTCGCCCTCGCCCCGGTCGTCACCGGCTGGATCGAATTCGATAACCGCACCGGCAAGACTCCCGTCGAGCTCATGTTCGGCATCGGCGAGCTCGACCGCCTGCAACGCCCCGTGGCCGACGCCGGTCTCGACCTGCCCGGCTTCGCCGTCGGCCCCGACTTCGGCTACGCCACGGCCCGCTCGGCCGCCGTCGGACAACGGCTGGGCTTCGACGTCTTTGCCCCAAAATTCCGCGACTACCGCGGCCTCCACGTGATCGGCGGAGAGAGCGCACTCACCTTCAAGGTCCCCGCAGGCCAGAAGAAACGCTTCCCCCTCGTCCTTGCTTTCTTCCAAGGCGCCGCCGTCACCACCGGCATCTCCGCCGGCTACGCCTACGCCCAGTTCTTCGAAAACCTCGAAGACGTGCTCGCCCACGGCCTGGCCAACCGCGCCCGCTACGAAAGCATCGCCGCACGCCGCGACCGCGAGCTCGCCAGCTCCGGCCTCGATGCCGACCAGCAGTTCCTCCTTGCACAGGCCGCCCACAGCTACCTCGGCAGCACCCAGCTGCTCTGGCACAAGGGCAAGCCTCTCTGGGTCGTCAACGAAGGCGAATACCGGATGATGAACACCTTCGACCTCACCGTGGACCACCTCTTCTGGGAGCTGAAGTGGACCCCGTGGGCCGTGCGCAACGCACTCGACCTCTTCGTCGATCGCTACTCCTACACCGACAAGATCCTCGCCGGCGGCAAATCCGTGCCCGGCGGCCTCTCCTTCACGCACGACATGGGCGTGATGAACCACTTCACCCCGGACGGGCACTCCAGCTACGAGTGCGACCATCTCCATGGCTGTTTCAGCCACATGACGATGGAGCAACTCCTCAACTGGGTCCTCTGCGCCGTCACCTACGCTGAAAAGACCGGCGACGTGAAATGGCTCCGCAAACGCAAAGCCATCCTCCTGGCCTGCGCCGAAAGCATCCACCGCCGCGACAATCCCAACCCGGCGCTGCGCGACGGCATCATGAAGCACGACAGCGCCCGCTGCGGCACCGACGGCTCCGAGATCACCACCTACGACAGCCTCGACGTCTCCCTCGGCCAGGCCCGCAACAACCTCTACCTTTCCGTCAAAACCCTCGGCGCCTGGCTTCTCCTCGAACGCGCCTTCAAACACCTCGGCCTCCACGACGACTCCGCCGACGCCCGCGCCACCGCCGACCTCCTCGCCCGCACCATCGCCACCAAGTTCGAAGCCGACACCCAATCCTTCCCCGCCGTCTTCGAAAAGGGCAACCGCTCGCGCATCATCCCCGCCGTCGAAGGCTTCGTCTACCCCCTCTACCTCGGCATCAAGGAAGCGACCGCCCGCGACGGCCGCTTCGCCGAACTGCTCGACCTCCTCTCGAAACACCTCTGCGGCATCCTCAAGCCCGGCATCTGCCTCGATGGAAAGTCGGGCGGCTGGAAAATGAGCAGCACCAGCACCAACACCTGGTTTAGCAAGATCGCCATCGCGCAGCACGTCATCCGATCCCTCTTCCCTGAGGCGATGACCGAGCCCGCCCGCGCCGCCGACCGCGTCCATGCCGACTGGCAACGCCGCCCCGGCTGCGGCGAGCACGCCATGTGCGACCAGATCAACAGCGAGACCGGTATCGTCTGCGGCAGCCGCTACTACCCGCGCGGTGTCACCACCATCCTCTGGCTCCTGAAGTAACCCCCCGTCACGTTTTCCCCACACCCTACACTCACATGACTCCGGTCTCTCCCAAACTCTCCTTTCTGGAAAAAGCAGGCTACAGCGGCGGCGATGCCGCGGCCAACTTCGTCTTCATGTCGATGGTGCTCTTCCAGACGAATTTCTACACGGACGTCTTCGGCCTCTCAGCCGGTGCCGCCGCCGCAGTCCTCCTCTGGCCCCGCCTGTGGGATGCCGCCTTCGATCCGATCATGGGCATCCTCGCCGATCGCACCACCAGCCGCTGGGGCAAGTTCCGCCCCTGGGTCCTGTGGACCTCCCTGCCCTGGGCCATCGTCATGGTCCTCGCCTACACCACCCCCACCGGCTGGAGCACCGGCATGATGATCGCCTACGCCGGCATCACCAACACCGTCCTCATGACGCTCTACTCGATGAACAACATGCCCTACTCAGCCCTGAGTGCGGTCATGACCAGCGACCTCAACGAGCGCACCAAGCTCAACTCCTTCCGCTTCGTCGGCGCCAACATCGCCCAGCTCATCGTCGGCGGCTGCACCCTCCCGCTCGTCGCCAAGTTCGCCCAAGGCCACGACCGTCAGCACGGCTGGCAGATGACCATGACCATCTGGGCCGTCCTCTGTCTCGTCCTCTTCCTGGTCACCTTCTTCACCACCAAGGAGCGCATCCAGCCCGTCAGCGAAGCCAAGAGCACCCCCAAGGAGGACTTCCGCAACCTCCTCAAAAACGGCCCCTGGTACGCCCTGCTCGCCTTCACCATCTTCAACTTCGCACTGCTCACCTATCGCGGCAGCGCCCACTACAACCTCTATCAGCGCTTCGCCGACAAGGGCGCCATGTTCGACTTCCTCACCAAGCTCGGACTCACCACCCCCGACCCCACCATCAGCAAGAACATCTTCGACGTCCTCGGCTACATCGCCCACGGCACGCACGACAACCTCCCCTCCAACGTCGCCGACGTCTTCAACAGCATCGTCAACATGGTCGGCATCGGCACCACCATCCTCTTCATCATCCTCACCACCAGCTTCGTGCGCCGCTTCGGCAAAAAAGCCGTCATCTTCTGGGGCTTCTTCTTCGGCGGGCTCAACGCCTGCGCCTACTATCTCCTCACGCCCACCAGCACCACCGGCATGGTCGTCCTCGCGGCCATCGGCTCCATCACCTACGCGCCCACCATCGCCGCCGCCTGGTCCATGTACGCCGACGCCGCCGACTACTCCGAATGGCAAACCGGCCACCGCTTCACCGGCATGGTCTTTGCCACGATCGGCTTTGCCCTCAAGTCCGGCCTGGCCCTCGGCTCCGCCGTCTTCCTCTGGGCCATGAGTGGCTTCTGGAATTACGACACCTCCATGCCCAACGACCCCAACGCCATCGTCGGCTACCACTTCTCCAGCAGCATCGGCGTCGGCCTGCTCTTCTTCGGTGCCGCCATCGCCATCGCGCTCTGCCCACTCAACAAAAAGAAAACCCTGCAAATCGCCGCCGAGCTTGAGGAGCGCCGCCAGAAGGCCATCGCTGCACGCCAAGCCGCCCACGCCTGATCCACGCCATGTCGATCCTCCGCCTCCTCGCCCCCGCCTGCGCTCTCCTGCTCGCCGCCTCCTCGGCCCTCGTCGGCGCGTGCTCGCCCGGAGGCGGCCTCGGCCCCACGTCCCAGCGCAACCTCTTCACCGAGCTCCTCGGCAAATCCGACGCCGAGGTGCAGGCCAAGATCGACTCCGCCTGGCAGCAGCAATTCTACGGCGACGACGCCACCCAGCGCCTCTACTACCCCGTCGGCGACGACCAGGCCTACATCGCCGATATCGGCAACGCCGACGTCCGCAGCGAAGGCATGTCCTACGGCCTCATGATCGCCGTCCAACTCGACAAACGCGCCGAGTTCGACCGCCTCTGGCGCTGGGTCAAAGCCCACATGTACCACGACGACGGCCCGCGCCGCGGCTACTTCGCCTGGCAGTGCCACTTCGACGGCACGCACATCGACCCCGGCTCCGCCAGCGACGGCGAGGAATGGTTTGCCATGGCCCTACTCTTCGCAGCCCACCGCTGGAGCGCCACGCCGGGCTCCATCGACTACGCCGCCGAAGCCCAGGCCATCCTCGACGCCATGCGCAACGACGACCGCGGCGGCGAGATCACAGCCATCTTTCACCCGATCGAAAAACAAGCCGTCTTTGCCCCCACCAAACACGCCAGCCGCTTCACCGACCCGTCCTACCACCTGCCCGCCTTCTATGAACTCTGGGCACGCTGGGACCGCACCGAAGCAGGCCGCCGCTTCTGGGCCGACTGCGCCATCGTCAGCCGCGACTACTTCAAAAAAGCCGCCCACCCAAAAACCGGCCTGATGTCCGAATACGCCCATTTCGACGGGCGCCCACTCGACGGCGAAAAAGGCGACTTCCGCTACGACGCCTGGCGCGTCATCTCCAATGTCGCCCTCGATCACGCCTGGTTCCCCACCGACGGCTGGGCCACCGAGCAAAGTGACCGCGTCCTCCGCTTCCTCCTCTCGCAAGGCGACTTCATCCCCGACCGTTACACCCTCGACGGCCGCCCGGTCTCCACCGATGAATCCGTCGGCCTCTTCGCCATGGCCGCCGTCGGAGGACTCGCCGCCGACCCCAAGCTCGCCAAACCCTTTCTCCAACGCCTCTGGGACGCCCCCATCCCCACCGGCCGCTGGCGCTACTACAACGGCCTCCTCTACACGCTCGCCCTCCTCGAAGCCGGCGGACGTTTCCAAATCCACGCTCCCGCCTGCGCACGCTGACCGTCAGGGCACACGCGCTGACGGCACCGCCTTCCGCACACGACGCACCGTTCCGCGGCAACCTCGGCCCCCGGTCTCCCGTCTAGCCGTATCCTCATGCCCATCCTCAAAAAAATCCTCCTGGGCGCCTCGCTCGCCCTGAGCGCTCTCGTCCCGGCCTCGGCCGCCCCCGCCTTCGAATCCGGCCAGTACCGGAATCTCTTCGCCGAGCACCTCGGCAAAACTGAGGCCGAACTCGACGCCAAACTCCAGGCCGTCTGGGACCAGTTCTCCATCGGCGACCCCGCCACCCAGCGTCTCTTCTACACCACCGCCGACGGGATGACCTACATCCCCGACATCAAACACGAGGACGTGCGCACCGAAGGCCAGTCCTACGGCATGATGCTCGCCGTGCAGATGGATAAACAAGCCGAGTTCGACCGCATCTGGAAGTGGACCCGGCGCTACATGTACAACCCCGACGGCCGCTTCGCAGGCTACTACGGCTGGCAATGCCGCTATGACGGCACCCGCATGAGCAACGGCCCGGCCTCCGATGGCGAGGAGTGGTTCGTCATGACGCTCTTCTTCGCCGCCCACCGCTGGGGCAACGGCGAGGGCATCTTCAACTACGAGGCTGAGGCGCAGGCCCTCCTCCGCCACATGCTCCACAACAGCGACGACGGCGACGATGCCGTCACCCCGATGTTTGACCGGAAGGAGAAACAAATCGTCTTCGTCCCCACCAGCCGCGGCAGCCAGTTCACCGATCCGTCCTACCACCTGCCCGCCTTCTACGAACTGTGGGCGCGCTGGGCCGCCGATCCCGACGACCGCGCCTTCATGGCCGAGGCCGCCGAGGTCAGCCGCCGCCACTTCCGCGCCGCCGCGCATCCCGTCACCGGCCTGATGCCCGACTACTCGCACTTCGACGGCACACCCGTCGCTTTTGGCGAACACGGCAACTTCCTCTTCGACGCCTACCGCACCATCGGCAACGTCGCCCTCGACTGGTCCTGGTTCGGTAAAGACTCCTGGCAGATCGAGCAGAGCAACCGCGTGCTCGCGTTCCTCGCGGCGCAGGGCCCGAACTGTCCCAACAACTTCACTCTCGACGGCAAAGCCCTCACCGCCGACCACTCGCCCGGCCTCTTCGCCATGGCCGCCGTCGGCGCCCTCGCCGCCGATTCGCCCGACGCAAAACTCTTCGTCCAGCGCCTCTGGGACATGCCCGTCCCCTCCGGCATCGAGCGCTACTACGACGGACTGCTCTACCACCTCGCCCTCCTCCAGGTCGGCGGCCGCTATCAGATCCACGCCCCGAAAACCTCACCCAACACTCCGGCTCAACCATGACGATCCGCCCGCTGCTCCGTTGCCTGCCCCTGATCCTCGTCGCCCTCGGCGCCACGCTCGCTCGTGCCGAAGATGGCTACCGGCTCTGGCTCCGCTATGACCTCGTCGCCGACACATCGCTGCGCGAGTCCTACACGCAGGCGCTCGGGCAGATCGTGATCGCCACGCCTGCGGGCGCCGAGTCCGCCACCCTCGCCGCCGCGCGCACCGAGCTTTCTACCGGACTGCGCGGCCTGATCGGGCGCGAGGTCCCTGTCGTCCTCGAAAAATCGGCCACTGCGCCGGCCGGCGGCGCTGAGGCCTACGCCATTCGCCTGGAGCAACGCGCCACCTCGTGCGCCGTCATCTCCGCCGGCTCCGATACCGGCGCACTCTACGGTGCCTTTGCGCTTTTGCGGCAGCTCCAGACGGCCCGCCCCGTCGACCAGCTCGCCACCGCCGGCGCCCCGCGCATCAAGCGCCGCATGCTCAACCACTGGGACAACCTCACCGGCTTCGTCGAGCGCGGACAGGCCGGCTTTTCGCTCTGGAACTGGTTCACGCTGCCCGACGTCCTCGACCCGCGCTACACCGACTACGCGCGCGCCTGCGCCTCGATCGGCCTCAACGGCACCGTGCTCAACAACGTCAACGCCAACGCCACCATCCTCACCGCACCCTACCTCGAAAAAGTCGCCGCCCTCGCCGACGTTTTCCGCCCGTACGGCGTGCGCGTTTACCTCACGGCCCGCTTCAGCGCGCCGAGGGAAATCGGCGGCCTGCCCACCGCCGATCCGCTCGATCCGGCGGTCGCCGCATGGTGGAAAACCAAGGCCGATGAAATCTACCGCCACGTGCCCGACTTCGGCGGCTTTCTCGTAAAGGCCAACTCCGAAGGCCAGCCCGGCCCGCAGGACTACGGCCGCACCCACGCCGACGGCGCCAACATGCTCGCCGACGCGCTCGCGCCGCACGGCGGCGTCGTCATCTGGCGCGCCTTCGTGTACAGCCATGAGGCCCCCGACGACCGCGCCAAGCAGGCCTACTCCGAGTTTACCCCGCTCGACGGCAAGTTCCGCAAAAACGTCTTCGTGCAGGTCAAAAACGGCGCCATCGACTTCATGCCGCGCGAGCCGTTCCACCCGCTCTTCGGAGCGATGCCGCACACGCCCCTCGCGCCCGAGCTCCAGATCGCCCAGGAGTACCTCGGCGGCGCGCTGCAACTCGCATTCCTCGCGCCCATGTGGAAGGAGACGCTCGACTCCGACACATTCTGCGCCGGCGCCGGCTCGACCGTCGCCCGCGTCGTCGATGGCTCCGTCGACGGCCTCGCCGATTCCTGCATCGCCGGCGTCGCCAACACCGGCAGCGACCGCAACTGGACCGGCCACCCGCTCGCCGCCGCCAACTGGTACGCCTTTGGCCGCCTCGCCTGGGACTACTCGCTTACCTCTGAGTCCATCGCCGACGAGTGGACGCGCATGACTTTCTCCAACGAGCCCGCAGTCGTCGCGCCAGTCACGGCCATGCTCCTCGCCTCGCGCGAAGCCGTCGTGGACTACTCGATGCCGCTCGGCCTGCACCACATCATGGCCGAGGGGCACCACTACGGGCCGGGCCCTTGGGTCGCCAGGTCTGGCCGCCCCGACTGGACTTCCGTTTACTACCACCGCGCCGACGAGCGCGGCGTCGGCTTTGACCGCACGGCCACCGGCTCCAACGCCGTCGCACAATATCGCCCCGAGGTCGCCAAACTTTTCGCCGATCCGGCACGTTGCCCCGAAAAATTTCTCCTCTGGTTCCACCACGTGCCTTGGGATCGTCCGCTCGCCTCCGGCCGCACACTCTGGGACGAGCTTGGCCTGCACTACCAACGCGGCGTAAACGAAGTCCGCGCGTGGCAGGCGGGCTGGGCCACCCTCGCCGGCCACATCGACTCCGAGCGCCACGCACATGTCGCCTCGCTGCTCGCACGCCAGGAGCGCGACGCCCGTTTCTGGCGCGATGGCTGCCTGCGCTATTTCCAGGTGTTCGCCAAGCGCCCACTGCCCGCCGGCGTCGAGCCGGCCACCCAGCCATTGGAGTATTTCGTCAACTTCCGCCTCGAATACGTGCCCGGCGATCCCGCCATGGCGAAATAGGCCACCGACTTAAGCTCTACCATTTCCTACCATGAAACGCGTCCTCTCCGCCGCATTGTTCGCCATCGCCCTGTGTGCCTCGCTGTTCGCCACTGGCGGCACCGAGCGCCCCTTCGTGAGCCCGGTCTTCGGCGAACACATGGTACTCCAGCGCGGCAAACCCAACCGCATCTGGGGATGGACGCAGCCCGGCGCCGAAGTGCGAGTCGAGATCGCCGGCCAGACCGCCAAGGCGACTGCCGCGGCCGACGGACGCTGGCAGGCCGAGTTTACCCCGCCGCCCGCCGGCGGTCCGTACACGTTGGAAATCGACGGTCCGCAACACGCCGAGCTTGGCGACATCCTCGTGGGCGACGTCTGGCTGTGCAGCGGCCAGTCGAATATGGAATTCAGCCTGCGTGGCGCACGTGACGGTGAGGCCGAGGTTGCCGCAGCGAACCATCCCGGCATCCGCTTTTTCAGGGTACCCACAAAGTCCGCCTACGGCCCTGTCGCCGTACCGACGGGCGAGTGGAAGGTGTGTGCGCCCGAGATTTTCCCGATGTGGGGCGGCGGCTCCGCGGTCGCCTACTATTTCGCCCGCAAGGTGCACGCCGAGACCGGCGTGCCGATCGGGCTGATCCAGAGCGCGGTCGGCGGCACTCCCGCCGAATGCTGGATGGCCCCCGAGACGTTGAAGCGGATGCCCGAGTTCGGGCCGGCGTTGGCCGAGATCGAGCGCTTCAAGGCGCGCGGCGAGCCGGAGTATGGCAACTTCATCAGCCACTGGTACGACGAGTTTGATCGCGGCCAGAAGGAGGAATGGGGCAAGGAGACGCTCGACGCTTCCGCTTGGAAGCCGACGACGCTCAAGTCCGCCTTTGCCGATCTCGGTGTGCCGGAGACTCCCGCGATCGTCTGGCTGCGGCGCGAAATCGAGTTGCCGGATCCGCTGCCGGCCGGGATGGCCAAGGTCCTCCTCGGTGTCGTTGAGAAGATGGATACGGTCCATATCAACGGCCGCTGGGTCGGGGCGAGCTCCTGGGTCGAGAATCCCCGCGTCTATCCCATCGGTCCGGATGTCCTTCGCCCCGGCAAGAACACGGTGGTCATCCGCGTGCTCAAGACAAAGCCCGATGGCGGCTTCAACACCCCTGCCGGGGATCTGAAGATTGTGCTGGGCGACGGCTCCGCCGTGGCGCTCGAAGGTGCATGGAAGGGCATCGTGAGTGTCGACGCTCGCGCGCCGCATCCGATGCCGCTCGCCTACGAGAATTACCCGACGATGCCGTCCGTCCTCTACCAGGGGATGCTCCGGCCGCTCGCCCCGCTCGCGCTCACGGGCGCGCTCTGGTACCAGGGCGAGGCCAACCAGTTTAAGGCGCAGCAATACCGGACGCTCCTGCCGGCGATGATCACCGATTGGCGCACCGCCTTCGGCCAGGGCGATTTCCCCTTCTACATCGTCAGCCTACCGGCCTTCATGCAGCGGCAGGCGGAACCGCCGTCCACCGCCGACGGCTGGACGCAGATCCGAGAAATTCAGATGGAGATCGGCCGCAGCATCCGCGCCGCAGGCACCATCATCACCGTCGACACCGGAGATGCGGACAACATCCACCCGACCGAGAAGGTCCCCGTGGGCGAGCGCCTCGCGCGCCTGGCCCTGAAGGACGTCTACGGGCGCGATGTCGTCACCGCCGGCCCAACCTTTGCCAAGCTGGAGACGCTACCCGGTGCGCTGCGCATCCACTACACGGACACCGACGGCGGTCTCGTGGTAAAAGGCGACAAACTCGGCGAGTTTGCCGTCGCTGGTGCAGACCGCACCTGGCACTGGGCCGACGCGCGCATCGAAGGCGACACCGTCGTGGTCTCGTCGCCGGAGGTGCCAGAGCCCATCGCCGTGCGCTACGCCTGGCAGGCCAACCCGCTTGCCACGCTCTACAACGCCGCCGGCCTCCCCGCCGCGCCCTTCCGCAGCGACAACTGGTAAAACTCGTCCCGGAAGGTCCGACCTTCCCGAGCCCGCGTCCCCGCCCCGCGTTTCGTCGCGCCCCCCATCGTGGCTGGGCGCAGGATGGAGTTTTGGCGAATGGTTCACGCTCCACGCCCTTCGCGTGGTGGGCCTGCTGAAATCATGAAACTGTTTGCAACTCTTTCAGGGGTTAAGGGCCTAGTTTGGGATGTCATTTGCCCCTTTGTCAGGTGTAACTAGGCTTTCGTCAGGTGTAGCAACTAGACCTTCATCGGGACTAGCAGCTAGACCTTCGATTTGTGTGACGAGCCGCTAGTTCCCCTTCCCCCTCACCCCTCATTAAGCACTTGTTTGGACGGTGCTGCTGCGCCGTCGGTACGAAACAGGCCCCTTTCCCTGGTCAGTATTAACCCAAAACAACCAAGCATGAAGACACCCAAAAAGAACCCCGGCAAATCGCGCCGGTATTCGCACGGGCTCATCGCATTGGCGAGCATGGCTGCGACCACAGGCCTACTCGCGCAAGCGGCCCCAACACCCGAAACTGTCCCCGCTAGCACTGCGGACGCTGACAGTGAAATCGTCGAGCTCACTCCGTTCGAAGTGAGCGCCGAGTCCGATCAAGGTTACGTAGCCACGCAGACCTTGGCCGGTTCCCGCATCAACACCAAGCTGGAGGACATCGGTTCCGCCATCACCGTTATCACTTCGGAATTCCTGAAGGATACGGGTGCGGTCGATAACAAGTCCCTGCTCATGTACACGCCGAATACTGAAGTCGGCGGTATGCAGGGTAACTTCCGTGGTGTCTCGGGCGGTCAGAACGAGTCGGAGCCCAATCTGACGAATCCGAACAGCAATACGCGTGTCCGCGGCCTTTCTTCGGCCGATAATACGCGTAATTTCTTCATGTCGGACATCTCGTAGGATGGTTACAATGTGGACCGCATTGATATGCAGCGCGGTGCCAACTCCATCCTCTTCGGCATGGGCAGCCCGGCCGGCATGATCAACTCGACGACGAAAACGGCCCAGCACCGGACATTCGGCTCGGTCGATTTCCGCTACGGCTCCTATGGCGCCAACCGCCAGGCGCTCGACTACAATCAGAACATCTTGAAGGACGAGTTGTCCATCCGCGTCGACCTTCTGCGCAAGGACGAGCAATACAAGCAGGACCCGGCCTACAGCTTGGACCGCCGTGCCTACGGCGCCCTGCGCTACGACCCGAAGTTCCTCAATCGGGGTGCGCACAAGACCACGTTGAAGGTGAACTACGAGAAGGGTTCCGTGCGGAGTAACAATCCGCGTACCGTGGCTCCGACTGATTGCATCACGCCGTGGTGGGATGAGCTCGACCAGACCGTGTACAATCCGAATCTGGTGCAGAACTCGGGTGAGTTCTACAATCTGGATGAGAACGGCCAGCCTTACTACGACACTGACGGCACAACGCAGATTAATTCGTATTTCCCGACGAATGCCGGTCAGTACAACCCCAAGCGCGGCAAAAACAACGAGGCGAATCCGACTTATGAGCCGTGGCTCGGTGCGCCGTCGATGTACGGTGGCGTCTGGGCTCAGGTAAACACCAACCAATCAGTCCCGTTCTTATACTCGCAGCCTGAGTTTACAAACATCGGTGGCCTCAATTCGAAAGGTACCGTCGATGGCAACATCGGTGGCCTTCCCTTCTCCCGACGCGTGACGGTGGCGACCACGGCTTACATGGCCGAGCGCGACGCGACGACCCCGTACCAGAAATGGGGCCTATGGAAGTCGACTTCGCTAACGGACTCCTCCGTTTACGACTTCTATAACAACCTGATTGACGGAGACAACAAGAACGAATGGCAGGATTTCGACGCATTCAATGCGTCCCTCTCGCAGACGTTCTTCAATCAAAAGTTGGGCGTCGAACTCGCGTACGACCAGCAGGACTATACATCCGGCCAGTACGCGTTCGGTGGTGGCACGGTGTATGTCGACATTAACTCGCACAACCTCGATGGCACGCCCAACGAAAACGTGGGCAAGGCTTACACGGAAAGCAACTACAGGTACGGCAACGGCACGAGTGACGTTGCCCGCGAGTCCGCTCGCTTCTCCGCCTATGCTTCTCACGACTTCAGCGAGCGCAATCGCTGGGGTTGGGTCGGCAAGTTGCTCGGCAAACACACCGTCAGCGGTTTGCTCAGCCGCGACATGTGGCGCCGCGATAATCGCACGTTCAAGCGCTATGGCACGACCGACGAGTTTGACTCGCTGGTCTGGAACGGTGCCCAGCCTACGAACATGGACGCCAACGAACGGGCGGTGACGACCCTCATCTACCTGTCCGACTCGCTGCTCGGTCAGCCCTCCTATCAGGGCGTGAACATCGGGCGTGCGGGTGATAAGGTCGAGATGCCCGCGTCGGTCCAGTGGAAGTACTTCAATTCGACTTGGAATGCTCCCGCGAGCGTCGATCCGGCGGCCACGTGGATCAATTCCTACAACAACTCCGTTTCCACTCAGGCGGAAAACCCGGCCAACTATGTCGGCTGGTCCACGGCCGACGTGAAGATCCTCAGCGCCGAAAATGGCGATCAAGATGCCCTCACCGTGGACGCCATTCTGGACCGCCGCAAAACAGAGTCCCGTGCCCTCGTCTGGCAGGGTGGCTTCTGGGATGGCGCGATCACCGGTATGTACGGCATCCGTCACGATGCGGTGCGCAACTGGAACGTGGGTGGCACGAAGGTCCGCAATCGCATTGATTTTGACGCGCTCCGCCAAGACGGCCGCCTCGTCTATCAGGCGACGGATAAGGATCGGGCTACGGTCTATGAAGCGAACTCCCCAAGCTGGAGCGTGATGGCCAAGCTGAACAAGTTCGTCGGCGACCGTTTGCCGATCAACGTCAGCCTCTACTACAACGAGTCGCAGAACTTCCAGATCGAGTCCGCTCGTTCGGATCTCTACGGCAATGCGTTGCCCATGCCCTCTGGCACGACCAACGAACGTGGCATCATGCTCTCGACGAAGGATGGCAAGTACTTCGTCCGCATCAATAAGTATGAGACCACGCTGGTCAACGCCAACAACACCACCGGCATCCCGACCTGGTTCTTCACCGAGCCTGGCAACTTCATTGTGCGCAACGAAGACCGCGCCGATGCGTACGAGTATCACCTGACTGCGCTGGGAGATCCCAACTCAGTCGCCGATACTGGCACGACTACAGGTTCGTGGGTCTGGCAGTATTCACCGACTGCCGGCCAGACACAGGCCGATGCCGATGCACTGTGCGCCTCTGCTGTAGCCGCTTGGCGTCAGTACACCAATGAGCCGATCGTTCAGAAGGTCCTCAATGCGTGGGGTTTTAATGACTTCAACGTCACGCAGCCCACCAAGATGTCCAACCAAAATACGGGTTTTCGCCCGACCGAGGACCAGGTGTCCAAGGGCTGGGAGTATGAATTCGTGGCCAACCCCACGAAGAACTGGTCCGTCAGCTTCAATGCTTCGGAGACGAAGGCTATGCGCTCCAACATCGGTGGCGAAACCCTGCAGGAGTTCGTGGCGCTGACCAACGAGTACCAGAACGGTCCGATGGGCCAGATCCGCCAATGGGGCGGCGCTGGCGCCGGCAGCACCGGTCTGGCTAGCTGGAACGGTAACTTCTACTCGAAGTACCTCCTCATGAAGTTGCAGGAAGGCACCTACTCGACGGAGCTCCGTCGCTGGCGCTTCAACTTCGTGACCAACTACCGCTTCACCGAAGGCAAGCTCAAGGGCTTCCGCGTGGGTGGTGGCTATCGCTGGCAGGACAAGGTCGCCATCGGCTACCCTGTCATTGATATCAACGGGGACGGCTCCGATATCACCTTCGATATGGCCAATCCCTACTACGGGCCCCGCCTGGATGGCATCGACCTGTGGATCGGCTACGAGCGCAAGCTCAACAGCAAGATCGATTGGGACATCCAGCTGAACGTTTATAACGTCGGTGACGGCAATCGCCTCATCCCGGCTTCGACCCAGTTCGACGGTACCGTCGCGGCCTGGACGATCGCTCCTCACCAGACCTGGTCGGTCACCACCTCGTTCCGCTTCTAAGCGGCACGGTTTGATCTGATTCTGACGACGCCGCTGCAGGGTAAGCGTCGTCCCGGGTACCTCGTAGTTACGGGAAGTCCTTCGTGATAGAGTGGAGCGATGGGAACTACGGTAACTACGGAGTTGGTGCAGGACGGTGCCCGGCGTGATCGGATC
>Ga0209718_1002827_pt1 | contig 16257 bp, 9 predicted proteins | sample AD_JPNAS1_MetaG_FD_184420 | JGI IMG/M metagenome (GOLD analysis project Ga0209718, IMG submission 184420) | Active sludge microbial communities of municipal wastewater-treating anaerobic digesters from Japan - AD_JPNAS1_MetaG (SPAdes) (version 2) | ecosystem: Engineered > Bioreactor > Anaerobic >... | reverse complement strand
CCCCCGGAGCGCAAAGGAGGCAAACGTCTTTCTCCCTCCGGAGGTCCTGGTGTCGTCGCCTCATCAGATTATGATGGCAGGGCGGGGCGGTCAGGCGCACAAAACGGCTCCCCGTGTAAGCAAAGCCTTTCTTTCCATGAATACGCCGACTGCTGATGACAGCGAGTCCGACCTTCTCCGTATTGAGCGCGCCTGGCATGCCGCACATCCGGATCGGCGAAAAGAGTCGCTGCATGTGTCCCTGCCGCTGCTGCAGACACTGGGCGCCCGCCTCCGGAGTCAGAGCTTTTCCGGCACAGCAGTCGTGCGGGAAGGCGAACTGCTGGATTTTGAAGAAGGGGACACGGCCGATGCCCTTTACGCCGTCGCTTTTGATCTGGGAACGACCACGCTTGCAGCTGCCCTGCTGGATATGCGGAGCGGTGCTGTACTTGCCTCAGCGGCGGAAATGAACCCGCTCATCACCTGGGGTGACGATGTGATCAGCCGCATCACCGCCGCCGCAGGCAACAGCGATACCCTGAAAGCGATGCAGGCGGCATTGTTGAAGAAAATCGCCCGGATGCTTGAAGCCATGGCAGGCGAAGCAGGCATAGCACTGCAGCATATTTATGAGATCGCTTTTGCGGGGAATACAACCATGGAGCACCTCCTTTGCGGGGTGGATCCTGCACCGCTTGGCCAGGTACCCTTTGTCTCCGCTTTTTCCAGGTCGTACCGATACGCTGCCCGGCATTTCGGGCTGCCCGTTCATTCTGAAGCCGAATGTCATGTTTTCCCCGTCATCGGCGGCTTTGTGGGCGGTGATACGGTGGCGGCGCTGCTGGCAACAGACTTTGATGCAGGGGACGGCATCCGCCTGCTTATGGATGCAGGAACCAATGGAGAACTGGTGCTGGCACACGGTGATCGTTTATGGGCGGCGAGCACAGCTGCCGGGCCCGCATTTGAAGGCGCACGAATTTCCCGGGGAATGCGTGCCGCCCGCGGAGCTGTTGAAGGGGTGCTTTTTCGGGAAAATACGGTGTCTCTGGCGGTGATCGGCGGCGGCGTCCCCCGGGGCATCTGCGGCAGCGGGCTCATCGATCTGTGCGGTGAAATGCTGCGCACCGGCGTGCTGGACAAAAGCGGATGTATGTGTTCACCGGAAGACGGGGCACCTTTTCCGAAGTCACGGCTTCGGTATGACAGGCAGGGCGGTGTGGAATTTGTACTTTATTCCTCCGAGTCCGGCGATATTACGGTAACGCAGCAGGATATCCGGGAACTGCAGCTGGGAACCGCGGCGCTGCGAGCAGGCATGACATTGCTTCTGCGCACGGCCGGGCTTTCACCCGAAGACCTCGATGTTCTTTTCATTGCCGGCGGTTTCGGCAGTTACATCCGGATGGAACACGCGTGCCGCATTGGTCTGATTCCGGAAGGTTTGGCGCCTGAACGTGTGTGCATAGCGGGAAATGCCGCCCTCAGTGGTGTAAAATGGGCATCAGTGTCGACGGAAGCATGTGCGCTTGCGGATTCTCTGGCGCGCCGGGTCATGCATATTGACCTGAGTACCGTCCCTGATTTTGCGGAAACATTTGTGCTGGCAACCCTGTTCCCGGATACGGAACCGGACACGCTGTAAAAGCGGCGTGCGGGTGAATAGGCCGCCGCTTTTGAAAGGAAGCATCATGCCCTATCCGAAAATAGCCAGGCAGGCAGTCAATACAGTCCGCTTTGCGGAAATAGTGCAGGTGTTTATCCGACACGGTTTTAAGGATCTGGTGCAGCGTGCGGGGCTGCACAAAGGGTTTCCTGGAAAGCTGCTGCACGGCTTGCGTTTAGTGAATGCGCCTGTGGGCGAGCCTGCAACCCTTGGAGAACGCCTGCGCAATGCTTTAACGGATCTGGGCCCGACTTTTATTAAACTGGGTCAGATTCTCAGCACACGCCCCGATCTGGTGGGACACAGAATTGCCGGGGAACTGACGGTATTGCGCGATGAAGTGTCGCCTTTATCCTTTGAGCAGATGCGTCCCATTCTGGAGGAAGAATTGGGTGGCAGATTGGAGAGCCATTTTGCCTCTTTTCAGGAAACGCCTGTCGCTTCCGCATCGCTGAGTCAGGTATATCAGGCGCAGCTGCACAGCGGTGAGAAGGTGGCGGTCAAGGTACAGCGCCCGGAAATTGAGCGCACGATTGAAGCAGACATCAGCCTGCTGGAAACCCTTGCTGAATGGGTGTATGACTATCAGAAAGGCAAAGGTGTCCTTGATTATCCGGGTATCGTTGATGAATTTGCCCGCAGCATCCGCCGTGAGCTGAATTTTCAGATTGAGGCCCGGGTGGCGGAGCAATTTGCCGCTAATTTTTCCGATACGGAATCAGTGGTGATTCCTGCCGTTTTTCCTAAATACAGCAGTCGCAGGGTGCTGACACTGCAATGGATAGACGGTGTGCCGGTGGATCGGGTGGACGCCTATGAGGTGCATGACTCCGATCCCGCCGTGATTGCCCATCTGGGCTGCGATACGGTGTGCAAAATGGTTTTTGAAGACAGGCTCTTTCATGCCGACCCCCATCCCGGCAATATCTTTCTGCTGAGTCACAACCGCATTGCTTTTCTGGATCTGGGAATGGCGGGGCACCTGGAGGACAGTGACGTGCAGGCGCTGCTGGCTCTTTTTTCCGCCATGTTTCACGGGGATGCGCAGCAATGCGTTGAAGCCGTACAGCATCTGACCTCGACCACACTCCCGGAAAATGAGGATGCCCTCGCCCATGAAATCTCGGAGTTTATCGCCTTTGATGCGCCCGCACTGATCAACCGGGGTGAGGTCGCCCGGGGTTTTGAGATTGCCGTGCAGATCATGCGTCGGCACAAGCTGGAACTGGCGCCCCGTTTCTCGCTGTTGCTGAAAGCACTTGTGACCATTGAAAATGTGGGAAAAGCACTGGATCCTCACATGGACATGCTGCCCATTATCAGGCCCCATGTGGAAAGAATGTTTCTTGCCCGCCTCAGACCGCGTAATATCTTGCATGAAATGCAGGCGCACGCCGATGGATATTTGCAGCTCAGCCGTAATGCGCCGGTGGATCTCGCCCATTTACTGAAACAGATGCGGCGAGGTAATATGACTTTTAATATTCACCATGAGCATCTGGAAAATCTTGCCAATACCATTGACCGGTCAAGCAAGAGAAATGCCGTTGCCATTGTGATCGCCGCACTCGTTGTCGGTTCGAGTATGCTTACGGCTGCAGGCGTTTCTTATGCGCGCCTCGGCAGCATCGGATTTATTGTTGCCGGTGTCTTGGGTCTGACGCTGATTGTGTCCATTGTCTGGAAAGGAAACCGTTGACCATGGAATCAAAGGAACCTGCTATGAGTACCATAAGAACCCTGCTTCCCTGGGGTCTATTTCTAGTCATGTCCCTGTTAACCGCTTTTTTCTGGCATCAGTCCAACCGGCGTGGCCAGATAATTGATGAGATTTCCGGAGAAATGCTGCAAATTCAGGATCAACTCCAGCATGTTTATCAGGAATTGCTTGATTTGAAAGCCTTTGCACAGGAAAAATTAGGGACACCGGAGCTCTGATCTGCATGTAATGAGTATACTTTCTGCTGTAAATAGAACGAAAGTAAAGCGGTGCTATTGCTGAGTTTGCCCGGGGCATGCGTAGAAAGAGCAGAGTTATTCTTCTTTGCTGAATTGGAATTAATAGTAATAGCACAGCGCTGATAAGAGATGCGATCACAAAAGAATTGACTGCTGGCACGCATTTCAGTATACTAGTACTGTTGAACAGTCCTATCTGTGATAGCAGAAAGCATGAAAACAATCGATTACCGAAGCGATAAAATAAAAACAGGAACCGACACGATGTGCCGGATGCCCTATTTTGGAGCAGCCATATTTATCGTCTATTTGTGGCTTCTCAGCATGCAACCGCCAGTATTTTCGGAAGGATTTCCGGGGACGGCGGTTTTTTTCGTGTTTCTCTGCTGTCTTTTAATTCCCAACTTCAAGACTGATCCGGTGACGGAGCAGGGAGATACTGAACATGATTTACGCAATTTCGGCGATTGCCGGTGTAATTATTGGCGCTCTTGTGATGGTAGGGGTTTCCAGGGTCCGGGCAGGCAGCTATTTAAGCCTTGCCCGGCGTGAGGCGGCGCAGATTTTATCTGATGCGGAACGGGACAGTGCCGCTCTCATCAAAGAGGGGAAGACGACGCTTAAAGAACTGGAGATGAATCTGCGGGGCAAGGTGGAAAACGAGGGCAGGGAACTCCGCAAAGAAATCAGCGCAATTGAAAAGCGCATCGCCGCCAAAGAGCAGAGCCTTGATTCCCGGGCGCAGACGCTGGATAAAGCGGCCGCCTCCCTTACCAGCCAGGAGCGGAGTCTGGCGGCGCGGGAAAAAGAAAACGAAAAAGAGCGTGAACGTCTTTCAGGAATGCTTGCAGAGCAGATGCGCCAGCTGGAAAATATTGCCGGACTTACGGCTGATCAGGCGCGCAAAGAGATTTTTGTCCGTCTCGAAAATGAAGTCAAGCGGGATTGCTCTCTGGAACTGAAGCGGGTGGAAGACGAACTGCGCGAGAATGCCGAGAAGAAGGCGCGCTGGATTATCGGCGAGGCTTTGCAGCGCTGTGCCGCCGATCATGTGGCAGAGAGTACGGTCTCTGTGGTGGCACTTCCCAACGATGAAATGAAGGGGCGTATTATCGGCAGAGAGGGCCGAAATATCCGTACACTGGAAAGTGCGACGGGCATCAGCGTTATTATCGATGACACGCCGGAAGCGGTGGTTCTGTCCGGATTTGATCCGGTACGTCGGGAGGTGGCGCGTATTGCGCTGGAGCGGCTCATTGAGGACGGCCGTATTCATCCCGCCCGCATTGAGGACATGGTCGAAAAAGTGACTCAGGAGATGACGGTGTGCATCCGCGAGCGGGGCGAACAGGCGTGTCTGGATGCTGGCGTACACGGGCTGCATCCTGAGATTGTGAAACTGCTGGGACGGCTGAGTTTCCGTACATCCTACGGACAGAATGTGCTGCGCCACTCGCTGGAGGTTTGTCATCTGGCGGGTGTTATGGCAGCTGAGCTGGGGGTTAACGTGCAGGAAGCGAAGCGCGCTGGTCTCATCCATGACATCGGCAAGGCGCTGACCCATGAAGTGGAAGGCTCCCATGCGGTGCTTGGCCATGATATGGCGAAGCGTTACGGCGAAAATGAAGCAGTTGCCAATGCCATCGGTTCACACCACGCCGAGATGCCCATCACCAGTCTGGTTTCTGTGCTTGTGCAGGCGGCCGATGCCATGTCGGCGGCACGACCGGGCGCGCGCAGTGAAATGCTGCAGCATTACATTAAGCGGTTGGAGCAGCTGGAAGAACTGGTCAACGGATTTTCCGGTGTGGAGCGCTCCTTTGCCATTCAGGCCGGTCGCGAAGTGCGTGTGGTGGTGCATCCCGACAAGGTCAGCGATGCGGAAGCAGCCCAGATGTCCCGTGATCTTGCCCGGAAAGTGGAGACGGAAATGACTTATCCCGGACAGATCCGTGTGACTGTGGTGCGCGAGACCCGTGCTGTGGAAATCGCCAAATAGCCCTTTATCCGCACCAGAAGCATGATGTGTCCCGCCGGGTTTCTCCTTCCTGGGGGGTCAGTGTGTACTGTCTGAGCCGGAAGGAAAGTAAAACTTCACATCCTTCAGGAGATTGAAAACATTCAGCAGCAGGGAGCGGGGCTGCAGCATCAGGCTCATTTCGGTATAGGTCGCATCCCAGCAGGGCACGTTGCAGTGGTGCACCAGATTGCGAAGCCGGTAAAATTCGGGGTCGCGCCAGATCTCCGCCAGCCTTTTCTGCTTTACATTAAAATGGCTGTCCTTGTCACAGCAGGGTGCTACATTGCCGGTCGGGTCGATGGCGCATACGGAATAGCCCGCATAGCACATGAACTGCCTGGGTTTTTCGTAGTAATCCGCAATTCCTCTGAAAAAGGCATCGGACGAACTGCGCAGGCCGCTTTTTTTGCAGAGTTTGCGCAGCTTCTCCAACTCGGAGGACAGATCGGCAAGATCCTCTTTTTCAAAGAAGAGATCATCGTATTCTGCCATTGCTTTGCGCCGATGGAGCAGGTTCGCATGGATGGGGGAGTACTTGATCTGGTGCATGTCCAGCGACCGTGCAAACTCCAGCATCGGCACCATTTCCAGATAGTTTTTCTTCGTGATCAGAAAATTGATGCCCACACGGATATTCGGGGCAAGACGCCGCAGGTCTTTTAGTGACTGCACCACCTTCGAAAAGGTGTCTTCCGCCTGAAGATAGTTGTGCAGCATTTCTTCCGGGCTTTCCAGTGAAATGGAAATGGAAGCCAGACCGGCTTCTTTCAGCCGCAGGATTTTGTCTTCCGTAAGCAGCGTGGCGTTGCTGCACAAATGCACGGAAATACCGGACTGTGCTGCAAAACCGATGAGCTCAAAAATATCCGGTCGCAGCAGCGGCTCGCCTCCGCTGATGGTGGTAAGAAAGGTGCCCAGTTCCGACGCAGCGGACGTAATGACCTTTTTCCAGTCATCAGTCGTCAACTCCTGCTCTCTGTCAAAGGCACAGGGAAGATCCCGGACGCCGCACATGCGGCAGCGGAGGTTACAGCGGTTGGTGACAAAAAGCACCAGCGTGGGCATATATCGGGGCTGCCGTCGCAAATGCCGGGCGATTACAACATTGGATGTGCGCCAGGCTTTTTTAAATAAAGACAAAAGGTTCACAGAGATTTTCTCATTTTCAGGGACAGCGTTGCCTTGACCAAAAAAGGCGTTTGTCCCGGTATAACTTACTTCAGAATTTCCGCACCATCATAAACCACCTGGTGCTTTATGATGATAACACTGGAGGGGGGCTCTCCATTTCACAGCCGGTGCCTTGCGTTGCCGGGCATCGCAAAGCATGATATTGCTTATGGTATCATAGACCCTTATGTGTCTGTGTATCATTTCAAGGTGGAGAATTTCAATGCGTTTTCTATACTGCTCATTTCTGTGCGCCCTGCTCGTTTCTCTTACTGCGTGTGCTGAAGAGGAGACACTCATGTATTACCGGGATATTTATCCCGATACCTGGGTGGCGACTGACGGACTGGGAAGAACTATGCCGGACTGCGGGGAGGCGGGACCTGTCAAAAAAGACCAGCGGCGTATCGTCGGTATGTTTTACATTACCTGGCATGGAGATCATCTTCACCATAAAAAAAGCCCCTACAGCTCCGACGTGACCCGTGTGCTGGAAGGAGACCCGGCTGCGCGTTTCGATGGAAAGCATCCGCTCTGGAAGGATAATTTTTACCACTGGGGTGAGCCGGAAATGGGCTATTTCCTGAGCAAAGATGAATGGGTGATCCGGAAAGACATATCCATGTTATCCGATGCGGGAGTGGATGTGCTCATCATGGATGTAACCAATGCGGTGCGCTACTGGGAGGAATGGGAAGTTGTCTTTTCCACTCTGGAAAAGATGAAGGCAGAAGGGAACAAGGTGCCTTACTTCACTTTCTGGTCTTTTAACGGTCCGGCGATTGTAGTCGTGCGGGATCTCTATGACCGTATCTATAAGGAAGAGAAATATAAAGATCTGTGGTTCTACTGGGATGGCAAGCCGCTCCTGCTCTACAACAGCACCCCCTCTGTAGATGCTAACGGCAGCGATATAAAAAATCCCAATCCGAATTATAACCCCGCCGCCGCCACTGATCCTGCCCATCCCCATTATCAGGATCCCGAATATACAGAGGAATTTTATACCGATTATCCGCAGGAGATTCGCGATTTCTTCACCCTGCGTACTATGTGGTGGGGTTATTACGAATGGGCGGGAAAGCGTGCGGTAGGCGCCGAAGATTACTGGAGTTTCGGGTATCAGCTGAACGACGAAAAAGTACGCGCCCTGGATCCCGCTGATCTGCTCTCCACGCATAACGGAAAGCCCGAGCAGGCAGCGGTGACCCCGGCACAGCATTCCAACAGCATGACAGGCAAGTGCTGGACTCGGGAAAATTTCGAACCATCCCTGAATGAATATGACATGCCTGTGCCGTCATTTGTGCCCTGGCTTGGTGAAACGGTGGCGCACCCGGAAGACTACGGAATTTACTTTCAGCAACGCTGGGATGAAATTCTGCCACAGAACCCCCAATTCCTCTATATAAACGACTGGAACGAATGGACGGCAGGAAAATACCACCCTGAAGAAGGGCATACGGTTCAGTTTCTCGGGCGCGAAAATAACTATTTTTTTGTGGATCAGTACAATGCTGAATTCAATCGCACCATCCAGCCCATGAAAGGCGGCTACACCGACAACTACTATATGCAGATGGCGCAGAACCTGCGAAAATACAAAGGTGTGCGCCCCATACCCCAACAGCAGGGCATCAGCCGGATAATTGTGGACGGCGATTTCTCCGACTGGGACCCGATCCGGATCGAATACAGAGACACCATCGGTGATACCTTCCACCGGAACTACAAAGGATATGGCGGACTTGTCTATGTGAATGAGTCGGGCAGAAATGACATTATAACCTCAAAGGTGGCAGTGTCGGAGGAGTCCCTTTGTTTTTATGTTGAAACCAAAGAAGAGATGACGGTACACTCAGATCCGAACTGGATGCTTCTGCTGATCGATGCTGATCAGGACAGCAGCACAGGCTGGTACGGGTATGATTTCCTCATCAATAAAGAAATCCTGTCCGATGAAAAAACAACCGTCAAAAGTTATACAGGTATCTGCCCCGATGGAAGATGGGAGACCGTTGCGGAAATCCCCTTCCGTTATACAGGAAAAGAAATGGAGCTCGCGGTTCCCCGTGCACTTCTCGGGCTGGGAGATGCAGCTTTCAGTTTTGATATGAAATGGAGCGACAACCCGGCTGAACTTAAGGATCCCATTTCTCTGTGTACCGATGGAGACACAGCGCCTAACCGTCGCTTTAATTACCGTGTAATCTGGAAAAACTAGGGATATGCGTGCGTTACGGTCTTTTTGTTTGTGGTCAACCTTTAGGAAAATATGCTGATGAAATTTGTTCGACTGATACTGATTTCTTTGTTGTTTTATACGTCTGCCGCTTACGCTTCCGCACCGGAAGTGCTCTGGAACTATGAGTCGCCCGGCGGTCATGTAGATGCCTCTCCCGCACTGGGTGTGCTTAAGCCGGGCGGTGAGCTTAACATCGTTGTCGGTACCACAGCGGGTGTGATTGTCGCCCTTACTGAAAAGGGCAGCGAAGTCTGGCGCAGCGAAGTCGACGGGCCTGCATGTATTTCGCCTTCCATAGGCGATATGGATGGTGACGGCGCGCCGGAAGTGCTTGCCATGACTCAGGCAGGCAGCCTCTACTGTCTGGAAGGCGCCACAGGGCAGAAACGCTGGCAGTTTGCTCTGCCCGGTCGCATTAACTGGGGCGAAACGGCACTGACGTTGATGGATCTTGCCGGGGACGGCGGACTCCATGTGGTGACGGGCGACAAGGAAGGAAATGTGGTCTGCGTGAATGCTTCCGGGGAAATGCGGTGGATTTTCCGGGAAGATATGGGAGTGGTACAGGCCCCTGCCGCCGCTGATCTTACAGGTGACGGTGTGCCGGAAATTCTCGTGGCAGGCAACAAAGTGCCGCTGATCTGCCTGTCCGCAAGGGGGGAGGAACTCTGGCGCATTCCTTCCGGTGTCGGCGCAAGCCCTGTTATCAGCGATATGGACGGCGACGGTATTCCTGAAATTATCACCGGCATTTCGCAGGAACTTGTGCTTCTGAACGCACGGGGTGAAATCCTCTGGAAGTACCCGATGCGCCTCTCTCTTGACAGTGCAATTACTGTGACAGATCTGGATGGCGACGGAGTGTCTGAAATCGTTGCAATAGATCTTGCCGGCGAACTGGTATGCCTGTCGGCGGAGGGCAAAAAACGCTGGGAAGCCAATGTGGTCGACCGGGTGCGCCGTTCGCCCTCGGTAGGCGATCTTAACGGTGATGGTATTCTCGAAATTGTCGTTGCCGGATACAGCGGCGCGCTCCATATCTTCCGCGCAGACGGTACGGAAATGATCCGGTATCCCGTTTCCGGCGGTATGAATACAACAGCGACTCTGCTGCCTCTGTCAGACGGCGGGCCGGGGGTTCTTATTGCCCCTGCAAACAGTGCCATGACGCTGATCCGCTTTCCCGGCGCCAAAGCTGATGCGTCGCTGCCCTGGCGCGAATACCGGCAGAATGCGATGCGCACTGCATTTGCGCAAAAAGACAGTGTTGCGCCTGCAGTTAAACTGTCCCTCGATCCCGGTGCACGGCATGTGGGAGCCAATGTATTTACAGCATTGGTGGAAAATCCGGAAAAAGAAAAGCTCACCCTTATCCTGGAAGGAGGCAGAATCGGAGGCGCGCCACTGAGTGACAGCATTACTTCATCAGATGAGATATTTTCCATCTGGTTGTCTTATGCCGTTCCCGCCGGGCATTCTGCCGATTATAAGTTTACCTGCACCGTGGAGCAGGCAGGCAGACAAGTTCTGAAACAGACCAGAGAAATGCATACCACACCCTTTATGAAAGAATTGGGCGATTCCGAGGCGATACTGAAAGAAGTTGAGACGCTCTTTGAAAAGGTGAGCGATATTCGCGGTCTGGAGGAGCGCGCCTGTTTTCTTGCCGGACGGCTGGAGAAGTTCAGGCCCCGGTTCTTTGCAGCACCTGCTCTCTCCGACGCTGATCTGCTCGATCTTAAAAATGACTTTACCGCCTTTTACCCGGAATTGCAGCTGCTTCTGAAAATGACCCGTGCCGCAGCCATCGCTGCCGAAAAGGGAAGTGCTGTGCTGACAGCTGCCGCTGACCCCTGGGCACCTTTCGGCGGAGTAGATGAGATTTTCGAAGGGCGCATCTCCGACAATACCCTTTCTGTGGAAGCATTTCCCGGAGAACATGAATCAGCAGCGCTTAACGTCTTCAATATGAGTGCCGATACCGTGACTTTTCGTGTGACACTGAGCGACCTCACACAGGGCGAAACAGAAAAAACAGCCACAGAATACATTACGCTGCATGAGGCGGTGCCCGTGCCGACGGAAATGATCGATTATTCCGTGGATGCGCTGCCCAGACTGAATAACGCCGCTCTTTTGCAGGTGCCGCCGCGGGGTGCTGTTCAACTGTGGCTTGACATAAACACCAAAGGACTGGCGCCGGGCGAATGGAACTGCAAAGTGATGCTTGCGAGCCTTCAGTGCGATTCGATCAGAACAGAAGTGCCGCTGACTGTCAGGCTCTACGACACAGCGCTGCCCGAAGAGCAGCCCCTTTCTCTGTGCCACTGGGGCTATGTGGAGCGGTCCATGCTTCGGCATATCCCGGAAAAGGCGCTGGAAGATCAGATCTCTCACGGCACCAATGTCTTTGTCGGCACCATCTTTCCTCAGGCGCAGTATAACGAACAGGGCGAACTGGTCAGCGGGCCCGACTTCAGCGCTCATGATGCCTATGTGAAAGCCCATGCCCCCCACGGTATTATCCTGTTCTGCGGTTACCAGCATTCGCTGAGAGGACCGGGCGGGGTGAATTCCGACGCTTATGCGAAAGCGCACAAAGAGTGGCTGAAACGCTGGGTCGCCCATCTGAAGGAACTCGGCGTGGGTTACGATGGATTTGCGCTCTATCCTGTTGACGAGCCGGGGCTTAATGACGGTCTGGTGGAACAGTATATCCGGATGGCAACACTGGCACGGGAAGCCGATCCGCAGATTCTGCTCTATACCGACCCTGTCATGCGTATTACTGAAGCGGAGCTGGAGGCGATGGTGCCTCTCGTGGATATCTGGTGTCCTCACCGCAAAGGACTCGTCCTGGAGCCGAGCAGCGCAAAGAAATTCGAAATTATCCGCAATTCCGGAAAAACAGTATGGACTTATGAATGCGACGACAACGTAAAGCATCATTCGCCCGTCGGTTATTATCGCTGCCAGGCGTGGCTTGCCAAATCACGCAGCCTTACCGGCATCGGCTTCTGGTCTTACTGCACCTCGCAGGATGATCCCTGGTTCCGCCCCGGAGTCCGCCATGATTATCTCATGGTTTATCCCGGCACTGATGTTGTGTCAAGCAAGCGCTGGGAAGCCGTCCGTGATGGCGTCGAAGACTACACGCTTCTGTCACTTCTGGAAAAAAGAGCGGAAAAGGCGGAAGGTCCTCTGAAGGCGGAGATCAGTCTGTTTCTGAAAGAAACAGTGGATGCCATTGCCCGATATTGTGGTGACGATGAAGATGGCACGCTGCCCGGTCCCGGTGGCGAACCTGAAGTCCGTCGGGTAACAGACAGGCGTGTGGAGCATCTGAAAGCGGCGCGCCGGGAAATTGCCCGGTATCTCTCGCTGCTGCACTAAGCCGCTGCTGATATACGGAACCCTCAGTTTCCTCCGTTCTGCCCGCCGGGACGGAGGAAACTTTCCCTTATTCCCTCAGGGCTGCAGGGTCAGCCTGTGCATCCCATGCTTTTCTGCTTCATCGCGGCTGAGGAATGCATACCGGTATTCTCCGCGCATGAAAAGCGGTGCCTGATCGGCATAATGCGGGCTGCGCAGGTGACCGGAATTGCCTGTCGGCAAAATGGACAGAGAGCGCCCGGGGTCGGCAAAATCAATGAGTCGCCGGGTGGACGGCCCTGCAATAACCGGGTAGCGATGCAGTTCTTTGCTCACCATGTTGTTGATTGTCTGATTGGCGCCCGGTGCTTCCAGCGGACCGATGTTCACACGGCGCCCAAGCAGAGGCAGGTAGCCGAATGGATGGGTGAAGGTCAGCTGATGCACTCTGCCCCAGCGCCAGTCCCGCATGTTGGCACCCAGTTCTTTTTTCATGCGTACGCAGGCATCCTGCAGAGCTCGGGCTGCGGCTTCGGCTGCCGTCTCTTTGTCCTCCGTCGCCCGTCGGTCCCACCAGAGGTTCTCCCGGTCATCCAGCAATTGCTGCATGGCGTACCAGTGATCCTCGCAGGCGACATACAGGCGGAAAAGTTCCGGATCCAATTTGTCGCTGAACAGTTCCTGAAAAAGGCTGTCCAGCCAGAAATGAAAAAGTGTTGTCTCCACACTGTCTGTGCTCTGACGGCCGTCCCAGCGCTTCAGTCGGCGCAGCGCTTCTTCTGATGCGGCGTCCTGTTCCTTCATGCCGGATTCCGCCAGAGCGATCATCCGACTCACCAGCGGACGCAGTGCGTAGCCCTGAATATCGGTCTGTACAGCCCGCAGCGCTTCAATGGTCCAGTCTTTCCGGCTTTCCAGAATCTCCCGGATGCGCCCCGCCCTGTCCCCCGGCTTGAAGTAGCCGCTCAGCCGGGAAATCTCACAGGGTGCCGTGCCTACAGGTCCTGCTGTCGGCAGATTGTTCGCCGTGACAATCATGCCTTCCGGCGGATTTTTCAGATGCAGCCAGTCCTGGGCGTGATAAAGGTTTCTTTTTACAGACGCAGCTTTTTCCGCCGGAATAACGGATTTGGAATCCACTCCGGGCGGATAATAGGAAAGTGTACCTGTGCCCCACCAGGCAATAGTGCCGTCCCGATCAGCGTAGCTGACATTCACCCGGTAGGCAGTGATTTTGCGTACACCTTGTTCAAACGCCTCGTAGTTTCGCGCATGCGCCATCTCATAAAAACCGCACAAATCAGCGAAACATCCCCCTGTCTTGCCGCTCCAGCTTACAGCAAGCGGCGGCCCGTCATAGGCATGCAGTAATTTAAAAAAGTCACAGCAAAGAACACCCAGCGGGCAGCTGCGGCACTCATAATATCTGTCTTTTCCGAAACGTACGGAAATACGGTGCTGCTCCACGGTAAAAGGATGCCAGTTTCCTTCGTGAAAATATTCATTCGGATTGTCCGGATTGAGTCGGAGCAGTTGAAGGTCTGTGTCATCCGTGTTGAGCATGGTCAGCGCCCATCCGCAGAAATCATTATGCGCAATCAGCGGTACGGGCAGCGGGGTCATGTAATAGCCGTAGCACTCAAAGGAACCGCCCGACACATGCGCCTCATACCAGATCGACGGGTTGGTAAAAATGATATGCGGATCATTGGCAAGGATAGGCTTGCCACTTTTTGTCCTGTCACCCGACAGCACCCAGGAATTACTGCCGGGCGGCGCCTGCCGCCAGTCGGGCGACATCACAAGTCGCAGCCAGGTCGCCGCCTGATGCACCCCGGCGATTGTTTCTGCTGTCGGCTTTTCCTCTTCCATCCAGGCCTGCTGCAATGCCGTCGCTTCTTCCAGGCTCTCCATTATCGTGACGGGAATTTTTTCCAGCCCGTTAAAGAGTACATCCGCATCGTACTCCGGTATTTTTTCACGGATCATGCTCTTCATCAGATCCGTTCGCAAACCATCGGCGAAACTGATGGGCAACGTGCCCGCCACTGCCAGACAATCTTCCAGCGCAAAAGGGCGGCAGGGAATTTTCAGGGCGTGAAATTCCCAGGGAAGCACCCCTTCGCCGATAAAATGATTGATTCCTGCAAGAAAGGCATGCATGGAAGACAGCATTTCTTCGGGAAACAGCTCTTCCGGATGCGCCGCCACACGCTGTGCCAGATCGCCTACGCCCATCAGTCGGATGAGGCAGTCCGCCTTTACCAGTGGCGGCCCCAGAATCTCGGACAGCTGACCATGCGCCATTCGCCGGAAGCATTCCATCTGAAAAAGCCGGTCCTGCGCCATACAGTAGCCCAGGGCAAAATGAGCATCCGCTTCCGTGGCGGCGCGGATATGCGGGATGCCCCATTCATCGCGCAGCACTGTTACGCTGTTGTCCAGCGGACATCCCGCCACAGTACCGTCCCAGTCCGGCAGGCACCGGTAACTCCAGGATACTGTCTGATACACATGAACGGACAGCAGTACCGCAGCGATTCCGGTCAGGAGCAGCAGCCCTGCTAAAAAGCGACGTATCCATTTCCACATCACAGCCATGGCATGCCCTTCCCAGCGTGTGAGTTTCAATACCCGCGTTATTTCACGTCCGCCCGGCAGTACTCAGGCACTGAGCACCGTCTCCGAGGCTTTTCCGTTAGACCGATCCGAAGCCTTATTCAGTTTCGTTTCATGCAAAGAAAGGCAGGGAAGGCCGATGGGTCAGGATTTCGAACAAAACCGCCCATACTGGCGAAGCAGTTCCGCATCATCCATCTTCCCTATAAGAAGCCGGGTAGTTGTGATTGCCTTTTCACCTGCTTTTATCGTCCGCCCGAAAAGCGAAAAATACATGCTGAAATGAGCGTCACCGTCCTGGGGCGCCATAACAGCAAAGCAGTCCTCCGCCCGTGCCATGAGAGCAACGGTCAGCCCGGTTGCCTCGTGTCGTCTGAAAATCAGCGGATGGGCATAGTCCGCCGGGATCGTCCAATCCACCGGACTGGGAGGAATCGTCCAGCGGCCGTCACGGATCAGGGAAAGCCCTCGGCTTTCTCCCGGAAAAGCCTGCCAGGCACCTGCTGCCGGATCCGCCTTCAGGAAAGAAGGTTCACCCCCCGGTTTTTTTACGAAGATCTGTGCCGACGGGAACCCTTCTGTCATGTAGGAGGAAAGAAAAACCTCAAAGTCGGGAAGGTCTTCCACAGCTTCCACAATCGTTTCAACGTCCAGAATGCCTGCTTCCACCCAGTGGTAAATGCCGCGAAGAACATAAGGCCGCCCTTCAGCCGCCTGCCAGCGAACTTCAAGGCAATCCCGTCCGTGCAGCTCCGTTTCTGCAGGAAGGGCGCGCATGCTCTCCACATAACGGTGGTTGGTGGAGAAAATCCGGTAATAACTGAACAGCCCGTAGGGGGAAGCCAGTGCCATGCCGGTTTCTCTGTAGACAAGCGGTGTTATTCCGCAGACAGAGCCGGAGGCATCTATTTTCCCGGAAAGAAGGGGCGATTTCAGGATATATTCCTTATTTCCCGCACCCTTTTGGAAAAAACAGCTGTCCGGTACGCCGTTACCGGCAGCCCCCGCAACAAATCCGGCAAGAAGCAGGATCGATAAAATCATAGAACAACTCCTTATTCGAGGTGGCTTCACCTGTTGAGAAAATTATAGCACAGGAAAACATGGAAAACTTTTAAAGGTAAGAAAGGCGCCCGTTTTCAGCGTTTCTCTGAAAATTGTTGCTTACGGCGTTTATTTAGCAATAGAAATACCTGTTCAAATGTTATCTCTGAGTGGTACAAA
>Ga0209718_1002824_pt1 | contig 16262 bp, 16 predicted proteins | sample AD_JPNAS1_MetaG_FD_184420 | JGI IMG/M metagenome (GOLD analysis project Ga0209718, IMG submission 184420) | Active sludge microbial communities of municipal wastewater-treating anaerobic digesters from Japan - AD_JPNAS1_MetaG (SPAdes) (version 2) | ecosystem: Engineered > Bioreactor > Anaerobic... | reverse complement strand
ACCTCTCTCAATGACCTGTTCAAATTCAACTGTTCGTTTTGCCATGTCCTTTTTTGTTCAAAGGTACACAGTTCGCGACTCAATTTTCATCCGTGTTTGTGCTTATGCACTATCATGGGTGTTTCATATCAAATTTTTTATTTCTGGTAAACAGGGATATTATTACGTTAAGTATTAAATTTTTAAGTGTCAGGTAATCAGTAAAGTTTATTAATTTCTATGTTTCGTAAATGGTTCGGCTTCAGTCGCATTGTTTTTCGTGGTTTCACCTAGAGGTAAAGCCTGTTTGGTATAGTCCGATTGTAGTACAACCGCTGTGAACGTTACAGAAATAAACATGTATTCACCAATTTCGAGTTAATTTAGTGATTACAATCCCTGTTTTTAACGTTTACCCTTCGACCCGTTCGGCTGAGGCTCCTGCCTCAGTCGTATTATTTACCTTGGTTTCACCAAGTTAATAGCTAAAAGTACGTCTTCCAATTAAAATCAACCTTTATTACATCTATTATCGATTCTAATCCAGCGTAGTTCCTTGCGCTCGAATATAAGTAATCTTCTGGGTTTACTACGATACCACTTCTTACGGGATTGTAATGGATGTAGTGAACTTTTTGCTCAATAAATTTTTGACTATAGATATGCTCAGCATGATTCTTGTGTGTCCAAAACTGAAATGTTTGCCCACTCTTAAATTTTGCATGGTACCTAAATACCATCTCCATCCATTCTTTACGACTCTCCTTATCCGATCTCATTATTTCAACGAACCGTTTGCTGGTATAACTTTTAAAATCTCGAATAAAACCGCTTAGATCACCAACCTCACTTTGGGCTAGAAGGTGGATATGGTTCGACATGATAACAAATGCAAATAGATTCAACCCTTTGTGCTTTTGGGAATACTTAAAACTTTCAATAACCGTCTCGCAGTAGTCCAGTCGAGTAAATATATCTACCCACCCAACAATCTGAAAAGTTAGGAAGTATGCGCCATCCTTCTCGTGAATTTTGTAACCTGTTGACATGATATACCTTGTAGTGCACTAGCAAAACTAAAAAATATTTTGAAATGACTAAACGGTATTGAAATAATGAATGCTGGTTGACCCTTCAATGACTTTTAATAATCATGCCTAGCTTCGTTCGGCTGAGGCTCATGCCTCAGTCAAGTATATAATAGCAGGCTATGCCTGCAATAATAATCCGACGGCGGTATAACTGCCGCTGAACGGTACGGAAATAAACATGTATTCACCAATTTCAAGTTAATTTAGTGATTACAATCCCTGTTTTTATCGTTTACCCTTCGGAAAAGGCTACAGGCCTCAGTCGTAGTATTTTAATTTCACTAAGAAGCGCAACCTGCTTATGATAGCCTGACGGACTGGGATGCCTATTATTTATCCAAAAGTTTCTCGGCTTGTTTCACTATCTCTTCATCCACCCCTAAAATCTTGGCAATTCTCAGTGCTTCGTGCGGTACGTTTACCCCGTCGTCTTCCACCAGGGAGTAATCTATAAAATCGCCAATGTTGTTGGGGGTTATTTTCGCATCGCCAATATCCTCCCTAAACCCCTTAACCCTTAGCTTTCGGCATTGCACTTTCAGTCCTCCGTAGTGGGTTGTGATGAGCACCTTAAGATTTTGATTGTCGAGATGTTTGGCCACCGCGCCCACAATGGCGCGTCCCTCCGTGGGGTTGGTGGTGCGTGCCAGCTCATCGATGAGCACCAGCAGCTTATGCCCAAATGCGGCCTGATGAACTATATGGTTTAGCCTGACCATTTCCACCGCATAGGACGATAGGCCCGCTGTGCCAGCCTCACCATCAGCAAAGCTGAAAAGGATTTGATCAACCGGTTGGATTTTTGCGGCGGTAGCCGGAACGAAAAAGCCAAACTGACAAAGGGCCTGGCTAAGGGCAAGCGTTTTCAACAGCACAGTTTTACCCGCCATATTGGCTCCCGTTATTAGGCACGTTCCGTTATGTATTTCAATGTCAATGGGTTGAAAATGTCTGTTTTCTTTTTCCAGCAGCTCCTTAATCTGCGGATTGAACAATCCGATGTAGGAGGTAGAAGTGGCAACTATCTCGGGTTTTGTCAGCTTATCAGCAATGGCCTGATTCCCTTTGGCAATGAGGATATCTATACCGGCCAAGGCCACTATTGCTGCATTGATTTCCCAATGGTACCCCCTGAGCCGCTCCGAAAGATTCTGTCTCACACCATCCTCAATGGCTGTGATCTCGGCACGCAGAGCATCCGATTGGCTGTAGAGTGAGTCCTTATCAACTTCCTTTGCGTCGGATTCCATTTTCTCCAAGGAGAGTTCAACCTTTGCCAGCTGCTTGCGCAATGGGTCCAGACGGGGGTCGAAGGCATTGTTAATGTAAAATGATGGGACGCCCGAGTTCTCGGGGTCGAGTAAGGCGATAACCTCATGAAGGTCGGGGATACGACGTTGAAGAAAACCAATGCTCTTCAACAAACCTCTTATCTCGTGGGCTACCAAAGCAGAACTTTTCAACTCAAAAAGTTCAATATCATTGAGTGTGAGTTTCTTCTGAATGTTCTTAACCGTTCCCGCTATATCGCGTACCAGCGATAGTTTGGTGGCTACTTTGGCAAGGACAGGCTTGGAGGCTTTGTCTAACAGCGCATTAACGGTGAGTTCCAGTTGCTGCAACTGCTCTTTCACCTCATCGGTTTTTACCATAAATGGTGTAGCCATCAACACACGTACGCCCGGCCCCGATTTAAGGTTGAGCCTGTCAACCATATATCGCAGTCCGGGTATTTGGGTCAACGCATTCTTCAGCTGCATCACTTCATTCGTTTTACGTCGTACACCGGCATTTGCAAGGCTGCCTGCATGGCCTCTTTCAGTCGGTCTGAGTCCATCCTGTAGCCCTGTGGTGATGTGGGGTTTATACACACCGTTACCAACTTTGTTTTGTTGACCACCCTCACTTTTCCTCCCTTTTTTTGAAAAGCGTAGAAAACTTCCGGGGTGGCAAATATCTTAGTAAAATCTTTGACAATCAACTCAATGTTGGCAATATTCTTTTGCATCCGCAAGAATTCAAAAAGATTGCCGGTGGCAGCCCCTGCAACGAACAGCCGATTGCCATGCGAAAATACAACACTTTTCGCTTTTTGTAGCATGAATACCGATTGAACGTTGAGGTTGTGCAATGTGCCCTCACTATCCACAGCGTATATTCCCATCTGAATGCTATCCAACTCATTCGCCAATGCGTCTTCCACCTGTGGAAGATTAATCAAATCCACCACATATTTGGTCTTGCGTACCAATTCGGGCATATTGGCCGAGTGGGCTGCGCCCGTTGTCAACACCATTCCCTCGGTAACAGCCGGCGATGCAGGGCTGAGCCTCGACAGGGCCCCATCGATAATGGTGATGTCCACCCCGAAATTATCCATGCTGCCAATCAAAGCCTTAAGGCTTTGGGTATCGGGTGGGCCCGAAAGCAAAACCTTATCGGTGCTTAGCGCTCGGGCTACCACCAGTTTGCCAAGCGATGTGCGGATACTGCTAATATCCAGTATTTCGGAGGTTATTCTGCGCTGTAGGTAGTGCTTTTCGGCCGAGATGAAAATCATGCCCGGGTGTATCTTAATCTCGGGCTTGGCGGTATGTGTCACGGTATCGCGACTCTCACCATCAATACCAATGGAGGTTAGGGCAATCCGTTTGCCAGTCCCTTCTACTTTTCCAAGGATATAGTTGAGGCATTCGGTTTTACCGGTGTTCTTATCGAGTCCAACTATGGATAGACTCTTGTAGGAAAGAGCATCTTTAACGAATGTCATCCCATTAAGCCTCTCTAATCTTTAGTTCCTGGCGCAAAATGCCTTAACAACCTATGGCTATCAAGGCATGCCCCTATGTAGCAAAAATCCTAATGCTTGTTCCGCATTTTGCGGGTCAATTTTTCGGGTTCGATGGAAATCTGCGATCCATGCATTAATCCTGCGATGCCATCTTCAAACTCCTTGTTTTTACAGTCTTCGCACTGGCATCCGTTTGTGTAACCCGCAGGTTCCGTGTAAGTGGTGATAACCCCTTCAAAGTTACGCAGTACAATCTTCCCGGGCATTTGAGATATGAGGTACTGGGGCATGACAGGAATTTTGCCACCGCCACCGGGGGCATCCACCACAAAGGTAGGCACCGCAAATCCCGAAGTATGCCCACGCAGGCTTTCGATTATCTCTATGCCCTTGGAAACGGTTGTTCGGAAATGTTCCAACCCCATGGACAGGTCGCATTGGTAAATGTAGTAGGGGCGAACACGCATGAGTACAAGCTTATGCACCAGCCTTTTCATAATATTAGAGCAGTCGTTCACCCCTCGCAGAAGTACCGATTGGTTACCCACGGGCATTCCGGCGTCGGCCAGCTTGGTGCATGCATCGAAACTCTCTTTGGTTATCTCATTGGAATGGTTGAAGTGGGTGTTGAACCATATGGGGTGGTACTTCTTGAGCATATTAACCAAATCATCGGTAATGCGTTGTGGGAGCACAACAGGGGTACGACTTCCTAATCGGATGATTTCCACATGGGGTATCTCCCTCAGGCGTCGGATAATATCCTCCAATCGGCTATCGCTCATAAGCAGGGCATCTCCACCGGAGAGCAGCACGTCGCGAACCTGTGGGGTGCGGGCTATGTATTCAATGCCCCTGTCGATGTTGTCCTTTGGCGTGGCTGCATCTTTTTGCCCTGCAAACCTCCTGCGGGTGCAATGACGGCAGTACATGGAGCACATATCAGTGATGAGGAACAGCACCCTGTCGGGGTAACGGTGAGTTAGCCCGGGAACGGGAGAGTCTTCATCCTCGTGGAGCGGGTCAAGCAAATCAGCTGCTGAGGTGTGGGCCTCGTCCCCTGAGGGGACTGCCTGTTTGCGCACCGGGCAGTTTGGGTTATCGGGGTCGATAAGCGAAAGGTAGTATGGCGTGATGGCCATTCGAAAGGTTTGCAACGATTTGCGGATACCCTCCTCTTCCTCTGAAGAAATTTTTATGTACTGCTTTAAATCGTCTATGGTTTCAATACGGTTGCGAACCTGCCATTTCCAATCGTTCCAATCTTTGTCCGATACATTTGGAAAGAGCTCTTTCCTCCTGCTTTGATTGTCAAATGCTATCATGTGATTAGTTTTTATGCAAAAAATGTATTAATAATATAAACCCTCCTCAACCCCTGTGATTATCTATAGGATGGGGCAGGGCAGAGGGTAAAAAAATATCAATGCACCACTAACTCAACAACTGCTGGTTGAGTTTACTGTTCTGGATATCAGTTTTTTTATCTTTTTACTACGCGTACAGTTCCATGAACACTTTCCGCAATACTTCGCTTTCGCGGAGTATTTGCAGGGTAATCTCGGCGTGACCCTTTGTGTACCCGTTGCCAACTATCATGGTTACATCGCTTCCAACACCTTCGGCTCCAAGGGCAGCCTTGGTAAAGCTGGTGGCCATGGAGAAGAAGTAAACCAACCCGCTATCCTTTGTACACAGAATGCTGGTCATCTCGGTATCGGGGATGTTCACGTTGTTGATGGTTATGTCGGCCATTTGACCGTTGGTCAGCTCGCTCACCTTTTCAATCATGGAAACGGGATCGGTGGCATTGCCCGGAAATACATGGTCGCAAAAACCAAGTTTCTGTAAACGTTCGGTTGACTTTTGACTGTGGGTCATTCCTATCACCTTGCCGGTAACGCCTACCCTTTTCTTGGCCTCGTAGCAGCAAAGCATTCCCGATTTGCCTCCGGCACCGATGATAAGTACGGTGTCGCCCGGTTTACAAAGTTTGGCCGTTTGAGCCGGAGCACCGGCAACGTCCAATGCCGAAAGGGCAAGCTTCTCGGGCATATCGGTTGGTATCTTGGCATATATACCGCTTTCAAACAGGATGGCCTTACCATCGATATCCACCTGGTCAACATCAGCCCTAATCTCCTTAATCTTATCAATACGAAGCGGGGTTAACGAAAGTGATACCAATGTGGCAATCTTATCGCCCACCTTCAGGTCGATTTTATCCTTCAGGGCATCGCCAATTTTCTCCACAGTTCCCAGCAACATACCTCCGGAACCTGTCCATGGATTACGATGTTTTCCCTGCTTTGCAACGATATCCATCATTATCTCGGCTATCTTTTTATGGTCACCGTTGGCACGTGCTTTAATGTCGGTGAATGAAGCAGAATCTACATTTAAAGTTTGAACATCAATCAGGATTTCGTTGTCGTAAATTTCGTCCATGTTGTTGTCAAGCTTGTCTGCCGGCTGTGGCAGAACACCCTTGGGTTCAAGTACCCTGTGGGTTCCGTATTTGTTTCCTTTTTTCATATAGGTGGAAATGGTTAAAAATTAAACTACTACTTTTTCTTAAGTCCAAGAATTTCTCTCGCTTCAGCCGATGTGGCTACTTCGCGGCCCAACTCCTTAGCAAGGCGCACCACTTTGGCAACCAACTCGCCGTTGGATTTGGCCAATACACCTTTTTCGATGAACAGGTTGTCTTCGAATCCAACCCTTACATGCCCACCCATCACTATTGCCGGGGCGGCAAGTAGAAATTCGTGCCTGCCAATGCCCGTAACACACCAGGTTGACCCTGCTGGAATGGAGTTGTACATCCACAGCAGATTGCTCACGCTGGCTGAAGCACAACCGGGTACACCCAGAACGAAGTTGAAATGAAGTGGCGCACCGGGAGCTTGTCCCTTCTTCACCAGATTCATTATGGTGTCGATATGTCCCATTTCGAAGCATTCGTATTCGGGTTTTATCCCGTTTTCCATCATGCGCTTGCCAAAGGCGCGCATCATGGGTATGGTGTTCTCAAACACTTCGTCCCCGAAGTTAACGGTTCCGCAGTCGAGAGTAGCCATTTCTATGGGCAGTTCAGTGGGCTGAAGCCGCTCCTCGGCGGTCATGCCTACAGCCCCACCTGTCGAGGGGATTATTATCACATCAGGGCATACCTTTAGAATGGCATCGATACACTCCTTAAAACGTGCCTTATCCTGAGTGGGAGTACCATCGTCGTAACGGACGTGCAGGTGAACAATAGCGGCACCGGCATCCACGGCCGATTTGGCCTCGCGAACAATCTCCTCCACAGTATAGGGAACCGCCGGATTTTGCTCCTTGGTTACCTCTGCTCCGCATATAGCGGCTGTAATAATTAGTTTATCCATGGTTGAACGCATTAAGCTATTTACGTTGACAATTTTTGGGCACAATGCAGGTACCACTTGCCCGGCATACAACTATTGGTTCGGCAAGAAAATCGGCGGCCGAATCGGAAATGTCGGTACGGGGAGCAACAACTTTACGTGCCTCAAAGGTCATTTTTCGTGAAGTGTTACCAGCCTCTGTTATCTCTCCCGTGGCCTCGATAAAATCACCGGCATACACGGGGGCCAGAAAATCGACGGAGTCGTAAGCTCTGAACAGACCCTCGTCGCCATCGTGTCGTATCAGTAGTTCGGTAGCTACGTCTCCAAACAGTTCCAGCATTTTGGCCCCATCAACCAGATTCCCTCCGTAATGAGCGTCTTTTAGGCTCATTCTCACTCTTATCATCACTTTACTTTCCATAGCGTTGGTTTTATTATTTTAGACTGTTCTTTTTACAATGTAATGCACGAAGATTGACTGGGTTGCAACATTTTCGGGAGCAATTTTACCTGCCTCAACAATCTCCTCGGCCTCGGCAATCACCAAATCGGCAGCGGTGGCCATGGCTGTATTGAAATTTTGGGATGAACCCTTGTAGAAGAGGTTCCCGTAGGTATCGGAAATGCTTGCTCCAAGCAGAGCAACGTCGGCTTTTAAGGGCTTTTCCAAGAGATAGTCACGCCCATCAACATTTATGACCTGCTTGCCATTTTGAACGACGGTACCTAAACCTGTGGGTGTTAAAAATCCTCCCAACCCTGCACCGGCACTACGGATGCGTTCTACTAAAGTACCCTGGGGGTTAAATTCGATGTCAATTTCCTTATTGTTGAACTGTTCAATGGTGCTGGGATTTGTACCAATGTGCGAGGTGATAATTTTTTTTACCTGCTTGTTGGCAACCAGTTTGCCAATTCCCTTGTCAGGGAATGCTGTGTCGTTACAAATAATGGTGAGATTCTTTACTCCGGATTCCACCATCTTGTCAATGATGCTAATTGGGCTTCCTACAGCCATAAACCCTCCAATCATAACGGTCATACCATCCTTAATCATGGAGACTGCTTCGGTTACCGATATCTGTTTGCTCTTCATCCTCAATAATGATTTAAGTAACTGTTTTAATTATCTATATTACAAACGGACAATGGTTGTTGCTATATGCACGACTTGTCAATACTTGTTGATTGTCAACTAGATCGTCATTCCTCCATCCACGCTAAGCGTTGCCCCGTTGATATAGGCAGCCTCATCGGATGCAAGGAACAGATACGCTGCGGCAATCTCCTCGGGCATACCCAGGCGGCCCGACGGTACCTTGGCCTTCATTCCGTCCAGAACATTTTCGGGCATCTTGGCCACCATTTCGGTAGCTATAAAACCGGGAGCGATAGCGTTGACAGTAATACCCTTACGACCAAGTTCGCGGGCCCATGTTTTGGTCATGCCTATAAGTCCCGACTTGGTGGCCACGTAGTTGGTTTGGCCAAAATTGCCGTAAAGTGCCACCACTGATGAGGCGTTGATTATTCGGCCATAGTTTTTTCCCACCATGTAATCCGAAATAATCTTGGTGCAGTAGAATACGCCGGTCAGGTTCACGTCGATAACCTGCTGCCACAGCTCCGGAGTCATTTTCTTCAGGCTGCTGTCGCGTGTAATCCCTGCATTGTTTATCAGGATATCAATTTTGCCATATTTCTCTACCACTGCCTTGGCAGCAGCCTCAATCTCTTCGTATTTTGCCGTATTCACCTTGGCAAAAACAGCGTTTTTACCCTCGGCGTTTAGCTTGGATGCCAGGTTTTTTCCCCGTTCTTCATCCAAATCCCAAATAACGACGGTTGCGCCTTCGGCAGCAAAACGAATGGATGTGGCAGCGCCTATTCCGGCAGCACCACCTGTAACTATGGCAACTTTATTTTCGAGTCTTTTCATTGTATCAATGGGTTAATGGGTTAAACAAATTGAGTGTCGTTCTTAAGTTTGGCTATACCAACAATGGCAGGTGCGTTTTGCGAGTTGACAAGGGAACAGTTTACTATCCCTATATGCTTCTCCGTGTTAACTTCCGCTACCTCGAAACGGGCCTCGTACTGCTCTTCAACAAATACAGGGGCCATGAACTTCATCTCCTGCGACAGGTATATGGTTCCCTCTCCGGGGAACAGCGTTCCAAATACCTTGGAAAAAACTGCACCCGAAAGGAAGCCGTGTACTATTGGTTTTTTGAATATGGTTTTGGCCGCGTATTCAGAGTCGAGGTGAATGGGGTTAAAATCACCGGTAACTTCGGCAAACTTAACCACATCGGCCTGTGTAAATTTCACTTTATGCGAATAGGTATCTCCTTGCTTAATCATGGTAACAGCTTTTGTTATGTTGAGTCAATTAAACATTTTTCAAAATGATGGCAGTTCCCATACCACCACCTATGCAAAGCGAGGCCAGTCCATACTGTTTGTTACTGCGCTTCATCTCATATATGAGGCTCACTGTTATCCTGTTGCCCGAAGCGCCAATGGGGTGTCCAAGGGCAATGGCTCCGCCATTGAGGTTGCAATGCTTTTCGAACCAATCGGGAGTTACGCCGTGGTCGGTGCAAAGTTGCTTGATAACCCCAAGCGATTGTGCTGCGAAAGCCTCATTCAGCTCCACCACCTCCATGTCGGTGAGCTTCATGTTGGCCTTTTTGAGCACGTTGGCAATGGCCGGAACGGGGCCCATGCCCATGATGGCAGGATCAACACCGCCTTGACCCGTGGCAACAATTTCCACCAGGGGTGTTAGCTTGTATTTGGCCACTGCCTCTTCCGATGCAACCAGTACAAACGATGCCCCATCGTTTATACCCGATGAGTTGCCGGCAGTTACCGAGCCATCCTTTTTAAAGGCAGGACGAAGTTTGGCTAAAATTTCGGGGGTGGTGGTACGATTCACGTACTCATCGGTATCGAAAACGATGGTTTCCTTGCGAGTTGGAACCTCAACGGGTACAATTTCGGCCTTGAACCTTCCCGCATCAATAGCTGCTGCTGCCTTTTGCTGGGAGGCATAGGCAAAGGCATCCTGCTCTTCGCGGGTGATGCCGTACTTATCAACTATATTCTCGGCGGTGATACCCATGTGGTAGCCCTGAAAGGCATCGGTGAGACCGTCGTAAACCATGTGGTCAGCTATGGTAATATCGCCCATTTTTTGACCATTGCGTATGGTGGCCGGCATTATGAATACTGAACCTGACATAGATTCTGTTCCTCCTGCAAGAATGAGGTTGGCATCTCCGGCCTTGATGCTGGCAACAGCCAGATTGATAGACTTCATGCCGCTTCCGCAAATCATATTCACGCCGTAGGCGGGCACGTCAGCCGGTATTCCGGCGTTGATGGAGGCCTGACGGGCAATGCCCTGTTTTTGTCCTGCCATCAGGATATTTCCCACCAGCACCTCGTCGAGGGTTGAGGGGTCAATTTTGGTCTCCTTGAGAATATCTTTAATAACCACAGTGGCAAGCTGTGCCGGCGAAACTCCGGCAATGGTGCCCAAAAACTTGCCGATAGCGGTGCGCTTAGCGGCAACGATAAATACCTTACTCATAGCTATTGTTGTATTGGTTTAATGTCTTTTGGAATAATCAACTTGGCTTCGGTGGCAGCCTGTACCTCTTCCACCGTGAATTCGGGATTAATCTCCTTAAGTACAATTCCTTCGGGAGTTATTTCCATCACGCCCATTTCGGTGATAATAAGGTTTACTTGTCCCGCAGCGGTAAGGGGTAAACTGCATTCAGTCATAATTTTATGCGAACCCTTAGCGGTGTGCTCCATGGCTATGATTACCTTTTTGGCACCGCTTACCAGGTCCATAGCTCCACCCATGCCCGGGGTGAGTTTTCCGGGAATCATCCAGTTGGCCAGGTTACCCTTTTCGTCAACCTGCAAGGCCCCAAGGATGGTAACATCCACATGCCCACCACGGATGATGCCGAATGACGTGGCGCTATCGAAGCATGATGCCCCGCATTTGAGAGTGACATACCCTCCTCCGGCGTTGGAAAGGTTCTTATCCTCCTCCCCGGGGGCAGGGCTTGGCCCTATGCCAATGAGGCCGTTTTCGCTTTGCAAAATAACGTGGACATCTTTGGGAATGTAATCGGGTACACAGGTAGGCAGTCCGATGCCAAGATTTACCAGGTCGCCATCCTTTAGCTCCAATGCTGCCCTGCGGGCAATAACTTCGCGTATCTGATTCTTATCCATAGTTAAAAAAACTTATCTAAATCAATTAAAATGAATGAAAAAGTAACAAATTGTAGTTAAACCTAACCAATTTTTGCAAATCTAACAGTTCTTTTTCTTTCTACCTTTATTTTCAAAGATGTTTTAGAAAATAAAAAAATTTCATTTTGCCATAATAAAAATATAAAACATTTTGACAGAATGAGTTGTAAATCATTAGAGAGTTTGTCAGCAGCGTTATGACAAAATGCTCTATGTAACCTCGCCGATTTCGCCCGTTTTAAAAGTATCTACTATTTTCACTAAATCATCATGATTGTCGGTGATAATCAGTAGTTTATCTTTTTCAACCAGTGCGGTTTTCCCCGTGGGTACAAAATATTTGTCTTCGCGTTTCACCATTACAACTAAGGTGTTGTCAGGAAGAGGCAAATCCATTAGATGACTCCCATGCTTAAGTATGGTTGAAGTTATCTCTATTTCGCACGTAACCGATTTTATCTCATCGGAAATGTCAACGTCAAAATTCACCAGTTTTTTCAAAACCCTTGGCTTTTCAGCCAGATTCAGCCATCGTGCAATCATGGGAAGTGATGTACCCTGCACCACCAGTGAAATCAATGTGCAGAAAAAAACGATATTGAAAATCAGCCTTGAATGGTGTACATTTTCAACCAGCGGGAATATGGCAAAAATAATGGGAACAGCCCCTCTAAGGCCCACCCATGAAACGTAAACCTTGTCCCTCGCAGGCATTTTTCGGAAAGGAAGCAAGCAAAGGAAAACAGTTAGGGGGCGTGAGACAAAAATCATCAGAAAACTGATGATAAGCCCGGGAACGGCGATGGGAAGCAGTTCGTGCGGGTTAACCAGAAGCCCTAAAGTTAAAAACATGATTAGCTGGAACATCCATGCCAGGCCATCGAAGAAATTGAGTGACGATCGCTTGTGTACAAACTTCGAATTGCCTATAACAAGCCCAGCAATGTAAACGGCAAGAAACCCGTTGCCTTTGAAAAAGTAAACCGCTGAGTAGATAAAAATACAGAATGTGAAAACAAGTATGGGGTATAGCGAGTCGTTGCCAATTTTTATGCGATTGATGATCTGCACTGATAATTTTCCAAGAAGATATCCCAGCAGTGCACCTATGCTGAGCTGTAAAAGCAGGGTGCCGGCCACAAACCAATAGTTTGGTGTATAATTGAGATTGATAAGGTCTATGAGAGTAACAACCAGCACGTAGGCCATGGGGTCGTTGCTACCGCTCTCCAACTCCAGCATGGGACGAAGATTGTTTTTAAGGTGCAATCCCTTGCTGCGGAGTATGGAAAATACTGATGCCGAATCGGTTGACGACATGGTGGATGCCAGCAGGAGCGAGGATAGTACACCTATACCGGCCGATTTTAAGGTTAACCCAAAAATCCACCAAATGGCAATTCCCGTGATGAGGGCCGTGAGAAAAACACCAAGGGTTGCCAGTATAACACCTTGTGCCACAATGGGGCGAACCTCCTTAAAGCTGGTATCCAACCCCCCTGAAAAGAGGATGATACATAATGCTATGGTGCCAATATTCTTGGCTGCATGTATGTTCTCGAACTGTATGCCCAACCCATCGCTACCACTGAGCATTCCAACGGCTAAAAAAAGCAGCAATGCTGGTACTCCGTATTTGGAGCTGGCTTTTCCGGCAAGGATGCTAAAAAAGAAAAGCCCGGACAGTACCAGTAAAACTAATTCAATTTTAAGGTCCATAGCTGTTTAATTGTAGCCAATGCTTCAGCTCCAGATTGGAGCACCATTTTTAAGCAGGGATAAAGATAGCAGAAAGCCTGCAATAAAAAATACGGATTGACCTCTATTTTTTAGCTCTCTTTTTACTGCCTTTCGCTGTTTGCAAGGAAGCATCCCATTCTTTAATCCAAAAGGTTAAGACTGGTTATCGGAAAAAACCTAAAAAATAATTAATTTTGCACCAGTAACATTCACTGCTCATCATTGTTCCAAGTATTGGATTTGACAAAGTGTCTTTATTAGGATACTTGCTTCGCAAACAGCTGTCAGTAAGGTAAAACATAAGTTCAATAAACGTTAAACCTTTTCAGTATTATTTGGTTATTGTATTTTCAAAGGTGAGCAATAGTTTAGGTATCATGTAATGGTTTTTTAATAGCATATTAAAAATGTTAAGTTTTTCTGAAATACTTATACGCTTAGCCTTGGCTTCACTTTTCGGAGCCCTTATTGGGCTGGAGAGGGAGAGAAAGGATTGGGCTGCAGGGCTGCGAACCCATATGCTGGTTAGCGTGGGATCCTGTTTGATTATGATTGTATCTGCCTTTGGATTTGCCGATATTCTTGGTACAGAACATGTTTCGTTAGATCCGTCAAGGGTGGCAGCTCAGGTGGTGAGCGGAATAGGTTTTATTGGTGCGGGCACCATACTGTTTTTAAAACAGGGTGCAGTGCGCGGACTGACTACCGCAGCCGGATTGTGGACGGTTGCCGCCATAGGCCTGGCCACAGGGGGTGGACTTTACTTTGCCGCCGGTGCCACCACCATCATTGCGCTGATTATCCTGTGGGTATTGCAACCCATCGAGCGCGCCTATTCAAAAAGATTTAAACATAAAACATTAAGAGTGGTTACCACCTTAGATGCGGATACAACATCATTGCTCAATGATTTATTCAACAGGTTTCAAACCAAAATCACCGATTTTTCCTTAAACCGGCTTGGCGATGAGTTCGTTTACCAGATGAAAATTGATAATTCAAACCTCGATAGCATTGACGATTTATTGCGCGAGTTGAAAAAGAATTCTTCAGTTAAGGAGATAGATTGGACGTGATAACTTGGTGGCAACTCCGGTTTATCTGTTGATTTCACAATAGTAAACGCAATTACTACCCAAAAAGCCTATTTTACCTAATTACAAAAGTGGCTTAGTTTTACAGTGTATAACACCATGATTCTATTAACCCAAAAAAAGAGATAGACCTACTTCATATGCTTGTTAGTAGGATGTTAGTACAAAAAAATCTTAAGCGAATATTGTAGAGCTACCACTCTTTGTTTTAATAATGCTGATTTTAACCCCGACCATTCAGGGCTAAATCACCATGCGACAAGGGTCGGAGGTAATTGTAGGGCTATAATCCTTAACAAAAAAATGGAAGCCCTAAAAGGGATTAAGAATTTGATTTCTAATCTTTTAATAGTGGAAGAAACGGATAAGTTGAAGCAATTCTTCCGACTGTTCCAATAATCGTTCCGCATTGGACGACAGTTCCTCGGAGGTGGATGCGTTTTGCTGTGCAATATTGTTAAGTTGTTGTACGGATTGGTTGATCTGCAGTGCCCCCGACTGTTGCTCCATCAGAGCAGCGGTTGTTTCTCGTATTAATCGGCTGGTATTTTGAATATCAGGAAGGTTACTATTCATCAATTCTCTGGCCTGATCTGACACCTTAGTGCTCTCATTTAAAGAAACTACAATTTCATTGGCAGCAATATTGCTTCGCTCAGCCAGTTTGCGCACCTCGGCGGCCACTACCGCAAACCCTTTTCCATGTTCTCCGGCTCGTGCTGCCTCCACAGCAGCATTCAGTGCCAGTATGTTGGTTTGAAAAGCAATGTCGCTGATAATCGAGATCTTTTGTGCAATCTCATTCATGGAATCCAGCGCCTGGTTTGTTGATTTGGTCCCCTCTTGAATACTTTCGGTGGTTTTAGAGGCCAATTGCTCAGTTTGCTTTGTGTTGTGCGTATTCTGTTCAATGGTTGATACAATCTCCTCCATGGATGTTGACATTTCCTCCACCAGGGCAGCCTGCTCGTTAACCGACTCTGTAAGTTGAATTGAAGATGAGGAGAGAAGCTCTCCCGTACCATGAATGGTAGAGGAAACATTATTGATCCCGTCAACTACCTCTTGCAGTTTTCCGCTGAGTGACAAGATTACATCAGTGATAATACCTATCTCATCCTTAGAAGATGCTTGCTGCTTGTCAACCTTAATGCCCAGCTGGCCCTTGGCCAGTTGCTGTAGCGACTCCACAATCTCTTTTAGTGGCTTTCTAATTTTTCGTTGCACAAAATAAATGCAGACTAAAGCCAGTGCAGTACCCAGTATAAGGGTTAAAACAGGATGAAAGGTTTTTGGATAAACATGCTTGAGGTTTGTGGTGGTCATTATTCCTATTATGGTAATAAGCCACATGGTGGTTATAAATGACAGGATGGATCCTTTAAACACCCTTAGGATAATGAACAAACCCACCGGTAGGGCCACTACCACCGGCAGCAGAAGGCTAATCAAATCTTTTGTCATTTTGTTTGAGTTTTAATCCCTTAATATAACGAATTAGGGAGGTAAATGTTTCTCATTTCAAAAGTTAGCGACGGCATTGAAACATTTCTTTACTAGCATTGTCGAGGTTTTTACTGTTATTCCCGTCCCTGTCAATGTTAGTTTCAAAAGTGGTTTAGTTTCACAGTGTATAGCTCAGTTTAACCCTGTTCGGCGGCGGTTGTACTGCTGTCGGTTTATTATAAGCAGGCTATGCCTTTTGCTGAAACCAAGAAAAATAATTGCAACTGAGGCCGGAGTATAAGCCGAACGGGGTAACGAAGCAAAAAACCTGAAAATCAACTTATGAAACACCCATGATAGTGCATAAGCACAAACACGGATGAAAATTGAGTCGCGAACTGTGTACCTTTGAACAAAAAAGGACATGGCAAAACGAACAGTTGAATTTGAACAGGTCATTGAGAGAGGT
>Ga0209718_1002815_pt1 | contig 16291 bp, 15 predicted proteins | sample AD_JPNAS1_MetaG_FD_184420 | JGI IMG/M metagenome (GOLD analysis project Ga0209718, IMG submission 184420) | Active sludge microbial communities of municipal wastewater-treating anaerobic digesters from Japan - AD_JPNAS1_MetaG (SPAdes) (version 2) | ecosystem: Engineered > Bioreactor > Anaerobic... | reverse complement strand
GGGCACACGCAAGGTCGATCTCGGACCTCGACATCGCCCGGCGCCGTGGGCTCGCCCGGATGCTCAAGGACGTGACGCGCGGATACGACGCCCTATTCGGTTTCTCGTTCCCGTACATGATGATCATACACCAGGCGCCCACAGACGGCGGCAACTACGACCACTACCATCTGCATGTGGAGTTCTACCCTCCTCACAGGACGCGCGACAAGATCAAGTACCTTGCCGGGTGTGAATCCGGCGCCGGAACATTCATCAACGACTCACTGCCTGAAGAAAAGGCGGCAGAGCTCAGAGAGGCAATTCGTCGAGCGGCCGAGATGAACGCGCCGCCTTGCGCGGATGGGAGCATGGGCAATGATGGTGGAGCGTGAGCAGATCATTCGCCAGTTTGAGCTGGCTTTTCCCGACGCGGCGCAGGACGTGCGTATTGCGCGTGCGCCTGGGCGGGTAAACCTGATCGGGGAGCATACTGATTATTCAGATGGTTTCGTGCTCCCACTGGCCATTGACAGGGGCGTCTCCATTGCATTCAGGCCTAGGGCAGATGGTCTCGTGCGGCTTTACTCTGTGGACTACTGTGAACGCTCGGAGTTCGCCGTCGATCCCGCAATTCGCATCGAACGCGACCCCGCGCACTCATGGAGCGACTACTTCCGCGGGGTAGCATTGGCACTGCGTACCGACGAGTACTGCCTACTGGGAGACGACCGTCCATTGCGCGGTGTCGATGCGGTCATCATGGGGGACGTCCCCCGGGGCAGCGGACTCAGCTCATCAGCAGCGTTCGAAGTGGCCGCGGCTCTCGCATTGCTGTCCGCGTCGGGCGTGCCCTTACCGAAGCTCAGCATGGACGCTGTTGACACACGGAGGCAGATAGCTTTCGCCTGCCGGAAAGCGGAGAACTCATTCGTCGGCGTGGGATGCGGAATCATGGATCAGATGGCCGCGACGATGGGGCGCGCGTCGCATGCGGTCTTCATTGACTGCCGCACCGAGCACCACGAACTCGTTCCGATGCCCCTCGGTGCGGCAGGGTTGTGCCTGGTAGTATTCGACACAGGTGTGAAGCGAGAACTGGCCGCCTCTCCGTACAACCTCCGGCGCCGTCAGGTTGAGGAAGGCGCAAAGCTTATTTCGGCTGCATTGGGAGACCCGGGAATCCGCACTCTGCGCGACGTATCGCGCAAGCAGCTGGATGCGGTGCGCGCGGCGCTGCCCACCACCGTCAGTGAGAGGTGCGAGTACGTCGTGGAGGAGAACGAACGCGTGGTCGACGCCGTCCGAGCGCTGCGAATGGGGGATTACTCACTGCTCGGTGAACTGATGTACCTGTCTCACGAGGGTCTACGCGACCTATATGAGGTGAGTTGCATGGAGCTTGACGCGGCCGTGCACACAGCCCGGGCTACCCCCGGGGTGCTGGGCGCACGCATGACAGGAGCGGGATTCGGCGGATGCACCGTCAACCTTGTCGCGCAGGAAGCGGTTCAAGCTCTCGTCTCGCGCCTGTCCGCGCTGGGATTTGCAGATTCTTGGGCGTTCGCAGTATCGGCATCAGACGGAGGAAAGGTTGTTGAGTAGTTGGAGGTGATCGCATGCCCCCGACCTGCGGCATGCGCGCGATGGAAGCCGAGGTTGCGCCAATTGTGCTTGAGGTTGAACATAAGCTTACGATGGCCCGCGAGCTGATGCACGCCAATGGGCTTGATGCCCTCGTGCTCGGAAGGGCCGACAGCTTCGCCTGGATTACCGGAGGCGGCAACAGCCGGTGTGTATCCACTACCGACGCGGGGGTGGCGTCAGCGCTCATCACGCTACAGCGGCAGTTCATCCTCACATCCAACGTGGAAGCTGGGCGAATCGACGAAGAAGTGCTGGCCCATCTCCGGCCCTGCCACGTGTTTGATATGGTTTCCTATCCCTGGTATGAAGAGACTGAATCTGCAATCCTCGGGATCATGACTGAAATGGGAGTGCGCTCAGACGGTCGATATGGCGCCGACGTCCCCCTTCAGGGGGCAAGGCTCGTTCATCCTCTGCTGGTTTCGCTGAGAGTGCCGTTCACCTCATGGGAAGCACAGCGCTATCCGAGCATCGGCGGGGGCGCGTCTGACGCGGTGGAGCGTGTATGCTGGCAGATCCGTCGGGGGATGACCGAACGGGACGTCGCGGGAGAGGTTGCATGCGAGCTGATGTCGGCGGGCTATACACCTACAGTGCTCTTGGTTGGCGCCGACGACCGGGTCAGGACGCGGCGGCACCCGATCCCCACCGACAGAGTGCTCAACCGATACTGCATGATAGTAGTGTGCGCTCACCTCGGAGGGCTGACCGTGGCGTTGACCCGCTCAGTTCATTTCGGAAAACCGCCGGCCGACATAGCTGCGGCGCACTTGTCCGCGGCGCGCGTGCACGCAGCCATGATAGCCGCCACAAGGCCAGGCGCCGCATACCAGGACGTAATGGCTGAAGCCAAGGCCCAATACGAGGCGGAAGGATACCCAGATGAATGGCGGCGCCATCATCAGGGCGGTCCCATTGGGTATCAGGATCGCGAGTTCTTCGCAGCACCCGATGTCGACCGGGGTATCATACAAGTCAACTCGGCGATAGCATGGAACCCTTCTGTGACAGGGGCGAAGTCAGAGGACACTCTGCTCCTTCGTCCAGATGGAATGGACCTCGTGACAGCGGCATCGACCCGCTGGCCGATGCTGGAGATCCCGACATGCGCCGGCATTGTGAAAAGACCCGACATACTCGTCAGATAGCGACTATCCGCATAGGAGGGCTACAATGCACTCGGCTAAGAACCTGCTAATGCTGTTCGGTTTCATCCTGGCGACATCTATGGTGTTCGTGGCCCAGCCCTGCTCGGCTGCAGGCAGCCAACTGCCCTCGCGTTTTCCGAATCTCCTCGACCCCTCTGCTTCGCCGCTCGGAGCGAATCCCGGAAACCGTAACCCGTTCAACACCTTCACCGACCTCGGTGCATGGCACGGGTACGCACTCCCCGATCCATCCGACCCCGGCACCTTTGGGTCATTCGTGGGCCCGCTATACATACTACGTTGGCCATGGTACATGGGGCGCGCCTTCAACGCGATCGAGATCACGGATGTCGACTCGGGCGAGCTGATAGATCTTGCTGAATGCGAACCCGAAGAGCTCGTGTGGTACCCCGGCGCAATGCGTCAGTCATATGCAGTGGACGACCTTCGCATTCAGATGGAACTGTGTTTCGTTACCAACAGAACATCCTTGGTCCGGACATCCATCGTCAACCACAGTGACCGTGCAAGGCGACTCCGCCTGAGCTGGACAGGCACACTGATGAGGTATTACAAGGCGCCTTACAGGGATGCGGTATCGCTTTCGCCCCAGCGCGACGGAATTGCTGTAGTCTTTGCGAGCATACCTGGCTACAGCAGCGGCGCAGAGCGCTTCGCCATTAGGTACCCATTCGAGGTCGAAGCCAGCGTAGACGGCCATACATACACCGTCGAAGCCCCATGCCGGATCGACCTCGCTCCGGGCGGCAAGTGGGCACTGCCCACCACATCATCGTTTACCTTCACTGAAGAAGAGGCGGCAGTGGAGCAGGCAGTTGCCGCGACCGTGTTCGCGAGCCCCGAGAAGGCGGCGGAGGAGGCACAAAGCCGATGGCATGAACTGCTGGCGCGCGGGCTTGCCAACGTTCCGGAAGACCCCGAGCTACAGAAGAGCGCAGTCAAGTGCATCATGACCTTGATCGGCAACTGGCGCAGCGCCGCCGGCGATCTGAAACACGATGGGATAGCGCCCTCCATCTCCGCGTCGTATTTCGCCTCCGGGTTTTGGGCATGGGACACATGGAAACAGGCCGCGGCGGTAGCGCACTTCCATCCGGAGCTGGCCGAAGAATCGGTTCGGTCGATGTTCGATTTCCAGATCGAACCCGACGATCCTTCGCGACCGCAAGATGACGGCATGGTCATAGACTGTGCTTTCCAGAAGGCCGATGAGAACAACGACCGCAACTCAAAGCCTCCACTCGCCGCTTGGGGAGTATGGGAAGTGTATAGGGAGAGCATGAACCCGGCGTTTCTGTCGGAGATGTACCCGCGCCTCCTGAGATATCACCGCTGGTGGTATTCCGTTCGTGATCACGACAGCAACGGCGTGGCGGAGTACGGCGCGACTGTCCATCCCGACCACATCGATCGGAACGCCGTCATAGAAGCGGCGGCATGGGAAAGCGGGATGGACAATGCGCCCCGGTTTGACGGCGACTATGGCATCGATGTGCTCGAAAACCGAGATTCGCAAGGCACACTCGTGGGGTACTCCTTGTCGCAAGAATCGGTCGATCTCAACGCCTACCTGTATGCAGAGAAGGTGTACCTTGCAAAGATCGCAAGAGAGCTCGGCCGCGAGGCAGACGCTGCCGCACTTGAAGAAGAAGCCCGGCACGTGGCTGATTTCGTATGCGAGCATATGTGGGATGACAACACGGGTTTCTTCTATGACATCGATATCGTCACCAAACGTCCCCTGGTCGAAAGGGGCAAAGGAATCGAGGGCGCCATCCCCCTCTGGGCTGGACTGGCACGCCCGGATCAGGCATCGCGAGTACGTGACGCACTCATAGATCCACGCATGTTCAACACTGTCATGCCGTTTCCCACAGTGTCGGCTGATAGCCCCAGATACTCCCCTGAGAAGTACTGGAGAGGCCCCGTATGGCTTGACCAGGCGTATTTCGCCGTGGAAGGCCTCGCGAGATATGGGTTCGTCGACGACGCTCGGCACATGGCCCGGAGACTGCTACACGCTGCCGAAGGTCTCGCAGGCAACGGTCCGATCAGGGAAAACTACAACCCCGAAACAGGCGCCGGACTTAACGCGGCCAACTTCAGCTGGTCCGCGGCGTGCTTCTACCTCCTAATCGCCGATTACACGAATCAGGATTGACACTCGCAGGAGGTGATAGCCCGATCTTCTGTCATGGCATCGAAGTACCCCGACCCGGCGTTTCTCACTGTCTCAGTGAATAGGAGGATAGCCCCATGAGATCGAATCGTTACGCGCTTCTGCTCACGTTGACAGTCTGTCTCATGCTTGCAGTTGCCCCGATCCTCGCTGCCCCGGCCAGGCAACCGCTGGTTGTCAACTCCTACTACAGCGATTCGGCATCGAGCAAGCCATTTGAGCAGCTAGTGGCCATGTTCTCAAAGCAACACCCAGAATACGACGTCACAGTGAATGTGGTTGCCCACGAGGACTTCAAGATCCTGCTCAGAACCTGGCTGAACTCTGCCGACGCCCCCGACGTAGTGACGTGGATGGGCGGCGAACGCATGAGGTACTTCGCTCGAAAGGGCCTTCTGGCTCCGGTGGATGCAGTCTACACGCCCAGCGGATTCGACAACCAAGTAGCACCGGCCTTTCGCAATGCATGTAGCTTCAACGGCAAGCTCTACCTGGTTCCGCGGGACTTCGAATGGTGGGCCGTGTACTACAGAAAGTCGATCTTCGAGAAACACAAGATCCCTGTCCCACAGACTTGGCCCGAGTTCCTCGACGCCTGCGACAGACTGAAGAAAGCGGGCTTGACCCCGATTGCCATCGGAACGAAAAACATGTGGCCAGCAGCAGGCTGGTTCGGAGTGTTCAATCTCAGGGTAAACGGTCTAGACTTCTACCAGGATCTCTGCGACGGCACGATTGCGTATACCGATCCGCGCCTCAAAAACGCCATGGATTACTGGAAAGTCCTACTCGAACGGGGTTACTTCTTGGACAACCACTCTTCTTACGGCTGGCGAGAAGCGGCCGCCTTCATCTATAGAGGCGAGGCCGCGATGATGCTGATGGGTTCGTTCATCACCGACGATATCCCAGCAAGCCTGGCAGATGATTTCGATTTCTTCAGATTTCCGGTGATCCGAAAAGATGTGGGTCTTGTTGAACAGGTACCCGTCAACGGGTTCATGATCCCCGCCAGAGCGAAGAACAAGGATGCAGCAGTAGCATTCCTGAAGTTCATGGCTTCCAAAGAAGCCCAGGACTTCGTGGCCAACACCCAGTCCTATCCCGTGGTATATAAGGGGTTCCAATCGCGAGACCCGTACCTCCAGAAAGGTTTCAACCTCATCTCCGGGTCCGACGGCGCCATGCAGTTCTACGACATTGACACTGATCCGGAGATGGCCGACATCGGTATGAATGCGTTGGTGGAGTTCATGATGTTCCCGGTAAGGATCGACACGATCCTGAGAAACCTTGAGGTCCAGCGACAGCGAATCTTCAAGTGAAGCGACGCGGGCGGAGGAATGGGTGTACCGTTTCTTCCGCCCTTCCGGTGATTCACGCCGAGCACTGGAGGTGGACGATAGTGAACCGCGATCACTGGACACCTTATGCGTTCCTAGCGGCCCCAGTCACAATATACCTTGTGTGGGTGATCATCCCGATCGTCCAGACCATGGTGCTGAGCCTGTCGGACTGGGATGGAGTGTCATCGACCCTCAGTCTCGTCGGGTTTGATAACTACAAGAGGTTGCTGTCTGATCCGTATTTCATCAGATCTCTGAAGAATAACGTGACCTGGATAGTGGCGTTTGTGTTTCTATCGCTTCCCATCGGTCTTGCAATGGCCATGCTCTTCAACAACAGCATGAAGGGAAGTCGTTTGTTCAAGACCCTGATCTACCTTCCCATGACGCTGTCATTCGTTGTGGTTGGCCAAGTGTGGTCGTGGATCCTGGAACCCAAGTATGGAGCGCTCAACACGTTTCTACGCTTTGTTGGGCTAGACTCGCTTGCACGGCCGTGGCTTTCGGATCCGGGGATTGTTACGTATTCAGTGATCGCCGCGGCACTGTGGCGGCAGGTATCGTACTCGATGATCCTCTTCCTAGCCGGACTCCAGAACGTTCCTCGGGAACAAGTGGAAGCGGCACTTGTGGACGGAGCTAACGGCTGGCAGCGTTTCAGATACGTGATTCTCCCGGCGCTGTGGCCCTCAACGGTCGTAACGATCACAGTGAGCATCATCGATTCTCTCAGAGCTTTCGACATCGTACATGTGCTTACACGCGGCGGGCCGTTCTACTCGTCAAGCGTCATCGCCAACTACATGTACATACAAGCATTCAACAACTACAGGATGGGATACGGCAGCGCGATAGCCGTAGTACAGTTCCTGATGACTCTGGTTTTCATACTCGCATATCTCGCCTCCGCCTTGCGACGGGAGGTTGACTACACGTGAAACAAAAGGTCCTTTTCTATGCTGTTTCTGCGTTGCTGGTCACCGTATGGCTCGTTCCGTTGGTAATCGGCGTATTCACCTCTTTCAAGTCCATGGACGAACTACTCCTCAGTCGAAACTGGTGGAGCCCGCCGGCAGATTGGCATCCGCGCAACTACGTCACTGCCTGGGTTGAAGGGAACATGAGCCGCTACTATGTGAACACATGCATCATAACGGTCCCGTCAGTTCTAGGCGCGCTCATGGTGTCAAGTCTCGGCGCATTCGCTCTCGCCTGGTACCGGTTCAAATTGAGGACACCCATTCTGCTTTTATTCGTGGCAGGAATGCTGGTTCCGGCGCAGATGCTGATGATACCGGTGTACAGATTCTCGGTCCGCACCGGACTGTACAACACCTACTGGGCCGTAGTCCTGCTCAACATAGCCTTTGAGTCAGGGTTCTGCACATTCTGCCTCCGTAACTTCATGCTAACCATCCCCCGCAGCATATTCGAGGCGGCGCAGATCGACGGCGCCGGCCCTTTCCGGATCTATGCAAGCATAATGCTCCCTCTCGTAATCCCCGCCATGGCCGCAATCGCCATCTTGGAGTTCACGTGGGTCTGGAACGACTATCTATGGAGCCTGGTGCTGATCCAGAGCGACAAGCTAAAGCCGGTTACGCTCGGCCTTGCCAACATGCAGGGCAAATACTTAACCAACTGGGCCGTGATAGCTGCAGGGGCAATGGAAGCAGCCATCGTGCCCGTGATCGTGTTCCTTCGCTTTCAGAAGTACTTCATAGAAGGGCTCACGGTTGGAAGTGTGAAAGGCTAGCGGTTCCGGGCCGTATCAGAGGCGGCAGAGGAGGCCAGCATGCCTCTTGGCGCAATGACCTCCTCTATCCGAGCATCATAGAGCATGTCGATGGCGCTCAGCGTTTCAGTGATTTCGCGTAGTCCTCGAAAACCCTCTCGTTGTGGTCGCGGGGGACGGATGTCACGTTGGGCGATACGAACACCGATAGCTTGTGTCCGCGGCGGACAAGCTCCCTGGCTGTCTCCGACACAAGCGACATCGTTATCGCTACAATCGACAGGGTGGATCCGGCGCTCACTGGCTCCACAAGACCGTCTATGTGAACCATGGCGTCCTCCAAAGGCACACAATTGTCAATCATCACATCCGCCAGGCTGCCCAGTGTCTGCCCGCTGGAGTGTGTTGGCTTGGCCTGCTTGCAGTTGTCGCCGGAGGTGACTGCGACCACCTGCAGTCCGCGCCTCTTGGCGTAGAGGGCGGCCTCGACCGGGGCCGCATTCAGCCCGCCGTGGGAGTAAATCAGCATTACGTCACGCTCGTTGAGGTCGAAGCTCTTTAGGAAGTTCGCGACGTATCCCTCGGCTCTCTCAATCCACAGCAGCTCGGGAGCGCCTCCCGGCCCCACGACGTTGAACCACATGAGGCGCGGGTCCATTATCGGGTGAAAGCCCACGAATCCGCCATGGCGGCGAAGTCCACCCACAGAGGGAACATGGGAGGCACTGCCGAAATGGTCTGCCTCAGGGCATCAGCCACATAAGTCAGAGGAATCGCCCGCACCACCACGCGCGCCCCAGCCGGTAGCATCGCCGACGGAAGCAAAGTGCTCGACAGAAACATCATCCCCATCTGCACAGGTTGTGCAATCACCGGGGCCGCCTCCTGGCTCCGTGCAAGCCCGGCAAGAACATATCCCATCGTCACAAAGACCAGGGCGCCCATAACCGTTGCACCCAGCAGAAGAAACCAGCTTCCCTGCACACGGACGCCGAAACCGATTCTCCCCGCAATCAGAAAGACCGCGGCCTGGAACAGCCCCACACTCACGCGAAACAGGACCTGGCCCCAAAGCATGGATTGCCGAGACAGAGGAGTCACGGCCATACGCCTGAAGATCTTCTGTTCTCGCTGCTCTACCAGAGGTTGCGCAGTGGCGAACACGCCCAACCACATCAGTGAGATGCCCAGCATGTTGGGGAGATAGTAGTCGATCGTGAAAAGTTCCTGATTGCCCATGATGAGGCTGAGGAAGACCGCCAGCAGCAACGGCATGATGACTGTGAAGGCCAGTACCGCAGGATTTCTGGCATATTCCCTGAAGTTGGCCCGGTAGATCGCCCACACTGCCTTCATTGCCGCATCGACCTCCCCGTGATCTTGAGGAACACGTCTTCGAGCGTGGCCTGACGCACTACCATGTGTTTGACGGAATGCGAAGCAGTCCCCAGCAGCGAAGCCATTGTGGTCGGAACGTCAGACGAGTATAGGGTTACCTTCCGCCCATCGGCAGCGACATTCGCCACTCCCGGCAGCGACCGCAGGCTAGCTGCATCGACCTCTGCACCGGGCGGCGACTCGAGTTCGATCGCTATGTGCTTGAAGTACTTGTTGATCAGCGCCGCCGGCGAATCCATCTCCACAATTCGGCCTCGGTCGACAATGGCTACCCTGTCGCACAGCTGCTCCGCCTCTTCCATGTAGTGCGTTGTGAGCAACACTGTAGTGCCAGAGGCCTTCAGAGAGCGAATGAGATCCCACAGTGAGCGGCGAGCCTGTGGGTCCAGGCCGGTGGTAGGCTCGTCCAAGAAAACCACGGCAGGACGGTTCACAAGTGCAATGGCGATCGCAAGGCGTTGGCGTTGCCCCCCGGACAGGTTCTTCACGAGCGCCCCTGCTTTGTCGCACAGGCCTACCATGTCCATCAATTCGTCCACCGGGGCGGCTTCGGAGTAGAAGTCCGAGAACAACTGGATCATCTCGCGCACCGTGTGTGTCAGGTACATTCCGGTTGTCTGGAGTTGAGCGCCTATGACAGAAGCGATCCGCCTGTGGTCCTCAGGATGCGTCATCCCAAGAATGCGCACGTCCCCGGAGTCTGCAGTGCGCAGGCCAAGTAGGATCTCGATCGTCGTGGTCTTGCCCGCCCCATTCGGCCCCAGCATGCCGAAGACCTCGCCGGGCGACACTCCGAACGAGATTCCGTCTACAGCCTTCACGTCACCGTACCGCTTTTTCAGGTCCTTGACCCATACTGCCCAGTTCAGCACTTCCAAAACGCCGCCTCCCGTCTCTGCATTCCCTATCCGTTGGTATTCGATAGGCTGTAGGGTCGTCCCTTCTATGCTATGGCTAATCAGGCCGGTACGGAAACCATGCTACCTTAAGGTATGGCCCGATGTCTACTCTCGTGTTGTCGCGGCTCAGTGTCTCCGCGGCGCCTGATGACCCTGCCGACCACGTGATGACTGCCGACCGTGGGGTTTTACGGCAGGTTTTTCGCGAAGCCTGCCGTAAAACCCTACGGTCTCACACCCACACGCCTCTCCGAACGCAGCCGGCTGCGACGCTTCCTTTTCCAGGTAGTTGGCGCCTGGAGAACATGCAGCTAGAGACGCTGGCAGAATATGGTCCATGGGCAGCGGCCCGCCGAAGACCGCCATGAGGGCTCCATGATCCCCAAAACGCCCTCCCATTTCGCGCAGCCGTGGTTAACCGGGGGGTTTTCCGGCAGGTCGGGGAAAAAACCGTACGGTTTTCCGGCAGGCGGGAAGAGGCCCAGCTAAACGTAGGTCTGGCATCATCTCCCTGCGTACGGCCGCTTTGACGCCCAACGAGAGAGGCCTAGGGCAAGGCGAATCGCCGAGCGGGATGTTCACTGTCATGTTGCTTGTCTGGTCAGTCCTCCTAGCGCAACCCGCTTCGCCAAAATCAAATGGGCTGTTGACATTATAAACTTAGTGCTTTATTCTATTGATGCATACATTAATAATCTTGAGCTACCGCGCGACACCAGTTCGATAACGTCAACCAGGAGGGGTAGAGAGTGATCATCACCATGGGAAGCGTGAAGATAGAGGTCAGCCGGGTACAGAATACCAGAATGGGCGATGACGCGCAGCGCGCCCATGAACAGAACGCCCTGGAACAGGCAATCCGAGAAGCGCGGCTTGCCCACGAGATCGCAGCCGCCGCTTACCTTAACGGGTTTAGGTAGGGCGGGCATCCCCGCCCTCTCGCCTTCCTCTGTTCGTTGTTCCTCCTGTGCCCGCTTGGTACGGCTGGAGAGCGACCCTACTGCTGTCGTAACTGCCGCCTTAGCAGCACAGTAGCATGCATGAGTCGCTTCGGGGTGGACGCCGCCCACCGATGCGGAGTTGATGAACTTGCCAGAGCCTCTCTCCTTCACGATCCGCCCCAACACCTAACAAGCAATGGACGGCAGCCTAACACTGACATCCCACAGCCTGGATAGCGCAGGGCATCAGAGCCCGCAACGCCCATATCCGCCAGCATGCCCGCGGGGTTCCCGAATAGACTGGAGTAGACAGGCAACGCACCGTAAGGCAGGTGAACACAAGTGTGCAGACGTGCTCTGGCACTGATCTTTGCCCTGGGCCTTGCCATTGGCATGTCAGGCTGCAATGGCGTATCCAACACCGTCCACGGGGTTATTGAGGGCATAGTCACAGATCAAGTAACCGGGCGCCCGATAAGGGACGTCTGGGTGACGTCGGGATCCACAGTAGCCTGGACAAATGCCTCGGGCGCGTACTGGTTGTCACTTGAGGAAGGAGCACAGCCGATTCGTTTTCAGCGAGCCGGTTACGCCCGAGAAGTCCTGTGCGTCGTCGTGCCCAGAAGAGCGGCCGTTCAAACGGACCTGGAGTTGAGCCCGATTCTCCCCGTCGGACCAGTACAGATATCGCTCACGTGGCACGCGTCGCCGAAAGACCTCGACGCCCACCTATGGACATTCGGAGGCTACCGCGTCAACCATGGCTGCGGTGGTTCGCTTTCGGCTCCCCCATGGGCCAAACTCGACTGTGACTACTTCGACGGGCACGGAAAAGAGATAATAACGATCGCCGATCTCGCTCCCGACACGTATCGCTACTCAGTACACAACTACAGCCGCACGCCGGCCATCGCAGGCAGCGGCGCCCAGGTAGACATGTACTCCCAATCACAGCTACTGTACACCATAACAGCTCCACAGAACGGACCCGCCAACTGCCTAGTATGGGACGTACTAGAAATCGACGGCGTAACCCGCAAATTGGCGAGACTCGACGCACTTCGGAACTGCCCGGACTGGACTCTCGAACAGAGCGCCTCTGCCGACAAGCCCGATCCCCAGTGCGCCGCAGGATTCAGACCCGTAGACGAGTCGCCGATAGGCCAATAGGTTCCCACAGGCGCGATGACGATAGCCAAATCCCTGCAGACGAGCTGCGCTGCCCCTCTGCGATTCCGCTATCGGCTGTGCTAGTTTATGGTTGACTCCTCATCCGCGTCATCTACCTTGCTCATCAGCACGCGCGCTGCCAGGTAGAGCATGTACGCCCCTCCGATGATCTCGGCTATGGGTTTCATCTTGGGCACGATGTTGAACAGAAGTAGGTTCAGGTAGCTGGAAGCAATCATCACAAGGCTGAATCCCACAGCCACGCCCAAGCGGAACGGCAATGTGCGGGCAAATCCATACTTGCTGCCCATGACAAACGACATGATGTTGTTGGGCCCCGGAGTGAATGTAACTATCAGCACATACGACAGGAACGGAACAACATTCGGCATTTGACGCACCTCAGACTTCCATTGCCCTTTCCCGACCTCGTCTCCCTCGGCGGAAACGGCGGCATGCCTTGCGGATATGACATGTATAGTTCAGTATAACGCGCCGATTCCCTCTTTGCAGGGCAGGAACGTTGCATGCTGTCACGAATACTGACCCATCTGCCGAACTCATGCCAGCATACTCAGGAGGGCAAGCCATGAACGCATCTCGGATCGGTATCCTTCAAGGAGCACTCCGCGAGCAGGGCCTTGAGTGTGCCTTCCTCGTTCCGGGGCCCAATCTCCGGTATCTCACAGGCCTCCAGCTGCAAGGCTTTGAGCGCGTGATCCTCGGCATCGTGCCGCTCGCCGGCGACCTGGCATTTGTCGTGCCTCAGCTTGAGGCGGACAGAGTACGCGCTCACATAGACGCCCACATACAGTGCGGCGCCGTCTTTTCATACACGGATGACGCCGGACCCCTTGACGCACTACGTCAGGCCCTTTGTGCCCTTGGCCTCGACCTCGATCTCGGCTCCCAGGTGGTTGGCGCTGAGTTTCTACATATGCGCCTGCTCGACCGCGACATCATCGAGAAAGCCGGCGGACACCATGGATCCGGTTGTTCCCTGCGATTTCGAGATCTCGGACCGATAGCGGCACGCATGCGCGCAGTGAAAGGCCCGGACGAGCTGGCCGCCCTCAAGCGAGCGGCTCACATCGTGGATATCGGAATCGCCGCCGCCGCTTCTGCCATTGCCCCAGGCATCACAGAGCGGGAGGTCGCAGCGGCAGCTGAACGCGCCATGCTTGCGGCCGGCGCCGACAGCGTCCCGTTCAATGCCGTGTTGGCCGGGGCTAACTCGGCACTCCCGCATGGCCAGACCGGCGACTACGAGATGCGCGAGGGCGACATGGTGATATGCGATATCGGCGCCACATACCGCGGCTATAACGGCGATATCACTCGCACCTTCGCTGTTGGCAAGCCCACACCGGAGATGGCCCGGATTTACGGGGTTGTCTACGAGGCCAATCGTGCCGCCTGCCAGGCAGCGCGACCAGGAGTCACCGGAGAGCAGCTCGACTCGGTTGCCCGAGATGCAATAACCCGCGCCGGGTTCGGGGAGTATTTCACCCACCGCACCGGGCACGGGCTGGGGCTCGAGATACACGAGGAGCCGTATATCGTACAAGGCGCCAAAAAACCTCTTGAGGCAGGCATGGTGTTCACGATCGAGCCGGGCGTCTACATCCCAAGCGTCGGCGGAGTCCGAATCGAAGATGATCTGGCGCTCGCAGGCGACGGCCACCTCGTGCTCACTGCATTTCCGCGAGAACTTGCCTGAGCCTGCTCAGTCCACGTATCCGGAGAACACGGCCCACTCCAGCATCAGCGACAGCTGGGGCAAGCTTATCTGAGCCTTGATCGCCATCTCTATGAGCACCTTGTCCTCCCACTCAGTGCGCATGCCGGCCGTCAAGCTCGTCCCGGGGGTGGGGTACACCGACTGCATGACTGCCGTTACGCGCGCAGCGGTCACCTGGATGCCAAATGACTTAAGTTGCTTGTCGCTGACATCGTCCACCGACACTTTGTGGCCCTTGATCATCTTGACGTCTTCAACAGGCAGCCAGTATCGCTGACCGCTGGGGGCGTACACCCACACAGCCTTACCCCTGTGCTCCGCGGCGACGAATGTAACCCCCTCCGGCAGGTTCATCACGACCAACCCGCTTTCAGTCCTGAGTTGGGTTGGCCGCTTGGTGACAGCGGCATCTATCTTTCGCTCCTTGGGCGGTTTCGGCGCCTTGACCTTGGCGGGTTTCTTGGCGTCCGCCGCTGTCGAACCTAGAGCGCACACCAGCGCCAACGCCAGCAGCGCTATGAACATATGTACCCATGTCCGTCTCTTGCTCAACCAGACTCACTCCCCGGTTGCAGTGTTTGCGTCATCTCTACTACAGACGGGCGATGCCCCGGAAGTGTTCCATGCACCGCATATACCAGCGCATTTGCGTTCTACTTGTCCACAGGCGGGCCAAGGAATCTCACAAGGCGCTCGGGATAGTTGGTGATTATCCCGTCCACACCGGCCTTGATCAGATGTTCGAAAATCCAGTCGTCATCGGCTGTCCATGCGAACACACCAATGCCGCCGTTCTTGAGTGCCTTGACGAGCTCGGCCGAAATCGCTCCCACATTCATCCCCGCCAAACTCGCGCCGACCTCGCGCGCCTGCTTGACTATGCGGCGACCTCTGCCCACCGGATCCAGAATCCACGCATCCCGGTAGAGCACTCCAGCCGGCGTCTCGGGCAGGAGCTCACGCATGATCCGGACTGACTCGGCATCGAAGGATTGCAGAATAACGCAGTCCTGCATCCCAGCTTCGCGAATCGCCTGCGCCACCTTCTGTTCAATCCCGCGAGCCTTCAACTCGATGAGTATCATCGCCCTCCCCTTGAAGGCAGCGAGGACCTCGTCCAGAGTAGGTATCCGTTCGCCCACAAACCCAGCGCCCTTCCATGCGCCCGCGTCCAGCTTCTTGAGCTCTCCAAGTGTGAGATCGGCGACCGCGCCCTGCGGGTTGCCCCTGGCCGTCCGAGCCGTCGAAGAGTCGTGGATCACAATGAGGTTGCCGTCCTTACTGCCGTGCACATCCAGCTCGATCATGTCGGCGCCGAACTTCACAGCCTGTTCAAAAGAGGCCATGGTGTTTTCCGGAGCAACCCCAGATGCCCCCCGGTGTGCGATCACCAACGGGCGGATCGGCCCCACGCTCGGCGTGACCGCCCGACCAGCGTTCGCCGGCGCGGTCGCGCACAGCGCGACGACTACCATAAGCACTGCAATCAGCCTGTACCCTCCAAGTAGGCAACCGCGCATCCCTACTCCCCCTTGCTCACAATGCGAGCCTGCGCTTCCCACGATGACGAAGCACGCGTGCAGGTTGTCTCCTCTGTGACCAAATTGTACCACGAGCGTCAGTCAACAACAACAGGAGGAGCGCCACGCACGGTGGGCCTGGCCCGGCGCCGACCACTGGAGGCAGGATTGACACGACCAGACCAGAATACCTAGCAGCAATCAGAATGCAAGGAGGTGTCCCTGGGTTCCATGGCCAATTGCATTTCATTCGAAGAGTTGCAGACCCAGATGTTTGACCTCTTCTATGCGCGCGACCTCGCCGGAGCATTCGCGGTAGCTGAATCAGCGTCTCGGCTCTACCCTGACAGGTTGCCGAAGACCGCTTACTGGAAGGCGTGCATCCTCAGCTTGATGGGTCGAGCCGAGGAGGCCGTGTCCGCCCTGGCACAGGGATTGGCCGAAGGCGCGTGGTGGAGTCCGATCATGCTGAACAGGGACCCGGACCTCGAGGCAGCTCGAACCTTGCCGCAGATGGCCGAGGTGCTGGCCGAAACCGACCGACGCTGGCAAGCCGCACAGGTCCGC
>Ga0209718_1002809_pt1 | contig 16329 bp, 2 predicted proteins | sample AD_JPNAS1_MetaG_FD_184420 | JGI IMG/M metagenome (GOLD analysis project Ga0209718, IMG submission 184420) | Active sludge microbial communities of municipal wastewater-treating anaerobic digesters from Japan - AD_JPNAS1_MetaG (SPAdes) (version 2) | ecosystem: Engineered > Bioreactor > Anaerobic >... | reverse complement strand
GTAACCGACACGATGTTGTCATCGGGATCGGAATACGTCGGCGTTGCAATCCCTGAAACAAGGGCCGTGCAAACATCCTCGTCAGTATTATACAAAATATTCCCAGGACAACTAATCGTCGGGGCCGTATTTACTTCGTTCACCGTGATGGTGATGGTCTCCTCATCGCAGAGCGACGGTGAGCCATCATCGCAAACCTGGACCGTCACCGTATAGCTTCCCGGCCCCTGCACCTCCGTCGGAGTCCAGGTGAATACCCCTGTCACCGGGTCAATGACTGCCCCTTCAGGTTCTCCCACCAGACTGAAAGTCAAAACATCTCCCGAATTTGGATCTGTAGCAGTAGCCGTAAAGGTCAGCGAGGTATGCTCGTTGACAGTTTGATCTCCAATAGAAGCAAGCTCCGGAGCCAGGTTGCCCTGGTTAACGGTTATGGTAAACTGGCAGGCCGCAATGCAGTTAGAAACCTGGGTGGCATTGATCTGAAGATTGTCAATAATATTATTTCCCCCCGCAGCAGAAGCGCCGTCCAGGGTGTACCTGAAATATACCACCGGAGCATTATTTAAGTCTGTAACACCTGAAAATGTCACGGTTCGCAATTCGAAACTTTCGTCGTTAGTAGGGATGATGGTAGTGTAATCGGTAAAATTGGTGCCATCGGTACTGTATGACCACGTTCCTTGATCATAACCCGTGGCATTTCCGCTAAGCGCATAAGTAATGACCGGATCTGCCAGACCTGTCATACTGGTCTGTATTTGAATCCAAGTATCGTTTCCTGACAAGAAACCACTGGCTGATGCACTGGAAAGAGACAATGCCGTACCGGCAACGGCCGGTGAAACCACATTCATATCAGTACCCGTCACGGCAGATGCGCCACCTCCCCAACCGGCAATCGAAAAAGTCCCGGTACCGGAGTCAGGGCTTATCGAAGTTGGGGAACCTCCAATGGCAGGAAAAATCGTCCCCGAAATTCCTGTATCATTAAACGACCAGTACCCCACCAATGATTGGCCGGAAGGACCGTAGTTCACACTGTAGGTGATGGTATGGGTTCCGACGCCTGCTGTTTGCGGATCAAAAACAAAACTCGTCCCCGACTGGGTAACCCCGTCACCGCTGTATACACCTCCGTCAGGAATTCCTCCCGACAATTCAAATGGCTCAGCCGAAACAAGAACCGGATCATAAGTGGGGCAGGTCATGGCTGGCGGATCTAAGGGAGATATTCCCCCATTAATGAAATAGGACCCCTTTGGGTTGTCGTAAAGCGCGGGATAATTAGGAGGCGGTCCTCCATACTGGCAGGTGGTGGTATATGGATGATAGAAGCTCAATGCGGATGTTCCGCCCAGATAGGTAAATTTCAGAGTATACAGAACGGAACCTTCCGGGAGGGTATGCCCTCCTTCCTGGTCGGAAAATGCGGAAATCCTGATCGTCCCCGGGGTGTCGGCATTAAAACCAAAAGGAATAATATTGGAAGTGTTCTCAAACACCGGATTTGCCAATACGGAAGGATCAAATTTTAAGGTAAAGGACCCTGCACCCACGCTACAGAACTGGGTAACGGTCACCGGAAACGTCACCGTCTGACCCGGACAGGCTATCAACTGGGGGATGGTAGTGACCGGGGCGTGAGAATTATCATAAAAAGTCACTGAACCATTGAAGTAATACTCTTCAGTGGGAGTGTCATCAAGTGCCTCCGATGCACTATTATAGAAAAGGCACCCGTATGATTCCTCATCATCGATAAAAACCAGGGGAGAGGTTCCTGGGTTAACCCTGTCAAAGTGGAGATAAAGCAAAACACCGCCGTCAGCGAGGGTAGTCCCTGCATCGAAATAACCTCCGCAGTTGATAATTCCATCTAGCAAATCGAGATGATTAACAGCCCAGCCTGAAAAAACGACTCCGGTGCCGAAAGTGATCTCACTTAAAGAAGCAATGGTCTTGTCAAAACTAATCTTCAAATCCAATGCTCCGATATCCGTAAAGTTTTGCACCCTGATCGGTACAACAGCAGAACTGGCGCAGACCGTAACATCTTCAATCGTACTGATTGGAGCAGGAATTTGTGCCAATACTGCAGCAGTGCCTGCCCAAAATATACAAAACAGCGTAATCAGGTGCCTTTTCATAATATTGAATTTTTTCGGTTAATCAACGGTATTAGTTATTCATAGATAAGATCCTAAAATCATGGATGCCTGAGCATTTTGTAAAAAGGGTCATAATCCATTTTGCCAAATTACTATTTTTTCCCCAAACATGTACAGTTTAGAACCATTATTATAATTGATAACAACAAAATAAACCCCGGGTGGCCAATCTGAAACGTCGGCCGATAATTCCTGTCTGCAGGTGGAGGAATTCAGGACATGGGCTTTAAATAGTTTTCCCATAGGGTCTAAAACCAGGATATTCCCCATTCCCTTCTCCGGAAGGTAAAATTCCATTGTTAAAAAATGGTTTGCCGGGTTTGGATATATCTTATAACTGAAACCAGCGTTTCCGGAAGGCAGCAAAGCAGGCGTTGTCTTTATGTTCAATGGCGAAGCCGCAAGGGCGGCCCCATGAATAACGTTCATATTTTCATCAGCCAGTTCGACCAGGGGACTGTCTGCCTGAGTAAACTTAATTTGAGAATCATTTTCCGCTTCATCCCGCACCTTTACCTTAACCGAAAAAAGGTCCCGGTCTTTTTGAAGAATCACAGGGTCTCTGCCAAACCATCCGATGCGCAACTGGTCGTCCACCACATTGAAAGGGATCGTATCATTTGTCCCGGTTCCCAGGAAAACTGCAACAATATCAACCAGTTCATCCGGGAAATCGAGAATGAGGGAGAATGCCCCCACCCTGCCATCCGTTAAAGCAGTGAAATGGAGTACTGCCTCTTCACCCGGGCTTCCAAAGACCGCCTGTCCGTCCTGAAGGCTTAACGATCCTGCAGAAGAATCCTCAGAGGAGTCTCCCGGAATATAACTCATGTTAAAATCGCCAGTGGCCAGCATAACGAAATTCCGGATAACGGACTCATTTTCAACGCTTATTACAGGGAAGGAATTGCCGAAAAGGTTATTTTCAGAAACATAGTCGCCTTCGAGCCAGAAACGCCATTTTCCTTCCGGATATGATCTCCAGGGAGGGATTTTCTGAAGGAAAAAGCTGTTAATCAGCGTTGCATCACCGGCCGTAAGGGAATGGTCCTCATCGACATCTCCAGACATAAACCTTACCTTTTCCAAAGGGGAAAAAGGTTCCGATTGCCATCTGTAAACACTTCCGGCATCAACGGAATTGACAGCCCCTGTGTTGTCGGGGCAGAAAGATGCCCGAACCGAATATTCACCGGGCAAGACCGAAGGAAATTCATAATTTCCCGATTGATCAGTTGTTGCCGTGTAAGCCGTATCCCCTTCCGCGGTCAGGAAGAGTTTTACATCCTTTAAAGGAGAACGCTTTTCATTGAGGTATTTCACGCTACCTTTAACCACCACGCTGCAAAGGTCAATCTTCACCGGAAACGCTGATACAACGTCGGGGTTGCATCCATAGACGGGATCAAAATAACTCACCGTGATGAGTCCATCTCCGGGTTTGTCCCAGGTCACCCCGACGGAATGGTCAGCTGCGCCGCCTCCTGCAGTGATTTTCCCTCCGGAAACCGACCATAAATAATTGAACTTCCCTGCCTCAGTAACATATGTATGACCGGAAGAAAAAGCACATACTTCATCCGGACCGGCAAGAGTTGGAACAGGCAAAGGAACGACCATAATATTCCGGGTTTCCGTTATTCCGTCAATAAGACTACCTGAAACAGCATCTTCCAGCCTGAATACAATGGAATAATTTCCGGGAGAATAAAAATCAACACTCCCCTGCAGGGCAAGAAGAAATTCCGGAGAAAGCAAAAATCCTGCGGCAGGTCCCCAATACCCTGAATTAATGAACTCAACAGGAGGTTGACTTCCGGCGTTAAAATGAAAGGTTACATCGGCCGGACCGGTAGCCGTAATTTTAAGCCTTCCGTTGCCAGGAGCACATTGTCCGGATGGTATTTTATTAACCAGGTTGATACTTAATTCAGCAATCCCGCCTGAACAAATTTGAGCGGGAGCAGTTACGTTCAATTCATAACCTGAAATTGGTGCAGGGGTGACGGAACCGTCAGAAAAGAACGCCGTCTTCGGATTGTCACCGATTGGAACAAATCCCGGGAACGGAGTATTGTACTGGCAGTCAGCAGAATTTGTATGGTTAAAACTAACAGCCGATTCTCCTCCGACATAAGTAAATGAGAGGGTAAAAAAGAGTGCGCCGTCCGGCAGTGTCTCCCCTTCCAGATTGGTTGAAATCCCGGTAATCTTGACCTGGCCAGGTGTTGAAAGATCGGATGAGAGGGACAATGTTCCGGAGGTGTTGGTAAATAGCGGATTTTTCAACACATTTTGGTTGTAGCTAATGGACAAGTTCACCATGCCAATGTTCGAAAATCCCCGTACTGTGACGGGGAGGTCCACAGCATCACCCTGGCAGGCCGTCACATCCGGAATGATCGTAACCGGCGCGACCCTTGCGGCGGTAAAGCTGAGCATTCCGTTGACATAATGATCAGCATAGGGAACATCATTCAAGGCATTCAGGCTTCCGTCATAGAAAAGACAAGAGTAAGAATCCTCATCATCGATGAACCTCACAAGGGTAGAGCCCGTGATTTTCTTCTTAAAATGAAGGTTTAAAAAGATACTCCCGTCACTCAAGGTGACGCCCGCGTTGAAATACCCGCCACACCTGATGATTCCTTCATTTAACAACTCCGTGTTGACACTGAAGGCAGCAAAACTCACCCCGTTTCCGAAGGTTATCTTTTCAAAAGAAGCGACTGAAGTGTCAAAGCCGAATTTCAGGTCGCAGGCTGCAATGTTCTTAAAATCGCTCACCCTGACCGGGACAATGGCCGTACTATCCGCTGAGGTTGTCATTCCGATGGAACAAACGGGGGCATTCCCCGCCCTGCCACCGGTCACTCCGGTGGTCAGCAGCAAAAAGATGCCCAGCATCCTGTTAAGCATCGTTCCCCGGGGAAAAACCTGGATAAACCACATACAGAAATAAGAGCCATAAACCGGGATGACCAGTTTATCATCCCGGTTTATGGAAAGCAAAATTATCGTTTCACCATCTTCTTCTGCACACTTGTTGCAGTTACATCATTCTTCAAGTCGAGCTTAATAAAATAGACCCCAGGAGACCACAATGTAAGGTCGCTCCTAAGATTATAAGTTCCGGCTGCTTGGTTCTCGTCAATCAGCACCGCCACCTTCCTTCCTGAAAGATCATAAGCCGCCAGGGTCACATTTCCGGAGACCGGAATGGTGTAACTCAGGTTGACAAATTCACCTGCAGGGATAGGATAAGGAGTCAAGGACAAATGATCAGCAGAAATTGCCATCCCTGCGTCGGTAGTCATCATCTCCAGAACACCGGCATAAATTTCAGCATCGGGGATAACTTTCATTTGTGCATCACCAATTTCATTCGTACGATCGGGAATAAGGCTAAAGCCAAATGCCTCACCACTTACCGTAAACGGTTTCACCCTTACCTTCACACTGAACAAAGCCTCTCCCTTTCCTGGATTTGCAGGATCGTTGCTGTACCATCCGATACGGAGTTTGTTGTTCAGAATATTATAGGGCACCGGCATATTTGTATCGTCACCGAGGAAGACTCCAAGAATCTCCACCGCCTCGACACGATACCCCAATGTCAGTGAGAAGGCTCCGACACGCATTTCTGATCCGGCAGTAAAGGGGACCAGGTATTCCGAACCTGCGGAAACCCTCATCGTTTTTCCCTCATGCAGCAGGACGGAGCCACCCTGACGCGCCGACTTGAGACTGTTGATCGCATCAGTGGCACTGAGGTTAAAGTCACCGGTAATCAAGCCAAAGAAGTCTTGCAGGATGGGACTTGTCCCAACGGTTATCACAGGATTCAGCCCTTCGGTAAACGGATTTTTCGCAATCTGTTCGCCGGCGCGCCAGAAAGTCCACAAGCCAACAGGAGATTTCCATGCTGGGTTTCCATCCCGCAGGTAATAGAAGTTGATTTCTCCGGCATCTCCAGCCGTTAGCCGGTTGTCATAGATTACATCGGCCGCTTTGAAACGGACTTTTTCAATTTCATATTGGGGGCCAACCTGCCAGGAATTCACCATTCCGGCATCGAGGGAGTTAATTGCCCCTTCGGTAGGCTCATCGTAAGAAGAAGTAACGGTATAAGTGCCGGGTTCCACGGTTTCAAACACATATTCACCTGCGGCATTGGTGGTCGTGGAATAGGTGTTACCGACTCCCAGCAGCGTGACTTTCACGCCTTCGAGCGGAACATTAACGTCACCGAAGTAATATCGGTAGGTACCCCAGACATCCCCCTCATCGGATATGGTTACCACCCAAATTCCTGAAGACGCTGAAAAATCAGGATTACAAGTTTCGTCTTTGGCAAAACGTTTGAAGTAAGTAGTCTGATACAGGTTTGACGGGTCGTAGGTTGCACTATTGCTGTTTGCAATATCTTCGTAATTTGTTCCGTCAGTGCTGCTTTGCCATTTATATTCAATAGTCCCGTTACCTCCAGAAGCGTTTTCAATACTGCCAATTTCTATTGGATCACAGCCATAACAAATGGATTCACCAGTAGAAGCAATAACACCTGGGTTAAACTCATCGTAAACAGTAATCGTACCTGTAGCAGTGGCTGTGGCGCACGTCCCGGTCAGGTCAACAGTGTATGTGAATGAGCCGGTCTCTGTTGGAGTCCCGCCGATGATCAATACCCCTGCACTGTAATTGGCCGCTAATCCTGCAGGAAGACCGGAGACAGAGGCATTGTCAACCATCCCTTCAATATCGTACGCAATTTGCTCAATTTCATCGCCGAGGCAAAGTACCTGGACATCTGTACCGGCAACTGAACTCAAAGTAATGGTTGCATACTGATTTACCGTTATGGTCACACTTGAAGGCATTGGCAAAATGCAACCTGTAATGGTATTGGTCGCAGTTACCGAATAAGTTCCCGCCTGAGTTTGCAATCCGAAATCAAGAGCAGAACCTGTCCCGGCAAGAGTGGTAACATTTGTTGTGCCGTAAACCAAGGTATAGTTAACCCCGGTTTCTGAACCTGCCAGACCCACTGCAACCCCGTCTCCACCGGAACAGTACGCTCCGCCGCCTGTGACAGCGAACACCGCCGTAGTGCATCCGTTCAGTTGGGTCATCCCCTCATTGGTGTACCAATCGCAGATAAGAACATTATTGTCTGCATAACTATCGTAATTTCCCCCCGTACCAATTCCGTAAATCCTGTTTCCAGCACCGCAGGGATTATCGGCAACTCTGTACGGACCCGATGGATCTCCCCACCAATTCATCTTCGCATCCACTTCCCCTGGATTAGCCTCAGAATCATAAACATTTTGTAAACCATAGAGGGTATTCCCATAGATTTTATTATAATTAATAGTGGCAGGACCATAGCAATTTACACCAATATTGCAAGTAGTAATATCATTATGCAAAATACTATTGCCCGTTTGTGAAACAAATATTCCTTCACCTGAGCAATCAGAGATGAAGTTCCCCTCTATTAAATTGTTTGCGGTGGCTATATTCATCCCTGTACCAAAATCACTCACCACGTTAGAAAGAATCTGGTGGCTACAAGAAGAACCCTGTGTTATCCAGGTTACAGAAATTCCCGTTCCCGAAGTCCCGGAACCTGTCACTGTATTCCCTTCAACAACATGTTGGTCTACTGCAAGCAAATTGATCCCGATTTCAGGACCGGCAGAATTGCTACCACTAATCGTGTTATCACTTATGGTGTTACCCTCCCCTCCGCCATACGAATAAACACCAAATCTTGTGGCACTGATCTCGTTATGAGCAATCATCAGATGATCGCAATCTAATGCTGAAATCGCAATGTTGCAGCTGTACATGGTATTGTTGACCACATCATCTGCAAGAGCCGGGTTGTTAATATAGCTGTAACTGATTCCAATATTTCCGCTTACTCTATTATAGGAGGTGGTTACAACAGGATCAACAAGGTTATCGGTTCCCCATACTGAAACGCCCGTATACGCAGTACTGATATCGTTGCTTCCGATGGTCAGTTGCGCCCCATCCAACACGAATATGCCGAAGGTATTCTGATCGGAGGCGTTGAAGCCTTTAATTCCGGAATTGAACAATCCGGCATCGGCAATCTCCTCTTCTTTTACCTTCCGGAAATAAACTCCGGCAAAAATATCGCAACTCCTGGTTTGTCCATCAGCATCAATGGTAAAGTCTCTAATCTTCACACTGATGGGATCACCTGAAACAGGATCAGCCGGATAAGCAGCAATGACATAATCAACATAATCAGGATCATCAGCAGTCCAGGTTTCAGTCATGTAACCCGGAGCACAAATTCTTCCGCTTGCGGGGGCTTTGATGATGGATTCACCTTCTCCTGCCCCCAGCAAAGTCAGATCCTTTTGTACCAGAACCTGTTCTGTATATGTACCAGCGTCCACATAAATGATGCTTCCTGGTTCAGCCACGGAAACCGCTTTGGAAATGGTGAGCAGCGGAGCATTAGAGGTGCCCGGATTGCTGTCGTTACCTATCGCAGTACACCATTTCTCATCTCCATCCATTGTTCCGTCGTTAACATATAAAAGTTTCCCATAGACTGTTACTGTTATAACATCATTAGCGAGGCAACCAGCATTATCCGTAACGGAATAAGTTAAATGATAGGTTCCTACCGGCGCACCGTTAAAAGTGGGATTTACTACACTCGTTGAAGACAAATATGCGGCACCATCGCCGGTCCATTCATGAGAACTATAAGTGCCACTACCTCCGGAAGGATTTCCGTTCAGGGAAACGGATCCTCCAACTATCATATATGCCGGGTCAGGCAAAATAGAGGCAGAAGGCTTAGCCAGAACGGTAACACTCCTTGTCACCTGAACCGCATCATTTCCACAATTATCTTTAACATTATAATATAATGTATAGGAACCGGGAACATTTGTATCAACAGATCCTGTTGCAACAACAGAAGCAGAGATATCCCCGTCGCAATTATCCGAAGCTGTAGCTCCGGCATCGATATACGTCTCATTTTGGCATATCTCCACGGTAGATGAACCGAGGAGGGTGATGACGGGGATGGTGTTATCGATGCGGGTATTATAGGAATACTCGCTGTACAGACCGCATGCGTCGGTAACCCTGACGGTAACCACGGCTTCGCAGGTACCGGTAGTAGAAGCGGTCACGACCAGCTCTTCCGGAGCGGTACAGTTATCGTTCCGGTTGGTAGTAGCTGCGATGGCAGCAGCCTCGGCCAGGGCAACGGTTGCATAGCAATCGTCAATGGTTCCCTGGGTTGCAGTCGGGGCTTCGTTGTCGATGCGGGTGTTATAGGCATACTCGCTGTACAGACCGCATGCGTCGGTAACCCTGACGGTAACCACGGCGGCGCAGGTACCGGTAGTAGAAGCGGTCACGACCAGCTCTTCCGGAGCGGTACAGTTATCATTCAGGTTGGTGGCAGCTGCGATAGCGGCAGCCTCGGCCAAAGCCACGGTGGTATAGCAAGCGTCTATGGTTCCCTGGGTTGCGGTTGGGGCTTCGTTGTCGATGCGGGTGTTATAGGCATACTCGCTGTACAGACCGCATGCGTCGGTAACCCTGACGGTCACCACGGCTTCGCAGGTACCGGTAGTAGAAGCGGTCACGACCAGCTCTTCCGGAGTGGTACAGTTATCGTTCCGGTTGGTGGTAGCTGCGATGGCAGCAGCCTCGGCCAACGTCACGGTGGTATAGCAAGCGTCTATGGTTCCCTTGGTTGCGGTCGGGGCTTGGTTGTCGATGCGGGTGTAATAGGTGTATTCGCTGAAGTTGCTGCTTTTGTCAGTCACCCTGACGGTAACCACGGCTTCGCAGGTACCGGTAGTAGAAGCGGTCACGACCAGCTCTTCCGGAGCGGTACAGTTATCGTTCCGGTTGGTGGTGGCTGCGATGGCGGCAGCCTCGGCCAACGCCACGGTGGTATAGCAATTGTCTATGGTTCCCTTGTTGGCGGTCGGAACTTGCTTGTCTTCAACCGTCACCGTATAACTGCACGACGCAGTATTGCCGTTGGCATCCATGGCTGTCCATGTGACGATTGTGGTTCCTACATTGAATTCAATACCATCCAGGGATATTCCGTTGCCAGTTGTTGCACCTGCCAAAACATAGGAGACAGGTAAAGGTACCCCCATCAGCGGGATATTTTCCATAGCCTTGAGGGCACTCCTCTTTTTCTGGTTAAGGGTTACCCAAACGGGATGTGGAGATCCGGAGACAGTATTGACGTCAGCTATACCAGCATTCTTGGCATTAGTTAATGCAGTCCAGTTTTCGGGTGTGTAATGATTAGGATTATAGGTAGCATAAGCTGCTTCAAGTTCTGAAATGGCATCAGTTTTAGCCTCGGCTAAGGTCCTCCCTTGAGCAGTTCCACCGCTTACCCTGTAATAGAGACTTGCGTTGTGGACCCCCGAGGCTGTACTTTGAATAAACCGGAAATTATAATCCACCTCAAATTTCGTCCTGTCATGCACATTGGGAGCATCGTTTAACATCCCAACCAGCGTGAAAGAAAACACATTCCCTACCAAAGATGAAAAACGGTTGAATGGATTGCCAATCCAGGCTAAGGCCATATTTTGCGCATCAGATTGGATATTTGAATCAGATCGTTTGTTTCCGTCTCCATCATAAATATTGATTGTACTGCTTCCTGATTTTGCCTGATAAACATTGTCCGAAGTTATGACATTCATCATGGCGGTTGGCATACCTGTACCTCTAATACCATAACATCCGTCAATCAAACTATAAAAACGTTCACCAGCCAGTGTTGATGAAATCAAAACATAAACATCCCTTGTAGAGGGCTCAAAATAAGCTCTCATCCGGTTTTCTCCGCAGGATGTCAGCGACTGTTCATTAACCGTCCATTCAAATCCTTTCTTGGACCCCGGTCCAGTGTAAGTTCTGTACCCCCACGCATTGTCAAAAGTTTCAATGATGGCAAGTCGTTCCAGCTCAGCAGCAGTTAAATCCTCGGGACAAATGTCCAGAGCAGTAGCATCCCAATCTATTCCACTATGTTCGTAAGTACATGAATTGAGATCGGTCTCCTCTACTTGATTATCAACACACGAAACTGAAGGTGCATGTGCATCACGGATGGTCACCGTAAAAGAACAAAAGGAAGTATTGTCGGCAACATCAGTCACAGTCCATTGAACATTAGTTACACCTATTTCAAAAACCACCCCGGATAGCGAAGTTGTACCTGAACCTGTGGTTGCACCCGACAATACATAACCAAGAGAAACAACACTACAGTTGTCACTGTATGAAGAGGGATCAAACTCACTTCCTTTGGCTGAATAAGCACAGAAACCATCATCTGTGTTCCGAGTCTGATCGGAAACGCAAGAAACAGAGGGATCCTGATTGTCCAGAACCAACACATCAAACGTACATTCTGCCGTAAGGCCGTTGGCATCGGTAGCCACAGCCTTTACCGTGGTAGTTCCCACAGGGAAGTCATACGGGAATGTGATGGCAGATCCACCTATCGAATATACGATGCTGGAGACGGAGCAGTTGTCCGTTGCCGTTGCCGTGAATGTTCCGGTATAGTTACACTCGCCGGCATCCGTATTGTTGGTCAAACCGGTGGTAGGGCAGGTGATCTCCGGTGGCTGGTTGTCCACCACCACCACATCAAACGTACATTCATCCGTGTTCGCCGGAGTTGCTCCGTCAGATGCCACAGCCTTAACCGTTGTCGTCCCTATCGGGAAATCATACGGAAAGGTGATCTCGTTAGTGCCGATATAATACTTGATGGTATAGCTGCAATTGTCGGTTGCGGTGGCTGCAAAGCTCAGGCTTGACGTGCACTTGTCTTCATCCGTATTGTAAGAGGCCTCCACAGTCGGGCAGGTGATCTCCGGATCCTCCGAGTCAACCACAACCACTGAAAATGATTTATTACTTGTTTGCGAGCAATTGTCGGCAGCAACAACTTTCACCGTAGTGGTACCTACCGGAAAATTGTACGGATAAGAGATCGGAGTTTCATTTTCTCCGTCGACAATGAAATAGGTCAAATCCGGTGCTGAATCACAATTGTCGGTTGCAGTGGCTTCCAAAGTCAACGTCCTGTAACACTCCCCTTCTGTATTGTCATAGGATGCATCCACAACAGGAAGGGTAATGCCGGGGGCAATGAAATCGCCGACATCAATCGTCTTTGATGCTGTGGTCGAACAATCATTGTCATTATCAGTAACCGTACATTGGATCGTATAGGTCCCGTCGCAGTCAGAAGGAACAGAAATCGTTACTGAACTGGTGTTCCCTACTACCGGTTCATCGTTAAACGTCCAGGAATAGCTAAAATCTCCAACTGATAGTCCCGTCACGCTAAACACGACATTTGATCCACCGCACACAGGCTCATCAGGCGTGAATTCAATGTTAAAAACCGGAACAGGATTAACAACAACGTTTACAGTATAACTTACCGTGCATCCCAGATTGTCAACAACGGTAAGAACATAATCACCTTCATCGGCTTCAGTCATAAGGCTCCTCACAGGATTCCGCTCAGTGGAGGAAAAGCCGTTCGGTCCTGTCCAATTGTAAGTCATCCCCGAGAATTCCGTTGCATCAAGCTGAAGCGTCAAACCGGCGCAAACAGGTCCGTTTGACGATGCCGAAACAAGATAACCATCTGACGGGGAAACTGCCCCATTAATAAAATTGGCATTTCCGGGAAGATCGGGAATAACTGGAAACCATGGAGATGGACCTGCATATTCGCAATTGGTCGAATATTCATGATTGAACGTGATGTTTGTAGTACTTCCATTATTATAAGTAAAAACCAGCGTTAACAGGATACCATTATCAGGAATGGAGGCCCCATCTGAAGTGTAATCATTGGCAGTAATCTTGATTCTTCCCGACGAAGGGTTGCTCTTTGAAAAATTTGCAATACCGGAAGTATTCAATACATTAACATACGTCAACACAGCAGGATCAAAATTGATCACCAGGGATACTGAACCAACCTCATTGAAACCGGTGACTGTTACAGGCACCTGAACCGTTGAGTTAATGCATCCCTTTACATCCTGAATAGTGGTATATACTGGTGGAATCGTAGCAAAAGTAACCGATCCGTTGATATAGTTTGACCCACTTTCAGTGAGTTCAAGATTATTCTTATCATAAAAAACACATCCATAACTATCGTCATCATCGAGAAAGCTGACTGCAGAAGTACCATAATCAACCCTTGTGAAATGGAGGTTAAATAGTACATCATCATCTTCCAGAGAAATATCACCCGGTTCTTCCGCAACGAACCACCCCAGATTTACCACTCCGGAGGATGCTTCAGAATAATTTACTGCCAGGTTGCATGCCAAAGTCACATCATCACCAACTGTTATGTTGGTCAACATGGCAACAGACGGATTAAAAACAAATTTGAGGTCACATGCGCGAATCTCATTGAAATCGGCAACGGTGACGGGCACAATTGCAGTGCTGTTGTATGAGGTCACTTCCCCGATAGTCAATACAGGAGCCTCCTGGGCCATTACTCTTGACAGACCAAGTACCACAAGGCAAGTTAACATTAAGGTAAACCGTTTCATAAAGAGTTATTTTAGTTTTCTTCAATCCTGCTTTATAAAATTATTCAAAGGAAAATCCGGGGTGGTACTAAAACCACCCCGGATATGTATTCCATTACTGGATGACCAGCTTCTTAATTAAGCTTACACTTGAAGAGCCTGTTCCCAGGTTAAGCTTTACAAAGTAAATCCCGGGGGTCCACATCGCAACATCCACCTTAAGGTCATGTTTCCCCTCATTGCGGACTTCATCGAGCAGAACTCCCATCTTCTTCCCAAGCATATCAAAAGCTTCAATGGTCACTTCAACCTGTTGTGGTACAGAGTAACTCAGATGGACCGTTTCGGAAGCAGGATTCGGATACATCAGCAGATCAACACCGCCGTTCAGATCTGTGAACACACTATTGGTGGCGATTACTTCCAATACGGCAGCAATGAGTTGGACATCAGGAATAACTTCCATCTTATCGTCCCCCAATTCGTTGAGAGAACTGTGAGCCAACGAGAACCGCAATTTCTCTCCCTGGGTGGCTCCGGACTTCACCTTTACCTTCAGGTTAATCAATGTCTCGTTAGAAGCCAGCTTCAAAGCTTCCTGACTGTACCAACCTATACGCAGCTGATTATTCACCAGGTTCCATGGAACCGGTACGGTTTGGTCATTTCCGAGGAAGACTCCGAGGACTTCCACCCGATCGACCGGATATTCCATGATAAGGGAAATTGCCCCCACAGTCATGGCCGATTGTGCAGTCAAAGGCACACTAAACACTCCATCGGGAGTTACCCCCATGGTTGAACCATCAAGAAGGGTGACTGAGCCTGAATTTCCGGATTTCAGGGCATTGATCTGATCCGTGGCACTCAGGTTAAAATCACCCGTAATCAATCCATAAAAATCCTGTAAAACAGCTGTAGTTCCCACAGTAATAACCGGATACGAAGGATCAGAGATTACCTTATTAATTGTAGTCTCACCAGCTTTCCAGAAAGACCAGAGTTCAACAGGAGCATTCCAGGCAGGATTCCCATCGTTAAGGAAATATTGATTGATCCTTCCCGGATCCCCTGATGTAATCCTGTTAATCGGGGCTAAAACATCTCCTGCTTTAAATCTGACCTTTTCGATGGCATACTGCGGTCCAACCTGCCAGGCATTCAGCATTCCGGCATCAATCGCGTTGATTGCTCCTCCGGTTGGATAGTCATAGGATGAAACCACCGTATAATCTCCCGGTAACACAGCTGAGAAAGCATAATTGCCGTCAGCATCGGTAACTGTTTCGTGAACCGTAATCCCTGATTGCTGGAGTTTCACAGTCACTCCGGCCAGTGGCGTGAGTTTACTGTGGAGATATTTGTAAGTACCTGAGACAGACCCTCCGCCCAACACGTTGACGGTCCGCACTTTCGTGGCTGTGTTGCCGGCATTGTCGGTGACACTGTATGTGATGAAATAGACACCCTCGACACTGGTATCCACCGATCCGCTGACAATAATTTCAGCAGTGAGGTCTCCATCCACGTTGTCCCAGGCGGTAGCTCCGGCATCCGTATAGGTAGCTCCTACATTCACCGTTGCAGGATTATCGCCCAGGATAGTGATTACGGGTGGTTCGATATCCTTCACCTCCACCAGGAAGGTGCAGGTTCTGAGATTGCCAGCAGCATCCGAAGCCCAGTAGTTGACAGTGGTTGTGCCCACGGGGAAGAAGTTTTCTCCAGGCAGGTCATTCCCAGAAGTCATTGGGGTGGAGCAGTTCTCGCCAAAAACCGGCGGGATGAAATCCACTCCCGGAACGAGTACCGCACCGTCCAGACCGGGATCATTGTCAACTGACAGGTTATCCGGACAGGCCGTCACATAATAGGGTGCTGTCATATCTTCAACAGTGATCGTCAGATCCTGGAAAGTAGTCTGTTCACCGTCTGTCACGGTATAACGAATCAAATGGGTGCCGATTTCGAAGAATCCGCTGTGGTTAGATCCTGTCAGGTAAAGAGAGGAATAAGGACTTTCCGGATCAACACCCGGAGCAGGTACGTAACTATAGTGCTGTCCGGTGATCACCGGGTTGGTGACACAGTTATCCGTAGCTGTTGGAGCATTCCACAGAGCATAGTACTGGCATGACGTACCGGCGGCATCATTAATATTCGCCGGGAAGGTGGCAAATACAGGATCTTCAGTGTCGGTCACAGTTACCGTAAATGTACAGCTGACCGTCATACATTCATTCTCAGCCACAACTTCAACTGTTGTTTTTCCAACGGGGAAGAGATGGCCAGAAGTAATTGGAGTTGTTCCTATCCAATATGTAATTTCGGGAGTAGGTGTTCCGGAAGCAATCGCTTCAAACTCTACGGAAGCGCCACAAACACCAGGATCATTTTCAACTGCGATATCTGTGCATTCCAAGGTAAGTTCGGATTCTACCGTCAGCACCGCCTGAACTTCGCTGAACAGGGTTTTGGTATCCCAATCGCCGTAGTATACCGTTCCCGTGAATGTGAGCGTCTGCGTAAGTCCG
>Ga0209718_1002806_pt1 | contig 16344 bp, 10 predicted proteins | sample AD_JPNAS1_MetaG_FD_184420 | JGI IMG/M metagenome (GOLD analysis project Ga0209718, IMG submission 184420) | Active sludge microbial communities of municipal wastewater-treating anaerobic digesters from Japan - AD_JPNAS1_MetaG (SPAdes) (version 2) | ecosystem: Engineered > Bioreactor > Anaerobic... | reverse complement strand
CCAGGACCTTTAATATCAAGAAAAAAAGCAAAACTATTGCTAAGTTCTTTTTCGACTTTTCTAGCAGTAGAAAAAAGTTTTTCCATCCAATCATGAGTGGCATGTGAACAGTTTAATCTCAAAATCCTAACTCAATTTTTGTGTAGAGCTATAAGTTTTTCTTTTGTGTCTGTTGCAGGTCATATAGTGGCTATTATTCAAGCCATTTTAATTTATTTAAATATATAAAAATTTCTTCTATTCATCATATTTTTAGCTACCTTAAGTTTTGTTTCATCCATAGAATAAAAGGTGCACAAAACCTCTCATTTTTTTACTTTTGCGTTAGTTTTTTTATGTAAATATATTCATGCCTCATCCATTAAAGGAGAACCCAAAGCTCTACAAACCATATTTAGCTGATGCATATCAATACTTTTTACCACAGCATCTTTCTTTGATTTGATGTCCAAAGAATATTTTCATAATTCTAAGTCTTCCGATTGTATATTTGGATTTTTACCATTTTGTGCTTTAATAATTTTTTGCATATATTTCCACGCAGCTCATGATATAAGCTGTCAATAAGCTAATTTTTCTGCCTCTTTTCATTTCGCTAAACCAACCATTTCAATCATTTTTGTAGCAAGATGTAGTGTTTTCTTTTCTAAGTCCATAGGTCTTTTTGGATGTTGTTGCAAAACTCTAAGAACCTCTCTTACTTGCAATACTGCTCAAATTCATGCTCAAATTGGCTCTTTAGCTTCTGTAATTGCAACACACATCTTTATTCCAAGTAGTTTTCAAAGTGTATTGAATTTTTCCTCCCACTCTTTAGCTTCTTTCATGTTTTTAACCTTTGCTGTTGGTCACATAGGCACATCTATAAGCAAATGAGTAATTCACATTGCATATTTTTTTGCCATTATAGAACTTACAACTTTTGAAATATTTTGCATACTCAAAGGATGTTGTATTTGAATTAGCTTATCATCAGCTGGTGCTAAATCTAAACCTCATCACCATACCAAACAACAATTCAATTCTTTAACTAATTTTTTTATTTCTTGTTCATTAAATTCAATATCCATCAAAACATTTACACACTCACCTGTCGCAGCAGGAGAAGTAATAGCTTTTGAAAAATTTTTCGGTATTTTAATTCATAAAGATGCAATTAGTGGAATTAAGATCATTGTGGTTTCATTTCACGGTACACCTCCAATACAATGTTTATCAGCAACTATGGTTCATTTTGGATATTTAAACATAACTCAATTCTCAGCCATAGCTTTTGCGGTTAAGTATGTTTCTTTATCACTAGTAGGATAAAAAAAGCTACTAGCAACATAGTAAGTCATCAAGGAATCAACTAATTTATTTTGAGAAATATCTTTAATAATAGAATTGATTTCATTTTCACTAATAGACTTTCATTGCATTTTCTTTCTAATGGCTTCAACTGTTTTATTTGACCTTTTTGTATACTCCACTCTCACAATATCTCACTCATTAAAATTTGCCTTAGCAAAAGTATCTTCAAAAACTCAGATTTCTCAAGGTTTTACTAGTTTTTTAGTAATATCCAAATTCGCCACAATAATTTCTTTTCCAAAAATTATTTTTACTTTATCAAAAGCATTCAACCCGTATTCTACAGCATCTATTTCATTTAAAACAACAATTAATTTTTCACCGTCATGAATGTTTATTTTTTTTACCTTTACATCCAATGTGTTTTTTTTATTAGCCATGTTTTTTTTCTATTAAGTTAAATAAAACTACCAAGTAAGCACATCTTGTATTTCTGTACCCGTTTGAGTTAACTGTCTATGGGTTAATTTTCATTCCTCAGATCATAAATCAGAAGGAATTTTTTTATTCAAAGGTTTATCTGCCCTTATATTTTGTTTAGGAATTTTTTCATTGTTAGCTACTTGACTATCTTCAAAAAATTCAGGATAGTTAAATTCTACATATTCCATTACTTTTTTTATCAATTCGGTATCATCCGCTATCCTTTCCAAATAAGCCCGAAATTCCATATAATCCTCATCTTTTACAATCTGATCAATATATTCTTCAGGAACCTCTCTAGGAATTGGCTCCTTTGTTAAATTTTCTATTAAAAAATCTACATACTCTCATCCATCAGAGATATCTCAACCAGGATCAATGTTATAAATATCATCGTTTAAATATTCTTCATAAGTTATTTCATCAAGATTAATTTTTGTTTTATTGTTCATTTTTTTATAATAATTTATATTTTAAAAGAGAGAGTGGAAAGTAGGATGTAAGAAATGATAAATAATTATCAAACACCACTACCCCACCTATTTTTCTATTTTTTCTTTTTTTCAAAGAATTCTATTGCTTCTGCTAATTCTTCATGCTCTTTGGCATAATCATGAATATCTATTCACTTTTGGAAAGCTTCACAGGCTTGCACCAAAGCTTTCGCACCAACCTTGGTCCCTTTTGGATGTGCATTACAACCAGCTCCCATAGTGGTAATAAAATCAACATTTCACATAAGATCAATAAATGGTTTTAATAATGTTGGATTAAGTCATCCAGATATAATTGGACAACATTTTTTTATAGTTCTCCAACTATCATCTTCATTTGTTAGTACAAATTGATTATCCATTTGTATTTTTTCTATCAAATCTTCATCATGTTCCGGTATAAGTCCCCAATTTTGGTCAAAAATATGTCCATCCGCCAAATAAAAATAGATATTTTCTGCAACTGTTATATCTTCTCCAGGAGTTCATGCCATTTTACCAACTCATGCAGTACCAGTATGAATCCCAGATGCTCCAGCCAATCTAGCAAATTTAGACAAAATTAATACGGAAAAACCAATAGGATTTTCTGGCCTAGTAAAAGCACCATGTCCAGCTCTATGAAAATGAATAAATACATTTGGATATCTTCTTCTAAGAGTTTGAACTGCTGTCCATCCTGCTGTAGTTCCATCAATCAAAAATGCATAAGAACCTGGCTCCATACCAGAATTTACAATCATTTCACATCTTTCGATCATTGTATCAAAATCCGCAGCAGAAACATTAAATGAGTGTACCTTTTTCTTTCCCGTTTCTTTTACAGCTTTATCCATAGCTTCCTTCACATTTCTAACCATTTTATCATAAGGGGAGAAATCTTGATCAGCTTGTGGTTCATCATTTTTTACAAAATCTCATCATCATACCCAAAAATCATAACATACTTCTGCATACTCAGCAGATGTTAATCACATTTTAGGCTTTACAATAGTACCAAGAATCGGTCTATCATAAACTCATAAATAATCTCTCATATCTTGTAAAGTATAACTAGGTCCATCGTATTGCTCCATCATTGCAGGTGGAAATCGCACATCCAGAAGTTTTAGTGCTTTTACTTCTTTCATACCAAAAACATTACCTGCGATATAAGTAAGAATGTTTTGAACATTTCACTTTCTGTCAAACAATCTCCAAGGATAAGCAATCCAAACTAATTCTTTTTTTAGATCAACTTGATAAACAAGAGCATTCATACTTCTTGAGTACGGTGTTTCTGTCATCACAGCAAAGTTTGTTCATGTACTTGATTCTGAAGCTACTTCACATGCTGCTTGCAACATATTCAAATTTTTACCAGGGAGCATATGGAAGCATGCCAACATATATTCCCCATTCTTTGGATCCGGTAACTCTAAATTCACATAAGCTTGTTGATGCGAATTTAAAGTCTTAAACATTTCTTTAATAGTCATTTTGTTTATATATAAATAAATTAAAAACTAATTTTCATGCTAAGAAGTAATTCTTATCACTACTCACATTCTATCACAAGAAAACAAAGTTTTCAAATTTCTTGCTTAGTAATATAATTATACTCAAAAAAACAAAAAAAATCAAAAAAACCGTAGTTAAAATACGATTTTGATATACATTTTTTATTTTTAATATATAATATCATTAATTATCATCACCCGAGTGAAACATAAACAATCAACACTAATAAAGAACAGTTATTTTTCACAAACCATCATCGCAAAACCTATCATTTCGAACATAGTCAAAAAATCTCCTTTATTATCTTCTGTCGTGGCAAGCTACTGAACAAACCAGAACAATTTCCATAGGGTTCTCACTCAAACAAAATTCCTCCCTAGGGGGAGGGTGTTCTCCCCCGCAGTACTGCGGGGGTAGGTAGGGGTTAAATAGCCCTAACAAACTCCAATTACCCCCAACTATTGAATTTACAAATCCCCCTCAATCCCCCTTAATAAGAGGGATGCCCGCCTAGCAATAAAAGAAAAGTTTCTCTTTTTTTATAGCTTCCAATCATCTTTGAAGATCCTCTTGATTGTTTGAATACAATTCACACAAAACATCTCACTTTTTCACCAAATTTCAATGTTGTTTATAAAAATAAATTCAAGCTTGTTTATCAAACGGTGCTCAAAACAATCTAGCTATATCTTTTATTAACTGAACATTGAGTGATTTTATTTTTCAAGCTTTTTTTGCTATTATTTTTTCTGAAAATTTTGCCAAAGGCAAATCTTCTGAATCTACTATTCCCAGATAAGAAACTTTTTTATAATCAGGTTTCCTATTGCGAATACGATTTTGTGCTGTAATTAATTTTTTCATATATTCCCAAGCAGCTCCAGATTCCAATTGTTTTGTAGCCAATTCAATAGCTTTTTTTCATTTAGCCAATCAAACAAGACGAATCAAATCAGCGGATAACTTAATTGATTTCTCTTTGATATCTTTTGAAATACATTTTTTATTTTGAAGGATTCTGAGAACTTCTCTTGTTTGCAAAACTGCTCATATCCCCTTACCCACAGGATGATTCGCATCAGATATTTCCACATAAACTTTCATCCCAAGTTTTTCTCAAATATATTTGAAATGACCAGCAATTCTATCTGCAGTTTTTTGATCTTTTATTTTTCAATTTTTACCAACAGGCAAATCTATTAAACAAAACTTCGTTCATCAGGCATAAATTTTTGCCATAATACTAATTGCTACCTTGGAATATGCTTCCATATACAATGGGTATGAAACCTTTATTATTTTATCATTTGCTGGAGCAAATTTCAAAAATTCTCCATTAGCCAAACAAGATAAATTTTTAGTAACCAATTTTTTCATTTCACTGACCGAAAATTCGGTATCCATCAGCACTTCTACACACTCTCAAGTTGCAGCAGGAGAAGTTATAGCTCTAGAAAAAGTTTTTGGACTAGACATACCAAGGGAACCCAAAATAGGCACAATAATCATAGTTGTTTCATTCCCAGGTACTCAACCAATAGAATATTTTACAGCAGTATCATACTTAAATTTAATCATATCTCACATTTCAGCAGAATACTTTGCTGTCCAATAAAGTTCCTCTTTGTCACTAGAATAAGCAAAACTACAAGCCGCATAATAAGCCACAAGTAAATCACTAATTTTCCCATCTGTCATATCTCTCATTAATGCTTTAATTTCATTTTTATTTAGTTTTTTTCCAAAAAGTTTTTTCCTTATAGCTTGCAATGATAGTGGATTTTTAGTAATTGTAGAAATAGAAACTATGTCTCAAGTTTTTATATCATGTTTTTCAAAAATATCTTGGGTGATTCAAACCTCTCAAGACTCCAAAAAATCATTAGTCAAATCAACATTTACAGATAATCTCTTATGTTTGCCATCTTTTTCATAAGATAAAATTACATTATCTACTGCTGTAATACCAAACTTAAAAGCCTGCGATTCATTTAACCAAATCTGAAAATCATTTCCAGTTGTAACATTTATTAGTTGTGCTTTCAAAGAAAAGGTTTTATTTTTCATTCTTATAATAATAAGTTTGTAAAGTTCATAGCCCCCTTCAACTTTCCAAACTCCGATTTTCGGGGTGAAAGGAAGAATTTTGTGGGGAAAGTTCCTCCCCTTGGGGAGGTTGTTCTCCCCCGCAGTACTGCGGGGATAGGTGGGGGTTTTACTTCCAACCACCCCCAACTACATTAGAACAGCTTCCCCCAAGGGAAGAACTTTTTAATTTAATTTATCATTTCAACATTTTATCATTCATCCCGCTAAGCGGGACAAGTTTCAACATTTTATCATTTTATCATTTCAACATTTTATCATTTTATCGTGAGCAGAGCGAACTTACTCCAACATCCAAGGATATCTTTTTTTCACTTCTTTAAGTAAATTTTCTGGTCTAATTATTCAAAACTCGGTAATAATCCCTGTAATACATTTAGCAGGAATCATATCAAAAGCATAGTTCAAAATCTTCAAACCTTCTGGAGCATCTGATCGAAGTTCCTTACCATCTCTAGTCTCAATTCAAATTTCCCCTGAAATATCAAGTTTTAATAAACTTCAAACAACATATAATGGGATACCTGAATGCCAAGCCGATAAAGCAATAGCAAAACTTCAAACTTTATTTATAGTGTCTCCATTAGATTGGATAGAATCTGCTCACAAAAAGACCTTGTTTATTTCAATATCTTTTTCATAAATATTATCCACAAAAAATGGTGCTGAACTATCTGTTACCATTGTATTTGGAACACCAGCTTCAACTAATTTCGTAGAAGTCTTTCTTCATTGATATAATGGTCTAGTTTCTGTATTGTAAACATGAATTTTTTTTCATTCATTTCGTGCTGTTTTCAAAATCTTAGTCACAGATCCTGAATGACAATGAGTCATAATATTATCTCAATCATCAATCAAATTTACTCCTATTTCTGCTCTAATTTTTTCTTCCTCATTTATCCAAGTAAGATATTCTGCAAAAGCATCTGCCAATTCTATAGCATTCGCTCAAGCTTTTAACTTATGTCTAGCATATTTCATTCAGTTACGAAGCATCGGCTCTGTTTCTCTAGCCTCTATCAAAAGTTTTGTAGATCTATCAAAAAAATCTTTTAATTCTTTTTTATTGCTAAATTTTTTTAAACGCAATTGTTTTTCCATTACCTTACATGCTTCTCTAGCTATATTGGTAGCTCATTGTATTGTAATTGTACGGATATCATCTGCTACCTGTAAAATTTCATTATCAAATTTAGACATTTTTTATTTTTATGATTTAAAACTACATTCAATTATATATGATTTTATTTTTTTTGCAAATTTTGGGACTCTTATTTTTTTAAACTATTCTATTGTTTATAAATAAATTATTGTAAAAGCTTCTTTGTGAATAATATATAAAGCATAATAAAGCATAATTTTTCTATTTTTATTTTCAAAAACCAGCATATCTCTTCCTTACAAAAATAAAACGAAGTTCAGAATTTATCAAAGATAAAGAAAAGTAAGTGTTAAAGCTTTTTTTAATAAGAAAGTTTTAGATAATGGATTCATGTTAGAGAGTTTTAAAAAATAAAAATAAGGTTCTGAAACAATAAATTACTCAATAAACTTTATCAATTTTTTAATTTATAAAACTTTAGTTTCAAAAACTTCGAAATTTTCACTCCAATAAATAACACAAATAATATCAATAAAATCTCTATCCAAATCCATAAAGACAAAGCTTTTGTGTGAAATATCTTTGATAAACTTGGAATATAGACTATCAATAAAACTAATGCTATTGATCAAACGATTGCTCACAACAACCATTTATTTGAAAAAAACTTTAGTTTATATTCACTTCTAATCATCCAGATTCTGATCATTTCCAACAAAACCAATAAAACAAAAACTCATGTTCTAGCTTGTTCCAAATCTACATGATAATGTCTAAAAAACAGAAATAAAATAACTATTGTCATAAGAATGGATAGATAAATAATACTTGTTAACATCTTTCTATCTATAATTTTTGAACCAAGTTTTCTAGGTTTACGATGCATAACATCAGGGCTCACAGGATCTATTCACAAAGCCAAAGCTGGTAAACCATCAGTAACTAAATTTATCATAAGTATTTGTATTGCTATCAAGGGCAATGGCATACCCAATAAAACACTCACAAAAATAATCAACACCTCAGCAAAATTAGTAGACAGCAAATAGTTTACAAATTTCTTAATATTATCGTAAATTCATCTTCATTCATATATTGCATTTACAATCGTAGCAAAATTATCATCTAAAAGAATCATATCGCTTGCTTCTTTGCTCACATCAGTACCCGTAATTCACATAGCCAATCCTATATCTGCCACTTTCAAAGCTGGAGCATCATTTACCCCATCTCAAGTCATTGCAACAATATTTCATTTTTCTTTTAATAGTGTCACAATTCTTTGTTTATGAGCTGGACTAACTCTAGCAAAAACTCAAATTTTATCTATTATTTTAGCTAAGTTTCTATCACTAATTTTATCTAGTTCTACTCCATCCATAGTCATTCAATCTATTCCCAATTGTTCTGCTATTGCTTTAGCTGTTGTCACATTATCTCCTGTAATCATTACTACTCTAATTCCTGCATTTTTACAAATTTGAATAGAATCTTTTACCTCTACTCTCGGTGGATCTATCATAGCTTGTAATCATACAAACACAAAATTCTCTTCCAAAGCAGAAACATTTCAACTCTCAGTCTTGTAAACTTGGTTAAACTCATAGTTTTCTACTATTCTATAAGCAAATCATAAAACCCTTAAAGCAGATTCAGCAAATTTTTTATTCTGTGAAAGTATATTTTTCTTATCTTTTTCTGTTAGTTTTCTTACTTCTCAATTGGTTAAAAAATGTGTACACTTGTCTAGTAAAACTTCTGGAGCTCATTTAGAATACAAATAAATTTTATTATCTTTTTTTTCTATAAATTCTGAAAAGGAGATTTTTTTATAAATACTTGTCATAATTTTTCTCTCGGAATCAAAAGGGATTTCGTCTATTAATTCATATTCTTTTTCTAAAATCATTCTTTCTATATTTCATTTCATTGCACTAACAAGCAAAGCAATTTCAGTTGGATCACCTACAATATCTACTCAATTGATTGAAGAATTATTACACAAAACTCCAATTTTCAAGATTTCTCTCAAAGAATTTTCATTGTTTTTATTTTTTATCAAAAAATCTTTATTAGCAAAATCTTGATAACCCACTCAATCCAAATCAAAAACTTTATTATCCACAAAAATATGTTTAACTGTCATTGCATTTTTGGTCAATGTTCCAGTTTTATCCGTACAAATAACATTCACGGAACCAAGAGTTTCCACACTCGGAAGTTTTCTCATCAAAGCATTCTTTTTGACTAACCTCTTTACTCCAAGTCACAAAGAGACAGTAACTACAGCAGGCAATCATTCAGGGATAGCTGCAACAGACAAAGCAATTGCCATCAAAAGAGCATTTTGTCGAGAATCTTTTACTATAAAAACATCACTAATAAAAACTATAACACAAATCAACAAAATTATCCATACAAGCCGTTTCCCCAATTTATCTAAATCTTTTTGTAAATTAGTTTGTGGCTCTGGAGCTTCTTGTATCATATAAGCTATTTTTCATATTTCTGTTTGCATTCAAACTGACACAACAATTGCTCTCCCATGTCATTTTGTAACATCAGTTCATGCAAAAATCATGTTTTTTTGATCTCACAAAGCTGAATCTTGGTTTATAGGATTCACATGTTTTTTTACAGGCAAGGACTCCCCTGTCAATACTGCTTCCGCTAATTCCAAACTAATTGATTGGATGATACGAGCATCAGCTCAAATTTTATCTCCTGCATCAAAAACTAAAATATCTCACACGGTCAATTGTTTGGAATCAATCAAAATTTCTCTCCCATTTCTAATCACTCTAGACATTTGACCAGACATTTTTTTCAAAGATTCGATAGATTTTTCTGCATTATATTCTTGAACAAAACCAAGTATAGCATTGAGAATAACAATAGAGATAATCACGATACTATCAACCATTTCTCATATAAAAATGGAAACAACCGCCGCTGCTATCAACACCAAAATCAAAAAACTTTTGAATTGATTTAAAAATACTTTCCAAGCTTTAACTTTTTTTTCATTAGTCAAAATATTCAATCCATATTTCTTTTGATTTTCTTTAATTTGTTTATCAGTCAATCAAATCTTTGTATCAACTTGAAACTCTTGTGCGATATCTTCTATAGATTTTTTGTAGTACATATTTTTTGTTTTTGAAACTTCTAAAAAAGTCTTACGAAAACAATTATATTCCCAAAACAAAAAATAGCAAAAATTTTATAAACAAACAAACAATTTAACTTGACAAACCAATCAATTATAAATTGATAAATAAGTACCACCCACCACCCGGCCCCGTAGGACTACGGGGCGGGTGGATGGGTAAAAAAAGTTAAAAAACAATTGAAAAACAAAGGAAAATAGCTATAATCAAAGTGTATGGGGATGTACAGGTTTCGATAAAAGATTCTCATATCTAATAGTTGCCACTACTCGATGAGCGTACCGAGTCTAAAATAATCGCTTAGCATCTAAAAATGCAAACTCAAAAAATTTGTTAGCAAGAGCTAACGCTTTCGTATTAAACTACGCCTAGTTTTTTGTTCGACCACCATCGCAAGATGGATGTAAGAACAATGCCGGTTATAACATCGGCATACGATCGTATCAACCGGTTCTACCAGACACCTACTAGGTAGACGGAGACACAAGTAGGTAAACAAATGTCTGTACAATAAAAAATCCATTGCCTGTTTGTTGGCTTTTGAATTTGCCAATTGTAAAGACATAAAATTTACGGCTTAGTAAACAAACTATTGTGGTAGACGCTATTATTTATGTCTTTTAGACGCGAGTTCGATTCTCGCCATCTCCACCAATGATATTATTATAAATTATTTATAAGCAAAACTCCTATAATTCGGAGTTTTTTATTATAAACATTGATTTTTTAATGCATTTATATATAAAGTACTCTATTAAGAATTAATAAGTTTTATTCATTAAATGTTTTTTATGAAAGCACATGATAGAGAAATTCATATTTGGTATAACAAAGTACTTAATTGAGAGCTTAAGTTACCCCGTTTTCAAAGACATGAAGCTTGGGATAGAAAAAGAATCAGTAGTTTATTAAATGTTATAATTAAAAATTTACCATTATGAGTAACACTTTTATTACAAGTAGGAGACGAAGAAAAGTTCGAATCTAGATACATTGAAACAGCTACTCCTAACAAACCACTCAAAGTAACAGAACATTTATTAGACTGACAACAAAGATTAACTGCATTGTGGAGAGCATTAAACAACAATTATGAAAAAGAAAAATTTTTTGTATATATTCCTGAATTAGATATTTGTAATCAAGAAAAATGGTTTGAAGAAACTACAGTATTTTTCCAATGAAGACGAGATAAAAAATGAAGAAAGTTTCCTCTATGGGCAGATATGCCTGAAGAAATGTTTGTTAGATGATGCATTCCTTTTGAACTATTTAAACCTATAGATATTTCAAGTGAAATAAATCAACGAGTGGAAGATTGTACAAAAAACAAAAAACCAAAAGAATCAGATAATGATTATCCTAAAAAAGTTGAAGAATATTTTAAAACTAAAGAAAATTTAAAAGATACTATTTTCAAACTCAGAGAAACTGTTAAACATTTTAATCTTCCATATTTAGAGTTACCAAGTCATATAGAAAAATATTTGGCATTAGAGGTTTTTATAAATATGAACACCAATAGTAAACCTCTTAGTATATACGACATTATTGTAGCTGAAATTGAAATGCAAAAATGAGAGTCATTACACGATTTACATTCAGCTTTAGACAAAAAATATCCCGAAATTAAAAATTATTTTGATTTAGAACAATTAATTTTATACACTTCTGCTCTTATACAAGACAAATTACCAACAAAAAAATGAACTATAGATATGGATAAAAAATCTCTCATAGATAATCGGGATAAAATGGGAGAATGATTACACAAAATGTCACAATTCTTAAAAAATGAAGGTATCTTTGACAAAGAAAGACTACCTACAAATGCTGTTTTATCCGTAATAGCAGCATTGTACAATCATATACCAGAACATTGAGATAAAAGATGAATGTGTGAATTATTATTAAAAAAGTATTTACGATCCGCTTTCTTTACTGATCGTTATGAAAATTCTGCTGCATCCGCTGCATATAGTGATTACATGGCTCTCAAAAATATAATTTTGTGAAATAGAAAAAAAGATGGAACTTTGTACACTGAAAACGATGTTTTAGTTTTAAATAGAAAAGAATTTCCTATTTCTACAATTGATGAACTAATATCTGTTGGGTGGCCAAGAAGAGAAAACATTAGAGCAAGAGGAATATTAGCAGTTACAACAAAGTTATGAGCAATAGATTTTGCAGATTGACAAACTATAAACAAAGATAATATCTTAAAGCGTGATTATCACCACATTTTTCCTGTAGATTTACTAAATAAAGCTTGAATAAAATGAGATTTAGCTTTAAATTGTACATTACTTACAGCTCACACAAATCGTTCTATTGGTAACAAATCTCCGCTGGAATATATAAAAGATAGATATAATCGATCAGATGAATCTATTGTCAACCAAAGACTATGTAGTCATTTAATACCCATAGATGCACTATCCAACTGATGATATGAAAATATAAAAGATGAAGAATTGAAGGAAAAAATAAAATCCGATTTTGAGTTATTTTTGCAAAAGAGAGCAAAACTAATTTATAGTGCCGTACAAAAGCTTATTAATGGTGAGAATATAACAGCAGATATGATATTACAAGAAACAGAGCTAGAAGAAAATGTTGGTGAAGATATACTTATACAACCATGAACACCTTTTTCAAATCGCCAAAATTATATCGACATCATAAATAAATGTGAATGACATATCTACGTTTTAGATTTATATTTCAATGAAAAACAATTAGAATTTTTGATTAAATGAATCAATTACAATTCTATTAAAAATGTAAAAATCATAACATCTTTAGCCAAAATAAATGAAGAGTTTAGAAATAGTTTCAAATATTTTAAAGAAGAGCTTAATAATCAATGAATTACAACAGAATGTAGAATTCTAACCGATAAAAAAATCTCAAGCCAATTACATGACAGATATTTAATATCTAAAGATGAAACTTATATTATTACTTCTGCAGATATTGTCGCAAGATGACAACTAAGCTCGATTAAAAGAATCAAAAGTGATATTCCATTTGATACATATCGAAATGAATGAGTAGATTTAATCAACGATTGGAATAAAATCAAAGAAACTTTAAAAGCATAAAAACAATCAAAAAAAACTCCTAATTGTAGGAGTTTTTTATTATGTTTAAAATTCAATCACTATTCTAATTCAGGAGTGTCGCAAACTTCAGCACCTTCATCACAAACAGCTTCACATTCTCCTAGTTTATAAGATTCAACATTTTGACTTGCACAAGCTGAACAAGCATTCCCATAAGTCAAACCATCATTTCCACAAACTGGATCATACTCTTGAGTACAAACTTCCGCAGTTTTTTGTTCTTCTGTACAAGTGATATAGTTAGTATCTTGGGTTTTTGTACATCCAGCAAATAAAACAGTAACTAAAGCCAACATAGGCAATACAAACAATAATCTTTTCATAAGAATTAAGTTAATAAATAAAATTAAACGCTTGAATATATAGTAAAACAATCTAGTTTTGCAAGAATTTTTTAAGAAAGTCTTTTTCTAAGATTTTCTATCATATCTTGAGACATAGCATCCAAGTCATAATCAGCTTTCCAACCCCGATCTTTTTGTGCAGCCGAATCATCTAGAGAAGCTGGTCGAGAATCTGCAATCTTTTGTCTAAAATCTGGAGCATAAGTACATTTTAATTCTGGAATATATTTACGAACATTTTCTTCCAAATCTTTAGCAGAAAAAGAGAAGGCTGTTAGATTGTAACTAGTATGAATTTTTATTTTTTCTGGATCTGCTTGCATGATATCTATTGTTGCTTTGATAGCATCAGGCATATACATCATCGGTAATACTGTTTGTTCATTTACAAAAAACTCATATTCGCCTTTTTGTATAGCATCATAATAAATCGCTACAGCATAATCAGTTGTTCATCCTCATGGAAGAGTTTTTCGACTAACAATTCATGGATATCTCAAACTTCTAGTATCCAATCCATACTTTTGATGATAATACTGACACAACAACTCCCCTGCTACCTTGGTAACTCCATACATTGTAGTAGGATCCATTGGAGTATATTGAGGAGTGTTTATCCTAGGAGTATTTGGTCAAAATGCCGCAATAGAACTTGGCCAGAAAAATCTTTTGATCTTGTATTCTACAGCCAAATCCAACATATCTTTTAGTCCTCACATATTTACATCCCATGCTAAATTTGGATTTTGCTCTCCTGTAGCTGAAAGCAAACTTACTAAATGATAAATTGTGTCTATTTCATACTTTTCAATTATATCTCTTATTTTTTGTATGTCCTTGATATCTGCTGTTTCAAATGGTCATGAATTCAATAATTCATCAGAAGGTTTTGTCCTATTTCCTAAAGCCACAACATTGTCTCATCAATAAATTTTTCTCAACTCTAATACCAATTCTGATCAAATTTGTCATGTAGATCAGGTTACTAAGATTTTTGCCATGATAGTTTTGTAAAAAATAAAAAAACAACTATAAAATATGAATAACTAAATTTCATCCATTTTCAACAAGAAAAAATAGAAAGATAAAAGCTGATGGTATCCCCCTTTGCTTGTTACGGAGAACTCCGTAGCTAAGAGAGACTAAGGGAGATCTAACCCCTAACTACAAACCCCCAACTACCCCGCCCCGTAGGACTACGGGGCGGGGCGCAGCACTAGAACAGCTTCCCCCAAGGGAAGGATTTTTTTTGGTAAAGTTCCTCCCTAGGGGGAGGTTGTTTGTGGAACTAGGTGGGGGTTAGAGGTAAATAGTTCAACTGCTTGCAGTTAACCCTAATTAGCTTCGCGAACAGCACCCAGGTGGTAGGAGCTAAACTTGTAGAAAACAAACAAAAACAAAAAATTAGATTGACTTTACATTGTTATTGTTTATAAGTTTTATGTGAGTATTAAAAAATAAAAATTAAAAACCTAAAAAAAATAAAAATATGGAAAAATTAAAACTAAATCCACTACTAATAATAATTTTCTTATTTTTAGTGGTTTCTTCTTGTAAAAAAGAAGAAAGGCTGCAACCCACCAGTCCTTTCTGTTCAAAATTTCTAGTTCTAACTGATCTTGAAAGAACGCATTATGCAAATCAGCATCACATCAAGATAGGAAGAACTACTACAGACTCCTATGATTGGGATGGTGAGGTTATTGTTGTCAATGGACCAGCAGGTTATCATGATCTCTATCACAAAGCGGCTAGAGAATTTGGCAAAACTTACCAAAACGAAGTAATGCTAGATACAACAGAGCTTTGTGTAGGATGCATGCAGGAACAAATAATTCGCAAATACCTAGAATTAAAATGGGAAAACGAAGAGAAAAAAGCATTTAAAAAAATGCGTTTAGCTGTTCCAAAAAACTTATATGAGGTTTATCCACGATTTTTTGAGCTATTTTTAACAGCACAAATGGATTACCTTACCAAAGAAATCGGAGGTAAACCTGGTTGGTACTCTGGAAAACGATCTTTAGAAATAGAAAAAGAAATTATGAAACTTTTCTATAAAAAAGATACTGATTTCCAAGACCCATGGGCTTGTAATTGTAATCCTCATACTTATGTATTGGATTACTATAAAAACTATGTCCAAGGGAATAACAAAAAATCTCTAGTAAATCAAAACCTCGCTGATTTACAAGAGAGTTTCGCTATACAAAGACATAATAATATGTCCACAAAGTATGGCGGAGAAATCAAAAATTATACAACTCAATACGACTCCAACGAAGGAGAGTATTTCTTAGAAATACCTGCTTATTGAGAATGTAGAGTTGTACACTATTATAAAAATGGCTCAAGTTTTATTGAGTCATTTTTGTTAATAAACAAATTGAAATTTCATTTGGAAACTGTATTGTGTTTATGTTTATATAATATTTTTTTCTTATGAAATTGAAAATTTACAACACTATGTCTCGTCAAAAAGAGGAGTTTGTGCCACTTATGGAAGATCCAAATTACAATTGACCAAAAAAAGATTTTGTTTGAATGTATTCGTGTTGACCTACTGTTTATCGAGATCCAAGTATATGAAATTATAGAGCAACATTTACTGCAGATCTGATTAGAAATACTCTAAAACTTTTTTGATATAAAGTGATTTCTGTGATGAATATTACTGATGTTGGACATTTGACTTCAGATGCTGATGATGGAGAGGATAAA
>Ga0209718_1002801_pt1 | contig 16363 bp, 17 predicted proteins | sample AD_JPNAS1_MetaG_FD_184420 | JGI IMG/M metagenome (GOLD analysis project Ga0209718, IMG submission 184420) | Active sludge microbial communities of municipal wastewater-treating anaerobic digesters from Japan - AD_JPNAS1_MetaG (SPAdes) (version 2) | ecosystem: Engineered > Bioreactor > Anaerobic... | reverse complement strand
AGTAATTTTTTTAGGAACATCTGCACAGATACCGAGTGCAAAAAGAAATCATACCTCAATATTACTAACATACAAAGATGAAAATATACTTATAGATTGTGGAGAAGGAACCCAGAGACAGTTTAGAAAGGCTCAATTGAACCCTTGTAAATTAACTGCTATTTTAATAACTCATATTCATGGAGACCATACTTTTGGTTTACCTGGTTTAATTTCTACACTTAATTTTAGTGGATATAATAAGCATTTGAAAATATATTGTCCTAAAGGAACTAAAAAAATAATAGAAGATTTCATTGATTTAAAGCATTTAAAAAATGGATTTAAAATAAAGGTGGAAGAAGTTATAGGCAAGTTTTATGAGAATGAAGAATTTTATTTAGAAGCTGAGAGTATGCAACATGGAATACCTACAAATGCATATAATTTTGTGCTTAAATCTAAACATAGGATAGACAAATCTAAACTAAAAAAATATAAAATTCCTGAAGGGCCGTTATTAAAAAATCTTAAACAAGGAAAAGATATTGTTTATGAGGGTAAAAAGTATAAGGCAAAGGATTTGATTTATATTGAAGAAGGAAAGAAAATTTCTTTTGTTTTAGATACTGTCTTCAATAATAAAATTGTGAAATTTGTAAAAGATGCTGATTTGTTGATTTGTGATGCAAGCTTTAGTTCAAAAAATTCTAAAGAAGCTAAAGAACATATGCATTTGACTGCAAGTCAGGATGGGAAGATAGCTAAATCTGCTAAAGTTAAAAAGTTGGTTTTAACTCATATTTCTCAAAGATATGATAATAAACTTAATGAACTTTTTGAGGATGCAAAAAAAGAGTTCAAGAATGTTGTTATTGCAGAAGATTTCAGTTCTTTTGAGATTTGATTTTTTATGTTTGTCTTTAAAACAAAACCTTTTAAATAGTTGGATGAATGGATTATTAGTAGCTAAGTTATCCTGCCCGGGTAGCTCAGTCTGGATAGAGCGACTGCCTTCTAAGTAGTAGGTCGCAGGTTCAAATCCTGTCTCGGGCACTTGTTTGCACGGGTGGCACAATGGTACTGCGTTCGCCTGCAGAGCGAATTTTCGTGGGTTCGATTCCCACCCCGTGCTTGATTATTGGATTTTTTAGTAGTTGTTAATAAAACTTATAAAGTGTTTTGTAGTTGTTAATTTTAGATGGCTTATGTTGTTAAACAAAAGATTAATGGTAAAGAATATTTTTATTTAAGGAAAAGTGTAAGAAAAGGAAATAAAGTTACAAGCCAGCATATTGCATATTTAGGCAGCAATAAAGAAGAAGCAGATAAAAAGTATGCAGAAATAATTAAAAATATGGATTCAAATAATCAAGAGATTAAAATGGAAGATAAATCAAATATTAAGATGGAGAATAATCTTATTCAAAAAAAGATTTCAATAGATGAGCTTGCAAAATTTTGTAAGGAGAAAGGATTTGTTTTCAGGTCAAGTGATATTTACGGAGGGTATTCTGGTTTTTGGGACTATGGGCCTTTAGGTGTTGAATTGTTTAATAATATTAAAAGAGATTGGTGGAATTTTTTTGTAAATAAAAGAGATAATATGGTTGGAATGGAAGCAAGTATAATCTCTCACCCTAAGACATGGAAAGCTTCAGGGCATATTGCTAATTTTAATGATGTTGCAGTTGTATGTAAAAAATGCAAGACCGCAACTAAAATAGATAAGAGTGAAGTTGGAAAAGTTAATTGTAAGTGTGGAGGAGAATTTGATATTAGGGGCGAATTTAGTTTGATGTTTAAAACTAAAGTTGGTGCTTTGGATTCTTCTGATACATATTTAAGAGGAGAGACTGCTCAGGGAATGTTTTTGGATTTTAAATTAATAAGTCAGACTTCAAGAATGCAATTGCCTTTTGGTATTGCTCAGATAGGAAGATGTTTTAGAAATGAGATTGCTCCAAGAGATTTTTTATTTAGAAGCAGAGAATTTAATATTGCTGAATTTGAATTTTTCCTCAATCCTGAAGAGAAATTGTGTAATGATTTAGAGGAGAATCATTTGGGAATTAAGTTGAAACTTTTAGATGCTGAAACTCAGACTGCAGGTAAAGAAGATTTGAAGGAAACAACTATTGGACAGATGTTGAGTGAAAAGAGAATGGAAGAATGGCAAGCTTATTGGTTAGCTGAGCAAATTAAGTGGTATCATTCTTTGAATTTATTTGAAATAAAAATAAGAGAGCACACAAAAGATGAATTAAGTCATTATTCTTCTGCAACATTTGATATTGATTATGAATATCCTTTTGGAAATGTAGAGTTGGGAGGGAATGCTAATAGAGGACAATTTGATTTAACTCAACATTCAAAAGAGAGTGGAGAAAATATGGAAGTTTTCGACGAGAAATATAAAAATAAAATTATTCCCAGAGTTATTGAACCTACATTTGGTGTTGAGAGAGTATTTTTAGCTATATTAACTAAAGCATATTCTGACGATGGAAGAGGAAATATAGTTTTGAATTTACCTGCGAGAATCGCTCCTGTTAAAGCTGCTGTATTCCCTTTAGTTAAGAGAGGGGATTTTGAAAAAATTGCAGACGATATTGTTAAGGATTTAAGAGAAGAATTTAATATTGCATATGATAGATCAGGAAGTATTGGAAGAAGGTATGCTAGGAATGATGAAATCGGGACACCGTTTTGTATAACTATAGACGATGATTCTTTGAAAAATAAAGATGTAACGATTAGAGATAGAAATTCAAGAGTTCAAAAAAGAGTTAAGATTGAAAAATTAAAAGAGATATTGAGAGATTTAATCAGCGAAAAGTTAAATTTCCAAGAAATTTAATTTATTTTTGTCGACGAGTAATTTTAATTTTAAATTAATTTACAAAACACTTATAAAGTTTTAATGTCTAGAAAGATTAATTAAAATAGAGGAGATAAAATGGCTAAGAAAAAAGCGGCTAAGAAAAAACCGGTTAAGAAAAAAGTAGCTAAGAAAAAGGTTGTTAAGAAAAAACCAGTTAAGAAAAAGAGAAAGTGATTCTCTTTTTTTTATTTTTTATATTTTTTTATTTTTAATTAGTAAGATTTATTAAACCAATTTAATTCTTTTTTATATAAAAAAAGGAGTGATTATGGTAAAAGTAGCAATTAATGGTTTAGGAAGAATTGGAAGGTCTTTTTTGAAAATTGCTTTAGATAAAGGAATTAATGTCGTTGCTGTTAATGATTTAGCTAGTATAGATTCTATTGTGTATCTTATGAAATATGATTCTGTTTATGGAAATTATAAGGGGATTATTGAAAAAGGAAATGGTTTTATAAAATTAAATAGAAAGAAAATAATGGTTTTCTCTGAGAAACAACCTGAAAACCTTCCTTGGGCAGAACTGGGAGTAGATATTGTTGTTGAATGTACTGGTGCGTTTACAGATAGGGAAGGGGCAATGAAGCATCTTTGGGCAGGTGCAAAGAAAGTTTTAATTTCTGCTCCAGCTAAAGAACCAGATATAACAGTTGTTTTGGGAGTAAATGAAAAAGAATTGAAAAAAGAACACAAGATTATTTCGATGGCTTCTTGTACAACAAATTGTTTAGCTCCTGTGGTTAAAGTTCTTAATGATAATTTTAAGATTCAATCTGGATATATGACTACAGTTCATGCATATACAAATGATCAGGAGATATTAGATATTCCCCATAAGAAATTTAGAAGAGGAAGAGCAGGAGCAATAAATTTAGTTCCTACAAGTTCTGGTGCTTCAAGTTCAGTTGGAGAGGTTATACCTGAATTGAGAGGAAAATTAGATGGATTGGCTATAAGAGCACCTGTTCCATGCGGAAGTATAACTGATTTTGTAGCAGTTGTTGGAAGAGCAGTCACAAGAGAAGAAGTTAATGCAGCATTGAAGAATGCTGCTGAAAAACAAATGAAAGGAGTTTTACAATATTCAGAAGATGAACTTGTTTCTTCTGACATAATAAAGAATCCAAATTCTTCTATAGTTGATTCTCTTTTAACTCAAACTAATGGGAATTTTGTGAAAGTACTTTCGTGGTATGATAATGAGTGGGGATATTCCAATAGATTAGTTGAAATGATTAAGCTTTTGAAGTAAAAAATAAATTTAGGTAAATTAAGTAAAATATGAAGACTCTAAATGATTTTGATTTTAAAGGTAAAATTGTTTTATTGAGGTCTGATTTAAATTCTGATGTTCAAAATAAGAAGTTATTAAAATCTGAGAGAATAAGTGAAGCATCAATAACAATAAAGGAATTAAAAAAGAAAAAAGCAAGAGTTGTTGTTTTAGCCCATCAGGGAAGACCCGGAGATGAGGATTTTATTTCTTTGAAACAACATTGCAAGCAATTGAATAAGTATGTTAGAGTTAAATTTGTTGGAGATATTATTGGGAAAAGAGCTGAGAGAGAAATAAAGAAATTGAAAGATGGAGAGGCGATACTTTTGGAAAATGTTAGAAATTTAAAAGAGGAATTTGATTCAAATCCCAATAAATTAACTGAATTTTTTTCAAAGAATTGTGAGATATATGTGAATGATGCATTTTCTGTTTGTCATAGAGCTCAGGCCTCAATACTTCTTCCTAAATATATTGTAAATAGTTGTGCTGGAAGAATATTGGAAAGAGAGGTTAATGCTCTTAAAAAATTAAAATTGAGTAAAACTTTGTATATTCTTGGAGGGGCAAAACCTGAAGATAATATTAAACTCCTTGGAAAGAATAAAGTATTGAGTTGTGGATTGTTTGGACAAGTTTGTTTAATAAATAAGGGTAAAAAATTGGGTGAGCAGGAAAATTATCTCAGGAGTAGAAAGATATTCATTAAAATACCTAGAGTGAAATTAAAAAATGTTGAAACTCCTTTGGATTTTGCAGTTAATATTAAAGGAAAAAGAAAAGAGATTCCTGTTGAAGGATTTCCAAATGACAATGAGATATTTGATATAGGGGATATTACCCAGAAGAAATATATTGTAGAAATAAAAAAAGCTAAGGCAATTTATATGAAAGGGCCTGCAGGAGATTGCGGTAAAAAGCAGTTTTCTAATGGAACTTTTGCAATTTTGAAGGCAATTGCAGGGAGCAAAGCTTTTTCTGTTATAGGGGGAGGACATTTAAGTGATGCTATTAAAGCTTCTAAAGTAAATGTAAAGAAATTTGGACATATTAGTTTAAGTGGTGGAGCATTACTTAATTATATTGCAGGTGAAAAATTACCTGGATTAGAGGTTTTGGGAATAAAATGAAAATAATTGAAGTTAAAAATTATAAAGAATTATCAAGAATTGCATCTGATATTATTATTGAAGAGATAAATAAAAAACCTAATATTGTAATTGGATTTGCATCAGGAAAAACTCCTAAAAACACTTATAAAAATCTAGTTAAAGCATATAAAAACAAGAAAGTTGATTTTTCTAAGATAACTTCTTTTAATGTTGATGAATTTTATCCAATCAAAAAAGAGAGTAAGAAGAGTTATTATCGTTATTTGTTTACAAATCTATTAAATAAAGTAAATGTAAACAAGAAAAAAATTTTTCTTATAAATGGAGATACAAAAAATTCTGAAAAAGAGTGTTTCAATTATGAGAAAAGAATAAAAGAAAACCCAATTGATTTACAGTTATTAGGTATTGGAGAGAATGGACATATTGGGTTTAATGAGCCTGGAAGTTCAAGGAATTCTAAAACAAGAGTAGTTAAATTGACACATATTGAGGGAACAGCAATTACAATGGGTATTAAGACTATAATGAAAGCAAAGAAGATAATTTTGCTTGCTTCTGGAAAGAAAAAGGCAAAGGCGATTTATGGTTTAGTTAAAGGGAAAATTACAGAGGAAGTTCCTGCAAGTTTTTTGAGAGAACACAAGAACTTTATTTTAATTATTGATAGAAAAGCAGGCTCTTTACTGTAAATTTTTATCAAATATTAGGAGTATGCTTTAAAATATTTTTTTCTAAATATTTAAAAACTATCGAGGACATGTTATCTTGTAGGTGTAAAAAATGAAAAAAGGTGTGAAGTTACTTATAACTCCTGAAATGATTAAGCCCTCTTCAAAATATTTGAAGGTTATAGGGACTATAAATCCTGCTGCAGTGAGAGCAAGAAACGGTAAAGTAGTTTTGTATGTAAGAGTTATAGAACAACTTAAAAAATTAGAAGATAAAGGTTATTTTTATTCTCCAAGAATGTCTGGTAAATCTAAATATGAACTTAAAATAGATAGATTTTCCAAGAAAATTGTTGAGAATAGTTCTGAATTTGATATTTTATTTAAAGATGGAACAAAAAGGCTTACATTTATTTCTCATTTGAGGAGAGTTATTTTGGATGAGAGTGGAATGAATATAATTTCTATTGATAAAAAACCGAGTTTTTACGGAATAGCTCATGATGCAGAATTAGGAGTTGAAGATCCAAGAATAGTTGAGATAGAAGGGAGATATGTTATGACTTATGTAAGTTTGTCTAGAAAAGAAAACATCTCAACTTCAATTGCATTTTCAGATGATTTAACTAATTGGGAGAGGAAAGGGATAATTTTTGGAGAACAAGATAAAGACGTTGTTATTTTTCCAGAAAAAATAAAAGGGTGGTATGTTGCATTTGATAGACCTGAAAGTAATTTTCAATTTAGTCCTCCTCATATTTGGGTAGCACACTCAGATGATTTACTTTGTTGGGGCAAACTGAAATCAGTTAGTGTTCTTAATGAAGGAGAAAAAGATTATGGAAGGATTGGACCCGGATGTCCTCCAATTAAAACAAAATATGGTTGGTTGTTGATTTATCATACTGTTGTAGAAGAAGATAAATTATTTACTTATTCTGCTTCTGTAGCTTTGTTTGATTTAAATAATCCAAGGAAGATGATATCAAATTCAGAACCTATTATTATTCCTAATATGGATTATGAATTGGAATTGTATCAAAATAAGAAAATTGTTTTCCCAACAGGAATTGTTGTAGATAAAAACGGGAGAGATTTGCTTATTTATTCTGGTGGAGGGGATGTTGTTACCAGTGTGCGAAAATTGTCTATTGATAAAATAATGAAAGCTCTTAAGAAAGTAAAATGAATGAGAAATTGAATTTAGCTTATAAAAAAGCAATAGAGACTGTTAATGAGTGTTCTAATAAATATGGGCTTTTTGCTTCTGGTGGAAAGAGAGGTTACAGAGGAGTTTGGTCTAGAGATAGTATGATAACTTTAATATCTGCAAGTTGCACTTCTTTGGATTCTAAGACAATAAAAGAAGCTTTCAAGAGAAGTTTGATTACTCTAGCAAAACATCAGAGTAAATTAGGACAGATACCCAATGCAGTTCATGGATTTGATACCAATAAGATTAATGTTGATTTTCAGTCTATTGATTCAAGTTTGTGGTTTATTTTAGGAGAATATTATTATAAAAAATTTTATGGAAATGAATTGTTTGTTAAACATAAAGATAATATAAAGAGAGCTTTGACTTGGCTTAGTTATCAAGATATGGGAGAAGATGGGCTTTTAGAACAGTTGCCTACAACAGATTGGCAGGATGCATTTCCTCATAGATATGGACATACAATAAATACTCAAGCATTATATTATCATGTATTATCTTTTGTTGGAGATAAAAAGGAACAGGAGAGGATTAAAGTTAGTATTGAGGATGAAAAAAATACTGGATTATGGAATGGAGAATTTTATTATGCTTATAGATGGAAGAATCACAATAAATACAAAGAGATTGGAGAGTGGTTTGATAGTTTAGGAAATCTTTTAGCAATTGTTTTTGGTTTAGCTGATGAGAAGAAATCTAATAGTATATTAGATTATATTTCTGATAAGAAGATAAATGAACCTTATCCTGTTAAAACTATTTATCCCCCTATAGAAAAAGGAAGTAAATATTGGCAGGATTATTATCTTGATTGTAAAGCTGGAACTCCTAATGAATATCTTAATGGGGGAATTTGGACATTTATTGGAGGATTTTATGTTTTGGCTTTAATCAAAGTAAAGAGGTTTAAGGAAGCTGAAAAAGAATTAATGAAATTAGCTGAAGCAAATCTTAAAGGAAATTATCCTGAATGGATTAATCCTTTAAATAAACGAACGTATGGAAAATATCAAGCTTGGAGTGCAGGAACATATATTGCAGCTTATGAATCATTTAAAGCTAAGAAGGTTTTGATTTAGAAATTTTTAGGTAATAATTTTTTTAATTCATTTGCATCAATTTTGTAAGCCCTTATAAAAGAATCATTTACATGTGCATATAATATTCCGCTTTGTTTTTCTGTTCTTAAAAAATCAGAACTGAAAGTTATTGTTCTTGCATCTGGGTCTTCAAATAAACATTCAGGAGCTATCCAAGGGATTTTTCCTGTTTCTGGATTGTAGATTATTAGTCCTGGACAGAATTTTCCATATATTTTTTCTTTATTTACAATTTTTTTAACTTCTCTTCCATTTATTATTCCTACAACTAGGTCTTTGTTTTTTAATGAAATAAAATCTTTTGGAAAAAGAATCATTGGAGAGGTTTCGCCTTTACACCAATCATATTTCATTTTTCTTGGGTCTAAAACTATTTCTTGGAATTTCCAGGGTTTAGAAAGTTCTTTTCCTTTTGCTGAGATTGTAACTGATAATTCATCATTGTTTATTACTAACTGAGCTTCACTTAAGTTTATTCTGTATCCTTTTTTATTTACTGGAGAGATTGTTACTTCTTTAAAACCCCTAAATTTTTGAATAGGAGAGAGTACAGGTTTTGTTGCAGTTAAATTCTCAATTGAATTTCCTTGAGCATGACCTAAGTAAACAGAATATCCTCTCTTTTTTTTGTATTTGAATGCAATTGTGAAATAAACATGTTTTGTTTTTCCTTCGTTTATTATGTCGGGGTCTTCTAGTCCTATAAAGTATTTGTCTTTTCCAGAAATTTCTTTTATTATTTTATTAATTCCTTTTATTTTTAAATCTGCTTTCTTTTTCCATTTAAGTGCATCTTGGCTTTCAACAATTATTAATTTACTTTCATCAATAAAACCTGGTTTGTCAGGTGTTCCTTGACTTTTGGTTATTTCTCTTACTAAACCTAAATATGGATTTTTGGTTTCTTTGTCTATAGAAATAGCCATGACTCTTTGTTCTGCTTTGACTGTTCCAAAAACAGGTTCAGGATACATAGAAACAGCATTATTTAATTTGATTAACTTCATATAAGAACATAGAATAGATTATTATTAAACTTTATTTATATTTTCAGGTGTATAATAGAGTTTCTTTTTTAGAAATATTCTTTTAATTTAGGTATTTCTTCTTCATCTTGCTCTTCGTTATTCATATCAAATTCTTCTTTTATTACATCTAACATTCTCTTTGCTATAACATTGTAATCAAAATTAGCAACAGCATGCGCTCTACCTGCCTTTCCCATTTCTTCTCTTAGGTTTTTGTCTTTTAGGAGCATGAGAGTATATCTTGTTAAATCTTCAACATTAGCTCTATATCCGAAAGTTTTTGGTGTTGTGAATTTCATTTTACTCTGTTCATTAAAACCCATGTGAGGATATACCCATTCTTCTGTTAATTTTATTTCTTCTGCAACTCTTGCTAATAATCCTGTTTTTCCATGGATTATTGTTTCTGCAGGTCCTCCAACATTTATTGAAATAACTGGTTTTCCACAAGCCATTGCTTCAACTTGTATCATTCCAAATCCTTCAATTCTTGAAGGTGCAGCGTAAATATCGCAGGCATTAAGTATATCTGCACAAAATTCAGGTGAGAAAATATCATCTAAAAAAATTATTTTATCTCGTATATCTAATTCTTCTGCAAGTGTTTCTTCAAATTCATGCCATTTTTCTGCACAATCACTTGGCCAAGATTTACAAACATAAACCCAATCTTTGAATTCTTTATTAATTTCAGCTAATGCTTTCATCATTTCTTGAGCTCCTTTAGATGTAACATCTCCTCCCATAGTGAATATCATTATTTCGTGGTCTTTTACTCCTAAAAGTCTTCTAAGTCGAAGATTAGCTTCTGGATTATTATTAGGTTTGAATAGGTTTGTATCAATTCCTATATGCATAGGAATAATTTTTGATACATCAACTCCATCTCTTTCATAGATGCTTCTTACCCAGGCACTTGTTGTGAACATTAATCTTAATCTTTCAAATTCTTCTCTGTAATTTGCAACCCAACCATCTGCATTAAACCAAGGGATAACAGTTAAACCGTGTTTTTGAGGTTCAACTACTATTTCAGGAACATTTCCCCAGAATCCTATTCCAATAACAAAGTCCGGTTTTGAATATTTCATATAAAATTCTTTTTGAATACTTTCTTCATAATGACATTCTATAACTTCTACTCCAAGATTTCTTAATCCACGAGCAAGATAATGTCCTTGAAGACTTACACCATCAGATTCAACAGGATAAGGATATAATAGTAAACATCTCATCTTAGTTTTTATTGTCTTAAATCAAATGCTTCAATTTCTCTGCAAGATTTTTCTTCAAACCCTCCATTCTCATATCCATAAACCTCTTCTATTATCCTTTTCTTCATTTTAAGATAGGGTTTTTTTAATTTTATAAGTTTATCTGCATTTGAGTTATATATTGCATATCCCTGATATTTGTTTTCCACTTTCTTGTAAGAGAAAAAATAAACTTCTTCTGCTAGAATTAAACCTTTACTTAGCATCTCTTCAATTGCTTGATTTACTTGAATATGCCTTATATGTCCATATTCTCCATTTTTATTGTGAGTGTAAAGGGTTGTGTAGAGTTTGTTATTGGTTATTGGAGAGATTCTCTTGATTATATCTTCAGGTAAGATTTCTTTGTATTGTCCTCCATCTTCACTATCATCTAAATCAGAGATATATCCTTTAACTCCAAAGATTTTACAAGCTTTTTGAAATTTAGGATATCTGTCTTTATCGTTTTTTCTACATAAACATATTAAAGTTACATTTGAATCTTGTTTTTCTTTTATTTTAAGAAGAGTTCCTCCCATCCAGATTGTTTCATCATCAGGATGAGCTATAATAACCAAAACTTCTTTTTTCTCTCCAGGTATCTTTACTATTCTTTTTTCTTTGGTTTTTTTTCTTTTTTTGACCACCTTCTTTTTTTTACTTGCCATACTCATCTAACAGGAAAGTTTTTAATTAAATAAATCTTTCTAAAGTTGCAAAGAGGATGAATAAAGATGAAATTTGATGTTGTGAGTTTTGGTTCTGCTGTTGTAGATGTATTTATCCAGACAGACGTTTCTGAGAAAAAAGGATTTATGTATTATCCAATAGGTGAAAAAATTCTTATTAAAGAATTAAGGTTTGATGTTGGAGGAGCAGGTACTAATACTTCTGTTGCTTTTTCTAGATTAGGATTAAAGGCAGGTTGTATATGCGAATTTGGAGATGATGAAAATGGGAGAAGAATAAAAAGTTTGCTTAAAAAAGAGAAGGTTAAGTTTTTAGGTAAGACAGTGAGAGGAGAATTAACAGGATATTCAGTTATATTAGATAGTAAAGGAGGAGATAGAACTATTCTTACATATAAAGGAGCTAATGATGAGGTGAGTTTAAGAGATATAAGTAAGTTTAATACAAAATGGTTGTATTTTAGTTCTCTTTTAGGAAAGAGTTTTGAGACCCAAAAACAACTTGCAGTTAAATTAAAAAAGAAAAAAGGAATTAAACTTGCATATAATCCAAGTAGTTATCAAATAAAGGCTATGAATATTACTTCTTTGTTAAAGATAACAGATATTTTAGTTGTGAATAAAGAAGAAGCTGAAATGTTGCTTAAGAGATATAAACCTAAGGAAAAAGATTTGCTTTTAGGTTTACATAAAATTACAAAAGGAATAATTGTTATAACTGATAGAGATAGGCCTACTCTTTGTTATGATGGAAATAGAAAATATTCTATTAAACCTCATAAAGAGATTAAAGTCGTTGAGAGAACAGGTGCTGGAGATGCTTTTGCTTCTGGATTTGTTGCAGGACAGATAGCAGGAAAATCAATTACAAGGTCTTTGGAATTGGGAATAAAAAATTCTGAAGCTGTTATACAAAACTTTGGAGCTAAAACTAATTTGATAAGAATGAAATTAAAACAGAGAGAGCAATTATAATAAAAGAAGTATTAAAATGAAATCAATAAGCCTAAGTAAAATAACGACAAGAGGAAAAGCACTTTTTCTTGCATATGATCAGGGATTAGAACATGGTCCAAGTGATTTTGATGATAAGAATGTTGACCCTAAATATATAATTGAAATTGCTAAAAAAGGAAAATACAATGGAATTGTATTTCAGAAAGGAATTGCAGAGAAATATAATCAAGAAATTAAAGCAAGCAAAGTTCCTTTAATTGTGAAATTGAATGGAAAAACAAATTTGTTTAAAGGAGAACCAATAGCAAGACAATTATGTACTGTTGATGAAGCTATTAAGCTTGGAGCTAAAGCAGTGGGTTATACTATTTATATTGGAAGTGATTCTGAAGATGAATCTTTTCAAGAATTTCAAAATATTCAAAGAGAAGCACATGAGAAAGGACTTCCAGTTATTGCTTGGATTTATCCGAGAGGAAAATCAGTTGAAAAGAAGAAACCTGAAGAGTTAATGGCATATGCTGCAAGAACAGCATTGGAGATTGGGGCAGATATTGTTAAGATTCAATATACTGGAAAATTTAAAGATTTAAAATGGGCTGTTAAGTCTGCAGGTAAAACTAAAGTTGTTATTGCTGGAGGAACAAAGAAAGGTGAAAAAGAACTTCTTATACAAATTCGTGAAGCAATGGATGCAGGATGCATAGGTTTAGCAATTGGGAGAAATGTTTGGCAACACTCTAAACCATTGGAAATTACAAAGAGGATTAAAGAGATTGTTTGGAAGAATAAATAGACAAAATGAAAAAGCCATTAATTGTAATAAATCTTAAAACATATCAGCAAGGGGAAAAAGCAATTAAGATTGCAAAAGAAATTGAGAGAGTTGATAAGGATATAATATTGGGTGTACAGGCAAGTGATATTTATGAAATTACAAAGAAAACTAAACTTAAAGTTTATGCACAGCATGTGGACTATTTTCTTCCAGGAAGAAATACAGGATATATTTTACCTGAAGCAGTAAAAAAAGACAAAGCTGTTGGGACATTTCTTAATCATTCAGAACATAAATTGAAATATAGGGTTTTGCGAAAAACGGTTAAAAGATGTAGAGAAGTAGGATTGAAAGTTTTAATTTTTGCAGCGAGTGTGAAAGAAGCAAAGAGAGTTGAAAGATTGAAACCAGATTTTTTAGTTATTGAACCTCCGGAGTTAGTAGGTGGTAAAAAATCTGTTTCAAAAGAAAAACCTGAGTTAATAAGAGATATAAAAAATAAGATTAAGATGGATTTTCTTGTAGGTGCAGGGATTAATAGTAAGGAAGATATTGATATTGCAATGATGTTAGGTGCAAGAGGTGTTGCATTTTCGTCTATAATAACTCAGGCAAAGAATCCGGGGAAGAAGTTGAGGGAGTTGATGAGTTAGTGAGGAATATTTATTAGGATAAATTTATAAATTCTAAATTATGTATTTTTTAATGACATCTCTTGAAGCAGATTATAATTATTTTCTTGAAACAGATACATCTCAATATAAGGGAAAATGGATAGCTGTGTCTGATAACAGTATTATAGCCACAGGAAAAGATGTTAAAGAAGTAAGTGAGAGTGCTAAAAAGATTGTAGGAAGCAACAAATTTCTATTGATTAGAGTCCCTTCTGCAGAGACTATGATATTTTAAGATGGCTTTAACCTTTAAATATAAAGATGTTCCACGTTCTAAGGAATATACGTTGATTTTAGAAAGTTTATCTCCTCTTTCTCTAACGAGTTCCTCGTTTCATGTTAGATGAGCATTTTTTTCCATTTTTTATTTTTCTTAAATTTAAATGGCAGTCCCCCCATAACCAATCTATAACGCTACACAGTTGTGTAGCTAATGATTTATTAGTACTAATTTAACATTATTATCATTTTGTAAGCTTTGCGAGTTTTTAGTGTTAAAAGATGATTATTATTACTTTTTATCAATAGATACATTTATATATTAGTACTAATTATAAATTATAAGTACTAATTAATCATAAAAAGATGGTGAAGAAAGAACCTACAGATGAAGAGAAAGAAGAGCTGAAAAAACTCTTGAAAGAAACTACATCTCCCGGAGTAGAAACAAAAGATATACTTTTGGTAAAAAATAGCTACAATGTTAAAGGGAAAAAGACTAGTCAATACAAAATAAATATTCCAAAAAAATTTGTAGATTTTTTGGAGTTTGATAAGAAGGAAATGGTTGTTAGGGCTACATTAGACAAGGAAAATAATAAAATTATATTGGAGGTATTCGAAAATCGCTAAAGCAATTTTTACTGGGACCGAAAAAAGAATAATTCGAGCAATGTACAGATTAAATAGACGTGCAACAGTAAATGAAATTTCTGGATGGGCAGATAATATGAGTTGGAATACCACAAAAGCTGTTTTATCTAGGCTTTTAAGGAAAGGAGTCGTTATGTATAATACTTATAATGGAAGAAGATACTGGAGGATTAGAAAATTTTAAGATGATAAAAAATTTGGATAAAATAAAGCCAAAAGCTAAGGTTATTGATGATGAACATTATTTGTTTAATTCTGATTGCTTAGAAGTATTAAAACAAATCCCAAACAATTCTATAAAATTAATTGTTACTGATCCTCCATATAACATAGGATTAAAATATAATCAATATGATGATAACAAAAAATGGTCTGACTACTATAAGGAGCTAGAAGAAAGATTTAAGGAAATGGCACGGATTTTAACTGAAGATGGAAGTCTTTATTTAATAAACTATCCGGAGGTTAATGCTTATTGCATGCCCTTATTAAATAAAACAGGACTTATTTTTAGGAGATGGATAACTTGGCATTATCCATCTAATATAGGTCATTCAAAAACAAATTATACAAGAACACAAAGATCAATTCTGTTTTATACAAAAAGCATGAAAAATACTTTTAATAAAGATGCAATAGTTCAACCATATAAAAATCCGGATGTAGCAAAAATTAAGAAGTTGATCATGAAAGGGAAAAGAGGTCGAACCCCATATGATAGTCTAGAAGAAAAAGATTTATTTGAAATTTTTAAGGAAGAAATGCCAGATTTCCTTAATTTTAATTTGTTAAAGAATGTTTCAAAAGACAGAGAAGAGAAACATCCTTGTCAGTTACCTCTTCCTTTATTGAAGGTTTTTATAAAAGCTAGTAGCAATAAAGGAGATATAGTTTTAGATTGTTATGCAGGTACCTTTACGACAAATAAGGCAGCAAAAGATTTGGAGAGAAAATCAATTGGTATAGAAATAGATAAAAAGTATGTTTCTTTTGGAATTAAACGGCTAAAAGAAAATGACAACAAACGAAATTCATAAAACAGAAGTTAACACCATTTCCAAAATATTTAGAAGATCTGGAATAAGATTTCTTCCCGAGATAAAAATAGAAATTAAAAATGATAAAACAGACATAGATGTTTTTGGAATTTATGAAAATATTGTATTTTTAGTAGAATGCTTTGGAGAAGAGAGTTTTGGACAAAAAATTAAAAAGACAATAACTGATTTTAATCTTATAGAGAATAACTTTGAGGAGGTTAAAGAGATTTTAAAAAAAGATTATCCCCCTTTTTATGCTTCGCACAAAGACGTTTTGGAGGGGTCTTCTTTAATATTCAAAAAATTAATTGTTTCTTCCAAGAAAGAGACAATTAAAGAAGTAGAAAAGGTTCATCAGGAAATAATATCTGGTGGGAATTTTGGGTTGTGGACTCATGAAGAAATTTATTATTATGAAAAAGTTTCGGATTGTACCTATGGGCATTGTAAATACGAAATACTAGGTAATTTAAATGTCTCTCCTACAGAAATAACTAAAGGAGAAGAGTCTGGAATACCCTCTTATCCCGCATATGGGAAAGAAATAAGTAGCGGAGTTTTTTTACTTAATTTAGTAATCCCAATAAAAATTTTATTGAAAAGGGCGACTATTAAAAGACTTAGAGATTCTAATACCAATGACGGATACCAGAGATTATTGAATAAAGCTAAATTAAAATCAATGAGAAATTATTTATTGAAAGAAAATCCTAATACTTATCCGAATAATATTATTTGCGTTTTAAACAAAGAATCATTAGTAAGTCCTATAAACAACCTTTTGGAAGAAATTAAATTTAAGCAAAATGAGAGAAGAAGATCTGATAATA